>Ga0209502_10000116_pt1 | contig 85977 bp, 88 predicted proteins | sample ArcticOcean_MG_C_10_FD_187442 | JGI IMG/M metagenome (GOLD analysis project Ga0209502, IMG submission 187442) | Marine microbial communities from western Arctic Ocean - ArcticOcean_MG_CB11_90 (SPAdes) (version 2) | ecosystem: Environmental > Aquatic > Marine > Oceanic | place: Arctic Ocean... | reverse complement strand
GGTGCTCGACGTTTGCGGTCGAGACGTTTTCGTTGGCCATCGAGACTTCGACGACTGTCGGCGAGACTTCAACGGGTGCCGTCGAGACTTCAACGGTTGCCGTCGAGACCTCAACGGTTGTCTCCACGACCACCGCCTCGACGACTTCAACCTCCGCCTCAACCCGCGGGGACGCCTCCTCGGTACCCTCCTCGGTAGCGCTACCCTCCTGAATACCCTCCAAGACCTGTTTCGAAACCGTCTCAGCAGTTTCAACAGCAGTTTCAACAGCAGGCTCAACGCACACCACCTCCCCCTCCATCAACTCCGCCGTCGTATTCGCCACATACCCCGCCCCCCCACCCGTTTCCCCCGCGATTGCGTTTTCAAACGGCCGCTGTTGCTGCTGCGCGCAGAGATCCGCCAACAACCCACCCGGCGAGTAAAGCGATTCCGCCTGCGTGGCCATGTTGCTGTGCAGTAACAGCTCTTGTAGTGACTCGTTTTCCCGCCAAAGCTCGTCGTTTTCCTGCGCCAGCTTGGCTTTCTCCGCGACTAAATTTTCGAGCTGGTGTCGAACCTGTTCGTGAAGCGGGTCGGAGGTTTCGTTGCTGTGGTCCCTCTGCGCTTGGCGGCGTTGCAGACCCAAATTCTGTTTCTTGATACTTTCGTTTGCGTCCCTTGCGTCAATAAGCTCACCCCGAAGCTTCGCCAAGTCCTCCCTCAACTCTTTGTTGTCCCCGTTGACGGAATCGAGCTCGCGTCGGTAGTGCGCCACCGCGGAGGAAACCGAGTCTTGCAGTTCGCCTTTCGCCGGCGAGTTAACCGCGGCCCAGCCCCATTCGTCGTTCGCGGCAGCCGCGAGTAGCGCCGCGTTGGATGCTGTTTTCAACGGTGACCGCCTGTAGCTCGAGCTGCTTGAAAGCTTCTTCAACGGTGATTTCGCGGAGAGAAATGTGTGCTGTCTCGATTTGCAGGGCGATCGCGCACCGGGCGATAAGTTCGCCAGGACCTTACCGAACGCGCCTCTCCGGTTCAGTTCCGTCGGCGAGGTACTCACCCGGTTCGCAATCCTGTCCGCCGCGCTCGCCGCGTTCTGTACGAAATCCGCGGTGCCTTCTATGGAGTCCACGACAACCGCGCCCAGCGCGAGCGCGGCCCTTCCCACGAAACTCACCGCCTCCGCGCTCGTCGCCTCGACGAACTGGTCAAGCGACGCGGGGGCGTCGCTTTTCGAGCGACTCGCGAATTTTGCGTTTTGAGATTGGCGAGTTTGAGTCGCCGACGTTCCGCGAACGGGTAGACTTTGCCGTCCCACGGTTTCTTTTGTTCCCCCTTTTTCGGTGCCGAACCCGCCAAGCATCGTGTCCAACGCGCTCTGCATGCCCCAAACGTCCCACTCCTGCGATGTGGAAGAAAACGCAAAAGTCGGTGAGCGAAACGCGAAGACTGGAACCGCGCTAAAAAAACCCCGAAGGAAGCGAAAGGGCGAAGCCGACGGAACCGACGGATGGGCGCGATCAGACCGGCGAGGGAAAACGCGCGACGTACCGCCATGTCCATCGTTTGGGGGGGTGCTAAGTGCCTCGCGTCTCGTTTGGGGAGCGTGAGGGCTGTGCAGGGGAGGGGTAGGGTATCTTGGTCAGCACCCTGGTCAAGGCTCGGTCTTGGGGAGGAGGGGACCGAAGTTTCGTGTTTCTTCTCGGCGTTACGTGTCGGCACTTTCGGGAAATTACACGCGCGGGACGTACCAGCAGCCGGCCCCGGCGCCTTGTCCGGGGTGGTTGGATGCGCCTCTGTCGGTCGCTTCGATGTTACCTGTGTGATTCGAGTGAGACGCAACGGAGGTTAGTGTTTGGGATGGGTCGCGTGCGTGCCACGAACGCGTGACCGGCGCGGTCGCGAAACGCGAAATCGCGTCGGCAGTTCGGAGCCGTTGGAGGTGCCGAAAAAACGAAGCCGCGACGAGATGTTTCGCGGGTACGCACCTTGGGTGACGGCGTGCCTGGCTCGAATCCTTTGGTTTCGTGGGCTCCGCCTGTTTGAGGGAAGGTAATTGGGTGTTGTTCAGGTTAGCTACGCAATCAAACTGACGTCTGGAACGTCGCATCGCGTGTGGAAACCCGACGCCGGACGTACGTGAGATGAGATCCGCTGTCGCATCCGGCATCTCCGAGAGTTTCGTCGCGCCGAGTTTTTTCGGCCTCGCGGTCGGCATCGCGACGCGCTTGCGCATGACAGACGACGCGGGCGGCATGACACAGCAGAGGCGGTTTGACGCGTTTCACACCGTGCGCGTCTCCGAATCCACCAACCGCGTCTGCCACTTGCGTGGGTGGGACTGGAGGAACGACGGAAGGTGGTTCCGTCACTGAAAAGGTGTCGGAGTTTTCAAGGGGAGCGATGGTTTCGTTTGACGTCGGCCTTCGGCGAGCGTTCTTTTTTGGTTTTTTCAAATTTACCTTTTCCTTTCTGCTTTGGGGAAGGTGCATCACACTTACACTCGCCCCTAAACCCCAAAACACTCCTCTCCTCCCCTCTTTAGCTACGCCTCCGCTTTCTTCGCCAGAAACCTCTGCAGCCCTACGACCATGCTCTTGCTTCCCACGAACATGGGTGACCTTTGGTGGATGTGTTCGGGGGTCACCTCCACGACGCGCTGCAACGCCAAACCCCCGCGCGTCGCCATCCCGCCGGCTTGCTCCGCCATGAACCCCATCGGCGCGACTGAGCGTGGGTAACGGAACAGAAGTGTCAGTCCATTTGTTGGGCGTGTATTGGACGTGTATTGGACGATGTGTGGACTGCAGTCAGGGTAATCGGTATGTGTATTGGACGTGTATTGGAAGATGGCCTGGTCAACAGGGAGGGTAATCGGTCCGAACAGTCGTAGTAATCGGTCTGAACAGTCACCAGCGTTAGAGGTAAAACGGGCGGTGTGTCGGATTTGGGAAAGGCGCAACACTTACCTTCGTACAGAAGCCGCGCCTTGCCCTCTGGCGCGCTGCTATCGGGCGGGTACAGCCAGATCCCTCCGAACAAAAGCGTGCGGTGAAAGTCCCCGACCAACGCACCGACGTACCGGTACACGAAAGGGGTTTCTTTTTCGGATCCTCCGTTTTGCAAATGCGCCGCGTACGCGCGCATCTCGGGCGCCCACTTATCCACGTTTCCCTGGTTCCCGCTGTACCACCGCCCGTCAAAGGCCGTGGTTTCCGGGATCTTGACGTCCTCGTGCGACAGCACGAACTCCCCGGTTGTCCTGATTGTCAAACTTTACGTGTCAGTCTTGTATATCGCGATGTATGGACAAACAGTCAGGGCAGAGGTAAGACGTCCCTTCTGGTACGAGTATGGGCAAACGTGGAGGCCAGATTTGGAGTGGGTCGGAAAATTCGCACCATTCCAACGTGAACCCAAACACCCCGGCGCCCACGGTGAGCATCATCACCGTTGAGGACGAGTACAGCACGTACCCGGCGCAGGCCAGGGACTCGCCCGTTTTCTGGGCGTTTTTCACGCACTTCTCCAGAACCGTGTCCGGCGTGTCGTCGAGGTTTAGCTTGCACTCGTCAGCCGCAGGCTTGTAAACACCCCAGATCGACCCGGTAGGCACCGCGGCGTCGATGTTCGACGACCCGTCAATCGGGTCGAAGCACACCACGTCTGTGATTGTAAAAGAAAAAGGTCAGTCTTGTATATCGCAATATATGGACAACAGTCACCAGCTTCGGTAAAACAGTGTTGGGATTTGGGAAACGCGCAATACGTACAGTCGCCCGAAACACAATCCGCCACCCCGAGCGGCACGTCCTCTTCCTCCGTGACAATCACCGCGCACCGAGAAGTGTCTTTCATGGCGTCGCAGAAAATGTCGTTGGAGATGATATCCAGTTTCTTCTGCTCGTCCCCGCTTTCGTTGGTGCTGTCGGCGAGCCCGGTGAGCCCCGCGATAGGTGCGGTGGCCACCAGGTTGGATATGCGCTTACACGCCACCGAGATGGAGTTGATGATCACCGCAAGGTCAGCGTCCATGTGTCCTTGCTGTTCCTGCCGGAACATCCACGTCGAGAGAGTTTCGGTGCCAACCTTTTCCGATGCGGGTCGTTTAGAAGGAGATGAGGCATCGGTAGCTTTAGAGGAGTCGCTAGCAGTAGCTTTGGCTTGCTTCTCTTTTGTCGGTTTGTCACTACCCTCAGCCCCGAGCGTCTTCTCCACGAAGTCCACCTCTTCGGGCGACCCCAGGAAGAAAGGTGTTCTTTGGTGCACGCTTTTCGGCGTGACGTCCAGGGCGCGGCCTAATCCAGTCGACGCTTTCCCGCCAGCCTGATACGATTAACAAGAAAGTGTCAATCTCTCGTAATGTGTATGAGGGATTGGAAAGGGTAGACGGAGTGGGTCTAGTAACAGTTGCCAGTACTCTGAGTACTGATAAATGTTACGTACGCCATACATAGCAGTAATCAGTCGACGGAATGTGGTGATTGGGAAAGTTCCTCACCTGTTCCGCGACGAACGCCATAGGCCCGGCTTCCGTGAGCAAACGTAACCGCCCTTCCGGGTTTTGCGAAGACGCGGTTTGCGCGCACACGCCGCCGTACAGCAACGTGCGGTGCACGTCCGCCACGAGGCTGCCGATGTACCGCGCGCTGTACGGCTTGCCGTTCGCGTCGGGTCCGCCGTTTTTCAAAGCGTCTACCCAGTTCTTCACACCAACACTCCACCCGTCCCGGTTTCCCTCGTTGATTGAGTAGATCTTCCCTCTTTTCGGTATGGTGACGCGTTCGTGCGAGTTAATGAACTCGCCGACGGAAGGGTCGTACGTGAACCCGAAAACCCCGTCACCAACGGTGAGCATCAAAATCGTGCTTGAGCTGTACATGCAGTACCCGGCGGCTTGCAGGTTTTTGCCGGGGTTGCACGCGTTCGCGACGCACGCTTGGTCGATTGATTCGTTATTGCCGTCTTTGGACCAATCAGGGACGCACTCTGACTTGCCTTGGTACACTCCGAAGATGCTCCCGGTGCAAACCGCGGCGTCCACGTTGGTCACGCCGTCCAACGGGTCGAAAACAACCACCCGGTTACCCGCGAAGGACTCCTCAACCGCGAACGGGGGTTGGTCGTTTGCGGCCGATGCGATGACACCAGTCCTGCCGCACCCCACCATGGCGTCTTTGAACAGCTCGTTCGCCCGTTTCGGGAGATCGACGTCTTGTTTGTAGTAATCAGTCCGCACGGCGGCGGATATTTTCTTACACGCCACAGAGATGGAGGACAGGAGCACGGCCATGTCGGCATCGATGCGTCCGTGTTTCTCTTCGTTGAGAAGCCAGTTCGTGAACGTCGTGCCTAACACGGACGACTTGGCTTTCGCCTTCGCGGTGTTGGTGGAAGAGGCGCGTACCACCAAGGGGGCGCGAGAGGCGCGTCGTGACGAACCAGCGGGAGTGCCGAAACAACCGCGGCCATCGCGGCGCAGGGCCACGGCGGGGGCCACGGCAGCCATGCGGCGCGCGCGAGGTGGATTGAGGATAAGCAAGTGCCCACTTGGCATTTTATTTGGCCAGGATAACTGGATAGACTAAGGATATTTACAACACGCTCAAGCGGCGCTTCTGTTTTTCACAACAACCAAACTCAACACGCTCAAGCCGGAAAGAAAAGCAAAGCAATCCGAGTTCATCAGAGCTACGCTTCGAAGTCGCTATCCTCCGTCTCCGGCGTTTCTTCGTCCGAGTCGTCGTCCGAGTCGAGAACGAACTTTTTTGAAACTTTCGGTTTCGCGGCGGCGCTCGGCGCGCCGCCCGAGGCTCTTCGCAGCGCGATTTCTTCCGGTTCCGAGGACTGTTTCGTCGCCGCATCTTCAGAGAGCTCATCCTCGGAAAACGCACCAGAGTCGGAGGTCTCGTCGCTTATGGTGAGCACTTCCGGGGTTGTTTTCTCCGACCCGACCGAGGTCCTTTTTCTTTTCTTAGCTTCTTTCTTTTCACCCCCCGCGCCGACGCTCCTTCGCTTGGGCGCCGCGGTCGGCGCCGCGGACTTGGCCACGGTCGCGGTGACCCGCCCCCGGAAATTCCGCTCCGCGTCATCGTCCTCTTCCTCTAAATCGAAATCGTCCACCTCGGAGAAGTCGTACTTCGCGGCTTTGGCGGATTCGCGGCGCGGGCGCGCGGGCGCGCTCGCGGCTTCAACCGCCAAAACGTCGTTCGCGTCGTCCTCGAGATCAGAGTCAGTTTGGTCGAGAACCATAGGCTCGGAGTCGTTCCCTTCGCCTTGCGAAGGCTCCTTTTCCTTTCGTGAGCCTCCTTCTTCAGCTCCCTTGTCCTTTCGTGAGCCTTTCTCTTTGTCTTCCGCGCCGCCTCCCGTTTTCATCGGCCTGGCGCCCGCCTCCGCGGCGACGGAGAAGGAGAAGTCTACTGGAATCACCGCCGCCGCCGCCGCGGCGGCTGCGCCTTTGTCGCCCCCCGCAGGGTCATCACCAGCCGCGTGTTGCACGAACTTCAGCGCATCCGGGAAAGGCAACGGCGTTTCTCCTGGGTTTTCGTCAACCGAACCGACCCAGCTGTATTCCGAAAACACGATCATGCTGTCGAACCTCGCGATGGAAAAAAGAAAGTGTCAGTCGGTCCTCGGTCGTGATGCGTATGAGGGATTGGAAAGGGTACCGGGGTGTGACCTCTGGTAAATTGACACAGTACGGTGTCAATTTACCACAGTACGCCAGTAAGAGTTACCAGTATGAGGGATTGGAAATACTGTACTCCATAGTATGAGTAAACAGTCTTGGTAACCGGGCCGATCGCGGAGGCGGAGTGTGGTAAAGGGAAACGCCCGCACCAGTCTTCCAGGTTCAAACGGTCTTTTGATTTGACGTTAAGCGTGAAGTACCGCGTGCTTCGGCTCCGGACGATGGTTCCCTGTAGCTTCAGCCGGCCGAACCCTGGGTACTCGATGTACATCACCGGGTTCTGCGTATCGAGCTTCGCGAGTGAACCGAGCTTGCCTTCTTTAAGGTCACCCAGTTGTCCGGGAAACACGGTCATGTACCGCGACTTCTTCACCGTGCTTTTTTTGTGGATGTCCTTGCAATCGCTGCGTTTCAAAACCTTGCTCGGTTTCAGCTCGGTTGCGCTTGTGGGGCGGACCCTTGACACCACCCGCGCATCCAGGGCGTGGTCGAACAAGTTCCGCGAACGCTTGTTCGCCTTCGCCTCCTCAGCCTCCACGGCTTCCGATTCGCGATCTCGGGGTTTGGGAGGCATCGTGCGAATTTAGTTGAAGTGTGCCTACTCCCTCGGCACGCGGATCGGTTGAGGCTCCTCGGAGCCGGTTCGAATGCCGTGGAGCACGGGCAAGGAATTACAACCGAGATTCGCAAAAGCGAGTTCACACACGTCTCGACCGTGGTGCCTTGTCGCGAGTCACGGGCACAAAGGGCGAGCGGAAGGCGCGCGCGTGTTTGTCTCGGCCGGGACGAAGAGTTTGAAAACGTCGTTGTTTTTTTTTGTGAAAAACGAAACGCGTGAGCGCATTGCGCCCCAGCGCCCTCTTCGCCACTTCGCGCGACACGGGCGGCCCCCGTCCCACCGGACCCCCCTTCCGCGTCGATTGGCCAGTGCATGACCGTGCGACGGGTGATGAACATGCTGTCGTCTCGTTTTCACGCCGCGCTGGGCGCACAATCGGCGTGCCGCGTCGCGCCCGCGCGGGTTACCGCCGCCGCCGCCCCGCGCGTGCCCGAGGGGCGCATCACTCCGAGCGGGCTTACGTTCAAGCGAACATTGGTGGTCAGTGCGAGCTTGGGTTGGCGGGACGCCAGCGCGCTAGCGGCGTCACTGGAGAAGAAGCACGGGGTACACCGACACGCGGTGGATGTCACCGCGGCGGCGAACCGTAGGCCGCCCGCGGGAGGCAACAAAGGCACGAAACCCAAAAACACGACCACGCCACAAAAAGGCAACGCGAAAACGAGTGACACCCAGCGTCCCGGCCGCAAAGGCGTGGGCCCTCCCGCGCGGACGAAAAGAGGCGGCAAGAAAGATGAGGCGGACGTTGCTTTCACCGCAGCGCAGCAAGGCGGAACCGACGATTTCGAAACACAGACAGACGTGGACGACGAGCTGAGCGCTTTCAACGACGACGATACGGGGGATTACGATCCGAAACAAAAAAACTTTGAAAAGAAAACTGACACAGACACCAAAAAGAAACCGATCGCGAGCAACTTCAACGACGACGACGAGGACGATTTCCGAGTGGCTTCGAAATCCACCCGGGTGGGTGATGCTTTGTCGTCAACAGAAACGGAAGATGCACGGGGGTTCGTGTTCATTCAGGATGAGGACGACGCCGACGACGACGAGTTTTTGGACGACGACGGGTTGTTTTTAACGGACGCGGACGATTCCTTGACCAAGCGAACCGCGTCGCAAGCCAAAGGCGTGAGCGTCAAGTCGTGCCGTTACCTACAAAGCTGCGTTCGAGTCAAAGACTGCCCTCCCCCGAAACACCCCGAAATCGCGGTCATCGGCCGGAGCAACGTCGGGAAGAGTTCCCTGATCAACATGCTGACCGGACGGACGAAGAAAGAAGTCGCGAAGACGAGTAAGAACCCGGGCAAAACGCAGACTATTAACCACTTCGAGATGGTCACGGGGGACGGCACGTGGTACTTAACCGATTTGCCCGGGTACGGGTTCGCGAACGCGCCGGAACGCGCGCGGAAGCAATGGGCGCTTTTCACGCGCGAGTACCTTTTGGAACGCGAAAATTTGCTGGCGGTGATGCTGCTCATTGACAGCACGATCAAACCGCAGCAGCTGGATTTGGAGTGTCTCGAGTTTTTAGGTACGTGTGTTGGACTTTCCCAAATTATAGACGACTTGTGTTCCCATACTCGTCCTGCGAAGGGACGGCTATACCTCTGCCTGTTTTCTCATACACATGGCCTTACAAGGCTGACACTTTGTTTTACCCATTGCAAGGCGAAAACGACATTCCCGTCACCGTGGTTTTCACCAAGGTTGACAAGAAGCGGAAAATCAGCGCCGGAAAACGCGCGCGGCCGGAGGAAAACGTGGAGAGCTTTTGCCGAGAAGTTTCCGAGTACTGGGAGGAAATGCCGCCGATGATCTTCACGAGCGCCAAGAGCGGGGACGGCAAGCAAAGTGTGCTGAACCACGTCGCGACGCTTCGGCAGTTCTTCAAGGAGGGACAACGGGGGAGCTCGAAACGGTAGATTTGTTGTGGCGGAAATTGAGTCATCGCGTTCGATTCAGGGCGGGCACGGCGGGCGCGGTGATGTGAAAGGATAGGATCTACAGTAGCGCTCTAGATAGTAGCTCGATATGTTCGATTATAAAAAAAACGTTCGATTGCGTTGCGAGAGGAATACAAACGACTGTATGGATATGACAACCACCTACGAGTACAGAACCTTCCGACGGCAAAAACGTACTCCTCACTTCGGCCTTTTCGAAAATATCGCGGTGGTTTGCGTAATAGGAATCGCGCACGGCCGGTACACCGTGGCGTTCAACACGGGCATGCGCGCGAATTGCGGTTTCCCGTGCGGCGCGTCTGCTATTCCGTACCCGCACTCCATCGCGGACGTTTTGACGTGCCCGTAGTCCCGTTCCCAGGAAACCTGCGTGGGATTGACAGACGGCTTGCCACTAGTCATGCTGTTCGGCACCGCGGTTCGCGGGTCGCGTGTTTCGAACACACGGTCGAACAGGGTTTTTTTGTGCAAAAGCAGTTTTCGTTTCCGCGCGAGCGTTTCTGTGGTCTCGACTTCGTCGGCGACGTCTTCGCGGCCACCCCCCGACGCTTCAATCGCGCGTTGCATCTCCAAATACGCCTTTTTCGTCGCCTCCCCCGCGTGACGTGTTTCGCTTTTCAGCGCCTCCCGGTACTGCTCGCTCCGGAAGTCCATGGAGAACTCGTCCCGTCGCGAAAAATCACTCGTCCCAAACCCCGCTTTCTTCTCCGCCTGGACCTCGGCGTATTTAATCCGATCAACATAAGGCTCGCCCTCCCCGATCCACGGATGGAGCTTGTCGAGATACACGTCAGGGTGCTTCGCCCCGTAAAGCCCTTCTTTCGGGGGGTTGGTGATCATCTGTTTACCCGTGAAGCTGGAACGGACGTGCGGCTTGACTGGGTAAGGCAGCGGTTTGGCCTACGGGGAGGGGGGGTAGGGAGGAGGTGAGAATTGGGATTTTCGCGGAGAGCCGCGTGACTCTGCGCCCGCATTTGGGAGATATCGCGATTCCCGCGTCGGGGACCGGGGACCCGCGTACCTTGTTCCCGACATCGATGTACCCCGCGCTGGAGAACACCCCGAGAAGCGCTTTTTCGCTGTTTTTGTTCACGTACCCCTCGGGGAGTTTCTTCCTGTCCCCGCCTGGCGCGGCAGCGTCAGCCATGGTAGGCGCGCGTGGGGTTGTGATGCGATTCTTGGGGAGGTCCACCGATTTGGCGACCCAGTTCCGCGCGTTATTTTTCCAACTGTTTCTTTTTGAACCGATCCCCTCGCCCTCTCCGCCGCGCACTTCCCGTCCGCCCCCCCCCCACTCGACATGGCTCCTCGCGACGGACCCGGCGCTTTCGCCAGCGCGTTCAGCATCGCCGCCGGTATCACGCTGGGTGGGGTTATCGTGAAGGTCCGTGGCCAATGTCGGATCTTACCGAGCCGTGATTTCGAAAGTTCGAAACTCCCCGCGTCGTCCCCAAATCGTCCCCGTCCCCGTCCCTGACACGCACTCGTCCCCACCTCCCCTGGTACAGAAAATGCACGAGTCCCCGTCCACTAAACCCGGCGGCACCGCACGCATGAGCTTCCCCAAGTTCCCCGGACGAAACAGGAAGACAATCGACGTTACCTTAAACGAAGGCCAGACCGTCGGCGAGCTTTTGTGCCAATACACCGGCGAGTTCACCGAGGAAAACATCGCCACCGTTTCGAGGCTGAACAAAAACCTGGAGGATCTGGATTTCGTGCAACCCGGTACCGTGATTCGCTTGGTGGATAACCGGCGTGCTAAGCTCGCCACGCCGGAACACGAGTGGTGGGATAACCGCGGGCTGGGGAACGGGGAGTTTGAAATGGGGAACTCTGGTGATTGTAAAAATGAAGGAAAAATCGCCCGGTCCGCGGCTGGCGCCGTTTTGAATGTCGCGGACGGCAAGGAAAACGAAAAAGAAAACACACCCAAGGTCGCCGTTGAACGACCGAAAACCCTGAAAGAACAAGTCAACCCCAATGGCGTGGACATGCGTGTTCCGGAAGCGTGAGGGGGATAAAGAAATTCAGAGTAGGCGCGTCTGCCGGCCGAATTTGTATCTGTATTTAATAACGTGTCACTCTTTCGCGACGCGGGCCTTTACAACCTGTTCTTACTCATTCGTATCTGATGCATCAACATCGCTTTCATCTTCGGAGTCACTGGGCCACTCCGGGCAACCGTTCGCGTGCAACCAATGCAGTACCTCGAGATGCCCGCCCTGCGCCGCCACGTGGCTCGTATACTCGTCCCACGGGCAGCCGTTCGCGCGCGCCCACTGCAGCACCTCGAGCTGCCCGCCCCTCGCCGCGTACGCACACGTCAAACTGTTCCACGGGCAGCCGTTCGCGCGCGCCCACTGCATCAACTCGAGATGCCCGCCCTACGCAGCGTACGCGCACGTATCTGAGTCCCACGGGCAGCCGTTCGCACGCGCCCACAGCAGCATCTCGAGTCGCCCCATCCTTGCTGCCGACGCGCACGTTCCTTCGTCCCACGGGCAGCCGTTCGCGCGCAACCACTGAAGCACCTCGAGATTCCCGCCCCACGCCGCGTTCGCGCACGTCCTCAAGTTCCACGGGCAGCCGTCCGCGCGCAACCACTGCAGCACCTCGAGATTCCCGCCAATCGCCGCGCTCGAACACAAGTCCTCGTCGTTGCACGGGCATCCATTAGCGCGCGCCCACCGTAGCACCTCGAGATGACCACCCTCTGCCGCGTTATTGCACGTATGCTCGTGCCACGGGCATCCGTTCGCGCGCAACCACTGCAGCACCTCGAGATGACCGCTCCTTTCCGCACCCGAGCACGTCCCCTCGTCCCACGGGCAGCCGTCCGCGCGCAACGCCTTCAACTCTTCGAGCTGTCCGCTTGACGCACACGCCTCACACAGGAGTTTGGTATCTGAAAGACGACCTCGCGCATGCAGGTGCTTCAGCGTGCTTAAATATCCGAGCTTCGCGGCTTCCCCAGGCTCGGTCTCCTCGGCCTTGCGCCCTGTCGCTGCCACCGCATCGTGCATCGCACGACTAACCGCGGTCAGCCGTGCGAGATCTATTGGATCGGGTAAACTCTCAGATGTGAGAATGTGCGCGACGACGACGTCGTTGGGAAGGCCCGGGATAGCCTCGCCGACTTGAGCATCGCGCTGGCGTTTTCCCTTTTGCGCGCGAGTTTCCAAACCGAGTGTCGCGGTCGAGGCCATGCGGTGGGTGTTTGCGCGTCCTCGTGTGCGCGTAGTTGTGCGCGGTCGTGGCTTTCCTTCAGGGCAGGTCTAAGGCTCTTCCGAGTACAGTAGGGTTCTTCATTTGGTGGGAAAAAGGGAAAATCAACTACCAGGCATGATACTACTTTTGTTATCACGGATACTCCCCATCCGACTCGTCAAACAAAGTCAGCTCATCCTCTTTGCTCGGGGGGTCGTATTCAATGACGGACGAGGCGCGGTGCACTCGTGTCAAAACCGTTTGCGTCAGTTCGTCCTCCGAGGCGTAGGCTAAATCGTCGTTATCAAAATCCATCCCCGAACCCGTCCCCAAACACCCCGTCCCCGTCCCCGCCGTCCCCAGATCCTTCCCCAGCACCGCGACGAAATGAACGGTATGGCCAAACCGCGGGTCGCCTTGCCCCAAAACTTTTATCCGCAGTTGGAGGCGCATTCTTTTCGCCGCCTCCATCAAAACAGGCACCCGTTTCGCCGACGCGAAGGACACGGAAACGAAAACGCCGCTCGCCGCCAACACGCGCCCGCACTCCAAAAGCATCCGCATCTTGTCCTTCTCCCCGTGAAGCGCATCCAGGGTGCCTTTGTCCAGGACCACGGCGCACGAGTTACTCGCGATGGATTTCATGTCAGTGCAGTCCATCACTTCGCACGTCACGGATTTCGGCGCTCCTTCGTGGAGGGCCGTTTCGTACCGCGCTTTCAAGATTTCAACGATCCCGGGGTCGATGTCCGTCAAGAAAAGATGACCCAACCCGAAGTCCCCCAAAACGCGTTCGCCGAAGCACGACCCGCCGCACCCTACGTCGAGCACGGTACCTTCTGGGTGTGACGCGCTTTCGCAGAACCGGGCGATGAAACCTTGTACGTCGTGGTACTCGCAGTGCCACTCCCGCGTTCGCGCGGTCGCGTTGTTTTCGTACACTTTTCCCCAGTGTTCCGCAAGCATTGCGGTTGCGTCGTGAGTCGGCAAAGGGTTTGCATCGCCAACACCCTCGCCGCTATTCGCCATGACGTGGAGTAAACCAAAACCCTGACCCTGCACCATATACCCTAAACCCCCGCGCCTCGCGCCTCTAGGTCTGTGAAGGTGAAGGACTTGCTTGTGGCGGACCGCCGGCAGCCACATGGACGGCACACAAAGGAAGACAGACAGTACCGATTTTCAGAAATTAAAACCGCGCCGTCAGTGATTGTCGAACACTCGCTTCGGGCGCCGCGCCGATCGTCGTCGTGCCACGCCCCGCTGCACCCGCACCAAAACAGGATGGCGCGTCTTTTCCTGGACCGCGAGCCGCTGACGGAGTACAAGGACCGGCTGTTTAAAGGCACCATGAGTGACTACCTCGAGGCGCTGCAAACCTCATCAACGCTGTACGTTGGAAACGTGAGTTTCTTCACGAGCGAGGAGCAGATCTGGGATTTGTTCACGCGCGCGGGGCCGGTCAAGGCGGTGGTGATGGGCTTGGACAAGGAAAAGAAAACACCGTGCGGTTTCTGTTTCGTGGAGTACCACAACCGGGGCGACGCGGAGAAGGCGGTTAAGTACTTAAACGGCACGAAGCTTGACGAACGCGAGGTTCGCATGGATTTCGACTGGGGGTTTCAAGAGGGCCGGCAATTCGGCCGCGGGAAAGCTGGGGGGCAGATCCGGGACGACTACCGAATCGATTTCGACGTAGGCCGGGGGGGGTACGGGTATTTGCTGAAAATAGAAATCGACGCGATCAAGCACAGTGGGGGGGGCGAGGACGAGGACGAGGGGCACGCCGAGGGGTACCGGGGGGAACGGCGGGGCGGCGGCGACGGCGCCGCCGCGGAAGCGGCAGACCCGGATGACGGCCGAGTCCCCATGGTCGTGGGGTCGAAACGAGGACGAGACGAGGACGAGTCCGGGGACGACGACGCGCAGCAGCCGAGGGAAAACGCCCGGTTTCGGGGAGACCAGAGCGAACCGGAGGACTGATCGGGGGAAACGTGAGGGCGACGCCGTTGTAAAGGTGACGATGTGATGAACCGCGGTGTCTTGCCAAAAACTCTCGTGCGTCGGATTGACGCTTCCCCCCCGCCTCTCTCGATTCTGAGGACTTATATGCATCCGACTCGTACCACACATGCGGTTACCACCGGCACCGCGGGCACAACGCTTCGACGTCTCGTCACTACGGCGCCGTGAGTTGCGGAGTTAGCCGCGTTTTCTGAGAATAAAAGATCCAGGAGTCACATAAAACTCTTCCTCGCAAACTGCAAACTGGATTTTCGGCACTGACTTTGCCTCTCCCGAGGTTTTTTGGCAATGTCGGCGCCGCACCTGCGGCCACTGCGCGGACGCGCGACGACTGCGGTTTGCCTGACTGGCGCCCCTTTTGCGCACGACACGCGTGGAGACTCGTTCCGGGTGTGACCAGGCGGCGGCGTCGTAACACAAACCTCGCTGACTCGGTCGGACGCGTGGTTACCGCAAAACTCGGTTGGCGGCGGCGGCGGTGAAGGAATCCTTTCCAACTCTCATCAGGTCACTGGGCATTTAGTCCGTGCTCTTGTCCGTGTACTACGTGACCCTGCCGTAACAAGACACACACGCACCACACCCACCACGCAACATGCCCCTTAAACCCATGGTCGTGGAGCTGCGGCAACCCGGTGTTATTACCAAAGAGGTCGTGTCGACTTCGTTTTCGTTTTACGACGCGGATGAGGTGACGCGCATTAGCGTAAAGAAAATAAGCAACCCCGTGTTGTTCGACGCGCTGAACAACCCGGTTATCGACGGGTTGTACGACCCCGCGTTGGGGCCTATTGACCCGCACGGCAGCTGCGGCACCTGCCGCCTATCCGCCCTGCACTGCCCCGGGCACTTCGGGCACATCGACCTGAACGTCCCCGTGTACAACCCCCTAACCTTCACCACGGTGTTGCGGTTGCTGCGGTCGATGTGCGCGCACTGCGGGAGCTTCAAGCTCGCCACGGACCGCGTCGGGGCATTTTCATTGAAGCTGAGTTTGATACGTGACGGGGACCTGGAAGCCGCCGCGAACGTAAGCACACTCGGGGTTTCCAAAAACATCAGAAAAGAACTCGCCGCGATGGCGGAGGAGGTCGGCGATATCGACCTGAGCGACGCCGAAGCGGCGCGGGTCGCGGGCAACGTACGAGCCGCGTCTGATGCGCACACCACTTCACCAAAAGCCCCGACGAAGCCCAAATGGACCGCCCACGCCATGGCTGAAGCCAGGGACTTGGTGAAAGAGTTCCTCGGTTCGATCCCGAACAAGTGCGAGAACTGCGGGTGCGCTAGCCCGAAAATCACCCCCGAAGGCGCCACGCGGTTGTACCGGCACAGCTTGAACGGCAAGCAGAGGGAGGTAAACGCCGCGCTTGGGGTTGACTTGGAGTCGGAACTCGCGGCGCTGGCCAGAAGACGAAGTGGCTCAGGCGCGGACGGCCTGGCGGGACAGGAAGCGGAGGGTGTCGTTCCGGACGACCCGAAGGAGGGGGGCGGGAAGAGTTTGAAAAAAGCAAAAGCTAAAAAGAAAAAGAGCAAGGGCGGCGGTTCCGACCACGACCACGACCACGACGAAAACGATTCCGACTCCGACGCGAACTCTTCTGGGTCTGATTCCGACTCTGGCTCTGGCACCGGCTCCGACGCCGGCTCCGACGGATCCGACTCGGATTCCGACGAAGCGCTCGCAAAGCCTACCAAGACCCGCGTTGATTTGACAAACGACGCCGTGCAAGGGACGCCCGAGCCAGTAAAAAAGTACCTCATCACCACCGACGAGGCCCTCGGTTTGCTTGAAAAGCTGTGGGCCAAGGAGTACACGTTCTGCGCGATGGTGTGGGTGGCGTCGCCTGTGCCCACGAAGGCGTGCGGCTTGGGTCCCGACTCCGCGGCCGTCGTGGCGCGGCACTCCGACCCGAATCGGTTCTTCATGCGCAAAGTGCTGGTCACCCCGTGCCGTTTGCGCCCGCCCTCCAAGATGGGCGACATGATGTTCGAGCACCCGCAGAACGTGCACCTCGGGGCTATTATTCAGGCCAACTTGACGTTAGCGGAGCTGTTCCGCAAGCCCCCGACCGTGCCGGAGCCCGAAACCACGCGTACGCAAAGAATGTTACGGGCGTTCATGACCCTTCAGGCCGGTGTGAACCGTTTGATCGACTCCTCCAAGGCGGAGGGCGGTGATGCGAACGGGATCGGAATCCGGCAGCAGCTGGAAAAAAAACAAGGCCTGTTCCGGATGAACATGATGGGCAAACGCGTGAACTACGCGGCGCGCTCGGTGATCATGCCTGATCCGTTTATTCGGACCAGCGAAATAGGCGTCCCGCCCGTGTTCGCGAAAAAATTAACCTTCCCCGAACACGTCACCGTGCACAACGTGGAGTTGATGCGGCAGCTCGTTGAGAACGGCGCGGATATTCACCCTGGCGCGAACGCGATCGAGGACGAGCGAGGGCGGGTGATTCACCTTGAGAGGTTCACGAAGGAGAAACGCGCCGCCATCGCGAAGACGCTGTTGGCCACCCCCGGGGTTTCGGACGATTTCTCATCCGCCAACGCGGCCGGTATACCGGTGGAGGGCGCGCGGGTGACGGCCGGTACGAAGGTTACGTTTGGCGATGACGATGGCGACGGCGTAACTGATCCGTCTAAAGATACCGCCGCCGATTACGTCGCCGCAAGCGTCGCGAAAACCGTGGACGCGCAGTCCACGCGCCCGCTCGCGAAAAAGGTGTACCGCCACCTCCGGGACGGCGACGTGGTTTTAGTGAACCGGCAACCAACGCTGCACAAACCAGGCATCATGGCGCACACCGCGCGAGTGCTGAAAGGCCAAAGGACGATTCGCATGCACTACGCCAACTGCAGTACCTACAACGCCGATTTCGACGGCGACGAGATGAACATGTACGTGTCGCGCGTTTCCCAAACCCGTTTTGTGTTTCCCAAATTCCCACTTCCCAAAACACTTTCCGTTTGCGGGTCTCTGGAGCCCGTAATCACGTAGTTACTACACACGGCACAAGTGCGCTGTTTTATCTCTAACGCTGGTCACGGTTCAGACCGATTACCCCTCCCTGTTGTCCATGCATCGTCCAATACATCGCGATATACATGGCACTTGGTGCCACGCAAGACTGACCCTTTCCGTTCACAAAAACAGGCACTTTCCCCAGGACCACTTGGGCCGGGCGGAGGCGTACGAGATCGTGCGCGCGGATGCGCAGTACACCGTGCCCACGGACGGCAAGCCATTGCGGGGTTTGATTCAAGACCACGTCTGCGCCGGGGTGTTGCTAACCAAACGGGACACGTTTCTGGACAAGGCGTCTTTTCAGCAGCTGCTTTACCTGGCGCTTGTTGATTTCGCCGACGCCACCAGCGGCCGGGGCGGCGGCGCCGTGCGAGGCACGTCGATTGTGATGCCCCCCCCCACTTTAATAAAGCCAGCTAAGCTGTGGACTGGGAAGCAGGTAATTACGTCCGTTTTGGACCACATGACCCGCGGCCGCCCTCCGATCACGCACGACGCGCCCACAAAAACCCCCGCCAACTACTGGGGCGGCGAGGATTCGGGGGAAGGGCGGTTTGTGGTGCGCAGGTAAGTATTTCCCATTTACCACATTCCACTGACTGATTGCCCATACGAAACTGACATTTCTTTTTTTATTTACAGAAACTACGTGTGTTGCGGGATTTTGGACAAAAACCTCTTCGGGACGCACGGGTTGGTGCACGCGGTGGCGGAGCTTCACGGCCGAGTTTTGGCTGGTGATTTTATTTCTGTGCTATCCAGACTGCTCACCGCGCACCTGCAGCACCACGGCATGACCTGCGGGATGGACGACTTGCTGTTGCGCCCGGAGAGCGAGCTGGGCCGCGCGGAACGCCTGGGCGAAGCGAACGCGGCGTGCCGCGGCGCGGCGGCGACGTTCGCGGAGGCAGACGCGAACGCACCGGACCACGCGTTGCGAACGCAGATCGCGAACCGCTTGGCGGAACGCGAAGGCGCGGAAGCCGCCCTAGACATGCGCAGCAGCGGGGCTCTGAACAAAGTCACCAGCGCCACGGTTGGGCAGTGTTTGCCGCACGGCACGAAGAAGCCGTTTCCCAAAAATTGTTTGAGTTTAATGACGCAGAGCGGCGCGAAGGGCAGTATGGTGAACTTTTCGCAAATCGCCGCGTGTCTTGGCCAGCAAGAGCTGGAGGGACGGCGGGTGCCGAGAATGACGAGTGGGAAAACCTTGCCCTGCTTCCAACCCCACGACACCGGCCCGAGGGCGGGGGGGTTTATTCAAGACCGATTCCTCACCGGGTTACGGCCGCAGGTAAGTATTTCCCATTTACCACATTCCGCCTCCCTGATTGCCCATACTCGTACCAGAAGGAACTGACACTTTCTTTTTCGTCGTGCCAGGAGTATTACTTCCACTGCATGGCCGGGCGCGAGGGTTTGGTTGATACCGCGGTGAAGACGTCTCGGAGTGGGTACCTGCAGCGTTGTCTTGTGAAGACCTTGGAGGCGCTGAAGGTGCACTACGACCACACCGTCCGGGACTGCGACGGCAGCGTGGTGCAGTTCCAGTACGGCGACGACGCCGTGGACGGTGCGTGTTGCGCGGTTCCCAAATCCTGACACACTGTTTTATCTCTCAGCCGGTGACTGTTGACCAGGCCATCGCGACGTACTCGTCCTGCGAAGGGACGTGTTACCGGATGCCCTGACTGTTCAGACCGAAGCTGGTGACTGTTGTCCATACATCGTCTAATACACGCGATATACGGGACTGACACTTTCTTTTATTCATCTCAAGTAACCCGAGGCGGGTGTTTGTCAAAGTTTTCGTTTCTGGCGGAGAACCCGGAGTTGGTAAGGCTCTCCGTGGCGGGCGCGGTCGGCGCGGGTTCGAACCCACGCGGTGGGGGGGACAAAACAACCCCCCTGAAATCGTTGACAAAAGAAGAACTTGCTTGTAAACGGCCTGAAGTCCCCCTCACCGCTTCCTACCCGACCGGCACCACCCTAGGGGTGTTGCCCGAGAAGTTCGTGGACGACCTTGAGAAGTTTCTTGTTTCGAAGCACCCGGGGTACTTTTTCGACGACGCCGACGTCACAATTGGAGCCGCCAAAGGCAAAGGCAAGAGCAAGGCTTCTAAGGCTTCCAAGGCTTCTGGAACGAAGAGCAAGGATGAAACAACTGCTGGCTCTTCTTCTGTTTCCAAATCCTTGCCCAACGCCGCGGGCATGTCAACGCTGGAGTTCAAGAAACTGATGAACCTGCGGTACCTCAACTCGCTGGCGGTGCCTGGCGAGGCGGTGGGGTGCGTCGCGGCGCAATCGGTGGGCGAGCCGTCGACGCAGATGACCTTGAACACGTTCCACTTCGCGGGCCGGGGGGAGGCGAACGTGACGCTTGGCATTCCGCGGTTACGCGAGTTACTGATGGCGGCATCCAAAAAGCTCGCCACGCCGGTCATGACCCTGCCCCTGCGTGACGAACACCGAGGCGATTTGGAGGCTGCGAAGAACCTGGCCCGACGGCTGCGACGCGTGCGCCTAGCCGAGCTCGTCAAGAAACTCTCCGTGGAGTCATCCGAGTGCGGCAGGAGCCACGGCGGGACTGGTGCGCTGGCGCGCACGTACCAAATCACGGTACAGCTTCGCGGGTCCAGTGACATATCAAAAGAGGGCGACCACGACGTGGCGGAGGATGGCGCGGATTCGGACTCGGACGCGATGGAAACGTCCGACTCGGATTCCGAATCCGCGGAAAAAGAAAAACAAGCGGAAGATTCGGCGGGCCGCGTAACGTTCACGCAGATGGCCAGGGCGTTCAAACGGGAGTTCGCCAAACGGCTGGTTGGCGAGTTGAAGCTTGAGCTACGAAGAAGAGGCGTTTCTTCCGGAAGCAAAATACACGCCGGACGGGAGGAAGGCCAACGCACGGGGAGGGACGGGTCGTCAAAAAACGAGAAGGACGCCGACGCCGACGCAAACGCAAACGCAAACGACGAAAACGCCGAAACGCGCAAAAGCAACGCGAACGACAAAGGTACGTCCCCGCACTTCCCAAATTAGAGACCACCTGTTTGAGAACTGACGGAGTGATTACTCAGGCCACGTGGCCCGAAAGACGTTTGACCTTTTCTTCTTTTCTTTTTTCGCGAAACTCCAAAGAGGACGGCGAGGACGGCGACGACGCGGATTCCGATTTGGACGAGGACGAGGAGGGCGCGAAGACTGAGGGGCGGAAACGGGAACGGGGCGATGGCGACGAGGCGTACGGCACGCGGTCCGGGGATGACGAGGAGTCTTTTCCCTTGATAAAGAAGGACAGTTTGGAGAAAACGCGCTCGGTGGCGACGGCGCTGGACGAGTCCGACGACGACAACGACGAGAACGACGAGAACGACGCGAACGACTCGTCCGGCGGTTCCGAAAATGCGATGGCCACGTCGTCCGATTCCAAAAGTGACGAAGCAGCGAAGCAAACGAACCCGAAACCCAAAGCAGCCACTGCCGCTAAAGCAGCCACTGCCGCTGGCGGGGTTCTTCTCGAAACCCTGGAGGACGTTTTGAACGGCATCACGATTTGCCGGGTGACGAAGACGTGTTCGTTGTCCCTTTCCCTGCGACTGGTAGGTATTTCCCATTCAACACATTCCGCCGAGTAATTGCCCATACAAGACTGACTTTTCTTTTTACACTCTCAGGGCGCGCCCCGGCTGTTGATGCTTGAGATTTGCGAGCGCGTCGTCGCGAACACGATCGTGCGAAGCGTGCCGGGGATCGACAAGACGTTCGTAATAGGGAAGGTCCATTCAGAGGACCCGGGAGGGCTGGCACCGCTTTGCGTGCAGACGGACGGGGTCAATTTCGCCGCGGCGCACGCGAACGACGATTTAGTCGACGCCGCCAATCTGAAAACAAACGACGTGTACGCGATGTTGAAAACCTACGGCGTGGAGGCGGCGCGGCAGACGCTCGTGGCGGAAGTCCGCGGGGTTTTCGGGGTGTACGGCATCGGGGTGGATTCAAGGCACCTTTCACTGATTGGCGACTTCATGATGCAACAAGGCGATTACCGGCCGTGCTCCAGAGCTGGGATGGAGACGTCGACGAGCCCGTTTTTAAAGATGTCCTTTGAAACCGCCGCGGCGTTCTTGGTAGATGCGACTTTGAAAGGCTCGGTGGATACCTTGGAGTCGCCGTCCGCGAAGATCGTGCTAGGGCAAGTCGTGGAGATGGGCACCGGGGCGTTTGGCGTCCGGTTCGACATGAAGCGAGCCGCGGAGCTACGACAGGCGATGGTGAGGGATAGGAAGACGTTCTAGACGTGACTGTTTTCGATTTATCCCGGGGCGATTTTTGCGCCATCAAAACCCTCAGTGCTGTTTTCCTTCGATCACCACCGATTGCACCGCTTACCTATGCGTAGTGGCACACGTAGTGGAACTGATCAGCCACCTTGATGTCGAACGAGCTGTTCTCCGCGACGTTGAAGGACTCGCCCTCGCCGACTTGAACCCAGGCCTGGGTGTCCTTCAGCTTGTACTCGCAAGACCCGGACACGCACTCCATGATTTCAGCCGCGGCCGTGCCGAACGTAAGCGCGGTGTCCGGCCCCAAAACAACCCCCGCGGACTTGCTCACCCCGTCCGCGGTGACGAACGAGTGCGAAACCGCTTTGCCGTCGAAATACACGTTCGCCTTGGTGGTCAGGGTGACGTTCTGCATGCTGGTGGTGGGCATCGCGGAAGCGTGGGGCTTGTGCCTGCGGAAGTGAGGCGAACTCGTGACCGCGGTCGATCGAGGGGATATTTAAAAGTTGTTTTTTCTGCGTGTCAGGCCTGTCATCAGCTCACGTCAAACGCACAGCCCCTAAACCCGACGACCATGTCCGAACTAACCTCCGGTTCCCCCAATGCGAAGCGCGCGAAACACACACCGAGCGAGTCGCACGCCAGCAACGCGGTGGTGAGTCAGGTGTACCGCGTGCGCCTGACGTTGCCGTGGGCCCGAAGTTCGGTAAGCGCGTTTTCGACGTGCACGAAAACGCGGTTTTCACCGCGCTGGACGACGCGATCGCCAAAACGTTCAACCGGGAACCCGGGTCGCACATGTCCGATTTCCGGTACCCCCTCCCGTCCCACGTGTTAAAGCCTGAGGGGTTGAAAAAGCAAGACCTGGAGGACCTGTGCGGTGGGTGCGGTCGGGATGGCAACCGCTGGATTGAAACTGCCCGAGTTGAAAGCGGAGCTAAAGCGAATCGTGAAACAACTCGACACTGAAGAAGGGCAAATGCAACTCGCGATGATCATGGAGGAGTCTTCCGAGTCTGACTCTGATGAGACGGGCGGCGGCGGTCAAAAAAAATCATTCACGGTACGGAACGACACGCACGGCTACCGCATCGAGGAAGGGTACGAAGTCAAAAACGTGGGGAGCTCGGTGACCAAGCTGAGTGACACTCCGTTAAAGAGCGGCGGTTTTTTCTCTTGTACACTTGGGATCTCGGCGCTAATTGGGGCCACGTGGTTTACCTTGAATCAAACCGAAACGCAACCGAGGCGGACAACATACACAAGGTCAAGCTCGTGGAGAGCAACGACGTGAGCGAGCCGAGCAATGACGAGGATTATTAAGAGTCAGAAGAGTAGACGGCGCGACGCCGGCGATGTGAAAATTTAAAACGGTTTCGCCCCTTTCGCGTCACGAACAGAGGGAAGCGTTTTCTTGGTCCCCCGACAAATCTTTTGTCGCCGAGGACAGACATGCGGTCCGCCTCGCCACTCGCGCCAGCGCGCCGTTCCGCTCTTTCCCGCGGTTTCGGAAGGCGCACGCGTACCGGACCCGGTACCGCCCGCGTTTGGGTTTTGGGAGGTACACGCCCGGGTTGACCATGGCTCGTTCCGCTGTGGGTTTCAAAGACGAGGCGTCGGCGAATGAGATTCAACGATGGCTGTCTCGGCAACAATCCATGGGACGAAGCGTTACGAGGCATCACGAAACGCTCACAACCGCGGGCGCCACGGTGCGAGGCCTCGGTGTTGTCGAGCCAGCAAGAGTCACCAACGCGCCTCGCGTGACTTTCGCGGCGACTCCCACGGGAACGCCCACCGCTGGTGCGTCGAAGCCAAATTACCCAAACTCCAAAGAAGCCACGACTGCGCCGAAACCCGAAATCTCGGCGCGTCCAAACTCGTCCAACCGGATACCCCCGACACACGCGTGTAACGCGGCGCGCGCGCGCATGGGTGTTGACCTGACTACCGGCAAGCCAAACACCGCGATGTACGGCGGCCTCGCGGGGTTCCGGTCCGCGAACACCGAAACGTACGGCGCCGCGCACGACCCCAAAAGCCGCGAGTTGTTAAAGCCGGCGCTCGCGATAGCCAACCCCAAACCCGCGGAGAGCCAGACGCGGTCGCGATACGCGGAGAGTTTGAGGGGCGACGCAGCGCACGAGACGTGGTGGCGTGTGAATTGCTTGCGGTCCACGAAAGTTGTGTTCGACGAGCCGGTGGCGCTTGCCGCGGCGCAACGCCCGGGCGCGGCGGACGATTTGGCGACGGGGCGGCGAAACTTCGTCGCCGCGGCGCTCGGGAACCGGCTGTACTACGGCGACTTGCTTGACGAAACCGGGGTGGCTAACCTTGACAAAGCGCTACGTACGCTTCCCGTGGAGCAGGCGGATCAAATGATAACGACCCTGCGTGAGCTGCACGCGGGGACGGCGGAGGCGAGGCGAAGGACGAAGAGCGCAAGCGCGGCGACGTACAACCAAGGGTACGTCCCGACCGTTCGCGACACGGCGCGCCGCGCCGAGACGGCCGGGCGGATTACACGGCAGAAGGGGGGGGTCGGCGAAAACGCGGAGGTTTTTCAAGCGCGGGCGAAACGAAAGCTTGCGATGGCGCAGGCGGAGACGTTGGCTGTTACGGAGGCGAAACGAAGTTTGGCGCGACGGAAACGCGACGGAAAGGCCGCGTTTGCAGTCGGCGTTTCGTGCGACCCGGGTAAAAAGCGGAAAACGCGTGGGCCCACGTACGGTGAGTTGAAAAGCTTGGGGGGCGAAACCGAATCCGCCGAAGTTCCCCGGTTCGCGAGCTCGTACCAAACAAAGCAGTGCGCGTACATTTCAGAGATCGTCGCCCAGAACCGAGCGAGCGGGGGGCACCGAGTGAAACACGTCGAGCTCTCCACGGCGCCGTTCGGGGAGGGCGCGGGGGTTGGCCGCAAACACGAAACCGACGACGACGTCTCAGGCGACGCCGTGATTGGGATTTCGCGGAACAAAAATAGCTCGAGCTTTGTGGAAGGGAAACGCAACGCACGCACCGGAGGACAACGCGGGCTATACGCCATTCCCGCGTACTTAACAAAACGAACTTTGGATCGAGAACACGGCAAGTTTTGCCAAAGCACGACTTCGCGACGCGCGTTTGCGCCCGCGAGTACGGTACGGAACTTTCCCACTGAACGCGCTCCGCCGTCCCGATATTACCATCAACGCTGGTGACTGTTGTCCATACATCGCGACGTACTCGTCCTGCGTCCTGGACGGGTTACGACCAGAAAGGCGCATTCCCGGAGGACTGTACCACGACTGTTTACGTACTACCAATCCCGGATACACACGCGCCCGACCGACTGACACTTTCTTTTCGATCGGGCAGGAGTTTTCCGAAACCCGAGCGGCGGAGGTGCGGGCTTTGTCGACGGTAAACAAAACCCTACGCCAAAAATCGACCGTCCCTTTGGGGAACAAAGGAATCGTGGACCACCCAAGGCACCGAATGACCACGTCGTACGTGTCACACTTTGTGGAAACGCACGACCGGCGCGTGGCGAGCGCGAAGGAAAACGAGGGAGCGGAGGATTTATAAAATGAGAATGGTGAAGTTTCGAAAAACAGAAAGAGCGCCGAGCCTCGCGCCGGCGTGCCGCGAGCGGCATCGCGGGCGGGACCGGGCGGTGGGGCGGGGGCGGAAGGTCGTGCATTGATGGCAATGCGTACCGCAAGCGACCTGCGACTCACGAATCTCATTTCCGGTTGACACAACGCCACCCACCGACTGTCGCCGCGCGCCGCGCCGGCGCTATCGCTTTCGGCGCTCTCCACCGCGACATCGCCGTCGCCGTCGCGGCGCGCGTTCACGCGTACCACGATGAGACCGGCCGCACACTCGGGGTGGCGCCCCGGATGTGGCACACCACGCGGGTCGTACACCATATGCTTCTTTCCAGTTTCATCGCTTTGTGAAATTCGGTGACACCGAAAACCGGGTTTGCCCGCGCCGAAAACTGGACTCGTTTGGGTCGGCTCTTGCAGATTTGTAGTGCAGTTCTGCCTTGACAACACAAGGTTGTTTTTCAAACTAACTGCGCCGCCGACCACGACGCCCCATCAAACCCGCCGACGCATCCCCCTCGCGTTTGTCGTCGCACAAAGCCCCGATGTCCGCTTTCGCCGCTCCCGTCGCGCATCGCGCCGGCGTCGTTCCCGTCGTGAGCGTTCGGCGCGCCGTTCCTGTCGCGCGCGCGGTGTCGCGGCTCGCCGGCCGATCGCCGCAACCGCGCGTGTCCACCGTCCCATCCGCGACCGGCGACTTCGCCCCCGAGACGGACCTCGAGCTGTCCGACCTGACTGCGATCTCCCCCGTGGACGGCCGGTACGGCTCTAAAGTCCAGATCTTAAGGGCGTGCTTCTCCGAGTACGCCCTTGTCAGAGCTCGGGTTATCGTGGAGGTGCGGTGGCTACAGAAACTCGCAAGCATTCCGCAAATCGTCGAGGTCCCGCCCTTGTCCGCCTCCGCGAACGAGTTCCTGGAGAAGTACCTCGCCGAGTTCTCCCCAGCGGACGCACAGGAGGTGAAGAAAGTGGAACGCACCACGAACCACGACGTGAAAGCGGTGGAGTACGTGATTAAGGACAAGCTGGTGCAGCACCCTGAGTTAGCGGGCGTGATGGAATTCGTGCACTTCGCGTGCACCAGCGAAGACATCAACAACCTGGCGCACGCGCTGATGCTGAAAAGCGGTGTCAACGCGGTGACGCCTTTCATGGACGAGATCGTGAACGTAATCGCGGAAATGGCGAAAACAGAAGCCAGCACGCCCATGATGTCACGCACGCACGGCCAGCCCGCGTCGCCCACGACGCTTGGGAAGGTACGTGTTGCGTTTCCCAAATCCAGGCACACTGTTTTATCTCTAAACGCTGGTGACTGTTCGGACCGAAGCTGGTGACTGCTTGTCCATACATCGTCCAATACACGCCCAATAAAAGACTGACACTTTCTTTTATTTATCGTAAAAGGAGTTCGCCAACGTTGCGTACCGCTTGGCGCGGCAAAGGCAACAAATGAGTAAAGTCCCGTTCTACGGCAAAATGGCGGGCGCCGTTGGAAACTACAACGCGCACATCACCGCGTACCCTGACGTTGACTGGCAGAAGACCGCGGAAGAGTTCGTGGAGGAGAGTTTAGGGCTGACGTGGATGCCTTATGTCACGCAGATCGAACCGCACGACTACATCGCCGAGTTGTTTTCCTGCGTCTCGCGGTTCAACACGATCGTGTTGGATTTGGACCGCGACCTCTGGGCGTACATCAGCATCGGGTACTTCAAACAACGCACGGTCGCTGGAGAAGTGGGCAGCAGCACCATGCCTCACAAAGTAAACCCGATCGATTTTGAAAACAGCGAGGGAAACGTGGGGATGGCCAACGCGGTTTTCGAACACCTCAGCGCCAAGCTGCCGGTTTCGCGGTGGCAAAGGGACCTGACGGACAGCACGGTGTTGCGCAACCTCGGAACCGGGTTCGCGTACTCCCTTATTGCGTATCAAAGCACGTTGAAAGGCCTTTCCAAGCTCGAAACCAACTCACAAGCGATGCTCGATGACCTCGACCGGAACTGGGAGGTCCTCGCCGAGCCGATTCAAACCGTGATGCGCCGGCACGCCGTGGAGAAGCCTTATGAAAAACTAAAGGAGCTGACTAGGGGAAGAAGAGTGGACCGAGACGGCATGCGCGCGTTTGTGGAGACGCTGGAAATCCCGGAGGACTCGAAACAACGGCTGATGGAACTCACCCCGGCGACGTACATCGGCAACGCGGTGGCGCAGGCGAACGATATCCTGGCGCGAATCGAAGCCATCAAGAAGTAGACACGAGTCACGTCACGTGTTGACGGTGTTTTTATCGAGCAAACTTATTATTACCTTAAAGTACTTCGTGTGACATCGTCACCGAAACCCCTACCCCAAGGGACTATTATCTCTGTTCATACGCTCCGTTATTACACGAACTGCGACACCGAGTCGTAGGTTACGAACGAACTCACCATCCGCGTGAAGGTTTTGCGTTCCACGTCGAACACGCGCTCGGGCGCGACCAGCACGAACGCGAAGAGCCGTCCCGTGTTGTCAATCGTGATTTTTATCAAAAACTCCCCGGGGGTGGTGCTTTGCTTCACCGAAAACGTGGTGTACGTCTGCCCGTCCGTCGCGCTTTGTGTGGAGGTTACTGTTTTTGTACAAGAAAAAGGTCAGTCTTGTAAGGCCATGTGTACATCCGGGATTGGAAAGGGGTCCGGCCCTGTACTCCGCACGGCGCAGGAAACAGCGTGTGGCGGATGTGGGAAAGATGAGCGCAACACGTACTTTTTCCCGTGGTCACCGCTTCTTGAAGCTTCGCGTCCGCGCCCGCTATCGCGTTCAGGGCTTTGTCTGTTAACCCGAACGCGGCGCCGTCCTCGCCCGCGCGGTTCAGGGTCAAACAATACGCCTTCGTCGCGCCCCTGCCACCCACCAACACCCACCGGCTGTCCTGCCCCCCCGCGCCTTTCTCAACCTTCGTAGGCGCCTCCTCTGTCCAGTTGTTAGGCACGTCGTACGAATACTTGGCTTTGTCTTTCGACGTACCTCCCAAGGTTCCGTACGTCGCGGGAGGTGAGGCGGCGCCGTAGAACGTGGAGAAGGTGACTTCCGTGGACGTCGCGGTGTCCTTCCCGGCATCCGCGCCGTACGCGGCGAGCGCGGGGGCGGGTTGTTTTGGGTTCAGAGCAGCCACCGCGAGCGACGCAGAGATCAAAATGTTTCGCCGCGACGAGGGATGTTCGAGAGACACCAAATCGGCATCTCCCGACCTCCGCGTGGCGTGGGTCACCACGCGCGCGCGCGGTTTCACCGATTTGGGATTCTTGGTCGACGCATTGGAATCGGGACGGACAAACACGGGGGGGGCGGCGAGGCAGAACATCGCGCGTGCACGCGACGACGTGCGGTCGCGTATCAGTTGCGAACGAGAATGCTGACGGGGCAAAAACAAAGGCAAGGTTTGCGTAGGTTTGCTTTTCGGACGTTGCCCTCGTCTCGCGTGTCGCGGTGTCAGTGTCGATGTCGGCGCTCGGCGCGCCGGGTTGCACACTTGCGCGTACGGCGGCGCCACGTGCGGGGGGACCGCGGCGTTTCCGCGGTCTGCGAAGTAGGGCTGTGCGGGCACACGGTCAGGACGACAGAGAGACGGCACCTGCGAATTCGGGCGACGGGCATCGGGTCGCAACACGGCGGCACGTCGTGGTGCTGTGCCACGACGTCAGCAAGGAGACGTGGGCGGGTTTGTTCACGGTGTCGAACCTGCTGCAAGGAAGGGTTGATTTGTGGTGCAGGTGCGTCACCGCGAGTTTGTACTTGAGCGACGCGTTGCGGCGAGACGTGGTGGTGTCCCTGGTGCTTTCGCGTTCGTGGGATGGCCAAACAGGGCACGAAGGGACCGAATTTTCGTCGCGTTCGTCTCGCCGGGTGATTCAAATCCGGGGCGACGAAATCCAAGGCCTGGCCCCGGCGGAAAGCAGGGTCGCGCTACTGTTGCAAAGAGCCGCGCAGCACGCATCGATTGACACGCTCGACACGGTGTTACAACGGAAAGCGACGTCATCCGCGGAGACGACGTCTGATTCAGAATCAGAATCAGAAAACATTGTTGACGTCGTAAAAAACGTCAAAAAAAGCAAAAGAAACGCGGAGCAGCGCGCCGCCGGGTGGCTCTTGAAACAACCGGGAAGTCGCGGCCGGGTTCCTGGAATTTACGTCCACGACTACGCGAATTTCGAGACGTGTTTGGGTGCGTTGCTTTCGCTGGGGGGAGACAAAAAAGAGGGAGGATCTCCTTTTTTTCTCCTCGACGTTTGCGGCGATTCATTCGGCTCGGCGCTGAACGAGTTGAAGGAAAAAAAACGTAGCGATCCAACCTCCGACGTTGGTTGCGCGACGTTGGTCCTTGGCGACGCCCTCGGCATCACAACCGACGAGCGCCAAGTGCTGTCACACGCGAACGCGACCCCTGTGACGCTGGGGAAAAAAACCCTACTCGCCAGCCACTGCGTCGTCCTGGCGCACGCCGTTTTGGATGCTGCGGCGGATGAATGAACGAATCGAATAGCCTGCGTCGAACGATTGTGGAGGTATAATAGACTAGAAATGAAACGAGCGAACAAAAGACTAGCGCTAGAATAAAGTACGACGAGAAAACTAATACAACCGCGCGCGCGCCTTCACAACGAACCTTCTCTTCCCTTTTCTGTTCCGCCGCACTTCGTGTAACTCAATACCTGTACCGGGCACTGTTTGCAGCCTTGTCAAAACGCGTTGTTCGCCTTGAAGCTTTGGTCTCGCGAGTCCCCTTGCACGCACGGCTCGACGTGCGCGACGTCTCGCACGCCTTGCAGAAACAGTTTTTTGCGAATCAAAGGCCAGTCATCGGGCGCGACGCCAAGGTCGTCCTCCAGGGTTATTATCTCTTGCGGCTTTTTGTTATCTTCGAAGGTCACCACGACTCGCATGTTGGTTGTGTTTTCGTTGTTGGACGCACTGGCACCTCCGTCGCCGCCCGCGATGTGCCACGTGTTCCGCATCATGAGCTCGAACGTGGCGTCCGACTTGATGGACGCGCCTGGCACAATAAAAAATAAGTAACGTGTCAGTCTTGAGTGTTGAGTACGGGCGTACTTCGTAATGTGTATGAGTAAGCAGTCAGGGTAATCGGGCCGATCAGGGAGGCTGAACGTGTTAAATGGAGAAAAACCTTACCCAGGTCCTTGTAGTACTCCACGAACTCCTCAAAGACGACGACGCCGTTGCCGTCGTGGTCCCACAGTTTCGCGACCCTTCGTATGGCTTGCATGTGCGTCATCTTGCCGTCCAGCACCTCTTTCACATTTGAGACGTCGTAGATGTCTAGTAAATCTTCTAGGGTTACTTCGCCGTCGTTGTGTTTGTCAAGCCTCAGCCAGGCTTTGCGCACGAGCTCCGCCCTGCGAGGGTTCAACTTTCCCCTTACGGTGCTCAGAAACTCGTGAAAGTTAACGTTGCCATCCTTGTTCCGGTCGAACAAATCAACCACGATGTGCGCCTCTCTTTTGTCAATCGTAATACCCATTTCCCGTAACCCGATCAGGAACTCTTCTTGCGTCAAGTCGCCGTCCCCAGAGGCGTCCAGAATCTTAAACACGCGCTGCAGCGACCGAACGCCGTTAGCGCCGCCTTGTTTTGTACGGGTGAGTACACAGTCATCGGGAAGTGGGAGGGGTGGTTAGTTCTTGTTTTTGCGGAGTGGTTAGTCGGAGTACGAGTGTCATGTAGGTCCTCGGTTCGAAGCTAGGTAGTGGTAGTTCCAGGACGGACTTTGTCGTGACTGCACTCCACACAACACGACAACCAAACGTACCTCGTTTCGCGAGCTGTTCCCGGATGTTTTCCAGCATGGCTCGGTTTTCCCGTTTCGCCAGCGGATGCGGTTTCAGGTTGAACACCCCGTCTTTCAGTTCCTTCAAATTAACCGCCCCATCAAGGTTGTCGTCGTACCGGTCGAAAAGCGCGCGCTGCGCACCAGCCCTGGCGTGGTTGCACTTGATCTCTACTAGCACCTTTTCGAACTCGTCGAAGTTGAGACACCCCGACCCGTCCAAGTCGAACTTACGGAACACTTTCGTGAGCTCGTGTGACTGGCGGTCCAGGTCCGCGAAGTTGGTCATGATTTCGAACCGCTCACGGATCAGCTTCTGCAGGTGGTCCGCTTGGTCATCGGGGGTCGCGATTTTGGGGGACAGCGCGGACATCGGGGTGGGGGGACACGCGGGGCGAAGTGATGGCGTTCGATTCCGAGATGGATGGGATGACCCATATTCGGCCCAAAATTCGTCATCCATCTCACACGTCAAGAGTGAAAGAATCGGCGCGCTTCGTGCTGTCCCAAGACTGGCGGCACGCTCCACTTCAAATTTGCCGATCTCATCGCGGGACGCGCACCGCACACACCAGAGGGGTTGCCACCATGTCAGGCGCGATGTCCCGCGAGGAGCGAAGAAGGGCGTCGGAACTAGAGGAGGCTCGAAAGGTACGGCAAGGAGCAGTCACGACCCCCACTTGTTGTGGTCGCCAATCCCTACACGCCATTCATTTTTCACCCTCCCGCCGCGTTTCGTTACCCCCGCCCCCGATGCACCTCTCCGATGCGCGTTCCCACGCAGCACCGAGACTGACACCCGCCCCCCCAAACATCCCCCCCTCACACCACCCCAGGCCGGCCTCGCCCCCGCCGAAAGAGACGAGGACGGCAACGAGATCAACCCGCACATTCCCCAGTTCATGGCCGCGGCGCCTTGGTACCTTTCGCAAAAGCCGGGGCTGAAGCACCAAAAGGCGTGGCGGGAAGTTGATGACGGGGCGGGCGCGGACGGGGGTTGGTACAAACGGGGGGTGAAAACGTTCCAAGCCAGTAAGTTCAGAAAAGGCGCGTGCGAGAACTGCGGCGCGATGACACACAAGCGGAAGGACTGCGTGGAGCGGCCGCGGCGGGTCGGCGCGAACAAGAGCGGTACGGATATCGCGGCGGACGAGCACGTGCAACGCGACGTGCAATTGGGTTTCGAACAGAAAAGGGACCGGTACAACGGCTTCGACGCCAGCGATTACGGCCGGGTGGTGGATAAGTTCGAAGCGGCTGAGCAGCTCAAGGAAGAGGTGGCGAAGAAACGCGAGCTGGAGAAAACGTTCAACCCCGAAGGAGGGAAAGAAACGAACGAGACCTCCGCCGGCGCGGAAAACTCGGATTCGGATTCCGAATCGGACGGCGAAAAAGGTAAGGGCCTTTCCCATGCACCACGTTCCGCCTCCACGTTTGCCTGTACAAGACGTTAACCACTTTCTTTTTTATCGTACCAAAAGCCGAGGACAAGGACGCGCAGGGATTCATGAAGGTCACGAAACGCGTGTCCACGGCGGGCGGCGGTGCTTCCATGACCGTGCGGAACCTGCGGATTCGTGAGGACACGGCGAAGTATTTGCGCAACCTTGATTTGGGGAGCGCGTATTACGACCCGAAAACGCGTAGCATGCGCGAGAACCCGACGCCGAACGGAAACCCGTCGGACGATTTCGTGGCCGCTTCCGGGGGCGGGGGCGGGGGCGGGTCGCACATTTCGGTTTTTCTGGGGGATAACGTGAACCGGGGGACGGGGGACGCGGTTGGTTTCGAGCGGTTGATGGGGCACGCGAGCGACGCCTTCGACGCCGGCGCGGAGGTGCACGCCAACGCCAACCCGAGTGCGGCTGAGCTGATGTACAAGCAGTTCCGGGAAAAGAAAAAGGCGGCGACGATACACACGAAAGGCTCCATCCTTGATAAGTACGGCGACGCCAGTGAGCAAACGAAAGCCCCGGAAGGGCTGCTTCTTGGGCAAACCGAAACCTACACCGAGTACGACCAGGCCGGCCGGGCGCTGCGGGGCGGCGAGGTGGTGGCGCAAAAGAGTCGGTACGACGAGGACGTTTTCGACGGGAACCACACAAGTGTCTGGGGCTCGTTCTGGCATCGCGGGCTGTGGGGGTACGCGTGCTGCAGGTCTGTCCAGAAGGGGGCGTACTGTACGGGTTCCAAGGGTATCGCCGCGTCGCTGGCGGCGAACGACTTGATGCTGCAAAACCTGGAAACGAGGCGGGCGGCGAAGGAAAAAGAAGCGGAGGAAACCGCGGCGCTGGAAGCGGCCGGGGCCGGGACTTCTTTTGGTAAATCGGGAATGAAGAACCCGTTCGGGGAAGGGGCGTCCAAATGGGGAGATAAAGACGAAACCGCGCAGGACGTCGAGCTGGACCCGGCGAAGCTGATGGAGGCGTTGCGGAAAGAGGACAAACGGCTGAAGGGGGACGACGCCGACGCCGACGATGAAATTTCCGACAAAAAGAAGCGCGGAAACAAGCGCGGGTACAACGTGTTGGCGGATGAAAAGGAACCCACGGAGGAGGAGATGGAGGCGTTCCGGATGAAACGCACACGTGAGGAGGACCCGATGGCGGCGAAGGACGCGGGGACGGGCGGGTACGATTTGGTGTGATTGTAACGACTTTTTAGGAAGTGCACGGTCGGAAGGAGAATTCCGCGGAATTAGTATTCCCGACGACGTACGCGTCCACCACCGTACCTCACTCCGGACATCACCACACATCAGTTGACCTCACAACAGTACCTCTCGTACCCCACCTACGCCACCGCCGCGAGCTGCGGCACCTCTTCCGATAAATTGTCGCTGGTGGTCTTGACCTTGTCGATCCACCCGTCCAAACGGTTCGCCAACTGCGTGATTTGCGGAATCAAAAGGACGCGCGGGGTAACCCAGGTGACGTTGACCTTTTGGTTCACGTTGTCAATGACGCCCTCGATTAACTTCACGGAAAGCGCTTTCATGAGCAAGTACTCCACCCCGTCCGTGGTGAGTTTGGTTTTCTCCGCGATGTCGGATAACGCAATCTCTCTGCAATCCGCGCTGGCGGAAAACACGATCTGCAGCAAGCACGTGATTGTGATTTTTTCGCGCAACTTTCGCTCGTGCGCCACGAGCGCGGGTTGCGCGTTGAGCGCATCCGCCTTCGCGAGACACAAAGCGTCGTACGCGAACAGGTCTCCTGCGTTAAACGCGTTTAACAAATCCAGTAACCAGTCGAACGGGGTACCGGCAAGGCTACGCACGATGGGGTGCGCGATGAGCTCGGCGAAGTTATACACGTCCTCGCCGAGAAGCGCCGCGAGCGAAAGGTCAACCGCTAGGTCCTTCTTGGTTTCCTCGGGTAAACTCTCCACCGGCACGTGCGCTAAGTACAGCAAGCCTTGCTTGTAAAACTCGGAAAACTCCTGCATCGCTTTGTGGTACTGGCTTGCGACGTAGTGGTAGGACGCGGCGACGGACGGGTCGGGGGAGGGCATTGTGTCTAGCTGCGCGCTGCCGCCGCCGGGACCGGTGATCATCGCCCGCGCAGATTTCAACTCCCCCGAGTGCACCGACAAAAGCGCGACGTGCATTTTCAAATAAAGCACGGGTTCGTTGAACCCGGGTTGTTTGAACTCCACGAGTTTTTCGATGACGTTCTGCATGAAAACAGACGCGGCGGCCCGGTCAGTGTACCTGCTGCTCACCGCCACGGCGAGGTGCCCCAGTTTCAACGGCGAAATAGCGTGTTCGAAGTCGACGATGAAGTTGTGGTAAAGCGAGACCAAGCGATCGCCGGTTTGGAACTCCGGTAAACCAACGATCGTCTCCAGTTTCATCGTGAGCTGGTGCCACAACCTTCTTTGGTACAGGTCGTGCATTTCCGTGAAGTGATGGGCGGTGGCAGGGTCAGCCGCGGCCTGGGCCGTGAGCCATGTCTCCACGACCGCGGACATCCTGGACGATGATCTTTTGGCTTTCGTGCCGTTTGCGGGATGATTGAGACGACGTCAGATCTGAGACGAGGCGACTCGCTTCACAACCAGCCGGGTGCTTCGGGTCGTGTCGTGGGAAACGAGCTGGTGCGCGCGTTTCGTAACCGTAAAGAAGTGGGTACCCTCGGTGGTGCCGTACGATCTGGGAACCGCGAGCGCGGCCGCGAGTGACAGCGCGGGATGAGGAGGCGCGAGGGTGAGGAACAGATCTATAATACAAGTACAAAAGACGACGAAATAAATTTCACGTGCCAAACTCTCTGCCCCGCAAAAATCTACCCTCATCACCACTGTCCGTCGCGCCTCGTTCCGCCGGCCACTCATGTCGGACCTGGACCGACTCCGCGGCGAAGCGGAGGCGGAGATGCGCCGCAAAGCGCCGAGGTACGCGCGGGATGACTTCCCGGGGAACGGGTACCGGTTCGCCTCTCCGGCCGTGCTCGATTGCCGATCTTCGCCAACGTTTTCATCATCTCATCTAACCGCCGACATGAGTCGCCGCCTGATTCACCCCCGCCAACTCACAGAACCCTGGACGGCACGGACGACCACGCGAAACGACGCAAAACAGGTGGGATCGAAGGTGGACCTGGTGTACCGGGCAGTGCGAACGAGACGGGCTATGGCACACACACCGCTGATGCTCCTCACGAGACCGACTTGAGTTTGGAGCGGTACGAATATTCCGGGGTGAGTTCTATTTTATCGGGCGCCGGCGGGGTCGGGTTCGCGGTGACGTGCGCGTTTAACCGGGAGAAAAGCGCGACGAAGGAGGTGCTGAACTTGTTGTCGCCGCATTTACCGGCCGTTTTAAAAAACGCCCCAAACGGTTTGCGTTTGAACCCGGTGAAGATGCCGGGACGGGGTTTTCTGTTCGTGCGGCTCAGCGCGCGGCCAGACGGTGACAAAAACGAAAACGAAAAAAAAGAAACAGACGCAAACGACGCGAGTTACGAGCTGGGCGGCTTGGCCGCGACCGCGTGCGCCTTGGCGACCGCGGCCGTACGTCAAGGTAAAACACAAGCGCCCCGGTGGGTGGAGAAAATAATCGCCGTGCAAACCACGTGCGTCTGTTCAGCGCCGGCGCTTGCGGTGGCAATGCCGAAAGTCGTCGCCGCGGCGCTCGGAATTCGGTTGATGTCGAAAAAGATGTCGATGACTCAAGGGAGCGATGCGTTAGTTGATGCGTTGAATGGGGGTTTGGGGGATGGCGTAAATGGGGGCCGGCCGGGTGAGACAGGCGGTGACGTGAACAACAACAACAACGACAAGAGCGCGACAGAGCGCGATGACAAAAACCGCGAAGGCGGCGCGACCGAACCGCCCTTGAAATACGCCGTCGCGTTTACGAACCGGTTCAAGGGCAAAGGGGACGGGGACGAGACGAACGGCACGGATTCGTACGGCCGGAACGTCGTGGTTCCGATGGTGGCGAGCGCTTTTCAAGCCGCACTTCGTGAAGGGGACTTGTCTGCGGTGTTGAACGCGTTGCGAAACGAACGTGGGACAGAGGTTTTGGGTGTTGATGATGATGATACCGAAGCGGTACTAGCACCAAAAAGTTCCCCCGAGTCCCCGAAAATTTGCGTCGACCTTCGCGACCCCGACGTGACCGTGTTCGTGGAGGTTCTTTCCGTTCCAAAAGAAACCGACTCTGGGTCACGAAGTGGGGGGTTCACGCAAAGGCTGGCGATCGGGTTGGGGGCGAAAAAAGATGGCGTGTTCGAACTGAAACGCGGGGGCATTCGCCCGACGGCGCTGAAACGAGCCAAGTAGATGCGTGTTGCTATAAACGATTTGAGATTTTTTCTGAGTCCATCAATTCTTCCAAATCGGGGGCCTCTCCTCCACCTCTGGTCAGTTCGAGTGGCGCGGCATGTCCTCTGAGCCCGCGCCCGAGGCGCCCGCGCCTGCGGCGGAGCTTGTTGAAGGCGAGACAGACGACCAACCGTCTATTTCCGAGACGGAACCCGAAGGGGACACCGCGACCGCGAGCGTGGCTCAGGACAACGACTTTGGGAATGAAAACGACGACCCGACGACCGAGCATGCGGGCGCCGAGGCGTCCGCTTCCGCGGTAGGGGAGAGCGACACCGAAGGTGCTGCGCCGGAGACGTCGTCCGATTCGGTGGAACCAGGTTTGGACCGCGATGCACGCGAATCGGACTCCCGGGATCCCGGGGACACGGATGACGAACCGGAACTGATGGACGACCCATCCCTCCCGTTGGCATCAGGCGGGGACGAAAGCAAAAATGCGTCCGACGAAAACGAAACCGAAAACGACGACAGCGCCGTGGCCGCGACCGCCGCGGCCGGGGACGCGACGGAAGAATCAACTAACGCACAACAACAAGGCGATGAAACACAAGACGGCGACGAAGACGGTGACGAAGACTTGGGCGATGCCACACAAGGCGGCGAAGAAGACGGCGAAGAAGACGGCGAAACCTCGGAAGACGCCGGCGGCGATGTCGACGGCGCCGAGGCGACGACTACGGCGGCGGTGGTGAGTGGGGGTCTTGTGACTCATCAACACGAAGCAGCGGCGGGTGCCGTTTCCGAGCGCGAAACCGACGACGACGACGACGACGACGTCGCGTCCAGGTCGTCCTCCGAGCAAGTGGAAGCGCCAGCCGCCGGTGCCTCGGGTAGGTACGACCAAACAAACAGTAACCGTGACCTCGGCAGGTACGGCCACCGGTCTTACCAAGACCTGAACCAGCTCATCGAGGGTTTTGATTTGGATTTCGATTCCGGTGGGGCGTCGTCGTCCAACGGCGACGACGACGACGCCGTGGAGGGTTTGCGTTTCTTGCACTCGGCGGAAACAACCGACGACGCGTCGGACGCTTTGGCCGAGGCGGACAGGCTGATTAAAAAAAGAACACTGGAACGTGACGCTTTGTTCGCGGAGACCGCAGCGCTTGAGGCGCGCATCGCGACTGCGCTCGCGAGGCAGCGCGGTGAGAAGAGTGGCGGCGGAGGGGGAATGCGAGCGAGCGCGCACGTGAGCTTGAACGAAGAAACGCAACGCGAGGACGAAACCGAGTTCAGGGCGGCGCTTGTTCGGTGGCGGGAGATACGCGATTTGAGGCGACAGGTAAATGCCTCGTTCGAAGTGGACGCCGTGGAGGTCGAAACGCGGTTGGTGTTGAAAACCAAAAGCGCGGATGAGGTGCGCAGCGCGTTTGTTGAAAAAATGCAAGAGTGCGGAAAAAACAGCGTCTCCGAAAAGACGGGCAAGCCGATTTCGAAAACGTCCGTCCAACGGCGAATCGCGGACGAACAAACCTCGGACGAGTTGTTGACCAAGTCGCGGTTAGCGCACGTGTTCTTACGGCGAACCAAGCTCGCGCTTGAAAAAAAAGTTAAGCAGAAAGAACACCTCGCGGAAGGCCTGAAGCTGATTGATTTCGAACAGCTCAAGATGGAAACCGTTTCTTTGAAGGATAAGTTCGCCGAGCGGGGAAACGATTACGTGAAAATCAAACACAAGACGAGCGATTTGATTCAGATCCTGACGCACGCCAAGGAGAAACTGCAGTTCACGACACGGGAAAATGCGGATTTGAAAACGGAGATGGCGCGGGTGGACTCGGCGTCGAAGGTAAAGGGCGACGTGATGCAGCGTTTGAAGGATGACATCGAGACGTTAACGAAGGAAAACGAAAACATGCAGAGCGAAGCCGCGACGATCACGAACCCGGTGTTGCTGGACGACTACGCGGACCAGAAATTGTTGATCAAGACGTTTAGGAAACGCCTAGTGTCGATATCGGCCGAGCTGGAGGAGCTGAACTTCGGGCTCGCCGTGAGTCAAAAGATCACCGCCGGGAGAACGACGGACACCGCGAAACCGCACACTAACACGAGTAAAACCACTGTGAGTAAACACTCGTCGTTGTTCAGTGTCCGGAAGAAAACCGCAACGCAGACCACGGCCCCGGGGGTGTTGACGCTGTGACGCCGGACGTCAACTTTCGTCGCGTCGAGTTGTGTTTGGATTTGTGTGTATCAAAATCTTCTAAACCCGCCCTCACCCCGTTCTCCCCGTTTATACCTTCCTAGTTGAACCCTCCAACGTTACTTCTGCTACTGCTCCCGCCTTTGTCGCTGAGCTGCATGAGCTCCCGGATTCCCTCCGTGACCAGCTTGACGTGCGACTGCACGTTCGCGAGCTCCTCCACTCTGGTTTGCACGTCCGTTTTTAGTTTCGCGAGTTTCTTTTCACAAAAAGCCTCGCACTCCACCAAGCTCATCTCCGCGTGGAAACCAAGCCCCACGTTGACGAACACCCGGTCGGTACACGGAACTTCGGCTTGGCAGTACACCTGTGACCCGAGATCCACCAGCGTGCGCATCGAGCCCCGGTTTTCGGTGCGCAACGCCTTGGCGTTCACACCGAGCGCTTCCCATTGCAGAACCTCCCTTTGCGTTTTGTCCCTCGCCAGCTCCGCGTCCAACAAGTCAGGCCGTAACCGCTCGCCGATGAACTTTTCGTACTCCGCGATCTTCACCGCACGCGCCGCCGCCGCGGCCGCGGGAGACGCCATCGCGGGAGGACGCGCGGTGCGGACGCGAGTGAAACGGGGAGGACGAGACGCGGGTGTTTTTTCACATCGAGAAAAGAAAAGGTGCAGTTTGGTTTTGCCTCGCAGACGGAACTCAAAGTTGATGACTTCCAGCTCAGGGTAATTGCCCATACGAGATTTGTGCAAATCTTGTTTTCAAAACCGATCGCAGAGAGGTGATAGATCGCCGCCGCTTCGCTCGCGACAGATCGGGAAGCGCGCGACCGTGCTGCTCGCGTTCTGCCGGATCGCGTTTGCGCGTATTTGTGACACAACACACGGAGGAACAGATCATTGCCGTGAGCGCGTTGTACGGGAAACCGCAACCCGACCGTCCAAGATGCCCGTCACGCGCACGTCCAAGATGCTGGCGTACGTGAATTACCGCATGCGCGTGACGATCGTGGACGGGCGGCAGATCGTGGGGCGGTTCATGGCGTTCGACCGGCACATGAACCTCGTTCTTTCCGATGCGGAGGAGTTCCGGAAGCTACCGCCGAAGAAGGGGTTGAGTGAAGAGGAGCGGCAGACGCGACGGGTGTTGGGGTTCGTGTTGTTGCGGGGGGAGGAGGTGGTTTCCCTAACCGTGGAGGGGCCGCCGCCCAGCGAAGACAGACGCGGGGCGGAGCAAACCGCGCCTGCGGGGCCTGGGTCGGGCAGGAGCGCGGGCAGGGGTTTACCAGGCGGGGCTCTAAACGCAGCCGCGCCTGGACTGCAAGGACCGGTTACCGGCGTCGGGGGCCCATCCGCCGCGCACATGCGTCCGCAGTTCGCCGCGGCGCCCGCCATGCGCCCGCCCGGCGCGCCCCCCCCCGGGTTCAGACCGGGGATGCCCCCCCCCGGGTTCAGGCCCGGGATGCCCCCCCAGGGAGGCATGCCCCCCCCCGGGTTCAGGCCCGGCCCCCCGGGGCCGCCGCCGATGTAATCAGAAAGAAGCGAAACTTTCAATCGAGTGTTTTTTATTCTTAAACCGCGTGCAACGCTCGCTCTCTTTTCGTGTCTTTTCGTCACCTCGCCGCCCCTCTGCACACCAGGGCCTATTATAGCCCTCGCGTTCCACGTGATGGTTTGGGAGGGGTGGGATGTTCGAAACCGCCAACTTTCTGGCCAACTTTTGGCTCGCCTTGTCTCTCCTTTGTCTTCTTTTCTCGCGTCCGCCGCGCCGCCGCCCGCCCCGTTCCACCTCACCCCGCTTTCCGTTGTTTCCGCAAGTTCGCGTCCACCGCGGCGAGGAGCGCGGTTATTGAACACACGCGCGTCGTGACTTTTACGAGTTGCCACAAAAGTACAGAAGCAGAACTACTAGTTTCAAAAAACCCTCCGGACAAAAATGGACCGCACGCGCGCGAAACAAACGCCAGCGCGACGCCAAACGTTTCAAGAAACCGAACGTGTTCGTGTTCCTGCGTAAAAGAAAGTGTCAGTCTTTCGTACTGTGTAGGAACTTGTATGAGCAAACAGGGCACTTGTGATGTATGTTGGGTTTGTACAAGTACTGGTAAATGTTACGGTCGTGGTGCACTCAAACAGTCACGAACGGGGCAGAAACAGTGTGTCTGGATTTGGGAAAGCCCCGACACGTACCCAGTCGCCGTGTAGGGAAAAAACGACCCAGAAAGGTTTGTCCGGCCCGGCCCAGCCGCCGAAAGGAGATGCGGAGGTGTCTTTCGTGGGAGACGACGGGCTCAATCTTCTTCCAGTACGTATGGAAAGCGCGCGCAAGGTCGAGACGAACACGTTGGCGACTTTGGGCGCCGCGACAGCGGTTACCAACGAAAGCCAAAAAATCGTAAGCAAACACCCCCTTACGTGTTGTCGCGCGGTGAACGCCCCCGCGTTCCCTTCCCCGAGCGCGAGTGAGATTGCATCGAAGGTATCCATCATCCCGTCGGCCTCGGTTTTTACCGCCATCCCGAGGGTCAGCAGGGTAACCAACCGCACCGCGTCGCGCGTGCTTTTTTCCCTGCTTTTCAGGGTATCGAGCGTATCCAAAAGTGTCGTGTTCCTTTCCTCCCCGCTGACCTGCTTCGCACCGACGTTGTGCGCCGCCACCGCGAACACGGTGCGGTACACGTCCATCACGTCCAGCACAAACACCGCGCACGCCGCGGTTACCCACTCGTGTAACCCCGCCGCGCGCCACAAAACGCAAACAGCACACGCGCGCACGCCGTTGGTCAGGTTCAAGGTCTCACGGTGAAGCTCGCGGGCGGCGTTGCAGGCGCGGGGCTTTCCCGTCGCCAGACTCAGAATGTCGCTCCCGTCATCGAACGCGGCGCAGTGCACAGGCGCGGGAAGAGCGCGGTGCAAGCGCCGCAACATCGACGCCACGCGGTCGGGCAACACAACCATGTTTGTGGCGACGAGAAGACGTGCGGCGGAGAGTGCTCCGAAAGGGAGTTTGTGGGAAGAACCAAGGACAAAAAAAAAACGAAGAAAAATCCCGATGAAAAGCCACGACTTTTCCGACGTCACTCTCGCTAGCACCAGCCGTGCGAAGAAGTGTGGACGATCGCGTGCGAACCATGGTAACACAACGAATACGATGCTCGCACGGGAGAGAGAAACACCTGTGCGCGGTGTGTAACCCGTGTCCCCACGGCAAGGTGAAGTACGACTGCGTGGTGCGCAGCCCCTGTCCGCACGGCAAGCGGAAAAGCAACTGCGCGGACTGCAACCCGTGCCCCCACGGCAAGGTGAAAGGCAGCTGCAAGAACTGCGCCCCATGCCCCCACGGGAAGGTGATAAGGAACTGCGCGGAGTGCTACCCTTGCCCGCACGGCAAGGTGAAAGGCAAGTGCCCGACGTGCAACCCCTGCCCACACGGCAAGCGGAAAAGCAACTGTGCGGACTGCAACCCCTGCCCGCACGGCAAGCTGAAAAACAATTGCGTTGCGTGCAACCCCTGCCCTCACGGCAAGCAGAAACGCAACTGCGCGGCGTGTACCCCCTGCCCTCACGGTAAGGTGAAATACACCTGCGCGAAGTGCAGCCCTTGCCCACACGGCAAGGTGAAAGGCAGCTGCGCGAACTGCAACCCCTGTCCGCACGGCAAGCTGAAACGCGACTGCGCGACCTGCAACGGCTGCCCTCACGGCAAGCGGAAGCGCAGGTGCGCGGAGTGCAAAAAGGCGCCCGCACCTCCGCCAAGTGCGGAGCGGGTCAAGCGCGAGCCCGAGAGTTCGCCCGAGATCAAGCAAGAACCCTTCACCATGCAAGGCTGGTGCCGAAAAAACAATGGTGACTAGACCGTCACAGAGGCCTCACTGAGACTTCGGCTTCGACACCGGTGCGTGATTCAAAGGACTACAGTGACAGGAGCTGATGGCCAGACTCTACTGTTTTGAAACGTGAACAAGCGTTGTTGTGAAATAAACACCACAGACAAAATACAAAATACAAACGAAGGTTAAACTCACACGAGTTTCTACCCCCACAGCGTCCCCGCCACCACGGACGCCCGGCCGATTGATTCCACTGACCAGGGACACCGCCACGTCCCGCCGTGCACCGCGGTGGTCCCGAAAACGTCCATAGGGTGCTTCGACGTATCAACCGTATCTCCCTTGTTGTCTCGAAACCTCCCCAAATCATGAAGCATCAAAGACGTCATCGTGTCTCTGGTTTCGCAAACGTCGAACGGCCTCAGCGGCGCGAAGTGTTTCTGTCCCTCCAGCGCTTTCGCGACGACCGGGACGTGCTGCATGCTTCGCGTGCGCGACCCCGGGGCCATGTTCGCGGAGACGCAAACACCGTGCCCACCTGAAACAACACTGCGCCAGTTCTGTAACGTCTTCGCCAACGCGTAATTGGGGCCTTGCAGAACGAGGTGGCCATCGTGCACGTATACCGGAGTTTTCTTTTGCGTTTTCTTTTCAGAAGTACGGCTTGTCTCCTTCGAAGTAGCATCAGTAGCGTCATCTCCGTGAGTAACCGGTCGGAAAACCGGTTCCCGACAACTCGGCGTGTATTCGAATCCAAACCCGCCACTCAAAACGCCAACCACCTTGCGCCAGTGGAACATACCGTCGTTCTTTTCGCTTTCCATGAATCTTTCATTCGCGTCTTCCCAACTCGCCGCCGGTATGGGAAACGCGGTTCCCGGGGAGGACAGAAAGGAAACAGAAACGCAAACGGCTTCGTTCGAACCCGGCCCCCACCTTTCGCACAAATCGCGGGTAATAACATCCGACGCCACGGAGGTCCGCACGTGCGCCTCGCCGTCTTGATACGCGTACGACCCTATGACCACGTTCTTGAACCCGAATCGCGTCGTGACGTCGACAATCCACGTTCGTATTTCGGGCGTCTGCGTGATGAGGTTGGCGCCCGCGCTGGCAAAGGTTTGGGCATCCAAACTCTCGCCGTTTTCGAAAGAAATTTGGTCACTGGAAGTACTTTCGTCAATACTGTCACCACCCTCCTCCGCATCCTCAGTACTGTCACTACCCGCCTCCAAATCCAATTGCGCTACCGGGATGAACAGCGTGCCTCCGTTTGATTTGCTCGCCGTTTCCGCCGCGTCCCGGAGCTTCGGGCTTTGCCGCGCCACGCACGCGACGTTGGCGCCGACGTTGAGCAGCGGACGCAGCGGACACAGCTCGGACGTACCGCCCAACAGCACGAAAAGCGTGTCTGTCAGGTAGCTGCCCGCCCATTTCTTTGAGTTTTCGTGAAGCGCATCAAGCGCGGGGACGATATCGGGCTCGGCGCACCCGGAGGTTACCCACCCCGTCGCGCGCGCCGTTACCGCGGCGCCGTGAAGGACAGAGTGAAAATCTGGCCCGTCTTTGCTGCCGGTACTAGTACTACTAGTGCTTTTTTTTGTATCTTCACGGGTACCTTCGTTTCGTGTCACCCCTCGCACCACCGCGGTCCGTAGCCCCCTCCCTTTCGGAGCGTCGCACGACGCATCACGCATTGCGTTTTGTAAAGTACACGCTTTGTCTCCTCGTCGCCACTCGAACGTCACGGCGGCGGCGTCCAACCCGGCCTTGCACGAGCTGATGCATTTTTCGGGAGACGCGATGGCTTGTAACTCCGCCAGCCGCACCGCGTACGTGAAGTACTTGTGTCGCCAGTCTTTTTCGTGTAAAAGATCGGCGGCAAGCGCAGCGCCTTCAGTAGTTTGCAAACCAAGCGCAGCGGCGGCCCATACCGATTTCGCGGGGCGCGTGGTGGACCTTACGCCCTTGGCGTCAGCCGGGAAGGAAACGCCGGGGCCCAAAAGCCACCACGCGTTCGCAGACGCCGCGACTGCGGGGGGTGGGTTGGGTGGGGCGGTCGGCGGCGTTGAGACGGGAGGCTCGGTCGCCGCGGTGACATCCGCGAGTCCCGATTCGGTGAGCGCCACCTCGGTTGGGGGGGGCGCCATGTCAGCGCTGGTCTGAGTGTGATGATGAGGAGATTCGTCAATGCCTCGTAGTGGCGATCGAGCTCGACAGGGTGCCAACTCAAGGGTGAAAATTTCAAAAACGAGCTTTTCCCACCCTTCCCGTGGACACCGCCCGTCACTTCCCGGGCGCACTTGTGCTGTGTGCGGGTGCCGTTCTTCACCCCCGATGGGTACCGACGACTGGTTCGGCCGCGAGCGCGGTTTGGGGGAGGCCGAGAATTCGAACTTGGTGTACGCGGGCGATTTCGACGCGAACGAGATCGAGCTTTTGGAACTCTCGGATGATCTTTTACGACGAGCCTTGGATGGCGAGGAGCTCGTGTTTAAAGGAGCCCACGACGAAGAGGCGGTGCTTTGTACGAACGACACGACTTATTTAGTAAAGCGAGTGGAGACGAGTAACACGCTGCTGCTGATTCGCGGCGCGGCCGGGGTAATCAACGACACAGTGGATGGCGTTGATGGGAATCCCAGCCAAAACCAAAATGAAAATGACACGACGACGCCGGCAAAGCGAAGAAGGTCGTCCGTCTCCGAATTCCCATCCACCCCCAGCACGACCCCGAAACCGGCGCACCTACGCACGACCTTCCTTCCTAATGAAGAAAACCAGCCCGACCTCGTCGCGCACGCACAGGCGGAGAGCCACCTTGAGTTGATTGAAACGGAACCGCGGATGGAAAAAGTGTGGGCGGCGCTTGCGAACGCGCCGCATGCGTTCGCGGGAACCGACAACGACAAGAAACTCGACGAAACCTGGTTCGGGAACTTCACGGACGGCGACGTCGGCGAGGAGGGCGTACCCGATCCGCCAAAGAAAGGGCTCACGGAAGACGAGGTGGTGGACCTGGCGCGCGCGTCGCGGAGCGAGTGTTTAGACGTACGTAATGTATTTCACCAAATCCCGGCCTCCCTGTTTTCCCATACAAGACTGACACTTTTCTTTGGCCCAATCACAGTTGCTGCGGTTAGGCGCCGCTTTTAGGGATGAAAAAACGTCGCGATGGCGCGGTATCGATTTGGAATGGAGGGACCACTTGCTTGACGTGTTGCTAGTGACCGCCGGGGCGAACGGGTGGGGTTTCGGTAAGATTCCCGGTGGCAAAATGTGCGACGCGCTTGTGACCGACGGGTTCCCACACGAAGTGACGAAACACACGCTGAAGTCGTTTTCGAACGATGGCGCAAACACCGAGTTTGTGTTTTCAATCGACACGAAGAAGGTGTGTTTCGAAAAAGCGTCTCGGTTGCTGTTCGACCGGCCCGTGCCGACCGGGTCGCAAATCAATGGCCGATGGCGCTTAGATGCGTTTCTGGATACCTGGCGAGTCTCGCTTCCCGAAGAAATGAGGGATACGTGTCAAGAAGAGTTGTTACAAGGGTTGGCGTTGCTCGAGAAACCGGCGGGCGCGGCTGCGCATGATCCAAAAACCGTAAACGCGTTGACCGCGGTGCGGCCGCTGCGCGCGAGCGATTTCCCCCGAGACCCGCAGGTAAGGGCCTTTCCCACTGAACACGTTCCGCCTACGCGATTGCCCGTACATTCCGACTGACACTTTCTTTTTTATCGTACAAGGAGCGCTTCAAAACGTTGTGGCAGTTCAAGCCCAAGTGGACCCTCGATGAAATGAAACCGTACCTCCAACCCACCACGGAGATGAACGTAGAGGCGCAGCTCTTGAAATTCACGCGGGTCACGCAGCCGAACGCGAAAGCCACGGCGGCGTTTTCGAAGCGATGAGGGTACTTTTTTATACCAGACGAGTTGAAAGCAGCTTTTCGTTCTTTTACACCGATTTCGTATCGAACCTCCGCCGCTACTACCGGGTACGGCGACTTAGAAAACATCATGTTTTGCCGGGTTTGTTTACTTACAGTACCCCACTACTACCGTAATCACAGTACCCCACTACTACCGTACACCTTCAAACCCTGGACCAAAAGGAATCTCTGTTCTCTTTCGCTGCGTGGACGCTTCCGAAACCACGTTCCATATCTTCACGCTCCCGTCATCCGCGCACGACGCCAACACCCCAGGCGTGGTGGGGTGCCACGCCACGCAGTTCACGTCGTCTTTGTGCGCCTTGGCCACCGCGCCGACTTCGCGGAAGCCGCCGGGTTTTTTTTTTTCGTCGTCGGTGTCGTCGTCGGGTGTAGAGGATCCGAACACCCGCAAGCTGTTATCCCCGCCCCCCGCCGCGATCAGCCCTGAACGGTTTCCCCAGGAAAGCGACAGCACGGGGCGGTCGTGGCCTGACAGGAAGGAACACTCCGCGTGTAACGCCAAACCAGGCGCGCCCGCTGCTTTGGTGACACAGGAAAGGAAAGTGAGTCATCGGAACGATTGTTTCGCGCGTTCTTTTCGAGAACAGAAAAGAAAAGAGAGAGACGTAAAAAATACGCATAATGTCGCCGGCGAAGATCCGACACGCCCACAAGTAAGTGACGCGTCGGTTGCAATTTTGCCTGCTGGAGCTGCCAAGCCCACAGTTCGCTTTCGCTGGCAGTTATGTTGACCCGGACGTATGTTGGAACGTTCGACTCGACCGTCTGACCAGCGCTGTTTTGTTTTGGTGGTACCGAAAAACAACCGAAAAGAAAACACCACTCCTGAAAAGAAAAGAGGACCGACCAGAGAGAAAAAAACCGCCCGCACCTGTCGCGCTCCACACCACGATCTTCCCGTCATCCGAACACGTCGCCATTCTCCGTGCACCGTGCGGTTCGAACACCGCACTCCACACCGTACTCGCGTGTCCATTTTCTTTTTCCGACAAAGTCAAAGTGCAACTCCAGTCGTCGCCGTTCACGTCCTCTTCCCACACCTTGATCGTGTCGTCGTAACTAGTTGACACTAACACGTCCTCCGTGGGGTGCCACCTGACGCACTTTACGTCCTGCGTGTGCCCGTTCAACACCGCGACGCACTCGAAATCGAACCCGGGCTGTACTTCCCAGATCCAAACCGTTTTATCACGGCCGCACGTCGCTAACAAAGTACCGCTGGGACTCCACGCGCACGCCTTTATTTCGTTCTCGTGCCCCTCCACAACCGCGGCGCACTCCCAGTCCCCGCCTCGCTCGCGCCAAACCGCGCAGCTCGCGTCGAAGGAACACGTGGCGAGCATGCGGCCTGATTACGGGTTTGGAGGGTAAGGTTTGCAGGGTAGGGTTATTAGTTGTCGGAGGTTGAGCGTTGAAAAAAAATCAGATCAGGTCTTTCCAATTGGATGGCGGTTAGGTTTGTGATTCACCGCGCGACGATGGTCGTCCGTAATGATGGTGACCGGATATAAACGTACCACACGGTGACCACGAAACGTGCCGCACGGTCCGCGTGTGCACGCCCTCTAGCTCCGCGACTGTTACCCAGGCCCCGCCCGCCGCGGCGCTTGGCGCCCACAGCCGCGCGGTTTTGTCACTGCTGCACGTCGCCAGAAACCGCCCGTGCGGTTCCCAAGCCACGCACCACGCCCGGTCCGTGTGGCCTTGCAAGTTGGCCGCGAGTTTGATGGCGACCGATTGCGCGCCCGCAAGATTGGACGACCCCGAGGTCTCCGTCTCCATCGCCTCCACGCCCGCGGGGTCGCCGGATCCACCGGCCTTCCCTCGGCCCAGGAAGGACAGCATCCGACGCGAGGATGATCTGTGAATGAGTGTTGCCGCCGCCGCTGCTGCAAAAGAAAACGATGTTTTTGGCAAAAAGTGAGACCAGTGAAAAACCCAAGCCGTGCCACGTCACTCCGACCCATTCCCTCGGACGCGTGTGCCATGACCGCCGTGCTTCTGACAACCGCCGCGCCGTCCGCGGCGCGTGTCCGTGTCGCGTCTTCCTCAGGACGACACCCCGCGCCGTGCGCCACTTCATCACGTCCCTCTCGTTTTGCCGCGCCCCGCGCTTCACCGGATGTAAGTCCCGCATCGTTCTCGCGCCTCGCGAAACGCGGGGGCACGACGCGTACACGCGCGTCGGCCGGCCGCCCCCCCCCCGGCGGCACAGGAGGCGAGCGCCTCGGCGACGACAACATGCGCCGCGGCCCGCCTGGGGCGGAGCGGGACCCGTACCGCGCGGCTGACGGGTACGAGTACGACTACCCCCCTCCACGGGGGGGGGGCGCTTCCAACGCCTCCGGGTCTCCGTGGAGCGAACAGATTGGGGCCGCGGACCGAGGCGGTCCTCCCAACGGAGGCGCACCGAACGGCAACAACGGCGACGACAACGGGAACAACAACGGAGGTGGCGGTAACAAAGTCACCAACTTCCTCATCGCGGGCGCGTTCATCATAGGCATGGGCGCCGGCGTGGCGTTCGACACGAGCGTTGATCTGGAACCGAGCAACGTGGCGAGTCGCGAAATCTTAGACCGCCAAACCCCGTCGTCCGAGGTGTGCATGGCCAACGGCGCGAGCGCGATGGTTTTTGACCAGCGGGTGTTTATGAGCCTCAATCCCTTCAACATCTATGTTTCGCAACCCGAGGTGAAACCAGGGTGTGTGTTGCGGAGGTCGAACTGGTCGATTCTGGAACGAGAAAACCTGGTCAGCAACAACCAGGAAGCGGATTGCAAGCGCGGGATGAACACGTTCGCGTTCGTCGGTGATCTGGATAAATCCCCCGAGGTATCGTGCGTGTACCACTCAGAGGAAGCCGAGAACCAGTTCATGAAGGACCCGAAAGGGTCGGTTATGGGGGACGGGCAGCAGTACAGGAACAAAGCGTTTCGGTGATTTGGTGTTGCCGATGTGATTTCACGATGAGAGTTGTTTCTTGCAGAATTCTTGCGATCATTGATAAAAAACCCTGCCAGTCTCTACGCCTATTCCACAACGTAGCCACATTAAAACGCCGCGCAAACGCACTTCTTCACTTTTTGGCCGCACCCTCCGGGACACGGGTCGTTGGGCTTTGCTTTCGGCTCGCGCCGCGCGGTTGGGCCTCGCGTTTCCACCGGCGGCGCCGGCGGCGTTTGCGTCGGTTTCCCCGCGCACGATTTCTCGTGTTCCGCCTGCCACTGCGTTTGTTGACACGTCACACTGCAGTACCGCACTCGTTTGCATGACCCACAGCGTTTCTTTGCCTCCATCGTTGTCTCCTGACAAGCGACGTTGGCGCACCGCTTCCCGGCGTCCACGAGCGGCGAACCCATCGGGGTTTGAGTGAATACAAAATTCGCGGTGCGTACGTACCTACGCTGGATGTTTTCGCCCCAGTGAAACTCCGCCATCGCGGAATCGTGCGCGGTACCGCGCACATGTTCCTTGGTATGCGTGAAGACCTTACCCGTCAGAAGGTGCAGCGTCGCGAATTGGAATCTCGCGCCGGCGCGTCGCGCTTCGAACTCGTCGGAGAGCGACGCTCCGCCGTATTTTTTGTCGCCGAGCGCTCGCGCCGGGAAAAGCCGGCTCGTTACCACTTGTGACGCCCCGCACCCAACGAGTCGTGCGTTGGTGATTACCTGGAGGACGTGCGTGGAAAATCGCCAGAGCTTTTTGTTTCCAGGAAACCGTCCTCTCAGCGCCACGCTTTCGTCCATCTCGTCTCCTTCCTGGCCTCCGGCTATCGTGACTCGAACCTCCCTTTGCCCGAAGTGACGCTTCAGGGAATGCGTAAGCTGCGGCAGCCCGGACCGGTGGGGGCGCGGACGACACGCGTCAAGAAGACACCCCAAGTCTACGTGCGCGCCGTACCCTTTCACGCACTCGCCCGCGGTCGGTGGCGACCACGCGAACACGGCGAAGCAGCTGTACACGTTCGCGGTGGAAAGGAAGTTTTTGCTCGACGCGCAGCCGTCACTGGAACAAAGCTCCTCGCGCTGGAAGAAGAACGAACTCTCATCGTGGAGCGTGCGGAAATACCCTTGGGCTTGATTCCCAAGCGGTGCGTCGTCCCACTCTCGTGTCGAAGACGACAAGTCGTCCAAGTCCATGGTCGCCGTGTGTCGGGGGCGCGGCGTTGTGCGTCGAGGCTTCCGAGGAAAGCGTTTCTGATTTTCAAAGATTCCATTGTTCATGGCTCGCTTTTCGTAACGCCCAAGAAAAGCTCCCACAACGACGCGCACCTCGTGCCATCCTCCACGATGTCTTCCAACGCGACGCCTGGTGTCAAAACGAGCGCACACGGAAAGAAGCGTAAGCAAGCTGCGACCGGCGCCATCCAGCCCGAGACGCAGAGCGCCATCTCAGGTATCTCCGACGACGTTGTCGTCTGTCACGTTCTCGGAAGGATCGAAGACCCGACAGACCTCGCGAGGCTTCGAGCGGTGAGTCGTGTGATGCGCGACGCGGTGGCGGCGACTGGGCATCCGGTGGAGGAGACGACATGGGAACATGCCATAAGGTTTGGGTACTTAAGCACGCTCAAGCACCTGTATCGACACGGTCGTCTGAGGATGTCGAAAGTTCTTCCACGTGAAGCGGCGAAGAAAGGGCAACTCGAAGTTGTGAAGTGGTTGCGCTTTTTTAGCGCAAGCTGCCCGTGGGACGCAGATACGTGCACGAGCGCTGCAGAGGGCGGACATCTCGAGAGGCTTCAGTGGTTGCGCGCGAATGGCTGCCCGTGGAACAAGTGGACGTGCGCGTATGCGGCGAGGGGCGGGCACCTCGAGGTACTGCAATGGGCTCACGCGAACGTATGCCCATGGGCCAGCTCGATGACGTGCGCGTATGCGGCGAGGGGCGGACATCTCGAGGTGCTGCAGTGGGCGCAAGCGAACGGCTACCCATGGGACGAGGATACGTGCATTTGGGCAGCAAGGTGCGGGCAACTCGAGGTGCTGCAGTGGGAACACGCGAACGGGTGCTCGTGGAACGAGAGGACGTGCTCGACCGCGGCGTTGGGCGGCCACCTCGAGGTGCTGTAGTGGTTGCGCGGGAACGGTTGCCCGTGGGACGAGCTGACGTGCGCGTTCGCGGCGTTGGAAGGACACTTCGAGATGCTGCAGTGGTTGCGCGCGAATGGCTGCCCGTGGGATGCAGATACGTGCAAGGACGCGGCAAGGAGCGGCCACCTCGAGGTGCTGCAGTGGTTGCACGCAAACGGCTGCCCGTGGGACGAGGGGACGTGGGCGTTTGCGGCGGAGGGCGGGCACCTCGAGGTGCTACAGTGGGCGCGCGCGAACGAATGCCCGTGGGACGAGTGGACGTGCTACTACGCGGCGAAGAGCGGGCACCTCGAGGTTCTGCAGTGGGCGCGCGCGAACGGCTGTGAATGGAACGAGTGGACGTGCGCGAGCGCGGCGGAGGGCGGGCATCTGGAGGTGCTTCAGTGGGCGCACGCGAACGAATGCCCGTGGGACGAAAGAACATGCGGCGGGACGGCGGAGGGCGGTCATCTCGAGGTGCTGCAGTGGGCACGCGCGACCGGGTGCCCGTGGGACGAGTATACGTGCGTGTTTGCAAGGTTGCACATGCGAATCGAGCTGTTGAACTGGGCGATCGCAAACGGTTGCCCTCAACAATGATACGAGAACAAGCACGCGCGGCGGCGTCTCGGCGAGTGCGCAAAAACAGACAAGACTGTAAACAGACAAAAAGTAGTTTCGTTCATTCGTTACATGTGGTCTATGCCTATTCTATTCCCCACGTGGTCGTTTCCCTGGATTTGCCTCCAGCGCGTGTAACAGCGAGTCGTCATCGAAGTCGTCCCAGTCAGGAGGAGGCGCCCACTTCTTTTCGGAGGGCTGTTGTGGTTTCTTCGCCACGAAGGCGTCGAGCGTGGCTTGCTTTTTGGGAGTCGCGCCGTTCGTTTCGCCGTCGACAAACCCAAATGGTTTGTCAACAAACCGCCCTCCCGGTGACCGGTCTCCAAAGCTGATCAGGGTTTCAAGCCGTTGTTCTCTTGTTCGCTCAAACGCGGGGCGGCCTTTCCCGGCGTGTTTCAACATCAGCGTATCCCCTTTTTGCCCGTCAAGCACCTGCCCCAGGGTTTCTAGCTTGTTACTTATGGAGCCCCACATGATATCGTCAACCGTGTTTTTCGCGCAAAGGAACTGCACGTTGACACAACTTCTCTGACCTATTCGATGCGCCCTGTCCTCCGCCTGCACGATATCCCCGGGGGTCCAGGAAAGCTCGCCGAACACGACAACCGACGCGGCGGTGAGTGTGAGGCCCATCCCCGCGGCTTTAATGGACAAAACCGCGACCCTCGTGTGTGCGTCGTTCTGGAACTTATCAACCAAGCTCTGCCGCGTGTCGCTTGGTGTGGAGCCGTCTATGCGGATGAACTGGATCTTCCTCTTTCGCAACATTTCGGATACAGAATCGAGCATACACGTGTGGTGTCCGAAAAACAAAAACTTCTGGTCATCGTCGTCACCGGCACCGCCGGCCGAACTGTCCAACAACGTCTCCACGTACTCCGCCACAGGTCTACACTTCGCGAACGCGCTTTGCTGGTAAAGCTCGTTCATCAACCTTTTTTCTTCCATGGAGTTCCCACCCTGGCCGCCGTTGTCGTCCCGCATCTGCTGCATCCTCTGGCGAATCGCCTTCACTTTAGTAACAGCCTCGCCACTCTGCAAACTGATCACGATCTTCTCCCTAACCTTCGCGGGTAACTCGGTTAGGACGTCCTTTTTCAACCGCCGAATCATCACCAACCGTGACAGCACCGCGTGCAACTCCCCAGGGTTTGATGACCCGTTCCACCCGAACCGCGACCCGGCGCAGTACCGCTGTGCGAACTCGTTGAACTTCGTGAACACCACGGGCCGAAGGGCTGAGAGACGAAAAAGAAAGTGTCAGTTTTGTATTGGCAAACAGTCGTTGGATTTGGGAAACGCCCTCCGGCCGTACCTTCCGCTTGCGAGAAAATCTCCACCGGCCGCGAAAGCGCGGGCGTGCCGGTTAAACAAAGCGCGCGCGTTGCGTTTTTCAAAAGCGGAATCACCGCCTTGGTTCGCTGCGCTTTCGAGTCCTTCAGGAAGTGCGACTCGTCGCAAATCACGACTTTGTATTGTTTGTGGAGTAACAAATCGGACATCTTGAGATAAAAGAAATTGTCAGCATTGTATGGGCAAACAGGGAGGCGAGATTTGGGAAATGCAACACGTACCTTGGTCACCAGCGAGTACGGAACGATCGCGAACTTTACGTTTGGCGCGTCGAGTTTCTTCTGCTCGGCGCCGGTCCCGACGGCGGCGATGAACGAGTTGTTGGCGTTGTTTGCGTTTCTTACCATTCCTTTGCAAGGTGCCAACAAAGAATCACCAAGCCACTTCACCAACGCTTGTTCCCACGCGCCGCGCAACGACGTCGGCACCAAAATCAAACACGGCCACTCGTCTTTGTACGCCGCCGCGCACGCGAGCGCCTGTACCGTCTTCCTTTTGGAAAAAAGAAAAGTGTCAGTCTTGTATGGGCAAACAGTGATGGGATTTGGGAAATGCAAGAAATACCTACCCCAAACCCATCTGGTCCCCGATCAAACACCTCCCGCCCTTCCCCAGCGCGAACCGCACGCCCTCGCGCTGAAACGGGAACATCGTGTCCCTAATGTGCGCTGGAATGGAAGCGTACAACTCGTCCACGGTTCGCTTGGCAAGAGTCTTGGCGCAACGCGGTTGCGCGCCAACCGGACCTTCCCTTCCGGTACCCGGATCAACTCCAGGAAGGGGAAGTGTTGAAGGTTTTGGCACCACCACCGACCCCAACGCTCCGCGACACTCGGTTGAATGTACATCAACGCTCGCGGCGATTTCACTCAACTCGCTGGTTTGCGTGGCCGACGCTTTCGCGACGTCGCGGTTGGTGTGTGTTTGTGTTCGACGAGAATCAAACCCGTCCAGGTCACCACATGTACGCGCCTCTGCCTCACGCGCCAGCGCCTTTTCAATTTCAGCCATCGCCAGCAGCGCCCTCGTGGCAATCGGCGAGGGCATCACCAGGTCCACCGCGAACTGAGTTGAGGATTTGATTTGGCGAACCGCGCGGTGTAAGTTTTCGTCCGCGAAGCTCCAGCGTTTGGAAACGCCGTCGAATGCACACGAGTCAATGCCCCTACACAAGTTCGCGAAACCCTCGTCGTACCACCCATTAGGCAGACACACTTGCACGCGGTGCTCCGAAGCACACAGCGTGAGCTCGACGCGAACGGGTCGTTTCGGAACCGGCGGCGCCGGTACGTGCGACGCCCGCACGTTTTGGTAGTTGGATAGGTCAATGCCAACGCTTCCTTTTCGTTGGTCGTGGTTTTGGTCAGCCTCACCCGGGTGCCGCGGTGGGTGGTGGGGTGGGGGTTGTACGCCAGGGGGTCCCGGTCGATGTGCCGGCTGAGTCGTGTGCCGACGTTGGTGCGGAGGTAACGCGCGTGCCGCAGGTACGTTGTCCAGAGCACCCCACAACGCGGAGTCGTCGAACCCGTCGTCGATCTCGAAGTTTGGTGCCATTTTTTTGGGTGCCTAGATTCGAGTCTCGTGTCTCGCGTGTCTCGTTTGCGACTCAGGATGACGACATACTCCTCACGCGTCGATGACGTAGAAGGACAATTGCTCGCGGACACCTCCCGAGCTCTACCGAGAGCGCTCGGGAACCGCGCGCGGGACGACGAGCGACGCGCGGCACGGTTTGACGCAATTCTTTTTTGATAAATAAACTCCTGCGGTCGCTCTGGCCTGTTGCTGCTGATGCCGAAAATGAAACAACTGCACGCGTTCCTCGCGGGCCGGTGCTGGAAAGAAAGAGAAAGCACCACGCTCCACCGTGACGAAAACAAGCCCAAGCCGAAGACACGCGCGCGGAGATCACTGTTCAAATTAAAATGTTGTTCTACGCGCGTTCCTCCCGCGCTCGCCGCCGCGTACAGTCCAGAAACGTCGTCTCGTTACGGACCCAATCCGTGCGGATCCCATATCCACCCCCCCTCTCGCTCGCACTCGCAAAGGATCCCTCTCGCTCGCCGGCCTCGCCACTCGCCAATGCTCTCACCAACCAAAAGAATTCAAATTCACACAACCTTACGCGATCCCGGATTCGCCTCGCACCATCCCCGCGCTGAGGGTGTTGCCGTCTCCCGTGAGCACCGTGATTTCCCCAGCCGCGTTGACGTCCATGATGCACGAGCTGCCTTCCTTGATGTCGCCGTTGAGCATCTTTTCCGCGAGGTTGTCTTCTAACAGCCTCATCACGGCTCGGCGAAGGGGCCGCGCGCCGTACGTGGGGTTGAACCCCTCGTCCACCAGTCGGTCCTTGAACCGGTCGGTCACATCAAGGGTGATGTCTTTCTCCTTCAGCCTGGCGAAAACCTGGTTAAGCATGATGCCCGCAATCTCGCGCACCTCGCCTTTGTTGAGTTGCCTGAACACGATGATCTCATCGAGGCGGTTGAGGAACTCAGGGCGGAAGTAGTTCTTCAGTTCTTCGTTGACCAGGGTTTTTATGCGTTGGTACGAAGTGTCCTCCGCGTCGTCGTTGAGCTGGAACCCCAGCCCTCCGCCGCCTTTTTCAATCACGGACGACCCGACGTTCGATGTGAGGATGATGAGCGTGTTTTTGAACGAAATCACCCGGCCCTTGGAATCCGTCAACCGCCCGTCCTCCAGAATCTGCAACATCATGTTGAACACGTCGGGGTGCGCTTTTTCGACTTCGTCGAAAAGCACCAGGGTGTACGGTCGCCTGCGCACGGCTTCCGTGAGCTGGCCGCCTTCTGAGTACCCGACGTAACCAGGGGGCGAACCGATGAGCTTGGACACGGTGTGTCGCTCCATGAACTCGGACATGTCCAGGCGCACCATGGCGTCTTCCGAGCCGAAGTAAAACTGGGAGATGCTCTTGGCGAGCTCGGACTTCCCGACGCCGGTGGGCCCACTGAAGATGAAGGACGCGACGGGGCGGTTGGGGTTCTTCAACCCGGTTCTCGCCCTGCGAATCGCGCGCGAGCACGCCACCACGGCTTCTTCTTGGCCAATCAAACGCGCGTGAAGAGTCTCTTCCATGTTCATAAGCGAATCCCCCTCCGCTTGCGAAACTTTGTCAACCGGGATGCCGGTCCACGCCGCGACAATGTCGCAGATATCCTTCTCCACCACGGTTGGTCCGACGTTCCCGTCACCCGCTTCGATCTCGGCCTTCGACTTTTCCTGCGATGCCTTGGTGATCTTGGCGATTTCGGATTTCAGCTCAACCTCCTTGTCCCGGAGCGCGCCCGCGGCTTCGAAATCTTGCGACCGAATCGCGGTGTCTTTTTCCTTAAGAAGCGCTCTTAGTTCTTTGTCCAGCTCCTTGGCTTCTTCGGGGAGCGCGGCGTGCGCCAAGCGGACCCTGGATCCAGCCTCATCGATCAAGTCGATCGCCTTGTCAGGCAAGAACCGGTCGCTGATGTACTGGTGCGCGAACTTCGCCGCCGCGACGATGGCTTCGTCTGTGTACCGCAGCTTGTGGTGCGCTTCGTAGCGTTCCCTCAGGCCTTGGATGATCTGGATCGTTTCGTCCACGGTGGGTTCGGGGACCTGCACGGGCTGGAACCGGCGCTCCAGGGCCGGGTCTTTTTCGATGTGCTTGCGGTACTCGTCAATCGTGGTGGCGCCGATGCACTGCAGCTCGCCACGCGCCAGGGCGGGTTTCAAAATGTTGGCCGCGTCAATCGCGCCCTCCGCCGCGCCGGCGCCGATCAAAGTGTGCACCTCGTCGATGAACAAAATGATATCCTCATCAGCTTTGACTTCGTCCATCAGTTTCTTCAACCGCTCTTCGAACTCGCCGCGGTACTTCGTACCCGCGACGAGCAGACCCATGTCCAAGGTCATCATGCGCTTGCCTTCCAGGGTCTCGGGTACGTCCCCGCCCGCGATTTTCTGCGCCAACCCTTCCGCGATCGCGGACTTACCCACGCCGGGTTCGCCAACCAGGCACGGGTTGTTTTTGGTCCTTCTGCCCAAAATCTGCGTCACCCTGATGATCTCGTTGTCCCGCCCGATGCACGGGTCCAGCTTGTTTTCCTCCGCTTGTTTCGTGAGATCGCTCCCGAACTCCTCCAGGGTGGGTGTTTTGCTGCCACCGGAGGCGCCGCCCGCACCGGGCGCCGCGCCGACCGCTTCTTGCGACTCACCGACCATCCTGATCACTTGCGATCGGATCTTACTGGGATCGGCATCAAGGTTCTCCAGCACGCGCGCCGCCACGCCCTCGCCTTCCCTCAACAAACCGAGAAGCAAGTGCTCGGTGCCGATGTAGTTGTGCCCGAGCTGCCTGGCTTCTTCCAGGGCGAGCTCTAGGACGCGCTTGGCGCGGGGGGTGAACGGGATCTCCACCGCCACGAAACCCGAACCGCGCCCGATGATCTTCTCCACTTCCACGCGCGCTTCCTTCAAGGAAATGCCTGTGGGTTGGTTTTGGGAGGGGAGGGAGTATAGGCGGTCAGTACGTATACATAGTGGTGTACTAGTAATACTGTACCGTGTATGGTAGTAGTTCCAAAACATTCTGCCGAGTAAAACAGGTACCGCGGGCAGTACGACGTATCGCGGCGCGCTTAAAAAAGAACACAAAAGTAACAAAAAGCGCGACTGTTTGTAGACTGGATAAGGCCACGCGAAGCGCGCTCCAGATCGAGAATGGTTGGGTCGGAGCGTGGACCCCTCTCGGTCGCGTCGTACGTACCCATGGACTTGAGCACCTTGGCCGCGATGCCGGTGCCTTCGCCGATCAGGCCGAGCATGATCTGTTTTCAGTGGGAGGGTGGGAGGGAGGTGAGTTGGTGCGTCCGACGAGTCGCTAAAAGAAGCGCTGGGTTCCTGACCCAAGGGCTTGACCTAACGCGAAGAATCTGGTCATCGCGTCGTTCCGGCCGTCTCAGGCAGGGGCAGTTCGCCTGGGAAGTGACGCACCTGCTCGGTGCCGACGAAGTTGTGGCCGAGGCGGCGAGCCTCTTCCTGCGCGAGCATCACCACCTTGATGGCTTTCTCGGTGAAGCGCTGGAGGGTTGGGTTGGGGGGGAGGGGTAGGGAGAGACAGGGGGAGAAAGGTTAGGAAGGACACAACAACTTTTCCGAGCGGCCACGCGGCCGACGACGTCGATGCAAATCCGTTTTTCCCGGGCAGGCCGGGTCCCGCCGGGGTTGCCGCGCGGTGCGTTACGCGAGGCTTTCGTGGTGGATCGCGAGGCGCGGGAAGGACGACGCGCGTGTGCGTGACACAGACACGCGAAATTCCACCCGAACCGCGAGGCACAGCCGCCGCCCCCCACCCCGACGCGTCATCAACCAGAAGACACGAAGAAGCATCTTGACACGCACCTCGAACATGGCCTTCACCACGAACTTCTTCCCGACGCGCCCGCCCGCTAGGGTCTGACGCGCGACGGTTTGGTGGAAGCCGGCGGCGTGCCTTGACACGCCGAGGTTGTCCACGGCCCCAGCACTGCGCATGCCGGTCATGGAGCGAATGGAGGCGCTCGCGCGCGGCGCCGAGGCGGCGGCGCGGCACCGAACCTTGCCGGCATTGCGGACGTTCACCGTGGGGCGAACGCCAATTGAGGTTGTCGCAGCGACGCTGAACATGTTGCCAACTCCTGGGTCACCGGAATGGAAACGAAACGTAGGTCCGCGGCACGATACTCGAGACGAAGTACGGAACGCGTTTGGGCGTGGCCTTACGTTCGCCGACGCTCGTGGGAGTGACGGTCGGGAAGGGCGGACGCGCGGTAAAGCCGGGCGCAAAGCGACGTGTTTTTCCTTTCCGAGAATCTCTGCGATTTTCGAGATCGCGAATTTCTCGCAAAAAGCGCAAAACGTTTACATAAAACAGGTACATCGTCTACCCACCCTCACCCTCACGTCATGGCGACCATGTCTCCCTTGATCGTGGCTCTGTCCTGCTCCACGAGTAACATCGCCGCATCCCGCGCCTCTTGAATGCTCATGTCGAACGCGGCGTTTCGTTCTTTCAGTTTTTGCACCAGCTCGGAAACGCGCGCGCGGCCGTTTTGGGACTCGGAGAGAATCTCCGCTATTCCGTCCGCGACTTGCCCGCGGTGTCGCCGGTCGCTCGCGCTGTGCCCCGTAAGGATCTTGTCCATATCGATCTGCCCGGTTTTCGGGTCCCAAGCTGCTTGCTGCATCGCGACCCTCATCAACCGCAGCGCCTCTGTGGCGTCTCTTGACTCAACGACGTGCGAAAGCCGCATCCTCGCCAACGCTTCGCTCAGGCGCACCAGCGACTCAAGCTGCCGCGGCGTCGCCGTGATTGTCTTCCGCCCCCCGCCCAGCCTGCGCATATCGACGTACCCCTCCACTAACATCTCAGCCGCTTCATCGTTCAAAATCGGGGTGTACGTTTTTTTGGCGTAGGAGATGTAATCCGTCAACGTCACCGCGTCGAGCGCGCCGGTAACCCTTGCGATAGGTAAAACAAAGTGTCAGTCTTGTATATCGCGATGTACGGACAACAGTCACCAGCTGAGAGATAAAACAATCGTCGGCGGGATTTGGGAAAGATGAGCCCAACACGTACTTCGCCGGCGGGTTTTCGTAGTGAAGCGCCACTAAGTGCCTGGCCAGTCTCCGGTCGGTTTCGGGGTTGGGTTTATCAAGCACCAGGTAAATAAGGTCGAACCGCGACAGTAGGGTGGGGGGGAGGTCGATGTTATCCACGACGGACATGGCGGGGTTGTACCGCGACCCGACGGGGTTCGCCGAGGCCAAAACCGAGGTGCGCGCGTTCAGCACGGCGATGATCCCGGCTTTCGCGATTGACACGGTTTGCTGTTCCTGATTGCAAAAAAAAAAGTGTCAGTCGGTCGTAAGGTTTATTACGTAAACAGTCAGGGTGATGGGCAGAGGTATAGCCGTCCCTTCGCAGGATGAGTATGGGCAATCGCAGAGGCGTTGTGTGGTGAGTGGGGAAATACTTACCATCACTTCGTGCAGCGTGGAGCGCGCGCCGTCGGACATCTTGTCGAACTCGTCGATGCAGCATATTCCTCGGTCGCTAAGCACGAGGGCGCCTGATTCTAGGACCATGTCTTTCGATTCCGGGTCTCTTGTTACGTACGCGGTGAGGCCCACGGCGGAGGACCCGCGCCCGGACGTGTAGATTCCCCGGGGCGCTACCTTGTTGACGTACGTCAGCAGCTGCGACTTCGACACGCCGGGGTCGCCCACCAGGATGACGTTAATATCCCCCCTGACCTTGTTCGCGTTCGTGCCCTTGAACACCTTGTGCGTAGCGCCGAATAGCTGGCAAAGCAACCCTTTTTTAACCTCCTCCATCTCCCAGATGGAAGGGGCTAGGGACGACACTAACCGCTCGTAAACGTCGTGCCTCTTCCCGATGGCTTCCAGAAACTCCACCCGCTCCGGGGTGAACTCCGCTTCCGCGTTCGGCCCGGCGCCGCTCGGGGTTTCCAGGGTGTTCCCCTGGTCACCGGCGCCGTTTCGCTCAGCGGCGGCGTGCCTGGTGTGCTCGTTCAAGTCCTCCCTGTCCTCACTGCCCGCGGTATTGTTGATTCGCGACGCGCTGTCTTTCCGTACGTGAATCACGTCCACGTAGGTTTTGTACACGGATTTTAAAATGCGAAGGTTGGGCGCCGCCCGGATCGGTACCGCCCGGTAAACCCCCGTTATCTCCACCCGGTCACCGGGTTTACACTCATCCACCAGTGAGTCGAAAACGCACATGCTCACCGTGTGCGGCGTTTCGCCCTCCGGAATCGCATCCGGGGTCTCCTGCATTTTGATCTGCTGCTTGTTCGCGAACACGCACCGGTTGTGTACCAAGGTCATGGTGCCGATTGATTCGCAGTTACTGTTGGCGCACTTTAAAGGCGGCTCGTTCACTCGGCCCCGGTCCACGAACGTCAGATCCGGGGCGTCGCCGCACACCAAACACTTGAAGTACGCCATTTTCAAGTCGGGGATGATTCCTTGATCCCGATTAACGCCGAAAGTGTCAGTCTCGTAAGGCCGCGTGTATATCCGGGATTGGAAAGGGGTCCGGCCCTGTACTCCACACAGGGCAGTAATCGCAGAGGTGGAACGCGGTGATTGGGAAAGGCCCGTACCCGTGCACCTGGTGACCATGCCGCGTACCGCGACGAGCTTGTCGATGTCTGACGGGTTCAGGTCCCGCATCGCCCGCGTTTCTTTCAGATTGAACGGCCGCACTTGTACTCTGGTGAATACCTCCTCGCCCTCCGGTAACACGCTCTCCGCGAAGTACTCGTTCGCGACTTGGTCGAACAGCGGGACGATTTCTTGCGGGTACGAAGTTAGTTTCCGGTAAAGCGGCGGGTCGTACGCGTCGAGGTGCCGGCAATCCAAGTCCAGCTGGTAGTTTTCTTTTTCGAAACAGTTCGTCAACAACCGGTGGTAGTGCGCCACGCCCTCTCTACTTGGGAGCTCGAAGTTCTCCAGGAAACGCTTGAACCGGTTCGAGTCCTCCTGGATCGATACGGTGGTTCCCCAGACCAAGGTTTGAGGCTCATCGCCGGCCTGACCTTGAGTACCGGGGGTCTGCCCAGGCTGTGTTTGTGTTTGCGTCGCCCCAAAACCGCCCGCCACGTCGTCGGGGTCCACCACGCTTCGCACCGCGGACGGCGCCGGGCTCGGGAACGTGAATCCCGCGGGGGTATCGCCGCCGCCGCCCATGGGCGCCGGGGTCCAATCACCCCCCCCCGTCCCCGGCCTTTGCACCGCCGGCCTTCGAGCGCTGCCGCCGCCCAAGTCGTTCCTCTGTGTGGAATTTGGTGCGGCGCGAGTGGGAGTACCTGTTTTTACGAAAGACGCGGGAGAGAGACTGGGGTCAGAATCGGCACGGTTTGAAATGATGAGGATGGTGTTCGCAGAGGACTCGTTTTTCTTTCGTCGGATGCCACGCGCCACGCGTACCTCTGAACGACCCCGGTGTGCGCCGTGCCGGTACCGGGGTTTGCCTTTCGGGGGGCGAAAACAAATCAAGCGGCGAGTCCATCGGGGTGGCCATGGGCTGCGTGTGTTGGCCTTGGCTGCCGCCGTGCGCGGAGTCGGGTGCGGACGAAGGCGCGCGCGTTATCCCACGCGGGCTCCGCCGAGGCGACCGCCGAGGCACGGACGAGGGCGGTCCCATCGGGGCGGGGGTCATCTGGGTCGCGTCGTCACCGCCTGTGAAAAAAGAAGGATCGGGAGGGAGGGTTACGCGTGAGTCCAAGGCGGGGACTGCCGATCGATCGGTCCGATCGACACAAGCAACAAGCAACGCATACCAGACGTTTTGAACTTTCGCGGGATGAGAGGTGGGAAAGGGGCGAGACTCGGGAGTTGGGCGGCACGTTCGCCGGGACGGAAACACGCACCCCCGACCGACTCCGCGGGGTCGTTTACGGACCCGTCCATCGCGTGGTCGCCGTCGTCGTGGGTAGACATGGTGGACCTCGCTCACCACGTGTCCGCGAATCTGGCGCGCGGGTGCCCAGATGCTTGCTTTCAAGCATGAGAGAAAAGAAACTGATTGTTGAATTTTTTTACTGTTTGCGTTCGACTTCAGCATGTCGGACGATGCGAGTCGACCAGACGCGGGTGCGCGCCGGGTCGGGGCTCGGCGGCTCGCTCGCCGCGTCCGACATGGCACGAATGCCGTACGACGCGATACGCGCCAACCGAACGTACGTGTGTCCGGTCTCTTTTCCGTCGCGCGGGTATCCCTAGAGACTAATTTCCTTCGTCGTAGTCGCTCACACCAAATCCAATCGCCTCGTCCTCCCCATCGACTCCTGCGCAGCGTTTGCGACCGAGTCTTGCCTGCATCGCACGTCACGTTCGCGTCCGAGAAACGCGAGTGGGCACTACCGGAAGGCTCCTGTGACGTGGACGTTGGGTTGGATTTGTCGCTTGTTCAAAACAGAAGCACCAACACCGTCGACGCATTGGCCGTTCGTCTGGCGTTCGACCGGTACGGCGACAAAAATAAAGCAACACGCCCCAACCGGTTACCCCCCGGCCGGACAGTGCTAGCGCTTGGCGACTTGAACCTTTTCGAGTGGAACGAGGACGGTTGCGACAGCGAGGTTTGCGGGAGGCTGGTCGGGGAACACACCGCTGGAGGTAGTGACGGACTGTCCTTCGCGAGGTTCGAGTCGGTTGTCCAGATTCTAGATTCTTGGCGAAGGGTTGCGGGTGAAAAAAAAGCGGGTGGAAAGACGCCGAAAACGCGCGCCGGCGTCGGCGCGCCCGCGCTCGTGCCTCCCGAGCTATTCACGAACGCGACTCTCATGAAATTGTTTCGGGGTAGGTCAGGACAAGTCGCAGTAGTAGGTGACGATTCCCGTACTGGAGGTGACGATTACCGTGACAACGATAACGATTCGTATCTCATGAGTATCTCGCAGTGGCTTTTTCTGTTGCGCGACGCGAACGTGTTGGACGGCGCGTTTTCGCCGGCGGGCGCTTGCGTGATTTTCGCGCGAGCCCGAAGCGGCGGAGGAAACGACACCACCGGCACCGCCCAGCTCGCCGACCTTTCCCTTCGCTTCGTTCCTGATTTCGTATGCGCGGTGGCGCTCGTGGCGAGCGCGAAGGGATGGTCTGTGGAGGACGTGCTAGGCCGAATGGTGTGTACCGCCGCGCCGGCTAGCGAGCAAATCGGTAACCTACGCAAGGTGCGGGGCTTTCCCAACTCCAAATCCCACCTCCCTGTTTTCCCATACTCGTACCAGAAGGGACGTCTTACCTCTGACTGTGTACGTAATACACATCACGACCGACTGACACTTTGTTTTATTTACCGTAAGTGCTTCGCGTTGCTCGACGCCACGCGGTCGGGGTTCATCTCTACGCGCGATTTGCCGAAAGCGCTTTGCGCCGGCGGTTGGTTGGCGCACCTGAGTTTGGAAGACGGGTTTTGCTTTTTACGGAACAGAGTGGACGGGTTATCAGCGGACAAAGGTTACGTAGCGCCAATCGACGAGTTCCCCGGTGTCGTTTCCCTGGCCGAGTGCGAACTTCACGCGTTCGCGGCGTCGCGCGTTCCGAAATCATCTGGAAATCGTTTGGAACCGACCGACCGCGAAACCATCGCCGTCTCTGATGTGTTGTCATCCGAAGTCGCAAACGTGTTCCACCGCGTGTGCTGTGCTGGTGTGGAAGCCGGTTTCACAACGCAGCCTCACCCGAAGTTAATGGACGAAACGAGGTTCCTGACGTGTCTCAAAAGGTACAGCCGTACGGGCGTTTCACCAAATCCCGCCTCCCTGTTTTGCCGATTGTCCGCCCGTAATTACTCACGTAACGCGGTCCGAAAGACTGACACTTTCTGTTTACAAAAAAAGCGTTCCGGACTTACACTCTGCGAACTTTACCACCGGCGCCGGAGTCGTGGCGTTCGCCACCGCGGCGGCCGGGCGACTTCGGCTTGACGAAAACGGGTTTCGGTCTGCGCTGGGACTCATCGCGAAACACAAGGGTATTGAACCGCACGACCTGTTCGAGCACGTCAAGCGGTGTCGCTTGTCAAACTTGACATCAGGAGCGTTTGGCAACCGCAATGAGTTAACTCAAGAACACGGAGTTAACTCATCCAACAGTAAGGCGTCGTTCGCGTACGAAACAAACGAGATGGCGGACGGCGCGGTGGACGCGGTTGAGGAAACCAAAACAACCGTGCGCAAAAAAAACCCGCCCCGCCGCGCGCTTCCCCTGGACCCCGGGCCGATTCGGGTCCCGATCGATTCGGAAAAAGCACACGTGCTACTAAACAAAAGCAGCCCAATAATCGCGTCCAACTTCGTGTGCATCGCCGCGGACGTCGGGGCGCTTGACGGGATCGCGCTTTCGGTTGCGGGCGACGCGTTGGAAGGCGCGATCTGTACTTTGATGAACGCGTCGGGGTCTTGTACCTTACAAGATTCCCAAGATTTTCGCATCGATAAGCAGTCTGCTATTACAGTTCTCAACACGCTGGCTGATATTCGCGGTGCGTTACTACGTAACGGTCAGATGGAGCCGCCGCCGCCGCCCACGCCGACGGCGCACGAAACCGACCACAGGTTGAGGTTTTTGTTCACCGAGTGGAGTTTACCAGAGGGCGCTTCAACGCGCGAAATCGAGACGACGCAACGACGAATCGAAAACTCGTGGGAACGAAGTTGCATGGACGCGACCGCGACGTGGGTTTTGGAACGTGGTATTGCGTGCACTGTTGCTACTGACGCAATCCTCACGAATGACTCAAGAATTAACCCATCAACGAACCGAAACCGAAACCCGCTGAACTCGGCGCCGCCTTGTTCGCGTTCGCGCCACTTTGGCAAGTACCCAACCGACGAAAACGCCGATACCGGTCGAACGCGGTTCGCTTGCAACCCCACAAAAAGCGCGGGTATGGACTGGAGTGACGAACACCAGCTTTTGGGAAGACACGATACCTCCGGTCTTGACAAAGGTACGTCCAGTTGCGTTTCCCAAATTATAGACGACTGTCTGTTTGCCCACGGACCACGAAACTGACATTTTTCGGAACGCAAAACTCCAAAGCGCGGCGTATGCGGATTCCCGACGTGCGTCGCGTGGGGTTTTCCACGGCGCACGTCACGCGCAAGGGCGCTGCAGCGACCACGAAAGCGGCGATGCGAACCGGCGCGTGTCCGATGGCCACGCCATCGCTGGGCACCGCGGGTGCGAACGAAGGGCGGTGGGACGCGATACACGGAAAGGACGCGCGTGGAGGTACTGACGAAGATTTAAAAGAACACGCGAACGCGTCGTCCATCGCGAGCTCCGGCTCGGCGGCGCGTTCGGCGGCTTGGCGCGCGAACGCGCTCGCGGGTGAACGCCTCGAAATTCGAAAAAACATGTCGCTCGAGGAGTTGACACAGGATGACGTGCTTCACCGCGGGAGCTCTGCGCTCGCGTTGGACCGAGCTGCTGCTTTACAATCTGCAGCGGAGCAAGGCGCACACGCGTCTAAACAAACGTTTCTCCCGTCTAGCGGCGTTTCCAACGTCGTCAGAGCCGGCATGTCAATGGCGTCGTTTCGAAAACTCGTGGTTCAAGCGGGGTTGACTGGTCCGCAGTTGAGGGACTCGAAACACAAAAACAAAAATACGCGCCTCACCCCCGCCGCCGCCGACGTCGCGTTCGCGCTGGCGCGAGCGCCGGGCGCGTACGAGATGACCTGGGGCGAGTTTCTCTCGGCGATCGGGCGACTGGCGCAAACTCTGGACGAAAGCTTCGGCGACGTCGCACTTCGTCTGCGCAAAGTCGGGGCGCCCAAACCGACACGACGACCGCCGCCGGCGCCGAGGGTGAGTTTCGTGCCCGCGCCGTGTTCGAAGCCGACGAGTGGAAACGCCCACCCTGGCGTTTTCGACGTGGAGACGTACGCCTCGGCATGCGACAACGCGCACGCGTCGGTGGTTCGCGGGTCGGTTGAACACGCCGCTGTGGTTTTGTCGCCGACGCTTGCGTATGAAAATCTCTCTCACTCGGTTGCCGCTGAGTTTGAACCGAAGGAGACGGAGTTCAGTCGCTTGGGTCCGGATTCTTTATCCCTGCGAAAGCAAACGCTCGTGCAAACGTTTGTTTCCACGAAACGCGTAGACCGCGCGCAGGAGTTTTCTCGTCTTGAGTCATTAGACCTCCAAAACAGGGAGTACTCACCGACCCTTCCACAAAATTCCCGAGGCGCCTCGACGTGGCGCCTCGAAACGTCGCGACTCGATATGGGAAACTCGCTCGTCGCGTCCCTACGCGCGTCCGCGTATTACGATAGAGACGCACACGCGAGACGAGAAAAGTAACACGTTTAATCCGCGAAGGTATTTCTTTGAAACGTTTCTTGTCTTTCTGCGTTGTGCATTTTTGCACACTCGCCGAGACGCCGCGCGCATTCTCGTATCAGTGTTGAGGGCAGCCGTTTGCGATCGCCCAGTTCAACAGCTCGATGTGCCCGAATCCTTTCGCGTGCGAGCGCACCCTCGAGTCCCACGGGCAGCCGTTCGCGCGCAACCACTGCAGCACTTCGAGATGCCCGCTCTTCGCCGCGTAGTAGCACGTCAACTCGTCCCACGGGCAGCCGTTCGCGCGCGCCCACTGCAGCACCTCCAGATGCCCGCCCTCCGCTGCGCTCGCGCACGTCCACCCGTCCCACGGGCAGCCGTTTGCGTGCAACCACTGCAGCACCTCGAGGTGACCGCCCTGCGCCGCAAACGCAAACGTCCACTCGTTCCATTCACAGCCGTTCGCGCGCGCCCACTGCAGCACCTCCAGGTGCCCGCCCTCCTCCACCCAAGAGCACGTTGTCGTGTTCCACGGCCAGCCGTTCGCGCGCAACCACTTCACAACTTCGAGTTGCCCTGTCTTCGCCGCTTCCTGTAGAAGATTTTCCGACAACTCCAGACGACCTTGTCGATGCAAATGCTTGAGCGTGCTTAAGTACCCAAGCCCTGCGGCAACTCTCCCCGTCATCTCCTCCACCACATGTCCTGTCGCCGCCACGGCGTCGCGCATCGCACGACTCACCGCGCGAAGCACTGCGAGATCTGTCGGGTCTTTGATCCTTCCGAGAACGTGACAGACGACAACGTCGTCGGAAAGATCTGGGATGGCGCTCTGCGTCTCGGGCTGGATGGCGACGGTCGCAGCTTGTTCGCGCTTCTTTCCGTGTGCGCTCGTTTCGACACCGGGCGTCGCGTTGGAAGACATCGTGAAGGGTGTCACGCGTAACCTGGACTCTTACACGGAGCGCGTCGTTGTAGTGATGAGTTTTTCTTGGGCGTTACGAAAAAGGCGAGGCCAAAAAAGTGATTTTATCCAAGCACCAGGCCGATTGGCGCCGCTCGTGCCGACGCGCCGTCCAGTAGACACACGCGCGTTCCGTCGTTCGTGTTTGAAACAATGGCCGCTATGAGCGTGACTATGCCTGGCGTGGTGCCCGTCGGGGTGAAGCGCACCGGAGTTTCGCGCGCGTCGCGCTCGGCGGTGCCGGTCAAGGCGCATCTCGCAAGCGCTTTCACCTCGGGTGGCCGCGTCGACTTTCATGGGCAAAAACTCAGCGCGGGCGTCGCGCCCGGCAGCCGCAAAGCCGGGTCTCGGTGCGTCGTGTCCATGGCGGGCAAATCCACGAAGGTCGCGGGATACATCAAGCTCGCCATCGAAGCGGGCAAGGCGAACCCGGCGCCGCCAATCGGCCCCGCCCTCGGTGCTAAGGTGCGTTCCCGAACACACATGAATGAGTCTCACTCACGGCGAAAACGCGAAGCGGATGGATGACGCGGAATCGCGGATGCTCGTGGCACTCGCCCGGAGGAAGCGCCTCAGGCGGTCGTGCCTGGGAAATCTCTCCGCGAAACTTTTCGGACGTGTGTCACGAGGTGCTTAGCAACACAAAACCTCGTAACAGCGCAGCCTTGGTCGCGTCGCGTCCCCAAACGCGCGCGCACCGAGGCACGCCGGAACCCTAAACCCTCTCTTTGTTTGTCCAGTCTCACTGACCACTTTTTTCCCAAATGCGCAATTCTTTTTGTCCATCCCCTCAACAGGGCGTGAACATCATGATGTTCTGCAAGGAGTACAACGCGAGGACTGCGGATCAGCCTGGGATGATCATCCCCGTGGAAATCACGGTTTTCGAGGACAAGAGCTTTACGTTTGTGTTGAAAACGCCGCCCGCGTCGATCCTTTTGAAGAAAGCCGCCGGCATCGCGAAGGGAAGCGCGCAGTTGGAAAAGGTCGGGTCCATCACTCGCGAACAGCTCACCGAAATCGCGACGATTAAAATGCCTGATTTGAACGCGCACAAGCTTGAAAGCGCCATGCGAATCGTCGCTGGGACCGCGGCGAACATGGGCATCACGGTGGAGGGGTGGGACATGAAGGAAAGCCAGCAAGGATTCAGGGAAGAGAAGGCGGCGATGTACGGCATGAAGGCGGATGAATTCGACTTGGCGTGAGCGGTGTTAATTTGTTTAGTCTGAGCGAGTGTCTCCATGGAACCTAGTAGTTGTTACCTATATATTGAGAGCAACGCACATAAGTCGCTTCCAATAAGCAGCTGCATGGATGTGAACGTCTTAAGTCATATTATAACGTGCTACCGTTCGCTAGTTTTGTCCGCTACGCATGCTCGCCTTCACATGCATACGTCGCGCGGCCAAAAAATGATGTCACCCACCAACCCTAAACCCCCTCTACACAAGCAACAGCAACCAAGTAAATTACTTCTTGAGCTCCCGGTGCAGGGTGTGCTTGCGCAGGTACTTGTTGTACTTCATGAGCTCCAGGCGCTCGGAGGTGTTGCGGCGGTTCTGCGGAATTTGACGTGTGACGAGTCGAGAAAAGTTCAGGGATGGGCGAGGTCAGCTCGGCGGGCGCTTGGGCTTGGGAGGGGTACGGTCGCACATCGCGTGTGTTTAAAGGAAACAACACCCAGCGTAACTACTGAGTCGAGTAGAGTTCGGCCGTTCGGTGGTCCTTTGACTGCTTTTGACGGTCCTCGGTGCTTCGACGTCTTTGGGGTGTCATTGACACGCGAAACCAAAGCCCTGTGCGATAGGGTTTCTTCGGCTCCGCATTTCCGCGATGCGATGCGTAAAATGCCGCGCTTTATCCTCCGGCCATCGCGCCCCAGGGCGTGGCGCGGTTCGTGTTTCGCGTGTATTTTCCACACCACCAATCGCGTACCTTCTGTGACATGTATCGCGACATGCCTTGCACCCCCGAGGCTTTCTGTTCCGTGCACTCCAGGGTGATTGTAAGGCGGACGTCTTTCTTTTTGGACGCAGCCATCACCTGGAGCGAGCCTCTGGAGGGCGCGGCACAAGGCGCGCGGTTCTTCGCGAGCCCGGACGAGACGCGCGACGAAAGCGCGGCGGGTCGGGTGGAGGTCATGGAAAGCGCCATGGTGGTTTGGTTTGCGGCGGTCCAACGAGGTCGGCGCGCGGCGGAGTGCGCGTGGGACGGAAGGCCCGCGCGCGCTGGATGATTTCGGGAAGCGAGGCTTTCAACCTGCGCAACGCGACGTCACTTTTTGCAGTTTCGGAGCGCGTGTCACTTTTTCGTCAGGTCGCGTGACGCACACAGGCACCGACGCGAACACCCGACCGAGTTGCGAATAGATTCGCGCACATCTCTGTTCAGAAGAGCTCACCGAAGTCCGTGTCGCTACCGTTTGGCTGTGCTAAAGCATGGCGGACCAGACGCAACCGGCGCCCGCGGTGTCGGATGTGCCGAAGCCAAACGATGAAACGAGCCCTGGCGAAAAGAATAAATTCAAGGTGTACACCAGAACGGGCGACGGCGGTTCGTCGTGTTTGTTCAACATGGAGAGACGTGAGAAGGACGACGTGATTTTCGAAGCCCTGGGCGAGGTGGACGAGGTTGGCGTTGCGATTGGAATCGCGAAGGTTTTCGTGGATGCGAGGTGGGGAGGAGGAGGAAGTCGTGACGGTCACGATGACGACGACGATGCCGGCAGAAAAGAACTCTCGGAAAAGCACGAAAATCGCGAGTCGAAAATCGCCGGCCTCACCGCGCGCGCCGCCCTGGAACCCCTCTCAACGCGATTGGCCGAGATCCAGTCCCGGTTAATGGACGTCGGAAGCGCGGTCGCGACACCCCTGGACAACGCCAGCGATGCGAAGAAAAGACGGGTGCACTTTTCGGAAACGCACGTGGACGAACTGGAGCGATGGATCGACGAGTACGTGTTGCGCGCTTCCCAAATCCGGGGACACGACGTTTACCGCCCTGGTCCAGTGCACCACTCGTGACGTATGTAGCACTGCCAGTACTCGTGATGTACGTAGCATTGCAAGCACTTGCAACTTTCACGATGTGATGTATGTAGCGTTGCCAGCACCCGTAACATTTACTGGCGACTGGCACCTCTTACGACTCAAGACTCGAGACTGACACTTTTCGGTGACGATTCGCAGGTACGACGAAAGCTTACCGCCGCTGAAAAACTTCATCCTCCCCGGCGGAAACGAGGAAAGCGCGTTTCTTCACATGGCTCGCACCGCGGCGCGACGCGCGGAACGCCGGGTCGTGCCACTCGCGAGGGAAGAAATCGTGGACCAGGTGGTGGTGAAGTACCTGAACCGGCTGTCCGACTTTCTGTACACCGCCGCGCGGTTCGTCGCAGCGGCGGACGGCGCGCACGAAACCATTTACTGCAAAGCCAGGTAATGCCAGTACCTAGTATTTTTAACGTGAGTACCTAGTACCTAGCAAGGACCTACCGTGGTAGTTTTACCGCAAAGCAAGGTAACCCAGTATACTACCTGGCTTACTACCGGGCATAAATAGGTTGATGTCGATGTCGTTTTTCTGTGCCAACATAAACATAGTCACACCACAACACCCCTAACGCACGTACCATGACTAGACTAGACTACCTATTATCACACAGCGACAACAGTTCGCTCAACTCCTCGACCGTGTTAACTACATGTTGGAAGTGCCCACTTTCACACAGCGAGGTTCGCGAGTGCGCGCCCCACGGAACGCCGATTGATACCATCCCCGCTGCCTTCGCGGCGGCGCCGTCGGAGGGCGAGTCGCCGACGTAGATACATTTACCGGGGATCCAGTGGTTGGTTTTCGCGATTTGCAACAACCCAGCCGGCGACGGTTTGGGTTCGGGAGCGTCGTCCGCGCCGTGAACCGCCGCGAAATATTTTTCAGCCTGATTGACTTCAATCACCCGTCGCGCGTACTCGCCGCACGCGTTTGACAGCACGGCTTGTTTTATTTTCCTTTCGCTGAGTTTCGTAATCAGCTCGGCGATGCCTGCGTAAAATCCGGCGGTTTCAGTGGAGACCAACGCGACGTAGTGCTTGTCGAACGCGGCGCCCAGAGGTTCGCCGATTGCATCGGACGTGTTGCCCACCGCGTGCCATGCCATGCGCTGCGGCGTGGGGTACCGCGTGCCTGTTTTGTACTGTGCCAGGGTTATTGCTGGTAGCCCATTTTCGAGTAAAACCACGTTCGTGGACGTGAAGCCCAGCGCGGTGGAGTCCGCGAGGGTGCCATCGACGTCCCAAATAACAGCCCGCGCGTCCGAGATCCAAAGGTGCATATCAGAGAAGACCCCCATCGGCACGGCACCGCCCGACCCGGCCGTCGCGGAGCAAAGCCGCTTGGAACCGGGCCTACCGGCAAGCGTTTGGCGACGAGACACGCACGGGCGAAATGGACGAGACGCGGCGAGTGAGACGAGGGACACACACGTCGCGGGAGACATGCGTCGGCACGAGTGAAGGGCAGGTGAAGGGCGGGAAGATGAAGAGGTTGAAAACTTTCAAGCGCGAAACCGCGGGATGATGTATGAGTACGGTTTTCCAGTCGGTTCATCCCCATCGAATCCCAAATTCGGCGACCCGCGTGATGATCCTCCATTAAGTATTCACAAGGCACGACGCACCAAAACGAACGAACCTCTCAGTGTTCCCCCCTGACCTGCGCCAGAAGCCCCGAGTTCAGCGCGCGTTCGGTGTTTGTCATGGGAAAAACCGTTTTCCGCAGCTGGTTATCCCGCATCTGTTGTTCCAGCTGTTTAAGGTGCGCCACGCGGTTCGCTCGTTGGTCGGCCAGAGACGTTTTCTCCACCCGTTCCAACGTATCCACGACTCGCGCGAACCGTTTGTGTTTGTTAGCAGCGTCTACGCGCTCCCTATCAAGCCGCTCCTGTTTAGCCCGGATCTGCTCGCCAAGCGCGCGCTTGGTGTTCATGGCCAAGGTCTGTGCCCTCTCCAAATCCAACGTCTCTCGCGTCGCGGCTTTGAAATCAGCCGCCGCGGCGTTTCTCGCAATCGTCGCGTCGTCGTAGTACCGGCGCTCGGAAAGCGGTTCGTTACCCCGGCCACTCATCGCCGCCGTGAGCAAGTTCTGCTTATCCTTAACCGCCTGTATGTTAGCCAGCCCATCCGCTTCCTGTTTCGCCAGCTTCTCAGCGTACAGCTTTTGGTACATCAAATCATCCGTCGCTTCTTTTCGCGCGTGTTCCTCGCGAATCAGCAGCGTTTCCGCGTTGCTTTGCTTCAGCTTTTCCGTCTCAATCGCGACCGACGTTTTCTTCTCCGCGTCTTCAATCATCTTCTTGCGGTACTGCGCCGCCAGACGTTTCCGGAGCGCCACGTCTTCTTCCTTTTTGACCAAGATTTGCGCGTGTAGCCGGGACGTTTTATCCGCCATCTGCGCGCGGCGCTCGTCCTTGAGCTTCTCCGTGGCTATGGTGCGCTTTTCAACCTTCGCAAGCTCTTCACGTTTCCAAACCTCCAACCGGCGCTCCTCTTCGATTTTGTACGCCTTCTTCTCCGCCAACTCAACGAGCTTCTTGTCATCCTTAGCCTTGGTTTGCAGCGCTAGCGCCTCAGCCATCGCGCGCTGGTCAACCCGTTTCTTAACAAGCGCCTCCGCCGCCATGCGCTCGCCCTCCCGCGACCGCCATTTGCTTATTTCGGCCCACTCGTCTTTCACGCCATTCGGATCGAACCGTCGTCCGTTCGTGGTGGGAGGTTTCTTGGTTCGATTCAGGTTCTGATCTTCTTGGGACGACTGTTTCTCTTCGGGTAGACCCGACGCGGTAGTCTCACCGCGTAACCGGGAAGAGATCCTCAGCTCAAGCGCATTGATCTCGGTTTCCTTGACGCTGCCTACCAAGCTCATAAACGCCACGACCTCTTCCCCCACGATATCTTGGCTTGCCGTGTTCCCATCCCGCGCGAACTTCGCGCGCATCTTACGCACCAGGGTTTCCGTCAACGCGGATTTCACGTGTTCCAGGTCACCTGTGGGGACGCGGGTCGTCTGACGTGGGGGGAGGGAGGGGGTGGGAGGAGGGTCAGGGTGGTTGCTCGTAGACTAGGCAGACCGAATGAAGAATCAAAACCACGAATTGTGGTGCCAAATTGGGACCATCACGAGGGTTCGCGAAATGAAGCAGGCAACATCAAGGCGGTCGGTTCGGGTTCGTCATCAGTAGTAGCGACTCGTACCTTGTCGGTTTCCGGGCGGGACGCGTCGTGGCCCGGGGTGGACATGATCCTCAATCGATACGGGACGGGACGCGCGTCGCTCGGAATGGCGAGGGCTGCCGCGATAGGGAATTGGGTGAATTTCGCACTTTTCGTCGTCGCAAAAATCGACGCGTGAAGAAACGCGCCGACGTGTTGAATTTCCATTCGACCACACAGTGCACCGCGCGACCACCCCGCGCACTCCGCGCGTGGTCCACACGACTCGTCGGACAGGCGCACTCAAAGGACTTCTCCGTGTATTCGCCTCGCCGGAGACTCGAAATGCGCTGTGCCGTCGCGCCCTTTGGGACGAGATGCGTGGTGACGGAATCGGAATCATCTTTTGCATCTTTCACGCCGAACGCCGGATCCAATCGATCCAATCGTCGTGCGCGGTGTCGAGCCGTTCGTCCGACCTCGCGCGTCGCCTGTTTTACCACGCACGCGACACGCAGTCATCTCCGAGGTGTTGTACGCGGAACACACAAACCCTCGCGCGTTCGCGTCTGTCTCGCGCCGTGTGCCGTGGCCACCCCACTAAGCGACGATCTCAGCACGACGATCGAGAACGAGGGCGCATTCGGCCGTGGTGCAGAAGAATCCTCGGCGCGTTCCTTGGACGTCGTCATCAAGGACACCGTTTCCGTGGACGGCACGCAAGATGTGCCCGAAGACATTGATGTGGAGTTGACAGACAGTGCCGGAGGCGATGGCGGCGATGACTCTGGAGAAGGCGGCGGCGGCGACAGCGGCTCGGGCGATTCAGGCGATGCCGAAAGCGAAAACAACTCCGGAGGCGACGTCGCGGCGTTCGCGGGCTGGGCCGTGTCCGCGGCTGACACGGTGTCGAGGCAAGAAATAGCCACCGGCCTTATCGGTGGTGCGAAGCACGCGCTGGCGAGTCTGTTCGGGTTGAACCTCGCCACCGCGGTGTTGCTTCGCGGAGCCGGTCGTGGCGCGCGCGACGGAAAATCGGTAGAGACGTCCGCGGCTGTGACACCGTCGTCCTCGGCGTTGACACCGGTTACGGTCGAGACGACACCTTTGGTGGAGAACACGCAACACGCGCGCGGGGAAACGTCTCCCGCTTTCGTGTGGGAACGGTCTTTGGCGCGGCGGCGGGCGTCGGCGACCGCGGCGGTGGCGTCCTACGGCGAATCCGTCGACGGCGTGGTCAACGTGGTTGGCACAGCGCTCGCGAGGGCGGCGGAGACGAGGAAAGAGAAGGATACGAACTCGTTTCTGTCGAGAAAACAAAACGACCGAGACGCCGGCGCGGCGTCCGTCAAAACCGAGTCGGTGGGCATCACCGCGTTGGCGTCGATGAATCCTGGGAAGAAGACTGCGGAAACGGCGGAGACGGCGGCCGCGCCGCGCGACACGACGCGTCAAGAAGCGACTAGCGACGTCGCGTATACGAGTTCCTTTCCTACCGAATCCCCGATCCAACCAACCGGCGTGCACTTCGCCGTGATTCCCAACGACGCCAGCGACCAGCGCGTGATCGCGGCGCTGCGGGACGCCGCGGAGGCGCAGGTCGCGGCGGCGGACGCCATGCGCGCGGCGGCGGCGGCGACGAGAGCCGCGACGGAAGCCACGGCGCACGTACAGCAGTTACAAACGTGCATTGCGTCGGCATCTTCAGAAGGGGGCGAGGACGATTCCGCGTGCGAGCGCTTGAGCGCGGATTTCAAGGCACGAAGTGATGGAGGGACAAACGCCGCGCGCGCGCATGCCGCCGCCGCCGCGGTCGCCGCGGACGTCGCCACGAAAGCCGCGGGGAACAAAGACGGGTACCAGCCGTTGAACGTCGCGTCGCCTTTTTTGGATGTGGAGACACCTTCTCCGTGGTACCGAGTAGCCAAGGAAACGAGCGTTGAGTCGTCCCCGGCCTCGTTCTCGGGAGGAGAGAACGACTCAAGATTAACTCAACCGGATCGCACGATTCCCTCGGCGAGTAGTCCCGAGGAACCAAGCGCGTCTACCCGCGCGGCGAAAACGGTTGCGCGATTCGCGGCGGCGGCGGCTTCCAAGGTGGGCGCGGGTGTGGCGGAAGGCGCGCGAGTCGCCCTACCTGTCGCTCGCGAGGCGTACAAAACGCACGCCCCGTCCGTAAAACGAGAAGCGGTTTCACTGTTCGGAACGGTTTCGTCGACGCTGCAAAAAGTCTGGCGCGGGGGCGAAAAACAAGCGGTGCGAAACGGGCGGACCGAAACGGTCAAGACGCCCGGGTTGAAGGAACGGCTGGGGAACGTTTTCGCGACCCTGCGAAGAGGGTCGGGGCTGTTTGACGAGGAAAGAGCTAAGAAGAAGAAGGAAGAGGAGGAGAAGAAGAAGAAGGAGGGTTTGAAGAAAAAGGACGAGCGGAGTTAGTCGAAGCGTTTTCAAAGCTGAATCGCAGAAGACAACTTTTTTTTGACAGCTTTGGCTGTCAAAACCCCTCGTCAAAAAGGGTCTTCGTTATTTGAAAAACAGATCTCGCCTCTTCAAGGCCCCTACCCTCCCCACTGTCGCTCGCGCCCCCCGCCCCGATTCGACGCACGCGCGTTCGTTTCGTGTCCCTCGTGTGCCTTTGCCGCGACTCACGCGTCGTCATCCGCGTGTTTGTGACCCCCGGGATCGCGGTGCGATCTACGACCCCAAACGCGTGTACGATTTGAAATCGCGCCTGTTTGTTTTCGATCTCGACACTCGACAGAGGTAGTCGTTTCTTGTTGGAGGACAAGTCGTGACACCCACAACCCACCAAGCCCACAGCAACCGTCCGTGCCTCATCACCCACCATGTCCACCGAAGAGACTTTTGGCAACATCTCTCTGATCGGAAGAGGCGTTCCCGCCCCCGGGGCGGTGCGTTTCGGGCAGGGATCCATCAGCTGGAAGAAAACCGGGGGTGGCCGATCGGTGGACGTCCCCGCGGGCGACATCGAGACGATGCACTACTCACAAGTCCCCGGAGGCGTGGTTGTTACCGTGCGCAGAACCGGTGACAAGGACCCGGTCAAGCTGAAAGGCTTCAAAGGCGCTGACCTTGTTAACTTAAAGGAGCTGTGTCAAACGAGGTATTCAAAGTCTTTGGAAAAAAAGGATGTGCAGATCACTGGCCGGAACTGGGGCGAAGTGAGCGTGACGAAAAGCTCAGTAGGGTTTACAGTGGATGGCAAGGAATCCTTCGAACTAAACACTAAAGACATCGCCTCCGTGTCCCTCGCCACGAAGCACGAGGTCGTGATGGAGTTCCACATGGACGACGCGGTTAAGGACGCGCTCGTGGAGATGAGCTTTTACGTCCCGCCTTCGTCCGCGGAGTGGGGCGCTCCGGACTGGCCGAAAGACCTGGCCGAGGATGAGATAGAAATAACAGGCGCGAAGAACCTGCAAGACGCCATTGTGAACGTCGCGAACATCACCACGGACAGCGGAACCCCGATCGCGGAGTTCGAATCCGTGTCCCTGATCGCGCCGCGCGGGAAAGTGGCAATCGAACTGTGCGTGTTTTGCGTTTCCCAAATCCCGCCTCCACGTTTGATGCCACGTATGGAGTGCAGTTACGCAAGTCTTACCACTACAATACGTGCACCAGAGTACAATACTGTTTGGCCCGAGTACGCCCGACTGTTTACCCATACAAGTCACGGTCCCGACTGACCCTTTTTCGGTACCCAACCGCAGGCACGCTTCGCACATGCGCCTCACCGGGAGCGCGGCGGATTTCAAAATCAGCTACGGCGCGTTGCAGCGCGTGTATCTGCTTCCAAAACCCAACACCGCGCAAACCTACGCGGTGCTTCACCTTGATCCACCAATCAGGAAAGGCCAGACCTTCTACGCCTTTATCGTCGCGCAGTTCAACCAGAACGAAGAGCTGGAAATCGAACCCGCGCTGGACGACGACTTGAAGAGAAAGTTTCCATCCCTGGAAGACGGCGTGTACGAAGGTCCTTCCGGGGACGTTTTCGTGCGCCTGTTAAAGGCGATCGGGGGGTGCAAGCTTACGCGGCAAGGCCAGTTCACCGCCACGGAGGGCGGCGCCGCGGTGAAAGCGGCGAACAAAGCCGAGGTTGGGCATTTGTTCCCACTCGAGAAGAGTTTCTTTTATTTACCCAAGCCGGCGGTGTTGCTTCACTACGCGGACGTGGAGTCCGTGGAGTTCGAAAGGCACGCCGGGCCCGCGGTTGCGACGCAGCGGACCTTCGACGTGCGGATCTCCATGCGCGCGGGGGGGGGGGGGGCACACCCTTCACGGCATTCCGAAACATGAGTTCCAGAACCTGGTCAACTTTTTAACCGCCAAGCAGTTGAAAATAACAAACGTCGACGCCAACGCGCGCGCCGACGCGCTCATTGACGACGACGACGACGACGACAACCGCCAAGGGCACCGGGCTCGAGGTGGCACTGTGGTTGTGGACGACGACGACAGCCACGGAGGTAGTGGGTCGGAGGAGGACGAGGATTTCGCGGCAGGCAACGAGAGCGACAGCGGCGGCGAACCCACGGATGAATCGGCGAGCGAATCGGGAAGCGATTCGGATCCCGAAAAGCCGGCGAAGAAAAAGGCGAAGACGAAGACGGCGGCGAAGACGAAGACCAAGTCGCCCAAGGGTAAGGGTAAGGGCAAGGGTAAGGCTAAAAAAGACCCGAACGCGCCGAAACGCCCGCTTTCGTCGTACATGATCTTCGCCGGCGAAACTCGGAAAGCCGTTTTGGAGGAAACCCCGGGGATGTCAATCGGCGAGGTGGGCAAGGCGCTGGGCGCCAAGTGGAAAGCGTTTTCGGCGGAGGAAAAAATTCCGTTTGAAGAATTGGCGAAAAGCGCGAAGGCGCGGTACGAAGTCGCGATGAGCGAGTACAAGGCCAAGTCTGTTGAAAAAGAGGAGTCCGCGGACGAGGAGGAATCCGCGGACGAGGAGGGCTCGGACTCGGAGTAGAGTCCTGGAATGTAGTGACGTGTATGAAGTAACTTCAACGTGACGCGCGGGCGTTACCTCGTTGCAACCAAAACATTATTTGCCAAAATCAAATCACCTCGCATCTCTCCATTCACATTCACTCGTCTCAGTCACACTCGGTGTCGTGTCTGTCACGCGCTTTTTCGTGGTAAACCGCCCATGCCGTCCCCCCCAGACGACCCCGATTTCATCGACCCCGACCCTGAGGGGAAAAAATCCGGACTCGGCGACACCGCGTGGCTGGACCATTGCCGTGAGGCGGATGCGTTTCTGATTGACGCGCTTGATGTGCTTCGTGCGGATCTCGCCACCTCTTCCCGGGTAACCGCCAGCCGGCGCAAGGAAACCCAGGCCGCGATGGCTGGCGTTGAGTCGGTGCGAAAGAGCGTCACGGCAAGGCCGGTGGAGACACTTGTCAAGATCGCGAACCTTGGAAACGAGGCTTGGGTAACGCAATGCGCGGCCGCATCGCGATCGTTGGAAGTCGCAATCTCTCTTTTAGAAAAACCATTGGAAAACGACGACGGGATGGTGTTGCGTGGCGTCCTTAATAACGTTGTTCCCGAAAAGCGCGCGCGAGTCGCGCAAGGCTTGCGACGCGCGAAGGTGGTGGTGTCACGCGTAACACCACAGGATGCGAAGAACTTGGCGGACCAGGAGGGGGAGACGTATTACCCGAAGAGCCCGAATACGAAACCGAAAAAGAAACAAAAAAATGCGAACACTTCCGAAAAAACTGCGTACACGTTGACCTACTTGAACATCAAAGGCTTAGCGGAGCCGGTTCGGCTCGCGATGCGAATCGGGGGATTGGCGTTTGAAGAGCGAACGACGACGTACGCGGATCTGGCGCTGGAACGGTCGAGGGACGTATCATCAACCTCCCTTCCGTATGGGCAGTTACCCACGCTGGCGATTGAAAGTAATTCAAAAACGCAAATCTTCGCACAATCGCCCGCGTTGTTGCGGTACGTAGGAAGACTTTGCGGTCTATACCCCGTTGATTCGTTACTGCAACTGCGAGTGGACGGCGTCGAGGAGTGCTTGTGCGATTTGCGCAAAACGTTCACGCCGCTTTGGTACCGGAACGCGTTAGGGAGGGACCCGGGATGCGGAGAGTTGTGTGACGGTACCGCTTTATCCGAAGAGCAGTTTCAAGCCGCGGTCACCGCGGTGTCCGAAACTCATCTCCCGGCGAGGTTAGTGCAGATCGAAAACATCCTAGGGTCGGGGGCTGGGTTGGGTGATTTGGGTGATAGTGATACGCAACAAACAGAAAAAGAAAATGGTCCATACGTGTGCGGCGCCGACATAACAATCGCGGACATCTCCCTGTACGTGCTGCTTGCCGGGTTGGAGAAAACCTGTTCCGTTCCCTATTGCGCGCCGGTTTGCGAAACCGGGGTTTGCGAGAAAATTTTGCAAGAACGGTGTCCGAAACTAAAAGCGCTGTACCAAGCGGTCGGGGCACGGGAAGACGTGAAAGCGTGGAACGTGGAAAGGTGGGGGAGTAGGCGCGCTTAGGAGTACGTGATATGGAACATAATTTCGGAAAGTATCTTTCGTCATCGAGTAGTATACTTGCTAAACATAACCTAAGGTATTTCGGAACATATCTTTCGTAATGGATTAGTATACAAGCGTCCTACAGGTAAACAGTCACAAAGTCAATCGGATTCACCAACTCACGCTCGCGGCAGCCCCATCGCTATCGCGCCAAAGTAAAGCGCCGCCGCGCAAATCGCGGCGCTCACGAAGTTCACCGCGGAGTTTGACAGCACGTTTATTCCCGATACTTTCGTCACGGACGGGCCGGGTTTGCTGACCATTCGCCGCTTTTCACAACAGTACCCGCTGAACTGAATCGTCGCGCCTAGACACGAGTCTATCAACGACCCCACGAAACCGGCGCCCAGCCCGATTGCCAACACAGGCCACTGATACGATAAAAGAGAAAGTGTCAGTCTCGTATGGGCAATCAGTCGGCGGAATATGGTAATTGGGAAATACTCACCTGCCCCAAAAACCGCGACGCCAGCTCGAACTGCCCGGTCGCGAGCGGAACCAAAACGCCGCCCAGCCAAAACGCGAGACCCACCGCCAACCCCCCCGCCCCAGACGCGACGAACCCGAGAAACGTAACACCCCCGTTCGTCCCCGGCTTCACTACGCATGACGGGTTGGTGATCATTCGCGGCGATTGCTTGGAAAGCACGCCGAGTTCGCTGGCCCTGATTGTGAACAGAAAAGTGTCAGTCGGAATGTGCGCGCAATCGCACCAAGGCGGAACGCGGTGAACGTGGGAAAGCCCCGCACCAGGTATCGCCGGCGCAGCAGGCGTAGTACCCGATGAACTGAGATTGTAAAAAAGAAATGTCAGTCTTGTATGGGCAATCAGTCTGCGGAATGTGGTGATTGGGAAATACATACCGCTGCTGCTAATGGGGTTTCGAACGCGTTCAACACCCCCAGCAAGTGCTCCGGCCCCCCCGTGGCGAAACAGTACCCCATGGCCAGGAAAGTGGGTACCCCGCCGTTCGCCAGAACCTGCCCAAAACCCCGCGCGCCGCTTTCCTTGCCTTCCACGAAGTGTTCGTCTATTTGTCGCTTCACGGCGGTGCCCACTTTGGTCATGGCGCTGCTGGCGAAGAAGAAAACCCCGAGCGCGGTGCCGAACCGGACACCCGAGTACAGGGTTCCCCACCCAACGCACGTCGCGCCTACCGCGCCTGGTAAACTCAAGGACCCGCTCCGGTAGCCTTTCAAAGCCAACCCGCCCCCCAGCAACAAACTTCCCGCGACGCGCACATAGTTCCACGTGCCCCACCCCGGGTCTCTTAAGTGGATCGCGACGAGCGCGGCTAATGCGATTAGGTACGTGCGCGTTGAGCTGCTTGGTTTCTTTGAATCTTTCCTAGAAGAGAACGATGACGAAAACACCTCGGTTTTGATTAGGGCGATGACGTCCGCCACGGTTTCCAAGTCGCCCGCTGAAGAGAGCTGCGGGATTTGAGGTTCAGATCCATCGATCGATTCCATCCCATCGGCCTCCGCATCGTCGTCGCCCTGCGGTGCGCTTCCAAAATCCCCGTCAGCTCGCGCGTGTACCCGTGTGTGTCTTGCTTGCTGCGCGGTGCGCCTGTACGTCACACGCACTGGTAACTCACTTCGCGCTCCTAACGCGGAGTTCACGACGACGCTTGCACGACACCGCGCGCGTCCATTCACGGGCACACAAATCCCGTGGCGTGTGGCGATGCCGATGAGTCCCTTGTTACCACGCCCGTCGCGTCGCGAAACCTTCGCCCGCACCGCGATGCGCGCGCGTATCGTCGCGCGTGAGGCGTACATATTTGCCAGATATGCACCGCCAGAAGCTGTGGGGTGCGCCTCTGGTCTGGTCCACCGACCGCTTAGTCACCAAATCGTGGGGATAGGCCGCTCGGGAAGGAAAAGATTTCTGAAAATCGAGTCTTTTCGAAAGCGTTTTTCTTACACTGTACAACTCATCACGTTCGGCAGTGCAACACGGCGGCTAAGCATTTCTTGACCGCTGCGGCGAACGCGGCTCGGTCTTCCGCTTCCAGCGGCGTTGGTTTCGCGGTTAACGTGGCGGTTAGGGTTTCCAAAGTCAGTGTCGCCACGCGAAGCAGCGCGACTTCGGGGACGAACGCTTCCGAGCCGCCGACGGAAGCGTGTCTCTCCGTCGCGAACGCTTTCGTCAGCGTTTGAGAAACCCCCGAACCCGGTGTCCCTCCTCCATACGCACTTCGAACACCAGCAGCAGCATCAGCCGCGCCGTACGCCTTGGCTTCCGCGGCCCGCACTTTTTCGCGCCCCTCCATCCCCCACGGCAAACCGCCCGCCCTCCCACTTTCGCCCGCCATCTCCTTGTCGTTTTCGATCTGTCCCATCCAATACGCCTCAACCTCCTCCGTGGTTTTGTGCGTCTCGCTACCATCGGCGTACGCACCCGCGAGCAAGCCTTTGCTGGAAAACGTCCCCATCGCGGCGGCGCCCTGTGCGTGAACGCGAGGTACGAGATGCGAGGTCAGGGTGGGTGATGGCGAGGTCGGGTTTTGCGCGACGAAAGAAAGGGTTGGGATCTTCGGAAAAGGTGCCTTCTTGCGCCGCCGCCCACCACGCGTACGCATCGGACACGCACCAGTTTCATGTCATGCTCGCTAAGGTTGTTCCGCCGGTTCTCCCACCCGATAGGGAGCTTGGACATGGCGGCAGCAGCGTGCGAGCGTTTCACCGTGACGACGTTGTGGAGCGCGCGCGTTGCTGTCAGACGTGGCAGTCTTGGGTGACTGAGTTTTGGCGCGGGTTGGAAAGCTTTAGACGATTTTTCCCGAAGCTCGTTTCGCGAAGCTTCGTAAGTGCCTCGACGTCGTGTGGTACGACATCACAACCGAGCGCACGCACTGGCACGCGCGCACTCGACGTGCGCACCGCGCGCGCTCGCGCACCTCAAATCTCCTGACCTCGCGGTAAATCAGGTTCAGGCGCGGAGGACGAACGCGTGAGCCGTTTTCTTGGAATTAACTACTCTCTTTCGTCACCACGATGCGCGAGCTTTGTCCTCGTTCGTACGACGTGGTGGAACGCGCGGAGCTTTTGAGGCTACGCGTGAGTTTGTTTGCGTCCGCGTGCGACGAAAACCCGTCCGTCTCGGTGACGATTTCTCAAGACCCGGACATAGGCATCCCGGGTGTGGTGTACGACTGCGCCATCGTTTTAGCGCAGTTCGTGGCACACCAAGTACTCGCGCACGAAAAAGAAGACACGAGCGCTTCATCGAAACCTACTCAAAAGACCACAAAAATCTTAGAGCTCGGTGCCGGCACCGGGACGTGCGGCTTGCTTCTCGCGTCCTGTTGCGCCGCGAAAGGCATGCCAGTCCATCTGACGTTGAGTGACCGAAACGCAAACGCCCTGGCGCTGGCGTCGCGTAACGCGGCGAGCGTGCGTGACCAATCCCCGTACGGGCGTTTAGTCACAACACAAATCAGGAAGTACGCCTTTGGCGAGGACCCGTGTTGCCTGCGAGCACCACAGAACACACGACCGCCGGACATCATACTAGCGTCCGACGTGTTGTACGACCCAACCTCCGCGTTTGCGCTGGCGGAGTCGCTGCGCGCGATGTTGATTGGAAACGACGACCGCGGCGCCGAACGCGTTTTGGACTTTCACGGCGATGGAAACCACCAGCCCGACACAGACGCAAACCCACCCCAGCCAGTGTGTTACCTCGCGTACCGTCCCCGTGACTGGAGCGCACACAAAACGAACGCGTTCGGTGCGTTTACGAAACGGTTGCGCGAGATCGGTTTGGCAGCGCGCGAGGAAACGGTCGACGCGAGAAGTAACGAAACTAAAATCGTGACCGCCGACGCGTGCACGGCGACACCGGCGGACGATGCAAACGAAACACGGGAAAACAAGTGGAGCGTCTCGTTCAACGTGCGTGACGCCATCGCACGGGGACTTACGATCTTGCGAATAGAAGCTGGCGGGAGGTTGTGACGTCGCGGCGCGAAAACAAAAAGACAAAAAGAAACAGCGTCTCGTTGGCGACACCGTTCTGACGGCGGCGTACGCGACGTGCGCGATTGCGCTTGAAACCGCAGCCGACTCGAAACACACAGGACCTAACACAAGCTTCATGTGTCACGCGGGTTCATTTTTCGTATTGCAAAATCTCGCCCCGCGCCTCACTCGCCAAACGCGCCAACTCTCCTTCCTGTTCCCTTCGCGTGCCCGTACCAATCGTTCGCTCATTAAACGCTCATAGCGCGGATTAAAGCGCGCTTACAGCACGGGGGTGCGGTCGATGGCGCTGATGGTGACAAAGTTGTACGCGAA
>Ga0209502_10000111_pt1 | contig 87002 bp, 87 predicted proteins | sample ArcticOcean_MG_C_10_FD_187442 | JGI IMG/M metagenome (GOLD analysis project Ga0209502, IMG submission 187442) | Marine microbial communities from western Arctic Ocean - ArcticOcean_MG_CB11_90 (SPAdes) (version 2) | ecosystem: Environmental > Aquatic > Marine > Oceanic | place: Arctic Ocean... | reverse complement strand
TGGTGATCACAACATCGGCGCGCGAAGTTCGAACTTCATTGGACAGTTGAGAATCCAACCGGCGCTCAACGGCATCACGCGGGGCCTTGTCTCGAGCCATTGATCGCTCGATGGCGGTCTCCCGGTCAACCGTAAGAACCCAAATTTCTTCGCCTATATCTTCCCACCCTGCTTCAAACAGCACCGCAGCTTCAAGCACGACAATCGCCTCTGAGTTGCTGGCTGCAATGGCGGCTAATTCCAATTCTGCGAGTCGACGAATTTCCGGCCATACGATGTCCGTTAGCTTTCTTAGCGCCTCTGGTTTACCGAAGACCTTGCCGCCAAGTGCTTTCCGATCGATCTGACCGTCGCCACCGCGAACTTCCTCGCCGAAGCTGGTGATGACCTCATCGAATGCCGCGGTGCCAGGGTTATAGGCCTGGTGACCCAGGATATCTGCATCAATAACAACGGCGCCCTTGGTGGCGAGATGTTTCACTGCAGTAGATTTTCCAGAGGCAAGCCCTCCGGTAAGACAGATCACTTTCAATGGTGTCTCCTGAATCAAAAGCGGTAATCTGCCACAACTAATCTGTGAACGCCATCGGGTTAATCATGTGATATAACATAACGGATGTTTCAGCAGCCCCCAGCATTATCGCAGTCGAAATGGCTTCGGTTTACAACCCTTTGCTTACTCTATGTTTGTCAGGGGCTACCCATTGGTATCTTTCAGGTGGCACTACCGGCATGGTTTGCCGCCGAAGGGCTTTCGATGGCTGAAATTGGGGGGTTTATTGCCATCGTTTTTCTACCCTGGGGTTTTAAACTATTGGCGGGTCCTGTCATGGACCGGTTTGCGTTCCCTGCTATGGGACGGCGCCGGCCCTGGATACTCCTGGCTCAAATGGGGATCATTTCCAGTTTTCTGCTGATCGCTTTACTGTCGCCTGATCCCAAAGAAAGTTACTACCTGTTGGCGGCACTTGGCTTTCTGGCGAATTTTTTTGGTGCAGCTCAGGATGTCGCGGTTGACGGGATGGCTATCGATATCCTGGATGAAAATGAGCGTGCCCAGGCGAATGCTTATATGTTTGGTGGGCAGGTTGGCGGGATAAGCATCTCTGGCGCTGTCGGTAGTGCGGCGCTGGTGAACTTTGGTCTGTCTACTGCGGCATTCATTATGGCGCTCGCGGTTCTGCTTATTATGTTGTTACCGCTTTTGTTAAGAGAAAGACCCGGGGAGCGGCTGGTTCCTTGGTCGACCGGTGAAGCATCTGCCGAAGCGCTGGCCAGCGTGAATGAATCGTGGCGAGATATCGTTGTGCCCCTTGTACGGGCGCTTATTTTACCAATGAGTCTTTTGTTGATCTTGCTTGAAGGGTTACAACGTGCTGCTGCCGGGATATTGGTATCAATCACCCCTTCGATCACGGTGCAGCAACTCGGGTGGGCGCAAACCGAATTTGCTAATTGGGTCGCGATTACCGGCATCATTGCGTCGGTGATTGGGGTTGTGTTTGGCGCAATGGTGGATCGCGCCGGTCTGGTCAAAGTACTCTTTATTTTTATCCTGCTCAGAATGATCGGGTTTGTCGTTCTTGCCTACACCGAGGTGTACTGGCAGAACGATCAATACTTTAAGGCCATGGTGCTGGCTGAAGGTATCATGAGCCAATTCGTCACGATGACAGTAATCGGGCTCTTTATGCGATTATGCTTGCCTCAGGTGGCCGCGACACAGTTTGCGGTCTATATGGCGTTAGCTAATCTGACGCGTTCAGTGGGCAGTGGCGCGGTGGTGCCATTAGGGGATTTAATGGACTATTCCCAAATGTTTCTAGTGATGGCTGGACTCCACTTAGTCTTTTTGTTGTTATTACCGCTGTTAAATTTTGAAAAACATAAGCGAGACAATGAAAAATTGCTCGCCAGTCTGGAAAAGGTGTAGCTATGAGTCAGAAAAGAGATGCGGCAATCGTCGGTATCCATGAATATCCAACCCGTGATGTGGAAGGCGAAGTCAGTCCGCTGCAGATCAAGGCAGAGTCAGCTGCGCGGGCGCTGGAAGATGCAGGCCTGAACTGGTCCGACGTAGATGCGATTTATGATGCGGGTGATGGTGGTGGCATGAGCGGCCTTAATATTGCCGAATATTTTGGGTTAAACCCCACTGTCATTGATACCACCGGCGTTGGTGGTAGCTCATATGAGTATCACGCTGCGCATGCCAAAAGAGACATCGCTGCAGGCAAGGCAAAGGTGGCGCTTTTGACTTACGGCTCTACCGCGCACAGTAATGCTTTTGCGATTGGTGTGGGGGCAAGAGGCGGCGCTTCCATGCACCCGGCGGAGAATATGGACAGTTTTGCGGGCCAGACCTTGGTGTCTAACTACGCCATGGTGGCGCAAAGGCATATGTATCAGTACGGTACGACCAGCGAGCAGTTGGCGGAAATTTCGATTGCAACTCGCTTGCATGCTATGCGAAACCCGGAAGCAGTGCAGGCGATGGAAGACCTTGAGTTTCTGGATATTCGTGAAACTACCATCAACGATGTTGTGAATTCAAGAATGATTGCTGACCCATTGCATTTGCTGGAATGTTGCATGATTTCCGATGGCGGTGGGGCCGTGGTGATCGCCTCTCCAGAGGTGGCCAGGGACTGCAAGAAACCACCGGTCTGGATTATTGGTACGGGTGAGGCGACTAAATATCCTGAGCCCGGGGGTGATATCACCACTAGCGCAGCGGCTCAATCAGCGCCGATTGCCTTTGGCGAAGCGGGGTTAACGGCGGCCGAAATGGATATTGCCATGATCTATGATTCATTTAGCATTACCGTTATGACCATGCTTGAGGATCTTGGTTTTTGTAAAAAAGGCGAGGGCGGTGACTGGGTTACCGGTGGGCGGCTGCGCTTTGACAGGCCTTCCGATGGTCCTGCGCTGAATACTGATGGCGGAGGTCTTTCCTCAAATCATCCGGGCATGCGCGGGATATTCCTGCTGATAGAAGCAACTAGACAACTAAGGGGCGAGTCAACCTCGCAGGTAGAAGGGGCGAAGCTGGCAGTAGCGCACGGTAATGGTGGCATGCTGGGAAGTCGTCATAGCGCTGGAACAATTATTTTAGGGGGAGACTAGATCATGTCAGAAAAGAAAAAAAACCCGACCCGGCCGCTACCCAATACCAAGGAACTTGATACCCAGGAGTTCTGGGCAGCGACTAAAAATAAGGAATTTAAATACCAGCAGTGTGACAGCTGCCACAAAGTAGTGTTTTATCCTCGGCGTCACTGTACCGGTTGCACCTCTGGGAAACTGGTGTGGAAGACCGCCTCGGGAAAGGCAAGTGTTTACACCTACAGTGTCGTGCGCCAGAGTTATCACCCGTTCTTTAGGAACATGGTTCCTTACGTAGTCGCCTGGATTGACCTGGAAGAAGGCCCAAGGATTTTGAGTAACGTGATCGGCGTGGATGACCCGCTAAATGATGTCTCAATCGGCCAGGAACTCCAACTGGAGTGGGAAGAACACGAAGATCTTTTTATCCCGCTGTTCAGGCCTGTTTAAAACGCTTGTATCTCGCCCAACCGTCATCTCGACCGCAGTGGAGAGATCTCTCCCGTAAATGCCAGCGAGCAGGAGATTTCTCCACTTCGCTTTGCTACGGTCGAAATGACTGCTGTCGGGTTAGACGCATCCGCATGTGCTGAAAGGGTTAGGGGTGGCGATCGTCGTTGCTTCATTTCTATCAGTCGTCATCTCACCCAACCGTCATCGCGACCGAAATGGAGGGAACTCTCCCGTAAACCCTAGCGAGCACGAGATGTCTCCACTTTGCTTTGCTACGGTCGAAGTGACTGCTGCAGGGTCAAGATGACCCCACGCCACTTCAGTCGACATGAACTGTGGTTTGGGTTGTGGCTACCTTGGCAACTTCACTGTCGCAGTGCCAAATACTCGGGTTTCCCCTTTCTCATTAGCAACTGTCAGATCGATTTCAACCTTTCCGTCCTCTTCGTCAATATCGGTCACAACGCCAGTAATAGTATGTGCTTCGTCGGCAATAACCGGTGCACGAAAGACAGTATCAACAGCGAGTACCTCTGCAACGGGAGCCCAGTTATGAATCATCGCCACCAGGTAACCTTGGCTTAGAATACCCGGTACCATGGCGCCTGCCAGGCCTTCTTTTTTGGCAGCTTCATGATCCGTAAACCGTGGACCGTCCCAGCCTACAAGCTTCGCGAATTTTGTCGTAATGGCGAGTGATGTATCGGGTACAAAAGTTGGTAGATCGACACCAAACTCCACTTCATCGAGTGTTTTAATCGCCATCAGCTTCGCTCCCTCATGACCATACGGCTATCCGAGTTAACCAGGTGGTTTCCTTCTGCGTCGTAGAACTCTATTCGAGTGACGACAAAAATCATACGGCCTGAGCGGCCCGTCTTGGTATAAATATCGTGCAAGTGTGTCTTGCCGGTCAGAGTTGAACCGGGGCGAACGGGCTGCAGGCATTCAACGCCTTTGCCCGCGTCCATACCAATCCCGAATCTCGGAAAGTCCTTCGGTAGCATGCGACCGCCACTCAGGCTGGCGACGAAAGTCGGCGGAGCCTGAAAGTCCTCATGATTAGCATCCAGAAAACGGTCAGCAGTTTCACCGCAGAGCGTTGCGTACTGAATGGTTGTTTCCGGGTCGATCGTAAATTGTTTCTCATCAAAATCGAGATTGAGGTACTTTTCTCTAATCTCCTCGATATCAGCGTCCAAAAGTAATCCCCTAAACTGAAAAGCTTTAAAAAAAGCGTTATTTAATGTTTGAAGTTGATGGCCTTGAATTCCCCAGCCTGCAGTGCAGATACCAGATCAGCCATGTCGTTAATGTCGTGGGTGAATTCTGTGCCGCAGCGGCCTATGTGGCTGACGATATGTGAGTCGCTGCCGCCGATACCCTGGTAGCCCAGGTCTTCGGCATTATTGATCGCAATCTGGTCTTCGTTATCGCGACTACCACCATTAAATATTTCAACGATCTTTACGCCGTTTGGAATGCCTAGTTCTTCGGTGTGAGCGAACATGCCAACCCTTGGTCTTCCAGGATGACAAGGCACCGCCACTGCGCCGTGTGCTTCGCAGGTTTCAATGACGCTCTCGAGCGACAGGTTGATGCTACTGAAGTCGAATGCTTGGGTTAACGGTTCTGTCACGCCAAATACCAGCACGTGGCCGTATTCGGTTTCCACTTCACTACCTTTAAGTATCACCAGGCCATGCTTTTCTGCCAGGCTAGAGTAATCGGATTCGAAGTCGTGCTGCCGGTGCTCGGTGAGCACAAAACCGTCAAGCGGCATGCCCTTCGATCTAATCCACTGGCAGTAGTTTTCCACTTTGGCGCGTCCGTCGTCAGACTTAATCGAGTGTGTGTGCAGATCTAGTATCAATTGGGTTCCTCAATTCAGGCAATGAAATTGCCATAGGGTCAGTATATGTGCAAGGTAATTGAGCTTAAATATAGCGATGTATTTACTAGTCAACTGCTGGCAAACGGGCGGAAGCGTAGCCCTAAAATCAATCACTTGGGGTGCTGGTGGGGCTCAAGTTCTGCGTGCGGTTCCACGCCTTGATCAGTCAGTTGAAAGATACTGGTGTTGATGTGGTCTTCGTTAATCTCCATCAGGCCAATAGTCCCAAGACGTAATGACTGGTTACGGGGCAAGGTTGGTGAACCTGGATTAATGTATAGGCGGTTATTGATGCTTCTGACGTCTTCATAGTGGGTATGCCCGTAGACAATAACGTCCGGGTTTAGGTTAGGGAAATGCTTGTCCAGGTGACGTTCCAGACGATCCGGCGATTTACGAATGGGCGAAGGGAAGTGATGGATTAGGCCGATAGAGACGTCACCGAGTTCAATAAACCAGGTGTCCTGCAGTCTGTGATCAATGATATCGAGGTCGCCATTACCCCTTGAGACGTAGGTTGGGGCAATGTCGGACAAATGTTCAACAATCTCCAGCGTGTGCAGGTCGCCTGCGTGCAGGATGGCATCCACGCCTTCAAAAGCACGAGAGGCCTGTGGCCACAGGTCCGCTAGGGTTCCGGGCATGTGAGTATCAGCGATTAGGCCGATTTTCATGTCAATCCTTCGATGATCAAATCAGCGGTGCATTGTACCTGTTTGCCCGCGATTTAGCGTAGGCTTAGTCTTTTTGGGTTTCTGACTATGGAGAGTGCCGGATATGAAAAAAGTTGATCGTCGTTCCTTCCTAAGACTTGGGGCCGTAACAGGTCTTGCTGCGGGTATGCCAGTTAAGGCGGCCGTTGATGCGTCTTCCTCATCTTTACCCACATCTTCCGCTTCATCCCCAGGGGTAAAGCATTACGTCAGGCTGGGAAGAACAGAGCTCAAGGTGTCTGATATTTCCTTTGGGTCCTTCCCCCTTCGTTATGGGGAAGAGCATGTTGTTCATCATGCGATGAACCAAGGCATTAACTATTTCGATACCGCGGAAAGTTACGGTGACGGGACCTCAGAGACGGTCCTGGGTAGGGCTTTAAAAGGCAAGCGGGACCAGGTCTATGTTGCGACCAAAATAAGCGCCGGCAGCCGTGACAGTGCAGCATCCATGATGCAGCGCCTGGATGAAAGCCTGTCGCGATTACAGACTGACTATGTGGATATCTTTTTTAACCATGCGGTGAATGATCTGTCGCGGTTAAAAAATGAAGAATGGTCAACATTTGCCGACAAAGCCAGGTCCCAGGGCAAGGTTCGGTTCCTTGGGATGTCAGGGCATGGCGGTTATCTGACCGAGTGTGTGGATTACGCGGTGGAACAGGACATGTTTGATGTGTTGTTGCTGGCGACCAACTTTGGTGAGGATCCTGCATTTTATGAAAGGTTTACCCGCGGGTTTGATTTTGTCGCTAACCAGCAGGGTTTGCGTGCCTCTATGGCAAAAGCGAAGCAGAAGGATATGGGGATTGTGGCCATGAAAGTGCTCCGCGGTGCCAAGCTCAATGATATGCGCCCATACGAGCAACAGGGTTACACCTATTCCCAGGCAGCCTTTAAGTGGGTGCTCAATATGCCACAGGTTGATAACCTGATTGTGACCATGCGAAACCGTGACCAGATCGACGAATACCTTGGTGCGTCCGGTGCCGGTGAAGTCTCGCAGACGGATATGGATCTTCTACAACAGTATGCGCAGATCACTGATGCCAGTTACTGCCGTCATGTCTGTAATGACTGCGAGGGAAGTTGTCCCTTTAATGTACCGATTGCAGATGTTCTTCGAATGCGGATGTACGCCACTGACTATGGCGATTTTTCGATTGCGAAGCAGGAATATGCAAAGCTTGATGCCAATGCCAGCCCCTGTCTAAGTTGTGATGGGCGCCCCTGCAAAGACGCCTGTACGTATGAAATTCCAATTGCAGATCTGTGTGGCCCGACCCACACGATGCTGACCTGATGACTAACTGAGTTGTAACTCCATGGTAAATCATATCCACCTTGATCTTGTAGGCGGCTTATCTGGTGACATGTTCATCAGCAGTATGCTGGATGCTTTTCCTCAGTTTAAGCAAGGCCTTGGACAGGTAATCAACGATGCTGGGTTTCCTGACCTTGTTGAACTGGAAACGCTTGATCATGATGACGGTACGCTTACCGGCACCCGGTTTACGGTAAACGCTGTTGAACAGGAAGGTCACCATCAGCACCAGCATCGACATTACAGTGATATCCGGGGGCGTCTGCAGGACGCCAACCTGAATAAGGTGACCCGGGACAATGCATTGGAGATATTCCGGCTGATCGCCGAGGTTGAAGCAGCGATCCATGGTAAGAAAGTTGAAGACGTTGCCTTTCATGAGGTAGGGGCCTGGGATTCGATCGCCGATATTGTTTTGGCGGCGCATTTAATAGCCTCTGTGGGTGTCGATTCGTGGAGCATTTCTGCGATACCGGCAGGCAGCGGATTTGTGGCGACCGCTCACGGACGTCTTCCTGTCCCTGCGCCTGCAACCGCGCGGTTATTAGAGGGATTCGAGCTGTTTGATGATGGGCTGGACGGCGAGCGCGTGACACCAACCGGTGCGGCGATCATCAAATTCCTTTCCCCGCAGCGGCGTATACCTCCTGGGTTGGTGCTCGAGGGTACTGGCTACGGGTTTGGCAGAAAAGTTTTTCCAGGCATCTCCAACACCGTAAGAGTTGCGTCTTTTTCGGTTGCCAAGGTTGGCCAGTCGTGGACTCAGGATCAGGTGATGCGATTATCGTTTGAGTTGGATGACCAGACGCCGGAGAGTATCGCGGACGCGCTCGAGCGCCTTCGGGCAATGGATGGGGTTGTGGATGTTACCCAGCACGCTTATTGGGGTAAGAAACAGAGGCAGGGTTTTTCAATTGCGGTGTTGTGCCGACCTGATGCGGCAGATCCGGTAACCAGTGAATGTTTTACCGTGACCACAACGCTGGGGGTCAGGCGAGAAATGATCACCAGAGCGATCCTGCCAAGGGAAGAAGTGGTTGTGTCCGTGGGTGAAAAAACCTATCGAGTAAAAGTATCCAGACGACCAGAGGGCTATACTGCGAAGGTGGAAATGGATGATCTGCTTGCTGCGGGGCTTAATCGGCAGGAACAGGCGTCCGTAAGGGTTCAGGCGCAGCGCCTGGCGATTGAACAGGTAGGAAATCATTGAAAGCACGATTGGCACTCGAACAATATTTTAGGGAACGGCCCCCGATGGCGGTTGCCGTCAGTGGCGGGGTCGATAGCATGACGCTTGCTGTGCTGGCACATCGTGTCCAGCCAGCGACGCAGATCTTTCACGCGATTTCCCCGGCGGTCCCGTTCCAGGCAACAGACAGGGTTGAATTGCACGCCAAGCGCGAAGGCTGGCAGCTTAAGATCATTGATGCAGGTGAGATGGAAGATCCCCAGTACCTCGCTAACCCGGCAAACCGGTGCTATTTCTGCAAAACAAATCTTTACGATCGGGTTGTTGAGAACACGACCTTAACCGTGGCTTCAGGAACGAATCTTGATGATTTGGGCGACTATCGTCCGGGCCTGATTGCGGCGCAGGAACATCAGGTGTGTCATCCGTATGTCGAAGTTGGCATAGACAAGGCTACCTTAAGAGCGGTGGCAGACGATCTTGGTCTTGTAGACCTGAAGGATCTTCCTGCAGCGCCCTGCTTATCAAGTCGCGTGACAACAGGCATAGCGATTGATGCATCGCTGCTGCCGGTCATCAATCAGGTAGAGGAAGCCCTGCGTAAACAGCTGACAGATCAGTATTCGCTAGAAGGCGTCCGCTGCAGAATCCGTGAGGGTGAAGTTGCTATCCAGCTTGAATCCAGCGTTGGCATTGGGTTTTTGTCTGGCCAGTTTGACGAATCTGCCGTTGTCGTCCGTAAACTGTTCGAACAAGCGGGTTTTCCGGACCAGGTGCAGACCGTAGTGTTTGAACCCTATGAAAAAGGCAGCGCCTTCTTGATAGAAACGCTGGACGTCAGTTAGTGCTTGTCCGTTAGATCGTCACCGCCCTGACGATGCGATGTCCAGTGATTGTATTCAAAACCAACAATGTCGTAATGGCGTGTATCGACGCCTTGAAACAAAATTTCTGATGGGAATTAGCTAAATGTCGAATATCAAGGATGTGAACCTGGACTTTGATCGAGAAAGCCGTACCGGTCTTGCCGAGGCGGTTTTCTGCCAGGGCAAAAGCATCAGCCAGTTAAGAACCATCTGCGACACAATCGTGACAGTAGAAAAACCAATGTTGTTTACGCGTTTATCAGAGACGCAATACCGGCAACTGGAAGAGTCTCATTCGGATTTGCTTTCTTATGATGAAGTGTCCGGGACTGCGTTTTTTCTTTCTGGTGATTCGCGGACATCAGTGCCGGTTGCCGTAGTAACCGGTGGTAGTTCGGATTTGTCAGTGGCGCGGGAAGCTTGCCGCACCCTGGAATTCTATGGTCATGAACCTCTTGAGGTGCATGACGTTGGCGTCGCCGGTCTGTGGCGAATGACTGAACGTCTTGAGGAACTCAGAGCCTGCAAAATAATCATTTGTGTTGCGGGCATGGATGCGGCGTTACCAACGGTACTGGGTGGTCTGGTATCTGCTGCGCTGATTGCGGTGCCAACATCTGTTGGATATGGGATGGTGAAAGGTGGTGAGGCTGCCCTGCATTCATTGCTGGTTAGCTGCGCGCCTGGTGTGACAGTCACCAACATTGATAATGGCTACGGCGCAGCCTGCGCCGCCATACGCATTCTGAATAGTTTTAGTTAGCGTCCCTGCAGTACGACGTCGTCTGACACGCCGCGCACAAATAGCGTTTCTCCTTCGCTGGCATTATCCTGCGCTACCAGGTCGTCCAGGTTATCTGCGACGCCCCCGTTAAAAGATTCAGCTGCTGCGAAGATCCGCGGTAGCAGCGTTGCGTCGCTGGTGGAGTTTAGAAACAGGTGTTCTCGTCGCAGCACAAAGTGCACGGCGCGTTCGATAACGTCTTCGTCACGATAGGGTTCGTACCAGCTGAACTTTGGTGAGGCGTCATCTTCGCGCCATCTTCTTTTTGCAATCGCCTTGATGGTCTGCACAGCAATGCCCTTGTCTACGCACAATTTGTAGAGCGCTTCAAACTCTGTTTGATATTGTTCATCCTGCATCATCAGGTGGTAGTAGGGGAGCAGGACTGAAGCAAAGTCGTACGCTGCGAGACTTTTTAAATGCATTTCGGCGATTCGCGTGCCATGACCGGTGATGCCGATAAACTTTACAAGACCTTCTTTCTGGGCTTGCTTTGCCGCTTCTAGTGCGCCACCAGCGGCCATCACGGTATTCCAGTCTGCATCCTGGGCAAGGTTGTGGAACTGGATCAGATCCAGTTGGTCTATTTTCATACGCTCGAGAGATTGTTCAATGCTTCTTCGCGCCATGTCTCCATCACGGTCCCCGGTCTTGCTAGCAAGAAAAACATCCTGCCTGTGGTCCTGCAGGAAGTCGCTCAGCCTTAGTTCAGAGTCGCCATAGCTAGCGGCGGTATCAAAGTGATTGATGCCAGCTTTCCTGACCATATCTATGGTGCTATCTGCTTTTTCCTGTCGCATTCCACCTAACGCAGCAGCGCCAAAAATGATGCGGCTGCTTTGGTGGCCTGTATTGCCGAAAGGGTGTGTTGGTATCATCAGTTACTCCGATTAGTGCTGGTCAAGATGACAGTGTATCTTAACTTTAATGCTTTAGTATCTCAGGCCGAAGATTCTACATTCTGCGGCGTGCCCGGCAGCGACTGGATAAATTTGATGCTGGCTTCCACGCACCAGTCATTCCTTTGTGGGGCCGAAATATCGCCGACGAATACATGTTGTGGCACTTCAATATCAATATCGACAGGATGCAGCGACTTATAGTCCGACCGCCACCGTTGGTGAAAGTCTACTGCGGCGTTGTGATCAATGGTTGGGTCGCCTCTCATGTAAAACGTCGCTAAGGGCGGCTGGCCTGATGCTGGTTTCAGTTTACGGACCCAGTCTACGACCTTTTGCATTTCTATAATCGCGTTCGAGCTATATCGATGGGTCCAATACCTTGCGACCAGTTCACTCTCCGGTTCCCAGCTATGTTCTTTGCCGACCAGATAGTGCACCCATTGTTCGGCCCAGGGCCAGGTCAACAGGAAGCCGAAGGGGCTCTTGAGCTTGAAGTTAGGCGATAAAAATATAAAGGCATGCATCTGGTCGCGGCGTGCAATGTGTTCATTTAGCCAGACACAAAGTGGAGCGCCGGTGGACGTTGCGATCACAACAACTTTTTTGCCGACCTTGGAAGCAATGTCCCAGCTGTCCTCCATCGACTGGAGCCATTGTTCTGCGGTAGCTTGCATAGCGTTCTCGGAAAGTCCGTGGCCGGCAAGTCGGGCATAGACGACATTGGCGTTAAAGTGATCTGCAATACGATCGGTAACGGGCACTATCTCCTGTCTGCTGGCAGAGAACCCATGGACGTAAAGGAAGCAAAGGTCAGTAACACCTGGTTTGGTTGCCCAGTCGATTCGGGCATCGGTGCCGTCGATGACCCCGGCATAGCGTGCTTCATGTTCTGTCAGCCACGTTTCAAGTTCTACCGGTCCAAGTGAGGCTGGAACCTGTGTGCCGGGCGGCCGTGAATCGAGTAAGGGTCGGGGAGCGAGCCAGAAAACAGCAGTCATAACCGCCGCGAACAGGACAACGATCGCAATAATAATCGTAACAAGGGCTTCCATAGATTTTATACCTGGCTCTTTTACCCGTGATGGATAAATTTAATTAGTGAAAAAAGCAAGAATAGCTATTGCCTCGCGAGTATTTTTTATAAAATGAAGGTTTTCCACCAGTGTTAGCTGGACGTTGCGCACAGGTGTTGTGGAGTAAAATAATTTTATGCGATTGCAGGCAATTAAGCTCGCTGGTTTCAAATCATTTGTAGACCCTACAACAGTCCCGTTTCCTTCTAATCTTTGTGCCGTTGTTGGCCCGAACGGCTGCGGAAAATCAAACATCATTGATGCGGTGCGCTGGGTGATGGGAGAGTCGTCGGCAAAGACACTGCGTGGCGAATCAATGACGGATGTCATATTCAATGGTTCCAACACGCGCAAGCCGGTAGGGCAAGCTAGCATTGAGCTGATGTTCGACAATACTGAGGGCAGGCTTGCCGGCGAATTTGCTGCATACAGTGAAATCTCTGTGAAACGGGTCGTTACCCGTGATGCTCAGTCGGGTTACTTTCTGAACAACCAAAAATGCCGAAGGAAAGACATTACCGATCTGTTCCTGGGCACCGGTTTGGGTCCCAGAAGTTACTCAATTATCGAGCAGGGCATGATCAGTGACCTGATCGAGGCCAAGCCAGAGGATCTTCGTAGTTACCTTGAGGAAGCGGCTGGTATCTCCAAGTACAAGGAGCGTCGCAAGGAAACCGAACGACGTATACGCCATACCAAGGATAACCTTGACAGGCTGACGGACCTGCGCGACGAGTTGGAACGGCAGTTAACCCATCTAGAGCGCCAGGCAAAATCTGCCGAGCGTTATACCGAGTTAAAAAAAGAAGAACGTGAACTCAAGGCAGGACTGGCCGGGCTAAGGTGGAATGGCCTGACTAGCCAGATCAAGAAGCAGGACGATGAGGTCAATCGCCTGACAATTGAGCAGGAAGCACGAATCGCCGACCAGCGGCGTATCGACGCAGAGATAGAATCTAAAAGAGCTGCCCTGACTGAATTCTCAGATCAGCTAAATGAAGTCCAAAAGCGTTATTACGACCACGGTACTGAAATTGCTCGCATAGAAGACAGCATCCAATTCCAGAACGAGCGTACACGCCAGTTGGGTAGCGATCTTGATCAGGTTCTAGGGAACCTGGGGAAAGTAGGCGCGGATCTTAATGCTGATGAGCGACAGCTTGCTGTTTTCCGCGAGGAACTGGCGTTAACGTCTCCGCAGGAGAGCGAAATACAATCACTCGAGATAGCCTCTGCTGAACGGTTGGTGTCTGCCGAACAGAACATGCAGGGCTGGCGGGAAGAGTGGGATGAGTTTAATCAGGCTGCCGCAGAAACAAGGCAGAGTGGTGAGGTCCAGCAATCAAGGATTGAAGGCCTGGAACAGTCTGTTGATCGTGCCAACACCCGCATTGCTGTACTTCGCGCTGATGTAGCGCGGCTGTCAGGCGATACCATCGAGGGCGAAATCGGTCCCCTGGAGGTAATGCTAGAGACCCAGGAAACCCAGCTTGAGCGAATCAGTGCTGAGCTTGGTGGCCTGTCTCGAACGATCGAAAAGCAGCGTGAGGAAAACCTGGCATTAACCCGGTTGCTTGACGAACGTAAAAGTGCACTGCAGTCCCTGTCAGGTCGCCAGGCTTCTCTGGAAGCCCTGCAACAGGCAGCGTTAGGTCAGCAGGATGATATAGAGGTTAACTGGCTTGAAAAACATGGTCTGGGTGAGCAGGGCCGTCTGGCCGAGAATATTCAGGTAGAAGACGGCTGGGATGCGGCGGTTGAAACCGTACTGGGTGATCATTTGCAGGCTGTTTGTGTTGACGGGCTGGATGCCGTTTCAGCGTTACTCGGTGATTTTGGGAAAGGGCGGCTTAACTTTATTACCAGCGCTGGTCCAGACGAGGAAACAAGTCAGGTATCCGTCGCGTCAGGATCATTGTTGTCCCGTATATCAGGAGACGCTGCATTGGGGCCGCTACTGCAGGGTATTAAAACCGCACCGGACCTTGTTTCTGCGATGGCGATGCGTCGCAATCTGGGTCTGGGCGAGTCCGTTGTGACGCCTGACGGCCTTTGGCTGGGTAAAAACTGGCTAAGAGTGAATAAGGACAAGGACGCGCAAGCGGGCATCATCAAGCGTCAACAGGAACTTGTATCGTTGGCGGATAAAATCAGCCGTGCCGCTGGCGATGTTGAACGGCTCAATGGTGAGTTGGAGTCGGGTATGGCCAGCCTTCAGCAGGCTGAGTCTGAGCGCGACCAGCAACAGAAGCGATTGTCTGAACAGCAAAGAGCGTTTGGAGAAACCCGTGCTCAACTCGGTACCAAGCGAGTTCAGGCGGAACAGATTCGTAACGACCTTGTCCGGGCTAACACCGAAATTGGTGCAACGGTCGAGCATATGGAAACCGACCAGGAATCATTGCGTGGTTCCCGTAATCGGCTGCAGCTGGCATTGGACGCAATGGAAACTGATACGTTCCGTCGTGATGAACTGGTTAAACGCAGGGAATCCATCACATTTGAGCTGAATGAAGCCCGGGAAAAAGCTAAAAACGACAGTAACGCTGCCCATCAATTGGCGTTGCGAGTGCAGTCGCTGAACTCGAAAATATCATCGACTGAGCAGGCGATGACGCGGTTGTCGGAACAGGTAGAACTCCTTAAAGGTCGAAAGGTTGGCCTTGAAGAGAGCATTCGTACCAGTGAAGAACCGCAGGGGCAGCTTAAAACAGAACTCGATTCACAGCTCGAGAAACGCCTCGCGGTTGAGAACCAGTTGGCAACTGTTCGCCAGCAAACAGAAGCGACCGAACACCAGATTCGCGAACTGAACCAGAATCACGCCAGCGTTGAAGAACAGATTGAAGTCGTGCGTTCGAGCCTTGAAAGAGTCAGGCTTGAACGCCAGACCCTTGAAGTACGAAGAACGACCATCGAGGAACAACTCGAGGAAGAAAAACAGGTTCTGGATGAAGTGCTTGCCCGAATGCCAGAGGAAGCTAATGAGGAAGAATGGGAGCAGAGCCTGACTCGCATGGCTAACAGGATTCAACGCCTGGGCGCTATTAATCTTGCGGCAATAGATGAGTATAAGGTGCAGTCTGAGCGTAAGCTATACCTTGATGCGCAAAACGAAGACCTGGAGAAAGCGCTGGCAACGTTGGAGAACGCCATCCGAAAAATCGACATTGAGACAAGAACCCGGTTCAAGGAAACCTTCGACAAGGTTAATTCGAAGCTGCAGCAACTGTTCCCCAAATTGTTTGGCGGCGGACACGCTTATCTTGAGATGACCGGAGAAGACCTGCTGGACACTGGTGTCGGCATCATGGCAAGGCCTCCGGGGAAACGTAATGCCAGCATCCACTTGTTGTCGGGCGGGGAGAAAGCACTCACGGCCATCGCGCTGGTGTTTTCAATCTTTAGTCTAAACCCTGCACCTTTCTGCTTGCTGGATGAGGTCGATGCACCGCTTGACGATGCCAATGTCGTTCGATATTCCGACCTGGTAAAAGAAATGTCTCGTACAGTACAATTTATCTACATCACTCATAATAAGGTCGCGATGGAAATGGGAGAACAACTGATGGGCGTCACCATGCACGAGCCCGGTGTCTCCAGGCTGGTATCTGTTGATGTTGAAGAGGCCGTAGCAATGGCGACTGTATAACCACTTATAAAGATAATCCAACTTCGGGGTTCAAGCTGTGGATTTTGATTTAAGACAATGGCTGTTGATCTTGGGGCCGATATTTATCGTCGGCGTGCTGCTGCATGGGTATTTTCGTATGCGATCAGGTCAGAACGAGATCAAGATGACACTCGACCGGAGTTTCATGGGCACCTCTGGCGTGGGCGAGGATGTCGACGAGTTAAGGATGTTCAAAGCCGAACTGCCAAATGGCGGCGCGCGTATTATTGAAATAGAGGAAGATGCCGGCATCCCGGGGGATGATGTTCCCACACTGATCGAATCCGTCGAACTCCCGTCAACAAGTGCGGCGACATCCGTTGAGCCAACCAAGGCCGACGTCGTCGCGAAAGCACCCAAGGTGCAAACCCCAGAACCTATTCCGCAGCCGGCAGCACCTGCCAAGGCGCCTCCTGCCAGAAAAGCAGTCAAGGTCGACAAAGATCAAACGGTAGAAGAAACGGTCACGTCGACCCGCAAGCCGGAAAAGTTTGTGGTGATTTACGTTTTGACGCTTGACGAGCCGTTTCTTGGTCAGAAGCTTGTGGATATTTTACAAGACAGTGGCATGAGCTTTGGTGAGATGGACATCTTTCACCAGTTAGACGACAACGCCGTGCAGCTGTTTAGCCTTGCCAGTGCGGTTGAGCCGGGAACTTTTAACCTGGCGTCTATTGATCAATTCTCAACACCGGGGGTCAGCCTGTTCATGAGAGTGCATGAGCTTGCGGCACCCTTGCAGGTACTTGATTCAATGTTGTCTGTCGCCAATACGATTGCCCAGGAACTGAACGGGGAAGTGCGGGATGAAACCAGAAGCGTGATGACGCCGCAGACCATAGAACACTGTCGCCAATCCATTACTGACTTTCATTTCAAGCATTCTGCATGATCAATTATTTGGCCTCTGGCTAAACCGGACGCAACACGCAATACGCTATTTTACAGTGACCTATGCCCGAGAAGAATCAAGACATGAAAAATTCGCCGCCCGTCCTGGCAGTCGTTGAACGGGCCAGTTCGCTGCGGCAACAAATTAATCACCACAACCACCAATATCACACACTTGACCAACCTGAGGTTTCAGATGCCGAGTTTGATCGTCTATTCCGTGATCTAAAAGCACTAGAGCGGGAACACCCGGAACTGGTGTCGGAAGATTCACCCACGCAACGCATAGGGTCGGCTCCGTTGCCTGCTTTTTCTCAGGTGCAGCATGAACTCCCTATGCTGTCTCTCGACAACGCTTTTGGCAAAGATGATATGTGGGATTTTGACCGACGCGTCAAATCCAGACTCGAGTTGCCAGCCGATATCGCTTATGACTGCGAACCTAAGATTGACGGTGTGGCCGTATCGCTGCTCTATGAAAATGGCTCCTTGGTCAGGGGGGCAACCCGGGGGGACGGCGCGACGGGTGAAGATATCACGCGGAATGTTCGCACGATTGAATCGATACCGCTGTCCCTGATGGGCAAGGGCTATCCCTCCAGGCTCGAGGTCAGGGGAGAGATTTATTTCCCCCGGCCAGCGTTCGATAAGATGAACCAAGAGGCAGAAAGAGCCGGGCATAAAGTCTTTGCCAATCCCAGGAATGCCGCCGCCGGGACAATTCGACAGCTAGATTCTCGTGAGACTGCCCGCAGGCCACTGACGATGTTTGCTTATAGTGTCGGTATTGTTGAAGGCAGTGAACTGCCGGAAACACAATCGGGGATCTTGGCTGCCCTTGCCTCCTGGGGTATCAGAATCAATCCATTGATTGAAACCGTCGTCGGTGTGGATGGATGCATTGAATACTACCAAAAACTGTTAGCGCTGCGCTCATCCCTGGGTTACGAAATTGATGGCGTTGTATTCAAGGTTGACGGGATCGCAGAACAACGAAAGTTGGGTATGTTGACCAGAACGCCTCGCTGGGCAATTGCACACAAGTTCCCAGCTGAAGAAGGCATCACAGTGCTTGAGGATGTTGAATTCCAGGTAGGTCGAACCGGTGCTGTTACCCCGGTAGCCAGACTGAAACCGGTGCAAGTGGGTGGCGTGACGATCAGTAACGCAACGCTGCACAATATGGATGAGGTCGCTCGGTTGGGGCTGGTTATCGGCGATACAGTTGTTGTCCAAAGAGCCGGGGATGTTATTCCCAAGGTTATTTCAGTTGTTAGGGACAAGCGTCCTCAAGCAATACGGCAGATCATCCTGCCAGCGCAATGCCCCGCCTGTGGGTCAGAGGTGCTTCAGACGGAAGGTGAAGTCATTGCCCGTTGCACTGGCGGTCTTAGTTGTTCAGCGCAACGAAAAGAGAGCATCCGGCACTTTTCTTCCAGGCTAGCGCTCGATATTGAGGGGCTCGGTGACAAGCTTGTTAACCAACTCGTGGACGCAGGCCTGATTAATAGTCCGGCAGATCTGTTTCAGTTGACCTTAAAGCAGCTGGTGAATCTGGAACGCATGGCGCCGAAATCTGCTAACAACCTGCTTGAGGCGCTGGAAAAAAGTAAATTAACAACCCTGTCGCGGTTCATTTACGCGCTGGGTATTCAGGAAGTGGGTGAATCGACCGCAAGGAACCTTGCTCAGTACTATCTTGGCCTCGAGCCGCTTCGGCAGGCGGATGAAGATTCTTTGCAGGAAGTTCCTGATGTCGGTCCTATTGTTGCGAAAAAGGTGGCACACTTTTTTCAGCAGGAGATAAACCATCAGGTCATTGATACCTTGCTGGAAAGTGGTGTTCGCTGGCAGGAGCAAGCGTCCTCTTCGGGCCGTGATGCACTGGCAGGTGAGACCTATGTGCTGACCGGAACCCTGACGTCGCTAACCAGAAACGATGCCAAGGCGAGGTTGATGTCGCTCGGCGCGAAGGTGTCAGGTTCGGTCTCGGTTAAGACCAGTTATGTGGTTGCGGGCGATGCTGCCGGTTCTAAATTAACCAAAGCTCAGGCGCTTGGTGTCGCCATTCTCTCAGAGGAAGATCTGCTGCAACGCCTGGAAGTTCACGATGCTTAGCCCACAGCTTGTAAAGATGCGGGGAAGTTTTCTGCTCATCCTGATTATCGCTTTGACCGGTTGCACAAGCGCGCCGCCCGAGAACAAGGATAACATTTGCAAAATATTCTCCGAAAAAAGTGCCTGGTATAAAGACGCTAAAAAATCATCACGTCGTTGGGGAACAGACATCACGGTAATGATGTCCATGATGTACCAAGAGTCATCGTTTATGGCGCGCGCTAAGCCACCAAGAACAAAAATACTGTGGGTATTACCTGGGCCCAGGCCGGCGAGCGCTTATGGTTACGCGCAGGCGACTAATGAAACCTGGCGTGCTTATCAGCGCGCGACAGGTCGAGGCGGTGCAGACAGGAACAAGTTTGATGACGCCATAGACTTTATCGGTTGGTATAACGACCAAAGTCAGCGCCAGAATAAAATCAGCAAGTCGGACGCCTACCATTTGTACCTTGCCTACCACGAGGGGCAGGGCGGCTTTGCGCGGCGTAGCTATAAGAACAAGCAGTGGTTAAAGGATGTGGCGACAAAAGTATCCAAGCGATCCGGCATCTACCGGGCGCAGCTAAACAAGTGTGAGGATAAGTTTAATCGAGGGTGGTTCCGCGGCCTGTTTTCTTAGGGGCTTTCAGTGACGTCTGGGGCTTCCAGGGTTTTCATAGGTAGCCACGGAGCTTCATAGCTTAGCCTGTAAATAACATTGCCATAATCGTCTGCGATCAGCAGGCTGCCATCAGGCATCTCAAGGATGTCCGTGGGTCTTCCCCAGGCCACGTTGTCTTGTAACCAGCCATCAATCAGGATAGTGGTTGCGCCCGTCTCAGGGTTAACCATGGTGATGTTATATCCAGTGTGCCCCGCTTCAGGCGTTCGGTTCCAGGAGCCATGCTCGGCAATGAATATTTTCCCCCGATATTGTTCAGGAAACATGGTGCCGGTATAGAACCGGATGGCCAGTGGTGCGACATGGGGGCCCAGTTCTACGACCGGAGGTTCAACAGGAAAGGTCGGAGCACCAAACTCGGGATCAATGACAGTACTCGCGTGCATATAGGGGAATCCGAAATGTAAGCCAGCTTCAGGCGCCCGGTTGAGTTCGCAGGACGGTGTGTCGTTGCCAAGAAGATCCCGGCCATTGTCCGTGAACCACAGGACATCGGTGTCAGGGTGCCAGGTGAAACCGACCGTATTGCGCACCCCGCTGGCAAATATCTCGGGTTGTAATGGCTTGCGATCAAGATCCAGGTTCATGATGGTGGCGAACCAGGGGTTTTCCTTTTCGCAGACGTTGCAGGGGGCGCCAACATTGAAAAAGAGGTTGCCCTTCGGGCTGAACCCCAGGTACTTCCATCCATGAGTCGTTTCTTCAGGCAGTTCGTCATAAAGGACAAAGGGTTCGGGTGTGGCTTCAACGGTCTGATCGATGTTGCGATAAACGAGGAGTTTGTTGACAGCGCCGACGTAGAGGTCGCCATTGCGGACTGCCACGCCGGTTGGCAATAACAGGTCACGGTCGATCGTGACCACCTTGTCTGCGGTGCCATCTGAATCGGCATCAATGACGCCATATAGGTTGCCGGCGCGAAAGCTTCCAGCGTAGACAATACCTGAATCGCTAATGGCTAGCTGGCGTGGATTAGTCAGTTCTGCGAACACAGATATCTGAAACCCTGGAGGAAGTCTTAACGTCTCGAGTGGCAGATCATGGCTTCTGGCAAGCGATGGCGCAAGAAAGAGCAAGCTGAAGATGCCTGGAAGAATCAGTTTGATCACTCTCAGGCTTATGCTCAATGGTGATATGATCTGGGTCCACATGTTACTGCTCCTGATGATTTCCAATTCGTATGTTGACTGAAGCGCTCAAAGAAGAAATCCAGACGGCATTTTCCCGGTTGCTCGAAGAGAAAGGATATCGGCCCAGGCACTGCCAGAAAACCATGATTGCAGAAATAGCCCGGACCCTCGGTAATGTGCCAGGGGATAATAGCATCTGCGTTGTTGAAGCCGGAACAGGAACCGGTAAGACAATTGCCTATGCGATGGCGTCTATTCCGATAGCAAAGCAGCTAAAAAAGAAAATTGTCATTGCGACTGCCACGGTGGCGTTGCAGGAACAGATTGTCTACCAGGATCTACCTGATATCCGCAGGCATTCAGGGCTTGAATTTTCTTTTGCTCTGGCGAAGGGCCGACGGCGTTACCTTTGTTTGTCCCGCCTTGATCTCGCGTTGCAGGGAAGTAACCAGGTGAATCAGGCCTTTTCGTTTTTTGAACAAGCGGATGGCGATAGCGACCAGGTCGACGCCGTTATTTTTGATTCAATGCTGGCGGCGCTCGGCAAAGGGGAATGGGATGGTGAACGAGACAGCTGGCCCGAAGAAATCAACCATCCGACCTGGGCGAAGGTTTCGACGGACCACGCCCAGTGTACTCATCGTCAATGCAGTCATTATGAAAATTGCTATTTTTATAAAGCCCGGGAGAATATCCATCGGGTAGATTGCATTGTGACTAACCAGGACCTGGTGCTGTCTGATCTGATGATGGGCGGAGGTGCAGTGCTGCCTGACCCGGAAGATACGATTTACATCTTCGATGAGGGTCATCACCTGCCTGAAAAGGCTGGCAATCATTTTTCTCATTTCTTGGCGCTTTATTCGACAAAAACCTGGTTACAACAAATCCCCACCAGCTTGAAACTCGCTAGCGCTGAAGTGCCCGCTATTCATCCAGGGCTCATTAACGATGTTGATTCGATCGTAGAGCAGGCAAGCCAGAGGCTGGATGATGCCGCGCAAGTACTGCAGATACTTAAAGTTGATGCAGAGGAACAAGATGACGGCTGGCAGTATCGATTTCCTCGGGGTCGGGTCAGCAATGATATTTCCGACGTCTCGAAGGGGCTGGCGAACAGTTTCGAAAGGTTGGACGACCTGGTAGACCGCGTGTTACCACTCATCGAAAGTACCCTCGAAGACGTTTCTGCGGCTCAGCGGGAGAGCGTTGAATATTGGTTGTCGCTGGTAGGTTCGATTGCTACGCGCTTGTCTGCAGCGGCAGAGCTCTGGCATAACTTTTCCGTGGCGGAGCATTCTCCTCCCTATGCGAGGTGGATTGGGTTTTCGTCCCAGAGCCCGGCGGAAGGTATGGAAATTCAACTCTCGTGTCATCCTGTTTCGGTGGCAGATGAACTGTTTGAGAGGCTTTGGTCACGTTGCGCTGGTGCGGTACTGACGTCGGCAACCTTGTCTGTTGCCAGGGATTTCTCCAGTTTTCAGGCCAAATCGGGTATTCCGCCAGAGACGGTGTTCACCAGCCTTGCCAGTCCGTTTCGATATCAGGAACAGGCGGTTCTTTCGGTGCCAAAGATGCGCACTGACCCTGGGCAGGCTGACCAGCACACGAAAGAGATCGCGGAGCTGCTTCCGGGCCTGCTCATGGATGATATTGGTGCGTTGGTATTATTCACCTCGTGGCGGCAAATGTTGCGGGTGTTTGATGATATTGATGAAGCGTTTCGTGAGCGAATCCTGATGCAGGGCGAACTATCCAAAATGGAAATCCTTAGTCGCCATCGGGACGCTATTGACCGCGGTAACGCAAGCTGCATTTTTGGCCTAGCCAGTTTTTCCGAAGGAGTAGACTTACCCGGAGATTATTGCCGTCATGTCGTGATTGCAAAGATTCCGTTCTCGGTACCTGATGACCCCGTAGATGCAACGCTGTCAGAGTGGATCGAGGAGAAAGGTGGCAATTCGTTTTACGAAGTGATGCTGCCGAACGCAGCAATCAAGGTAGTCCAGGCTGCAGGGCGGTTACTCAGAACTGAAACCGATGGAGGCACCGTGACGATACTGGATCGTCGTGTGGTATCGAAGGCCTACGGCAAAGTCATTCTTAATTCTTTGCCGCCTTTTGCCCGTGAAATTTCCTGATTACACTCATCAATTGCCTGCCGAGCTGGCGTCTTATCGACCCACGTTTGATAAGCTCGCGGGTGTACTGAGCAATGATGCGGTTTTTTGCCTGGTCGCGTACCTGGCAGCGAACATCGCAAGACTTGCGAACGAATCAAGCCATAAAACAATAGTTGTTTCCATTGCCGGTGCACAGGGAACCGGTAAAAGTACGGTGAGTCGACTGTTGTCGTCAGTACTTCAAGACTGTTTCAGCACGAGTACCACCACCCTTTCCCTTGATGACTTTTACTTGCCGCTGGGAAAACGACAGCAGGTCGCCGCAGATTTTCATCCATTGCTGGGCGTTCGGGGTGTGCCGGGTACCCATGATCTAGTGCTGATGAAGAAAGTGTTGGCTGATCTTTTTCAGAGGAGGTCGGTTGAAATGCCTGTTTTCGACAAAGGCGAGGATGACCGAAGTGCCCGGTGGCAAAAAGCTGAACCAGCGACGGTTATCCTGTGCGAAGGCTGGTGTTGGGGCGCTGTTCCCGAACCACAAGAAAGGTTGATGAACCCTGTCAATAATCTTGAGAGGACCCATGACCCGGATGGGGTTTGGCGCCGGTATGTAAACGAACAACTTTCTCAATACCAGTCAGTGTTTCGAGCCAGTGCGCAGGTCTTTTTTATGGCGCCATCAATTGACGCGATAGTACGCTGGCGCTTTCAGCAGGAGCGTGAACTGGCAAGCCGCGGGGGTGGTAGCAAAATGATGACCGAAATAGAGATCAGGCAGTTCGTTGCTTACTATGAGCGGATTACTCGCTGGATGCTCTTGGAAATGGCAGGTCGAGCCAGTGTGGTCGTTTCTTTAGATGAGCATCATTCGATTGAGCATGTGCAGGTTAACTAATTCAACGGCTATTCAGTCGCTATTCAGTCTGCGGTAGCTAAGATACTGAGTTATCAACTGCGATATCCTAATCATTCAGGTAAACGACAAAGGAACGAGATAGAAAAGGTTATGAGAACGCCATCTCAATTTTTTATTTTACTGCTGTTCATCATGGGTCCAATCGCGATATCGGATTCACTGGCCGATGCCTATGGGGGAAAAGATGGTAGAAGACCGGCAGAGGCTCAGGGTCTGGCGCCAAATCAACTGGTGCGGGGTAATCGTTCATCCATCTCTAACAAACGCGCTGCATCATTGGTCAAAAAGCGCTATTCCTCTTCGAGAATTCTGGGTGTTTCTCTGCTGGACGATCAAGGCCCGGCGGTCTATCGAGTCAGAACCCTATCTGCGGATGGCGTGGTGAAATCTGTTTTTGTCGACGGTAACTCCGGCGAAGTATTTGAGTGAGATAAGAATGTCACGACACATATTACTAGCTGAAGATGAAGAAGCCCTCAGGGATCAACTGGTCGAGGTGCTTGATCGGCATCGATACTCAGTGGATTCTGCTGCTGACGGTGCCCAGGCCCTGGCGCTGGGGGAAGCGGGTCATTATGACTTAGCGATAATTGACCTTGGACTCCCAAAGCTAAATGGCATGGAAGTCATCAGTCGTCTGAGAGAGCGGGGAAAGGATTACCCGGTATTGATACTTACAGCCCGCGCAGACTGGCAAGACAAAGTAGAAGGGCTATCGGCGGGTGCTGACGACTATCTGGTTAAACCGTTCCATGTTCAAGAATTACTGGCAAGAATTGAGGCGCTCATTCGTCGTGCATCGGGGTCGATCACCCGAGATATAAACATTGGGCCTGTAAGTCTTGATACCAAAGCAAAGAGCGTAAGGGTTAACGGTGCTGCTGTGGAATTGACCGCCTTTGAGTTTAATTTGTTGGAGTACCTTATGATGCGGCCCGGTCATGTTGTCTCCAAGACAGCGCTGACGGAGCATCTTTATTATCAGGATTTTGATCGGGATAGTAATGTTATCGAAGTCTTCGTAGGTCGACTTCGTAGAAAACTCGATCCGGACAATGAACTCAGGCCGATCGAAACAGTGCGTGGACAGGGGTATCGGTTCGGACTGGCTGAATGAACTCGGGCGCTAGTGTCGTGAGAGGCTCGTTACGTTTACGAATGCTGTGCTCCGCGACCTTGGTCCTTATGGTGTTCCTGGGGGTCCTTGGGGGTGTCGTCGATAATGCCTTCCGCCAGAGCGCCGGGCAGGCCGTTTCTGAAAGGCTCCAGTTACATAGTTACGCCTTGATTGCCGCCAGTGTCGAAGATGACCAGAGCGGTGCGGTTGATCTGTATCTGCCAACAGAACTGCAGGAACCTGATTTTAATACCATGGGTTCTGGTCTGTTTGGATTCGTTTTTACAAGGGGCGGTAATGAAGTATGGCGCAGTGGATCGACCTTGGATCTTGATCTGGGTGATGCTGAGAAAGCCGTCTTATTAGCGCAAGACACGGCGGGTGTTGTGACATTCAGCGAATTGCCTGCCGCGGCGGGTCGTGGCCCGCTTTTTTACCTGACTTACCCGGTCATCTGGGAGAGTGCTTTAGGTGACGCTCGTTTTTTTTATGTCGTTCTGCAGGACTTTACGTCCTACAGCAATGAAGTGGCGACCTTTAGAGAAAGCCTCTGGGGATGGCTTATTGCTGCGGTTGTTGTGTTGGTCGTGCTGCAGGCGGCAATCATGTATTGGGGACTGCTGCCCATCGCGGGCCTGGAGCATGACCTTAAAGCGATTGAAGAAGGCCGGCAGGAATATCTGGTTGGTCAGTATCCAACCGAGATAAATGGTGTCACCCGCAGCCTTAACCTGCTCTTATCAGAAGAGCGAGCGCAGCGAGAGCGTTATCGAACCACGCTTGCGGACCTTGCACACAGCCTGAAGACGCCGCTGGCGATTCTAAAGGCTGAAGCCGAAAAGCCCGACCAAACCGTTAAACAAGTCGCTGCGGCAATGGACCAGCAGGTGACCCGTATGACCGATATCGTCTCGTACCAGCTAGAGCGGGCGGTGTCGAGTTCTAGCAAACTGTTCCGAAACTTGACCCCAGTGGGGCCGGTTATCGACAAGCTGGTCACGACGATAAAGAAGGTATACCAGGAAAAGAACATCGATTTCTTGAAGCAAGTTTCACCAGCGGACTTCCCCGGTGATGAGCGTGACCTCATGGAGTTGTTGGGGAACTTGCTGGACAATGCCTGTAAATACGGTTCGGGAAGGGTAAAGATTATTGCTGTGGTTGTTAAAGACAGCGTGCAACTGACGGTGGAAGACAATGGTCCCGGCATTCCGGCGTCCGACAGAGCGCGGGTCCTTGAGCGTGGATTGCGTCTGGATAGCAGGGAAGCAGGGCAGGGCATCGGACTGGCGATCGTCGCAGAGATCGTAGACCGTTACAATGGACAGATCGTGATTAGGGATTCAGACTTGGGCGGCGCGAGGGTAATCGTCAGCATTCCCCTCGCTTGGATAGGAACCGTTTAGTTAACCGTTTTCTCTTCAGCGTCTCGGTCGACAGAGCCTTGAATAAAGAGCCTTGAATAAAGAGTCCTGGATAAAGAGCCCTGGATAAAGAGCCCTTCAGTAAGACACTCCGCCGTTACAGGCCAGTATGGGAGCCGTCGCACATGGGTTTACCTGCGGTCATCTTGCAGCCACAGAAAAACACCTTTTTCGATTCCGTCGCTTTGAATTTCATCGGCAGGAATTCAGTATCCTGATGAGACCCGTCGCAGAGCGGTTGGTTTGTGCTCTTGCCACAGGAGCACCAGAAGTATGTTTTTCCTTCCTCGACGTCTACGCCGTAGGGCGATTTTTGCGCAATAGTTGGATCTGCCATGGATGTTTCCTTACCTGAATTGATAGATGGGCCCAGCATAAGGAACAGAGTCAGCCCGCGTCAATTCATTCCTCCGTCGGTGTCCTTGAAAACAGGGGTTACAAACCCTATTATCCCTGCTCTACAGGTGCATCTGCACCGGCGCAGCGCGTTCAATCTCAGGAGTTTGTTTGTATGGATTTCTCTTTTTCAGAGGAGCAGGGTCTTTTGCAGGATAGTATCCAGCGATATATCCAGAATAGTTACACTTTCGATGCTCGACAAAAGTTATTAAAGACTGAAGAAGGCTTCAGTCGTGAGAATTGGGCAAGTTTTGCTGAGTTGGGTTGGCTCGCGCTTCCTTTTACAGAGGAGTCAGGTGGCTTCGGTGGCACTGCCGTCGAGACAATGATTATGATGGAAGAGTTTGGTAAAGGTCTGGTCGTTGAGCCTTATGTATCCACGGTGATCATGGCAGGTTCAGTGATTGAAGCCGGCGGAACCACCGAACATATCGAGGGCGTGCTTACCGAGATTATGGCGGGAACAAAATTAGCATCCCTGGCCTATGTCGAGCCCCAGGCAAGATTTAACCTTGCTGACATCACGACAACGGCGAAAGTCGAAGGCGATGGCTACGTCATTAACGGGTTTAAGGGTGTTGTGCTTGGTGGTCCATCAGCAGATGTTCTAGTTGTTCCTGCAAGGACATCCGGTGATCAAAAGGATGAGTCCGGAATCACAATGTTTTTGGTTGATGCTTCATCTGCTGGGATATCGAAACGCGATTACCCGACAATTGACGGCATGCAGGCTTCTGAAATTGACCTGGATAACGTATCGGTGCCTGCAAGCGCCGTTCTGGGTGAAGTCGGGAACGGCTTCGGGCTGCTTGAGCTTGGGATTAACAACGGTATTCTTGCCGTTGGTGCAGAAGCAGTGGGTGCAATGGAAGTGCTGTACAAGGCGACGGTTGAATATTGTAAGACCCGCGAACAGTTCGGGCAGCCAATTGGAAAGTTCCAGGTGTTACAGCACCGTATGGTAGATATGTTCATGGAGCATGAGCAGGCGAAATCTCTGCTCTACATGGCAGCTCTTCGCATGAGCGAGGATGACGACATTGAAGCGCGTAAAGCAGTGTCTGCATTAAAGGTCCAGATTGGCAAGGGTGGCCGGTTTGTTGGCCAGAACGCGATTCAACTTCATGGTGGCATGGGGATGACTGACGAGCTCAATGTAGGTCATTACTTCAAACGCATCACTGCCATTGAGACGCTGTTTGGTAACGTGGATCATCACCTGAAGAAATATTCGCAGGTAGCTTGATCCCATAGGTACTTTGAAGCCTAGGTACTTTGAAGCTTAGGTACTTGAAATTTAGGTATTTTGAAACTTAGGTACTTTGAAACTTAGGTACTTTGAAACTTAGGTACTTTGAAACTTAGGTACTTTGAAACTTAGGTGCTTTGAAGCTTAGGTACTTTGAAGCTTAGGTGCTTTGAAGCTTAGGTGCTTTGAAGCTTAGGTACTTTGAAGCTTAGGTACTTTGAAGCTTAGGTGCTTTGAAACTTAGGTACTTTGAAACTTAGGTACTTTGAAGCTTAGGTGCTTTGAAGCTTAGGTACTTTGAAGCTTAGGTACTTTGAAGCTTAGGTGCTTTGAAGCTTAGGTACTTTGAAGCTTAGGTACTTTGAAGCTTAGGTACTTTGAAGCTTAGGTACTTGAAACATAAGCACTTGAAACATAGGCACTTAAAACATAAGTACTTAAAAAAGGGCCCGCAGGAGAGTAATAGTTAATGAGTGATTCGACCTATACGACGCCTGACTGGTTCTGGAAAGCGATTGATACCAAGCCCGAATCAGGGTTTGTCGATGTCGAAGGCTCTGATATCAATTACCTGTACTGGAGCGAACCGGGAAACCCTGGTTTGCTCTTCGTTCATGGGCACAACGCCCATTCCCACTGGTGGGACTTTATCGCCCCATCCTATAAAGATGACTATCAGAGCGTAGCGCTGGATATGTCCGGTATGGGAGACAGTGACCATCGGGAGGAGTATTCGGCTGACCTTTATGCCCAGGAGATTGTTGCGGTTGCCGACAAGTGCAACATGGGGCCTGAGACAATTTTAGCGTCACATAGCTATGGCGGGATCATGTCGATTCGCGCGGTGGCCCAATATCCTGATCGTTTCAAGGGCCTGATCTTGCTGGACTCAGGCGTTAAACACCCCGATGACGTGACATCCCAGGAGCCTGACCGGCTGGCAAGGGCAAAACGCTATCCTACGTCGGAAATCGCCCGCTCGAGATTCCGCCTGCAGCCGCCCCAGCAATGTCAGAACCAGTACGTTGTGGATCATATTGCTCGGACCTCGATCGAATATATTGATGATGGCTTTGGCTGGAAGTTTGATGAAGAACAGCGTTCCCGGATGAAGCCTTATGAAGACCTTGAGTCTGACTTCAGGTCAATCGCCATCAAGTGTGCTTTGATTTATGGCGCTGATAGCGCGTCGTTCAGCCTAAAAAGTGCCCAGCACATGAAATCACTTCTCCCGAACCTTGAAGTCACTGAACTTCCAGACGCTCAGCATCACCTGTTCCTTGACCAGCCTGTGTCCTTTATGGAATGTTTGTCAAAGCAACTCGACGCCTGGAAGTAGCCCGAATTTCAGCCAAAAAAAGGGGCCTTTCGGCCCCTTTTTTAATGTCACTATCCAGGTGGCACCAAATAGCGCTTAGCAGGCTTCGAAAAGACCAGCCGCACCCATACCGCCGCCAATACACATCGACACAATGCCGTACTTCTTCTCGCGACGCTTGAGCTCGCGAAGAATGTGGCCTGTTAGACGAGAACCCGTCATACCGAATGGATGGCCGATTGAGATTGAGCCGCCATTGACGTTGTAGATCTCTGGATTAATTTCCAGCGCATCCCTGCTATACAGGCACTGTGAAGCGAAGGCTTCGTTCAGTTCAACCAGGTCAATGTCGGCCATGGTCAGGCCATTGGCTTTGAGCAATTTGGGTACCGCAAATACCGGCCCAATGCCCATTTCGTCTGGCTCACATCCAGCAACAGTCCAGCCGCGGAAGTATGCCATTGGCTCAAGCCCAAGTTGTTGCGCACGTTCTGCGCTCATCACGAGTGTCATGGATGCGCCGTCAGAGAGTTGTGATGCGTTACCAGCAGTCACTGTGCCGTCTTCTTCGAAGACAGGCTTCAGACTCGCAAGGCCTTCAAGGGTTGTACCCGGGCGGTTGCATTCGTCACCGACACAAACGCCATCAACGATTTCAGTTTCTTTGGTTTCCTTGTTGACGATCTTTGCGTACTTGGTCTTCATGGGTACGATTTCGTCATCAAACAGGCCAGCCTGCTGTGCCGCGGCGGTACGCTTCTGGCTTTCAAGGGAAAATTCGTCCTGGTACTCGCGCGATATGTTGTAGCGTCTTGCAACCACTTCAGCGGTGTTACCCATGGCCATGAAAATGTCTGGAGACTTCTCGCGAATCGTTGGGTGAGGGTCTGACTTTCCCGGTGTTTGTCTTTGATTGGATGAAATAGACTCAACACCACCGGCGATCATGACTTCTGAACAACCACTGGCGATCTGGTTAGCCGCGAATGCAATGGAGTTCAGGCCGGATGAACATGCCCGACTAATCGTGGATCCTGCCGTGGTAACCGGCAGTTGTGAAAGAATAACGGCGAGTCGCGCGATGTTTCCGCCCTGCTCACCTGTCTGGCTTGCTGCACCAACGATAACGTCTTCGACTTCACTTGGGTCCAGCGTTGGGTTGCGCTCAAGCAAAGCATTAATGCAGTGCGCTACCATGTCATCTGGTCTTGTCAGGTTGAAAGTCCCCCTGAATGATTTAGCCAGTCCTGTTCTTACACTATCTACAACGACGACGTCGCGCATATGGTTCTCCATTCGGAAGATTAAAAAGAGGGCTATTGTGCCTACATCGAATCTCGGTCACAAGCACCAGCACCGGCGGATTAGTGGTGTAAAGACGTTTTTTGCTGGCCACGGTTGGTAAGATTGATCTTGATCGACAAATGCTTAATAGTGCCGGTTCGGGAAATTATAGGCACTCACGTATGACCTACTTGCTAGCGATCGACCAGGGAACGACAAGCTCACGCGCTATTCTGTTTTCCAGTGAGGGTAATCCAGTCGGTGTTTCGCAGCAGGAGTTTGAGCAGCATTTCCCTGACGATGGGTGGGTCGAGCATGATCCCGAGGACATCTGGCAGTCGACCATTGATGTCTGCAAGAAAGTGCTTAAGCAAAATGACGTGTCGGCTTCCGAGATAGCCGGTATCGGCATCACCAACCAAAGAGAAACCACCATCGTCTGGGATAAAAAAACCGGTGAGCCCGTGTACAACGCCATCGTCTGGCAGGATCGTCGAACCGCAGACTTTTGTGAAACGCTGATCGATGAGGGACTCGAACCCTGGATCACCGGCAAGACTGGGCTTTTGTTAGACCCGTATTTCTCAAGTACCAAATTGAAATGGATCCTCGATCATGTCGAAGGCGCATTGCAAAGAGCGCAGGCCGGGGACTTGCTGTTCGGGACAGTAGACACGTTTTTGCTTTGGCGCCTCACGGGTGGCGCAAGTCATAAAACGGATGCGACTAATGCGTCCAGAACGATGTTGTTCAACATTCATGAGCAGGAATGGGATGCGGAGATCCTGGCCAGACTAGATGTGCCGGCATGCATGTTGCCGGAAGTTGAAGATTGCAGTGCCGATTTTGGTCACACAGATCCTGCCTTGTTTGGTGCGGCGATACCCATACTGGGAATGGCAGGCGACCAGCAGGCAGCATTGATCGGGCAGGGTTGCTTCACACCGGGAATGATCAAGAGTACCTATGGTACCGGTTGTTTCGTGATCATGAATACTGGCGGTGAAGCTATCGCGTCAAAAAACAAGCTCTTGACAACGGTGGCATACCGCATTGATGGAAAGGTTACCTACGGCCTTGAAGGCAGTATCTTCGTTGCGGGTGCTGCAGTTCAATGGCTCCGTGATGGTCTTAAATTGGTCTCCGAGGCAGCAGAAACAGAATCTATTGCCAAGGGACATCGCGTAGATCATGGTGTTTATCTAGTCCCTGCTTTTACCGGGTTAGGGGCGCCCTACTGGGACCCTAACGCCAGGGGTGCAATACTTGGTCTGACCCGTGATTCAGGCGTTGCTGATATTGTCACTGCGACGCTTCAGTCAGTGTGTTTCCAGACACTGGATTTGCTGTCTGCGATGGAGCAGGATGGGGCGGTACCGACGATCCTTAGGGTCGATGGTGGTATGATTGAGAATAACTGGCTTACGCAGCATCTTGCAGATGTCCTGCAGTTACCAATCGACAGGCCCCGCGTCATCGAAACGACAGCGTTAGGCGTTGCTTACTTGGCGGGCCTAAGAGCAGGAATTTTTGCTGAACTGGATGACGTTGCGGAGAAATGGCAACTCGAGCGAAGGTTTGAACCGGTTATGCAGTCAGAAATCGCGGCAGAACTCTACAAGGGCTGGCAGAGCGCGGTCGCCAAAGTAAGAAGTTAAGAAAGTAAAGAAGTACCTGAAAGTACCTGAAAGTACCTGAAAGTACCTAAAAGTACCTAAAAGTACCTAAAAAGTATCTGAGAATACTGAAAAGTAGTTACAACTTGTTACAAAGTCCCAGATTTTCTCAGTATTTGGATGCCTTGGCGAGTCTACAATGTTTTTCATCTTAACTGATGAAGTTCTCATGAAGACGATCGCAGACACTGTCAAACAACAAGAAGCAAGGACCTTTCGGGTGGCTACGCTCGGTGCAGGTATTTTTGCGCACCTGATTGTGTGCTGGACCGTTCTGTCAGTCGGCTATATGGACATCAGTGCCTTGCAAATGCTTGGTCTGTCGTCACTCGCAATTACAGGTTTCTTTGTGCTTGTCTTCCTGATCGGTATCGAGTGGAACCTGACGCTTGAAGACCCTGAGATGGCCGTTCCCCGGATGATCTGGGCGCTGACCATCGTCATTATCACCTCCCATTTCGTCATTGATCTCAAATCTGTCGTGCTGTTCTCGGGTCTGGCTATGATTGTGATGGGCGCGAACAGATTGTCCCGCTCACAACAGTTTCTGGTGGCGGGCTATGGTCTGCTGCTTTACATAACGGTTGTGTACCTAACAAGTCCCGAGGGGCTCGATTGGGTGACCGAGGTACTGTTAATTATCGCTTTTGGATTTGTGCTACTTTTTGGGCCAGCGCTGTATCGGTTCGAACACCTGGCGATAGAAGGTGTCATTACTGAGAAAAATGAGGAGCTGGTCAAAGCCCTGGCGCAGATCAGAGAGATGGCTGTTCGGGACGAAATGACCGGTGTTTATAACCGCCGCCACTTGATGGAATTACTGGCACGCGAGAAGGCGATGGCGGACCGAAAAAATTATGTCTTTTCGATAGCTTACGTTGACCTTGATTATTTTAAGAACGTTAACGATAGATTTGGCCACTCGGCTGGCGATGAGGTCCTTCGAAGCTTTTCCCGTGTTGCTGAAAATGTTATCCGCGAGATCGACTGTATTGCCCGGATCGGGGGGGAGGAGTTCGTCCTGGTCTTTGCTGGAACAAGGCAGTGCGATGCGGTTCGCGGTGCGGAGCGTTTGGCCATCGGGTTGAAAGACATGTCTGTCACGCTGGTTGAACCCGATTATCGAGTGACCACCTCGGTTGGAATAACTGAATATCGTCAAGGTGACAGTGTTCAGCAGCTTATCGATAGAGCGGACATGGCGCTTTACGAGGCTAAACGCAACGGGCGAAACAAGATCGTTGTTGCTGGCGACAAACCTTCTGCCAAGGGCAACCAGTTCAGAATCCCCTCTTACAAATGAGAACCTCCATGGCGCTAGATAAATCATTGGTTTTTGGTCTTGCTTGGTTGCTTTTGAACGACAGTTGTCATGGATAAGCGCGCTAGCAACAGGCACGCCGTGAGGGTGAATGCGCTGGTGAATCCGAATGTCGGGCGGTCGTGGCTCTGTCAGACCCAGAATTTTTCGGATCGCGGGATGTTGTTGGTCGAACGAAATGGCCGTTCCCGGCGAAGTTTGCCCGGTATCAGCGAGGGTGAGAATGTCGGAATCCACTTCAGCGTCCCTACCAGCGGCAAAGACAAACGCTTCAAGCTTGAGGGCCATATAGTCCTGGTGATGGATGCCGGCGTCGGTATCAATTTCCCGAAAGGGATAGACAAGGACGTGTTGGCATGCCTGAGTGATCAGTCTGGACTACCGTCGGACTAAAGCCGGCTAACTCAAAGACTGGCAGCCTTCTTGTGAAGGACATCAAGGAGTGCACCAAAGTTGACGCCATGGTGAAGTCCATGATGTGAGTCGGTCAAGCATGGGCAAAAGACGGGCCCATGGAACGTCTCAAGCAAGCGCTAAACTGCTTCAACCAGTTCACAGACGATGTCGCAGATCTGTTCTGCTTCTTCATCTGTAATCGTTAGTGGGGGCAATAACCGAATCACGCTGTCTGCTGCGACGTTGATCAGGATGCCTTTCTCAAGGGCTTTTCCGACCAGGTCTCCGCAAGGTGAACTTAGCTCGATGCCAATCATCAATCCCATGCCGCGGATGTCTTTTACGCTGTTAAGGTGGCCCAGTCGTTCCCTGAATTGCCCCATCATGCGATCTCCGAGTTCCCCCGCGCGTTTAGCAAGACCGAGTTTCTCGATCTGGTCTATCACGGTAATACCCACCGCGCAGGAGAGAGGATTACCGCCAAAAGTTGATCCATGATTGCCGGGTGCAAGTACCTCTGCTGCCTTACCGCTAGCAAGACAAACACCAATGGGTATGCCGTTGCCAAGGCCTTTTGCGAGTGTCACCACATCGGGTTTGATACCGGATGACTGGTAACAAAAGTACTCACCTGTTCTGCCGTTACCCGTTTGGATCTCGTCCAGAATCAGTAGCCAGTCGTTTTCGTTGCAAATCTCTCTAAGAGACGCCAGGTAATTCTGGTTCGGAACTTTAATGCCACCCTCGCCCTGAATGGGCTCTACCATCACCGCGACCACTGACTTGTTGTGTCCGGCGATCCGTCGAACCGCGTCTATGTCGTCATACGGGACGCGGGCAAAGCCTTGCACCAGAGGTTCAAACCCGGCATGGACTTTCCTGTTCCCTGTTGCGGTTAGCGTGGCGAGAGTACGACCATGAAAAGCAGAATCTGTGACGATAATGGTGGGGTTCTCGATGTTCTTTTTGTTACCGTAAAGTCGCGCGATTTTGATGGCACATTCGTTTGCTTCCGCGCCTGAGTTGCCGAAAAACATGTTATCCATGCCCGAGACTCGCTGCAGCTTTTCAGCGAGTTCTTCCTGCTTGGGAACGCGATATAGGTTTGACGTATGGAGCAACGTGGTGGATTGCTCTTTAATGGTCTGTGCAACCTCGGGGTTCGCGTGGCCCAGCCCTACGACGGCGATACCTGCAAGCGCATCCAGGTAACGTTTACCCTCTGTATCGGTCAGCCAGGCGCCTTCGCCTTTTACGAAAGAGATGTCCTGTCGTCCATAAGTTGGCATGATTGCATCTGGCATGGTGTTCTCCTTCTTTTGGAAAAAGAGCCGATGATAAACCAGATCTATGAGTCCGAAAAGGGTGTCTCCTCCCTGTCAGGTGTACTTATTCCGGATGGAAAGCGCATTTATTCCAGATTGTTTGCCAATCACTTGCCTATCTGTGCTTCAAAAAGGGTAAAATCGATGGTTAACGCTGACCAACCAATGGGACGAAGAAATGGAAATCCACGAAACCATCCGTGAGCAAATTGCCGCTAATCCGGTATTACTCTATATGAAAGGCTCACCTGACCAACCACAGTGCGGGTTCTCGGCGCAGGTAACACAGGTGCTGATGGCATGCGGTGAGCGTTTTGCCTACATCGATATACTGACGAACCCAGAAATTCGGTCCCATTTGCCTGAAGTGTCGGAATGGCCAACTTTTCCGCAGTTATTTATTGCCGGCGAACTGGTTGGAGGCTGCGATATTGTCGTCGAGATGCACGAGGCGGGTGAACTTCAGCCGATGATCAAGGAAGCTGTACCAGCGGATGCTGGTTAGTGTTTTACTGTTGTAGGCGCATCGGTATACTGGTTGTCTCCAACATTTTCATGACCAATCGGTGAGGAATAACAATGAGCTTAAAAGATAGTCAAACAGAACAGAATCTTAAGGATGCATTTGCCGGGGAGTCTCAGGCAAACCGACGGTATCTGTACTTTGCAGCAAAGGCTGATGTCGAAGGTTACAACGACGTCTCCGCTGTATTTCGATCCACTGCGGAAGGCGAAACTGGCCACGCCCACGGCCACCTGGAATACCTTGAAGAAACGGGTGATCCTGCCACGGGCCTGCCCATAGGTTCAACCGCCAACAATCTGGCTGCGGCAATTGCCGGTGAAACCCATGAATACACTGACATGTATCCTGGTATGGCGAAGACAGCCCGGGATGAAGGCTTTGACGAGATTGCTGACTGGATGGAAACCCTGGCTAAAGCAGAGCGTTCACATGCAAACAGGTTCCAGAAGGCTCTGGATAGCCTGGATGGATAGCTTGGATGGATAGCTTATAGAGATAGCTTATAGAGATAGCTTGGTCGGATATTCATCGGCCAACGGAAATAAAAAAGCCCGCTGAGCGGGCTTTTTTTTGGCTGGCTTTTTGTCTGAATTTCAGTCGTATTGTTCATCAGGTAAGCCACCCAGCTGCCGCCAGCGATTAACGATCATGCAGAACAATTCTGCCGTCCTATCACAGTCGTACTTCGCAGAATGGGCTTCCTCGCTATCGAAAGGGATACCGGCCACCTGGCAGGCGCGTGCAAGAACCGTCTGCCCGAATGCCAAACCGCATAATGTAGCGGTATCGAACGCCGAGAAGGGGTGAAATGGGTTTCGCTTGATGCCACATCTGCTAGAGGCCTGGTTCAGGAACGCCTGATCGAAAGAAGCGTTATGCGCGACGATAATGGCACGCGAGCAGCCGGTACGTTTGATCTCTGCGCGGATTGCGTTAAAAGTATCTGCTAAAGCATCTTTCTCTGGCACTGCCATTCGAAAAGGGTGGTAGGGGTCAATGCCAGTGAATTCCAGCGCCGACGGTTCGATATTGGAACCTGGAAATGGCTCAATGTTAAAAAACAATCGCTCGCCGGGCACCAGATCGCCCTCATCGTTCATCTTTGGGATGACGATCGCACTTTCTAGCAACGCATCAGTTTTATGATTGAAGCCGCCAGTTTCTAGGTCGAGTACTACGGGAAGATAGCCGCGAAAACGATGCGCTATCGGTAATTTATCAAAGCTCAAATGTCACCGTCACTTAAAGAGGGCCGATCCCCCATCCTGACCTGCCAGCGTACCACATCACCGCCCCGGGTAGGGACTATCTCATCATTGCCGAAGGTTAGTGCTGATGCCACCTGCCAGTCCTCGCGAACCAACTCGATATAATCTTCATTGTGTGGGACTTGATAAAAGTCAGCGCCAAATTCGCTGGTAAAGCCTTCAAGGCTGTCTAGCTTTCCCTCCGCCTCAAAGACCTCGGTATACAGCTCAAGTGCTGCATGGGCCGTGTAGCAGCCTGCAGCGCAGCCACATGCGTTTTCTTTGGCGTGACGTGGATGGGGCGCGGAGTCTGTGCCGATAAAGAAGCTCGAATCACCAGAAGTTGCGGCCCTAATCAGAGCAATCTGGTGCACATTTCTTTTTAGGACCGGCAGGCAGTAGTGTATTGGCTTCAGGCCGCCAGCCAGCATATCGTTCCGGTTGTACAAAAGGTGGTGAGCGGTAATCGTTGCCGCCACTTTATCACTGGCGTCCCGGACGAATGCTACTGCCTCTTTGGTCGTGATGTGTTCAAGGATAATGCGCAGAGCAGGAAAGGTGGCGGCAATTCGACTGAGGATTCGGTCGATAAAAACGGCTTCCCGATCGAAGATATCAACATCCTGGTCAGTCACCTCGCCGTGAATAGAAAGGATCACATCCTGCTTCTGCATCGCTTCAAATATAGGGAACATTTCCTCTATCGCACTGATACCGAAGGCGGAATTAGTTGTCGCACCGGCAGGATAAAGTTTGAAAGCGGGTGTAAAGGTTGTTTCGGCTGCGGCCGCCACCGTGTCTTTGCTGGTCTCATCCGTCAGGTACAAAGCCATCATTGGTGAGAACCCGGCAGAGGCGTGCTTTAGGATTCGTTCGCGGTAGGCCGCCGCAAGCGCGACCGTGGTCACTGGCGGGACCAGATTTGGCATGACCAGTACCCTGCCAAAATAGCGGGAGGCATCCCCCACAGTGCGTGCTAGGTATGCATCATCACGAAGGTGGATATGCCAGTCGTCAGGGCGTTTCAGGGTGATTGATTGCATAAGGCTCAGGTTTCATCGGGCTTTGCCATTGTATCATCTTTACCCACCGGTGCATGCGGGATTCTGTCGGCTGCACCCGTGTTGAACCGTCAGTCACTGGAGTTCGAATTTTGCGAAAAAACATGTAATATGACGCCTCTTTTTCGCGAGACCTTCAGCATGGCCGAATTCGACAAAGTCGTACTCTCATATTCCGGCGGTCTGGACACTTCGGTGATCCTTAAGTGGCTGCAGGAGACGTATGACTGTGAGGTAGTTACCTACACGGCTGACCTGGGGCAGGGCGAGGAACTTGAACCCGCACGAGAGAAGGCTGCGAGCATGGGGGTGAAGGAAATATTCATCGACGACGTGCGCGAAGAGTTCGTTCGAGATTTTGTCTTCCCGATGTTCCGTTGCAATACTATCTACGAGGGTGAGTATCTTCTGGGTACCAGCATCGCACGGCCCCTGATAGCCAAACGTCTGGTAGATATTGCCAACGAGACCGGTGCGCAGGCGATCGCCCATGGTGCGACCGGTAAAGGTAACGATCAGGTCAGATTTGAATTGGGTGTCTATGGGTTAAAGCCAGATGTCACGGTCATTGCGCCTTGGCGCGAGTGGGACCTTAACTCTAGAGAATCGTTGATGGCGTTTTGTGAACAACATCAGATCAAGGTAGATCAGCAGCACGAGGGCCAAAAATCACCCTATTCGATGGACGCTAACCTGCTGCACATCTCCTATGAAGGAGGGATTCTTGAGGATCCTTCAGTGGAACCGGACGAGTCCATGTGGTTGTGGTCGGTTTCCCCGGAAGACGCACCGGATACGCCGACCTATATCGAACTGGAGTACCTGCAAGGTGATGTGGTCGCGATTGATGGCAAGGCGCTCTCTCCGGCAGAAGTCCTGGCTCACTTAAACACAGTGGGTGGCGCAAACGGCATTGGCCGCGTGGATATCGTTGAAAATCGCTATGTTGGAATGAAGGCCCGAGGCTGTTACGAGACACCGGGTGGCACAATCCTGCTGAAAGGACATCGTGCAATTGAGTCCATCACCCTGGATCGTGAACTTGCTCACCTGAAAGACGAACTGATGCCAAGATATGCGTCGCTCATCTATAACGGCTACTGGTGGTCGCCAGAGCGCAAGGCGCTGCAGGCGCTTATCGATGATTCTCAAGAGAACGTGAGTGGCACAGTCAGGCTGAAGCTATATAAGGGTAACGTGATGCTGGTTGGGCGAGAATCGGCAACTGAAAGCCTGTACGACGCTGACATTGTTACGTTTGAGGACGATGCCGGTGCTTATGACCAATCGGATGCCGGCGGGTTTATCAAACTGAACGCGCTGCGACTAAAACTCGCGAGCAAACTGGGTCGCAAGCTAACCTAGGCAACTTCTGATTAACGTTTTGTCGTGATTGCAGTGTTGAAGCCACACCCTAAACCTTATGGTCTTGGTGCGGGTTGGTCTTTTTTTGATGGGACGCTTGACAGAATTATGAGACGCTTGACGGAATTATGGGACGCTTGGTGGAAAAGCCCCATAAAAAAGGGCATTAATCAAAAGTCCCTCGAGAGATCAGTCTAGTTCGGTTTTGTCTTTGAACTCACAAAGGTCAGAGATGACACAAGCACCGCATCTGGGTTTTCTGGCGGTGCAGATATATCGCCCGTGCAGGATCAGCCAGTGGTGAGAGTCCCGAATAAATTCGTCCGGGATGACCTTCAGCAGCTTCTTTTCGACCTGCAGTACGTTTTTACCAGGCGCGAATCGTGTTCGGTTCGAGATTCTAAAAATGTGGGTATCCACTGCCATGGTAGGTTCGCCAAAGGCGGTATTGAGTACAACATTGGCGGTCTTCCTGCCGACGCCGGGCAGTGCTTCCAATGCCTCTCTGGTCCTTGGTACTTCAGAGCCATATTCAGCAAAGAGAATCCGGCAAGTCTTGATGATGTTGTTCGCCTTGGTGTTATATAAACCAATCGTTTTAACATAGCTTTTAAGCTTAGGCAGACCGAGTGCAACGATGGCTTCCGGGGTGTTGGCAACGGCGTAGAGTTTTTCTGTGGCTTTGTTGACGCTGACGTCTGTTGCCTGGGCGGAAAGGATGACTGATATAAGAAGTTCAAAGTCAGACTGATAGTTGAGCTCTGTCTTCGGGTTCGGGTTCTCTGCCCGCAGTCGCGACAGGATTTCGACTCTTTTTTCAGCGTTCATCTTAGGGCTCCATCGATGACATTTTTAGCTGCGATCAGGCAGCCCAGGGTCAGGAATGCCCCTGGAGGCAGGGCGACTAACAAAAATCCACTGTCCGCTATCTGGATAGTCATGTCGGGCGTTCCCGTTAGCAGGTGCAGGTTGGCGAACAGGGTTCCGTTGCCAGCAATCTCACGAATTGTGCCCATCAGTAGTAGCACCAAGAGGAAGCCGGTACCCATCATGAGACCGTCAAATGTAGACAGGATGATGGGGTTTTTTGAAGCAAATGCCTCGGCCCTGCCTAGCAGTGTGCAGTTTGTGACGATCAGGGCAACGAACAGCCCAATGCGCTGATGCATATCGAAGAACCAGTACTGTAGGCTGAGATCTGCCAGGGTGACAAAGGTGGCGATCACCAGGATCTGGACCGGCAACCGGGTCTCGTCATCCAGGAGTCCACGCATCAGGCTGATGGTGAAGTTTGACAGGGTTAAAACGACAAGCGTGGTCAGGCCAAGCCCAAGGCTTGTCGCAAATGAATTGGACGTTGCCAGCAGGGGGCAAAGCCCCAGCAATTGGACCAGTGCAGGGTTGTTTTTCCACAGACCATCTTTCGCAAGGCTAATCGCAGTCATTCAGCAAGGGTCTCGGCAATGGCGTTGGTGACGGCTCTGGAGGTAATGGTTGCGCCTGAAATAATATCGATGTCACCCTCAGGGGATAGTGTCCAGTTGGTGTGGTGGGCAGATTTTCCAACGAACTGGTGTATCCAGTTAGAGACTTCGGGTTCAATTTTGTCGCCGATGCCAGGGGTTTCTTCATGATGAGTGACTCGAACGCTAATGACTTCTCTATCACCGGTTAACGATGTTAGTGTAAGCGCAATTAGCAGGTCGATTTTGCCATTGTAACCATGGCTGGTCGTGAGTTGCTCGATCGTGCCGATTTGAGTCCCTTCCCTGAACACGTTGTAACCACTAGAGGATTTCTCTAACTCTGCGCCGTTCACCATTTCCCGGAGTAGTCGTTCTTCATATTGACGCTGGTTAGATTCAATCGTCTTTTTTGTGATCTGATGGGTAAACGCCAGGAAAAAAGCACAGCTCAGTGCCAGCAGCGTGGGTTTCAGAATTTTCCTAAAAAGCGTCTTGTTAATGGCCATGCGAATAGTCAACTGGGCTTCATCGTTGACCGATCCCTCTGGGTAAATACATGGTCAATCAATGGTGCGGTCGCATTCATCAGGAGTATCGCAAATGCGACCCCTTCAGGGTATGCCCCCCAGGATCGTATGATGAAGACGATCAGGCCGACGCCGGCCCCAAACACGAGCAGCCCAATTCTGTGACCGGGACAGGTCACTGGATCTGTTGCGATAAAAAAGGCGGTAAACATGCTGGCCCCCGCAAACAAGGTAAATGCGGGAGAGCCAAGGCTCGCCGAAGAGCCGCCATCATAAAATACCAGTGAAAGTAGCCCGAGTGTTGCTAAAAACGAAGTCGGTATTTGCCAGGGAATGAGCTTTCTGTAAAGCAGGAACAGGCCGCCGATGAGAAATGCCAGATTAATGCTTGCCCAGGTTTGCCAGTTGATTTCCTGTGTGCCTGACGCCGCAAAGAATTCGTCGTTGGTGGCGGCGATTCTGAACTTATAGGCATCGAGCGGGGTCGCAGCGGTTATCCCGTCATAGTGTTCCTGGGTTGCGCTGGTGCTCAATTTTGCCGTGAAGCTGGTGGCCGCGTCTTTGAGCCCCAAATTTGTGGAGCCGGGGGCGGGCCAGTGAGACATCGCTAGGGGGAAGGAAATAATCAGCATGGCAAACCCGACCATCGCCGGGTTAAATACATTATTTCCTGAACCGCCGTAAAGGTGTTTGCCAAAGACCACCGCGAAGCCTGTGCCAATGGCGATCATCCAGAAGGGAAGCAGGGGTGGCAGGCAAAGACCTAGCAGGGCGCCGGCAAGCACAGCCGTACCATCGGCCAGTGAGTCCAAGGGTCGCGAACGCAGCTTAAGTACCAGTGCTTCACAAATCACGGCGGTCACCGATGCAGCGGCCACGTTCAGCAACACCCCGATACCAAAGTACCAGGTAAAAACGGCGAACCCCGGTAGCAGGGCTAGCAATGTGATGCGCATGATCTGCGCTGTTTTATTGCCGTTCCCTGATTTTTTTCTATCCTTCAAGGCTGTTTATTCCCGCTCAAGGTTGTTTACTCGGGCTCAAGGCTGTTTACTCGGGCTCAAGGCTGTTTACTCCGGCTCAAGGCTGTTTCCAGCAAAAGCTGTCGGGCTGATTGACTGGGGCGATTGGCGACGCGGTTGCTGGTGCTGGCAAGGCGAGTTCCTCGGGCCAGGTATCGCTGCTCTGTTTCAGTGGCCAGTTGAGCCTTTTGCGTTGCCGCTGTTTTTCTTTGTTTAGCGACTTTAAAAGTATGGGTAAGGGGTATCTCGCTTGGACACACGTTATCGCACAGTCCGCATACGATGCAGCTGTCCAGGTTCAGAGCATTCGTCTGGTCGCCATTTTCCCGGAACCAGTAAAGAAGTTGTGGTTGCAGGTTTCGGGGACATGCCTCGTTACACTGGCCACAGTTTATACAGGGAATCGCATGCTCACGAAACTCTGCGTGAGTTTCTTCACCGGGGGCTTCGATCAGATCAATACAGTCTACGGGACAAGGATCCCTGCAAAGGTCGCAGCCCGTGCAGTCAGTTGCGATGACGGTGTGCATCAATTGGTGGGCACCAACGATAGCATCTACCGGGCAGGCAGCAATGCACAGTGTGCAGCCGATGCATTCCTCTTCCCGGATAACCGCGAGCATGGTTGGTGTGAATTCCCCACATTCATCGTTGAGTGCGAGGGGTTCGCGTCCCAGTAAGTTCGCGAGTGCTGTAATAGTTTGTTCACCTCCCGGTGGACAACGATTGATCGCTTCACCGTTGGCGATCGCTTCGGCATAAGGTTTACAGCCGGGGTAACCGCACTGCGCGCACTGTGTCTGGGGCAATTGCGAATTGATCAGGGTGATCAGCGAAGTTGTCTTGGGTTCTAGCCTGTCACGGGTGATGACGAGCAGCAGCGCGGAAAACGCGCCAAGGCCTGTCAGCAGTAATATGTCCGTCACCAGGTTCATCATGACATACCGGTAAAGCCGAGAAAGGCGAGTGAAAGTATGCCAGCAGTGATCATATTGATCGCTGCACCTTTAAACGGTGCGGGGATATCTGCCGCTTCCTGCTTCTCTCTGATTGCTGAGAACACGATCAAAAGACCAGAAAAACCCAGCGCTGCGCCAAATCCATAGATAAGGCTTTCGGCAAACCCATGTGCCTGTCGAGTGTTTAACAGGGCAACCCCAAGGACAGCGCAGTTGGTGGTAATCAGGGGTACAAAGATGCCTAGCACCTCATGCAGCAGCGGTTGGGTTGCACGCATGACAACTTCGGAGAACTGCACCATAGTGCCGATAACGACAATAAAGGCGATGATTCGAAGGTACTCCAGGTTAAAGGGTGTCAGCAGGTAGGTATCTAGTAGGTAGCTGATGCCGCAAGACAGTGTCAGTACAAACGTCGTTGCCGCGGACATACCGATGGCGGTTTCAAGGCGCTGGCTTGCGCCCATAAAAGGACACAGGCCCAGGAATTGCACCATCACAAAATTGTTGACGAACATGGTCGTCAGTAGGATTAGCAAGGTATCAGGCAAGTGCTAGTTACCGTCCGAAAAGTCGTGTTCCGTGCCTTTAAGATTCGTCATCAGGACAACGTTAGTTTAAAAATCGATTACTTGGCGGAAAATAACCACCGCGGTGATTATTTCCCAGAGAGGATCGGGCTAATGTTAGCTGACTTTCATCCCCGGGTGGGCGCCATTATCGGGTTCAAGCAGATAGATTTCTTCGCCGCCGGGTCCGGCCGCCAGTACCATGCCTTCGCTCATCCCAAACTTCATCTTCCGCGGTGCCAGGTTGGCCACCATAACTGTCAGCTTCCCGACAAGGTTCTCTGGGTTATAAGCAGCTTTGATTCCTGCGAAGACGTTTCTTGTGGTGTCGTCTCCAAGGTCCAGGGTGAGCTGCAATAACTTGTCTGCGCCCTCCACGTGCTCGGCCTTGACGATCTTTACGATTCTTAAGTCCACCTTGGCGAAATCATCGAACTCGATGGTCGGGCTTTCAGGTTCTGCGATCACGGCGGGTTCCTCTGCTGCCATTGAAGCGTTAACGATGGCAGCCACCTTCTCTGGCTCGATTCGAGTCATCAGGGGCTTGAATTTGTTAATGGTATGTCCGGTCAATCTAGTGTCCAGGTCACCCCATACGAGTGGCGCTATTCCAAGAAATGCTTCGGATTTTTCGGCTAAGCGTGGCAGTACCGGTTTCAGGTAGGTCACCAGCAGGCGATAGAAATTCAACCCGTCTGAGCAGACCTGTTGAACGAGGTGCCTTTTGTCCTCTTCCTTAATGAGCACCCAGGGCTTATGTTCGTCAATATATTGATTCGCTTTGTCCGCAAGCGCCATGATATCCCGAAGAGCTTTCCCGTAGTCGCTATTCTCGTAGTGCAGCGCGATATCGTCGCTGGCTGCCGAAAATTCCGCCAGGATGGGATTGTCTGAAGTTAGTGCCAGTTGGCCATCAAATTGTTTGTTGATAAAACCTGCGCAGCGGGAGGCGATGTTCACGACTTTTCCAACGACGTCAGAATTAACCCTCTGAACAAAGTCATCAAGATTAATATCAAGGTCATCGACACCACCGCTCATTTTCGCTGCAAAGTAATAGCGCAGGTACTCCGGGTCCAGGTGGTCCAGGTAGGTTCGGGCATTGATAAAGGTGCCGCGTGATTTAGACATCTTCAGGCCATTGATGGTGGCAAAGCCATGTGCGTGTACCCGGGTAGGTGTTCTGTATCCTGCGGTATCGAGCACGGCGGGCCAGAACAGGGCGTGAAAATTAATAATGTCCTTACCAATAAAGTGGTGGACTTCGCAGGTTGAATCCTTTTTCCAGAAGTCATCGAATACCAGGTCGTTGGCTTCGCAGTGTTTCTGGAATGCCGCCATATATCCGATAGGCGCATCTAGCCAAACATAAAAATATTTGCCGGGCGCCCCGGGAATTTCAAACCCGAAATAGGGTGCGTCCCGGCTGATATCCCAGTCTTGCAGACCAGCGTCAAGCCATTCAGACAGTTTGTTGGTGACCTGAATCTGCAGGGCACCGCTGCGTGTCCACTTTGTCAGAAAATCTGTGAAGTTAGAAAGCGCGAAAAAGTAATGAGTCGATTCCTTTAGCACGGGTGTCGCGCCAGAGAGCTTCGATACGGGGTTGATCAGGTCTGTGGCGTCATAAGTTGCGCCGCAGGCTTCACAGTTATCGCCATATTGGCCCTCTGTCTTGCACTTGGGACAGGTGCCAACAATGAAGCGGTCTGCGAGGAACATTTCTTTTTCAGGGTCATAAAGCTGGTCAACCGAGCGGGTTTTGATTTGCTTTGCTTCAACCAGCCGATTGTAGATCTGCTCACTCAGCGCTTTGTTCTCTTCCGAGTGAGTTGAGTAATAGTTGTCGTGGCTGATCATGAAACCGTCAAAGTCGCTGCGATGTTCAGCGTTGACTTCCTCGATGAGTTTTTCCGGCGTGATGCCAAGTTCCTCGGCCCGCAGCATGGTGGCTGTGCCATGGGTGTCATCGGCGCAGACGTAGATACACTCGTGACCGCGCATACGCTGAAAGCGAACCCAGATATCTGTTTGAATATGCTCCATCAAATGCCCCAGGTGAATAGACCCGTTGGCATTCGGAAGGGCGCTGGTAACCAGAATACGACGCTTTTCCATGAAAGTGTTTTTGCTGCAGAATTTGGGGTGCTAAATATATAGATGAAGGCACCTAATTGCACCTTGAAACGGTATTTTGCTGGTCTGGAGCACTTGAATTACCGCCAGTCTCGTGGGAGGCTTTCATTCGCGGGTAGCCCGCGTAAATAACTCGGAGATAAAAAATCAGTAATTCGGCCATAGAGAAATTTGAACTACCCGGCGTGAAACACATTGTAGCCGTTGCTTCGGGTAAGGGGGGGGTCGGTAAATCTACCGTTTCAGTTAACCTTGCGGTGGCGCTGGCGGCCTCGGGTAAACGTGTGGGGTTACTTGACGCTGATATCTACGGTCCCAGTCAGGGCGCGCTGCTGGGCATACCAGAGGGCACTCGGCCTGATGTGAGCAATGAGTTGCTGCAACCGTTGATGGCCCACGGTGTGGGATGTATGTCTATGGGATTCGTGACGTCCGAAAGAACGCCCGCGATATGGCGTGGACCCATGGCTAGCGGTGCCCTGCAGCAGCTGCTCACGCAGACCGACTGGGGTGAGTTGGATTTCCTGATAGTTGATATGCCGCCAGGTACTGGTGATATTCAGCTGACGCTGGCACAGAAAGTTCCACTGGCAGGCGCGGTAATAGTAACAACGCCGCAGGATATTGCTCTGCTGGATGCCCGTAAGGGTATTGAAATGTTTCGCAAGGTTGCTGTTCCGGTCATCGGCATTGTCGAGAACATGAGTGTCCATGTCTGCAGTAGTTGCGGTCACGAAGAAGCGATCTTTGGTCAGGGCGGCGGCAAGGCGGTCGCTGGTGACTACGAAACTGAACTGCTCGGACAGTTACCTCTGACGCTGCAACTCAGGGAACAATCAGACGCGGGAACGCCGATCGTGATTGCGGACCCGGATGCTGCTACCAGCGTTACAATCCGCGCAGTTGCAGGGAAAGTACAAACCTTCGTTGCACAAAATGTCACCAAAGCGCCAGTAATAAACATCTTCAACGACTAATCATCCTGCGTGCCCTGAGCGATAGGGTTGCTGCAGCCGGTGCTGCGGCAGCCGGTGCTGCGGCAGCCGGTGCTGCAGGGTAGTGGTTGAAGACAACTAGGCTTTTGGCAGCGTCACCCCTGTCTGTCCCTGATACTTTCCGCCTCTATCGGCATAAGAAGTGCCGCACACTTCATCGGACTCAAAGAACAACATTTGGGCGACGCCTTCATTGGCGTAAATTTTTGCTGGAAGCGTTGTTGTGTTCGAAAATTCCAGGGTGACGTGTCCTTCCCACTCGGGTTCAAGGGGTGTGACATTCACAATGATGCCACAGCGAGCATAGGTTGATTTTCCCAGGCAGATGGTCAAAACGCTGCGGGGTATTCGAAAATATTCGATAGTTCGAGCCAGCGCGAAAGAATTCGGCGGGATGATGCAGGTATCACTTTTGATATCGACAAAACTGTTTTCGTCGAATGCCTTCGGGTCCACGGTGGCAGAGTGAATGTTGGTGAAGACCTTGAATTCATCTGAGCACCTGACATCGTAGCCATAGCTGGAAGTTCCATAGGAGATGACGCGTTCACCGCTGCTGGCGTAACGGACCTGTTCAGCTTCGAAAGGTTCGATCATGCCCTCTTTCCCCGCCATACGGCGAATCCAATGGTCAGATTTAATGCTCATATTTAGTACTCATGTTTAGTGCTTGTATTTAGTGCTGATATTCAGTGATTATACTTAAAGCGGATAGCCGAGTTTAAATAGGTAAGCGAGCGATAATAACATCATCGAATTCCAAAGCGTTATTCGGTAAAGGTGAATGACTCGAGACTCAACTCAAAACCTTTGCCGCTCCCCTGCTGTTTGAACTTTGTAAGCAGATAGTCATGATCCTTCGCGAGCCAAAAGGTAGTTTGTGGCTCGCTGTCATCTTCCCTGATTCTTTCGAGCTTTACCGTTAGCAACTCCCCTGCGGGCGTAGTAAGCACTTCCTCACTCGCGACCCTAAACCCGTAGTGCTTGAGCTTGTCTCCGTCAGCAACCGTGTATTCGAGTGTGCCTGATGAGCGCTCTGACTGCGGCATGTTAGCAAGGTCCAGTTTTAGCTGATATTGGTATGACAGTTTGTCGAGTGTCCCTTCAACTAGCCCGGAGGTACCGTCCTCATGCTGGAGAGACTTGTCGGCGTAGTTGAATGTGATGAAAGCCTGTTTGCTTTTGCCCATTCCACCCCGAGCGTAATCGTAACGGCTAGGCATCAGTTGGTCGTCGGCAATGCTGAATATGGCTGTTTCCACCACCTTGGCAATCATGGATGTTGCCGATGATGTTAGTCGGTAATCGCCATTCTCTAACCTGTGGAGTTCTCGCACGCCTTTTGCCTTGATTGGTAATCCCTGAAACTTAGCGACATATTCCGCACGGAAAAGTCTGGGATTAGCGACAGGTTCAGCCAAAGCCAGTGCCGGCCAAAGTACGATGATTATGAGTATTGGAATTTTCAAGTTTGTCGCTGACCTCAGACCTAAAGACGTTACAATAAGCAGATGCCTGATCACAAGATAAGTTCCCTGTTCGTTAAACGATTGTTCAGTTTCATACTGCTGGTCATGCCCTTTGGTGTTGTGTACCCAGTCGTTGTGGATGACCTCTATGTCGCAGAGGTTCTGGTGGCAGGTGAAAGCCCCCGACAACTCAGAAATGGCGCCAGGGCAGGTCTGCTTCAGGTTCTGGTCCGGGTTTCCGGTTCCCTAAAGGTTGAAGAGAGCAGCGTGGTCCGGAGTTCGCTCCGCAATCCTGCTGCCTATTATTACCAGTATAGCTATGAAGCGACGGATCAAACCTTGTTGTTGGGTGAAAACGAGGTTAATGCAAAGATCCTGCGTTTGCACTTCGAACCGAGCGCCATTGCGCGATTGTTACGTGACGCTAATCTGCCAATCTGGGGAAGTAACCGGCCGTCCGTACTGCTCTGGGTTGCCGTCAGTGAAGCCCGGTCCCGAAGGATCCTGGGTGAAGCAGATTCGAGTCAGGTCGTTGCAGCGTTGGTAGACCAGGCAAGGCAGCGGGGGCTGCCACTGAATTTCCCGATTCTGGATATTGAAGATGCCTCGCAAGTCAGCACGGCAGAAGTGTGGGGAGCCTTTTTGGAGCGGATTGATAGTGCATCGGATCGATACAACCCTGATGCGGTGCTCACGGCGCGAATACGCAGTGAATCCGGAGAAAGGTGGTCGGTTCGTTGGTCTTATCGGGTCGATGACGCCTGGCAATCACTGGAGTCGGTGGGGTATTCAGCAGAGGAACTGGTTCGCGGTATGGTGAACCAACTTGCTGACGAATTGGCGGAAAGGTTCGCGCTGGGATCATCCCGCGCAAGAATTCGGTTAAAAATTGAGAATGTAAGAGATGTGTCCCGGTATGCTGCAGTCAGTCGGTATCTTGAGGCCTTGACGCCCGTCCTGAACAGTTCAATTGTCGCTTTGGATCGTGATACTGCTGAGTTTGAGTTGGAGATAGAAGGCCAATACCTGCAACTGATCGAAATCATAAAGTTAGACGAAAGGCTGTTGCTTCTCAGTGAAGACGAACGTAATGAGACGTTGCGTTATCGGTGGGCCGAATAACCATGGACCCTAGCGCGCTTCGCTATACCCCCAACGTAATTACTGGGTTGCGCTTGATCCTTGTATTACCCATCGCTTTTTCCATCTTTAAGGAAAACTACATCGCTGCCTTTCTGTTGTTCGCAATTTCGGGATTGTCGGATGCACTCGATGGATTTATCGCCCGGCGATACGGGTGGGTATCCGCCCTTGGAAGGTTGATTGATCCGCTTGCAGATAAGCTGATGATGATGACGACCACACTGACTTTAGGGCTACTGGGGCACTTTCCAGAGATGCTGATGGTACTTATCATTGTTAAAGACCTGACGATATTGGCCGGTGTTTTTCCCTACACGACGCTGGCGGGGTTCCCTAGGATACAACCCAACCTCATGGGTAAATGGACAACCGCCGCCCAGATTTTTTTACTGGCCAGTGTTTTGCTAAACTTGGGCTTTCCCGGCACCCTGCCTGAGCTGTTTTTTAATGTATTCTTTTGGATAGTGGCGATAATGACTTCGTTTGATGGCGTTATTTACCTCTGGCTTTGGACCCTGCGGCTGATCGACGACCCCAGATGGAAGGAATCAACCTAATGACGACAATCCAAAAAACGTCCGCGCTATTGCTGTGTGTAGTGGCCCTTGTTCTTATCTATTTTTTAAATCCAATCCTCGCACCGTTTTTGGCTGGGATTATTATCGCCTACCTTGGCGATCCGCTGGTGGATAAGCTTGAAGAGGTTCGCATTCATCGTTCGATTGGCGTGCTGTTGGTTTTTCTGGCGTTTGCGGCGGTCATCGGTGCTGCAACGCTTGTGATCCTGCCGTTGATGGTTCGTGAATTAGCCGATCTGGTGGGCAGCATCCCGTCGTTTCTCGCCTGGCTGCAGGAAACTGCCAGCCCCTGGCTGGTAACACGGTTTGGTATAGACCCCTTTGACGTGAACCTGGATAACGTAGCCAATCGAGTGATGGGAAGCTGGCAGAAAACCGGCGGTATTGTCGGTGCTGTCCTTGCACGGGTGACGCAATCAGGGTTTGCCTTTTTGGGCTTCTTGGGGGTTCTTGGGCTAACACCCGTTGTTGCGTTTTATATGATGCGAGACTGGGACCTGGTCATGGCTAGGATTGTTGCGATGGTGCCACGGGACATGGAACCCAGCTTTATTCGGTTGTGTAAGGAATGTGATGAGGTGCTTGGCGCCTTTCTTAGAGGCCAGCTCTTAATCATGTTCCTTCTTGGGGTTGTCTACGCGATAGGCCTTTATGCCGTTGGTTTGGAACTGGCGATCCTGATCGGCATGCTGGCGGGTCTCGCTTCTATTGTTCCTTATCTGGGTTTCTTTGTTGGTATTATTGCGGCAACGGTAGCCGCGATGTTCCAGTTTCAGGATCCGGTCTACCTGGTGTACGTAGGCATCGTTTTCCTGATTGGTCAGGCGCTTGAAGGTTGGGTACTAACGCCGTGGCTGGTTGGCGACAAAATCGGATTGCACCCTGTTGCGGTTATATTTGCTGTGCTCGCAGGGGGGCAGTTGTTTGGGTTTGTCGGCATTCTATTAGCCTTGCCGTTGGCCGCAGTCGTCATGGTGTTCGTGAGGTATTTATACACGCGTTACCTAGGCAGTGAATACTATGGCGCTAGAGATGGCACTAGAGATGGCACTAGAGATCAAGATGTGATGGTGGAGACGAAGGAGACGAAGGAGACGAAGGAGACGGTGGAGACGGTGATAAAGGAGTGACCCAGCAATTGGCGTTGAAATTCAGGCTCGATGATCACACTCGCCTGGACGATTATGTTGGAGCGACGGGTTCGAAACTCGTTCATCTTTCTGGTTTCATCTATCTTTCTGGTTCAAAAGGCTCCGGGAAATCACACCTGTTGCAGGGTATCTGTCATAGAGCCGTGTCAGAAGGGCTTAGTACTATTTACCTGAATGCATTGTCGCTACTTGAGTCGGGAGTATTGGAAGGGTTAGAGCAGCTGGACCTGGTCTGTCTCGATGATGTTGACGACGTGTTGGCATTGGCCGATTGGCAACGGGCGCTTTTTCATCTAATTAACGCCGTAAAGGATGCTGGTAATACGTTAATAGTCAGTTCGGCCCACCCTGTTTCAACCTTAAAACTTGAGTTAGGTGATCTCGACTCAAGGATAAAAGGAGCCTACCTGTTGTCGACAGATCAACTTGACGACGAGCAGAAGCTCGAGGTGGTGGGACGTAAGGCTCGTCGTCGCGGATTTGAGATGAGCGAGGAAGTGTGTCGGTTTATTCTGGGTCGATCTCGGAGAGATATGCACCATCTTGCCCGGCTGGTTGATCAGTTGGATGAAGAAACCCTGCGTCGTCAGAAGAAAGTTACGATACCCTTCGTCAAGGCAGCGTTGGGCCTTTAATGCCCAGTGTTCTGTTTACAGGGGGGGGGACAGCAGGCCATGTAACACCCAACATCGCTTTGCTCGAAGCTGCTGCAGGAAGAAACTGGGAAGTCGCCTACGTTGGGTCCGTTGCCGGTATTGAACGAGAGATGATCGGCGCGTTGGGGATTCCTTATTATGCGATCGCATCAGGTAAGCTCCGGCGATATTTCTCCTGGCAAAACTTCATTGACCCTTTTTTCATCCTCTGGGGAATGCTGCAAAGCGTAGTGTTGTGTCTTCGCTTGAGGCCGGACGCGGTCTTTTCGAAAGGCGGGTTTGTTTCTGTACCATTAGTCGTCGCGGCCTGGTTATTGCGAGTGCCAGTCATCAGTCACGAATCGGATATAACGCCAGGGCTTGCGAACCGATTAACCTACCCGTTCTGTAGGAAAGTCTGTGTCACCTTCGAGGCAACAGCGGCCTTCCTTCCCAAAGGTAAAGTAAACGTCACCGGTACACCGGTCAGACAATCACTGGTTGCCGGTGATGCTGCCACCGGGTTGGCGTTCCTTGGGTTCTCAGGTGAAAAGCCCGTCTTGTTGATATTTGGCGGTAGCCTTGGGGCGGCAACGATTAATAACCAGACTCGCAGGGCTCTGCCCGTGTTGCTCCAGGATTTTGATGTTGTTCATGTCGTGGGAAATGGAAACATAAAGGCTTCTATTGAACAGCCGGGCTACGTGCAAAAGGAATTTGTTGGAGAACTCTTTGGTCATGTGCTGGCGGCGGCAGCGATAGTTGTTTCCAGAGCGGGAGCAAATTCGCTCTATGAGCTACTGATGACAAGGAAACCTCATTTACTTATTCCGCTGGGAAAAGCTGCGAGCCGTGGGGACCAGTTGGATAACGCCCGTGTCTTTTCAGGCCTTGGCTTTAGCCGCGTGTTACACGAGGAAGCCCTAATGGGGGATGAAAAGTCAGACGATGTCTTCGTTGCATCCGTTAAGGACGTGTTTGTGCGCAGGGAACAAATCACAGCCCGACTGCAGTCGTTTGAAATCAAAGATAGTGTCAATCTGATCATCGACCTCATTCAGGAATCGGTTTAATAGGGATAAACGCATGAAAAATTTTTTATTGGGCGCAGTCTTGAATTTTTTTGTCGCGTCGTCATTCGCGGACGACGCGAATGAACTACTTCGGTATGTAGACCAGCATGGCGAAAAGTTCGACCGCCTTGCCCTGGAACTCTGGGATTACGCAGAACTGGGGTACCTTGAATCTCGTAGTTCTTCCAAATTGCAACAGGTGTTAGCCGACGATGGTTTTGAAATTCAGGTCGGCGTCGCCGGGATTCCAACGGCGTTTATAGCAAGTTTTGGGGAGGGGAAACCCGTCATCGGTATTCTCGCCGAGTTCGACGCGCTGCCAGGTATCAGCCAGGCAGCGGTGCCAAGCCGTCAGCTGCTAGAAGGTAAAGAGAACGGGCATGCCTGTGGTCATCATCTTTTTGGTGCTGGATCCACAGCAGCGGCGATGGCTGTGCGGCACTGGATGGAAAACAACAACGTGAAGGGGACCGTTAGGCTTTACGGCACGCCTGCTGAAGAAGGTGGTTCCGGTAAAGTTTATCTGGTCAGAGCAGGGTTGTTCGAGGATGTGGATACAGTGCTTCACTGGCACCCGTCTGATCGAAATTCCGCCAATGCTGAAACAAGTCTTGCCAACAAGTCTGCCAGGTTTAAATTCCGGGGTATTTCTGCGCACGCCGCGGCCGCGCCTGAAAGAGGTCGCTCGGCCCTTGATGGCGTTGAAGCAATGAACTTTATGGTCAACATGATGCGTGAGCACGTGCCTCAGGAAACAAGAATCCACTATGTCATTACCCAGGGCGGTGAGGCGCCCAATGTGGTCCCTGATTTTGCGGAGGTTTATTACTATGTCCGCCATCCTCAAGCAGAAAAGCTGGATGAACTATGGCAAAGAGTGATCAACATTTCTCGTGCGGCGGCACTCGGTACAGGGACAGATGTCGACGTCGAGGTAATGCACGGTAACCGCTCCCTGTTGCCTAATGAAAAACTGTCACGCCTGATGCATGCGAACCTGACACAGGTGGGTGGCGTCAGTTACAACGCAGAAGAGCAGGCGTTTGCTGAAAAAATCAGTGGCTCGCTGGGTGTTGGCAATTTTGTTGGCACGGAAAAAGAAATTCTTCCTTTTGAATTGCGCCAGGGTATGGGCTCTACCGATGTTGGCGACGTTAGTTGGGTAGTGCCTACTGTAGGTCTGCGCACTTCAACCTGGGTGCCGGGGACGGCGGCGCACTCATGGCAGGCAATCGCTGCTGGTGGAACGTCAATAGGCACAAAAGGCATGCGGGTAGCCGCAAAAGCGTTGTCGCTGACAGCGCGCGACCTGTTTCTGAATCCCCAGCTTGTCGAAGCCGGGCGGATAGAGTTTGAGCTTCGAAGGGGTGCGAACTTCCGCTATAAATCATTACTGGGGAACCGTGAGCCACCGCTGGATTACCGCCTTAAGTAGTTATTCATTAAATTAAGACCAAGGTAAATGAGTGCCCACCGTGGCGCGGCCAAGTCTCGTCGCTGCTTGGCCTTGCGGTTCGTGTGATTGATTAAAGCTGCGACCGGCTTGTCAGGGCGTCGTTACCGGCTCTGAATATTTGGGTGGTTAAGGTCCGAATTCTTGTGCGATAGACTTGTCATTGGGAAATTCAGCATGCTAAAGTAGTGTTATACATATGTACCACACCATGCAACCTAAGTCGTCACACTAAATGCGGTGAACCTGTGCAAATCAGCTTTCATGACAAAAGTCCGATCTACCGCCAGTTGGCTGGGCGGCTTAGAGAGATGATTCTGGAAGGGGTTTATCAAAATGGCGATGCATTGCCTTCGGTTCGACAGATTGCGAGTGAGCACCGAATCAACCCGATCACGGTGTCCAAAGCGTTCCAGATCCTGGTGGTCGATGGTCTGGTCGAAAAAAAAAGGGGGCTCGGAATGTACGTAGGCGATGGCGCGAGAGAACAATTACTGGAAGACGAACGACGGGTTTTTATCGATACCGACTTACCTCAATTCCAAGAACGTGCGCAAAGGCTGGGTTTTATACTGAAAGATTTACTGCGGGAGGTGTCATGAGCGAAGTCGTTGAAGTACGAAATGTATCGAAACACTTTGGTGATTTTGCGGCCCTTGATGACGTGAGCTTCAATATCTCACCGGGGTCTATCGTCGGTTTGATTGGACCCAATGGCGCGGGGAAAACCACAACACTCAAATCTATTTTAGGTTTGACCGATTTTGACGGGGACATGAGAGTGCTTGGCGAGGACCCAAGAAGTGGACGCCATAAAATTATGGAGCGGGTTTGTTTTATCGCAGACGTGGGCGTCCTGCCACGATGGCTCAGAGTGTCTGACGCGCTGGACTACATACAGGGTATTCATCCTCGCTTTAATCGTGACCGCGCCGAATTCATGCTCGCAGAGACCAAAATCCCCAAGCGCAGTAAGGTAAAAGAGCTGAGTAAAGGCATGGTGACTCAGCTTCACCTGGCGTTGGTGATGGCGATTGAAGTCGACCTGCTTGTGCTCGATGAACCAACACTCGGCCTGGACATCCTGTTTCGAAAGGCCTTCTACGATCGTCTGCTTAACGACTACTTCGATAATCAAACCAGCATCATCATCAGCACCCATCAGGTCGAGGAAATTGAATCCCTGCTGACCCATTTGTTGTTTATCAACGGTGGCCGGATTGTGCTCGATTGCCCAATGGATGAGATAGATGAAATTTACAGTGAGGTACTCGTGCCACCGATTAACCTGACGCAGGCGAACGCGCTGGGACCGATCCATAGTCGGGACATTCTTGGTCAGAAAGCCATGATCTTCGAAAACGTACCCAGGGAAGAACTGAAAACCCTGGGTGAATTACATGCCCCCAGTGTGGCTGATCTTTTTGTTGCAAAAATGCACCGCTAATAGGAGCCTTAGATGAATCAACTACCTGTTCTGATCCGACGTGAGTTCTGGGAGCACCGGAATACCTTTGTGATCCTACCGGCAGTAACCACAGGTTTTTTCCTGCTAATGATGCTGCTGACACTCTTAGTCTCTGGGAAAGCTGCTGGCGACCTAAATGTTGATATCAAGGTCGATATCCAGGGCGACCAGGACATAGCGTTCTTCAGCGATTCGATGCAGGCAGACAATATCTATGCTTTTGCGTTGTATCAACTGGAGGGGCGCTCTGCCCAAGAGCGCGCTCGGTATATCAATGCCGGCTTGCAGGCGCTGGGCGGTCCGTTAATGGGAATCCTTTGGTTTGTGATGTTCTTTTACCTGTTGGACTCGTTGTACGACGAACGCCGTGACCGTAGCATTTTATTCTGGAAATCGATGCCGGTGTCCGATGCCATGACGGTCATTTCGAAACTGGTGACGGGTCTGTGGCTGCTCCCTCTGATATATCTTTTAGGTGTCGCTTTGTTGCAGATTGCGGCGATGACAATGTTGAGTATCGCCACACTAGGAACGGAAATCTCTATGTGGGAGACGGTCTGGGGGCCCGCGTCAATCTTTTCTAATTGGCTTCAGTATTTAGGGGCTTTACTGTTCTATAGCCTGTGGGCTTTACCGTTTTTCGGCTGGCTGATTGCCGTGTCAGCCTATGCTAAAAGCGTTCCACTTGTCTGGGTCATTGGCGTGCCCTTAGCACTGACAATTATTGAAAGAGTCGTGGCGGACGAGACACTGTTTGCTGACTGGATGTGGGATCATATTGTGCCAATCAGCTTTTTAGACCAGGAGCAGTCAGTGACGGACAACATCTGGAACCTTTTGTTAAGCCTGCAGATGGTCTCTGCACTAATGGTGGGTGGTGTCCTGATTGCCATTGCGATCTGGCTTAGAGGGAAAGCGGACGAAATCTAAATGCCAGGGAGTTCTGGTAATGCAACACCTGCGTCAAGTATGGGTATGTTTTGCTGGGTTGGCTGTCAGATCGTTAAAAACTGCTAGGGTAATCTGTCGTCAATCAGGGTTTTTTTTATGGGACTGTTAATAGTTGGTTGTTTTGCCTTTCTGGCTGTTCATCTGGGCGTTTCAGGTACACCGCTAAGGACGTTACTGCAAAACTCGTTGGGCGAGTCCGCCTACCTGGGTGGCTATTCGTTACTTTCTTTCGGATCCCTTGGTGTCATGATTTATGGTTATGTTCAGGTACCTCATGCGGATTTCGTCTGGTACCCGAGTGTCGGGGCCTATCAGGTCGCAAAGGTCTTAATGTTGCTGTCACTGGTCACGATTGTGATGGGCGCGCTGGTAAAAAACCCAACGGCTGTCATGAGTGAACAAGCGCTGGATCATGAAGTCTCCGGCATGTTAAAGATAACGCGTCATCCTGTTCAATGGGGAATCTTGCTGTTCTCCTGTGGCCACCTGCTGGCCAATGGTGATGTCGCTTCAATCCTTTTTTTTGGCACCTTTGTCCTTTTGTCCTTTTTTGGAATGCTGTCGATGGATCAAAGACGCAGGCGGGAAACCGACCCGAAATGGCTCGTTTTTATGGATAAAACGTCCATGATGCCCTTCGCGGCGCTAGTCACCGGTCGATTGCGGTTCACGCTGGCTGATATTAACCGGGTTGGTTTGATCGTCGGTTTTGCCTTATATGCCGTTATCTATTGGCTGCATGAATTAGTCAGTGGTGGTGTCAGCCTGTTATCAGGGACGTGAGCCGCGCTAATGACGTGAGCCACGCTAATAGTGTGCATGAGAATTAAGCTAACCTAAATTTTCTGGCCCGTGTAAACTGCGCTATTTTTCGGAGGTTCACCATGCACAAGATTCGAACTATTAATAATATCTCCGAGAAAGGGCTGAGCAGATTTCCTGCTGACGACTATGAGCTCGGGGATGCTATTGCTGACCCTGAAGCCATTCTGGTGCGAAGTCAGCAGTTAACCGATGCCGACGCAGTGCCGTCACTGCGAGCAGTGGGACGAGCCGGTGCTGGTGTTAATAACATTCCGGTTGCCGATTACACCGATAAGGGCATCGTTGTCTTCAACACACCAGGCGCTAATGCGAATGCTGTGAAAGAACTGGTGATGCTTGGTCTATTGCTATCGTGTCGCGGCATCATTCCTGGCATCGAATATGTTAACACCCTGGGTGAACACAGCGACAAGGCGGAACTCAACAAGTTGGTTGAAAGCAGTAAGAAGCAATACAAGGGTCGCGAACTAAAAGGTAAGACCTTGGGAGTCCTTGGGTTGGGCGCAATTGGCTCTATGGTGGCGGATATGGCACTTCAGATGGAGATGAATGTGGTGGGTTATGATCCCGTGCTGTCTGTCGAAGCCGCATGGAGGCTTTCCAGTAAGGTTGAGAAGATGGAAAACCTGCAAATGTTATTTAGTCGTTCAGACATCATCAGTCTGCATGTGCCGGCACTGGATGCCACCCGCGGCATGATCAATTCAGAAGCTCTATCCCAGTTCAGGGATGGTGCGGTGCTCCTCAATTTCGCAAGAGAGGAAATCGTTGATAAGGAAGCTATTTCAGAGGCGCTCGATTCCGGCAAAATTTCCCAGTACATATCTGACTTCCCGACCCCCGGGTTGATTGGTAAGCCAGGCGTTATTTCAACGCCTCATCTGGGTGCAAGCACAGAAGAAGCTGAAGAAAATTGCGCGATAATGGTGGCCGACCAGGTCAGGGATTTTCTTGAGAACGGCAACATCAAGAACTCCGTGAACTTCCCCGCGCTAAGCCTTGAGCGAACGGCGGGCTGTTACCGAATAGCGATGGCTAACAAAAATGTGCCCCGAATCCTGAGTAGCGTGCTGTCGATTCTTGCAGACCGGAATATTAACGTTGTGGACATGTTGAACAAGAGTCGTGAGGACGTCGCCTATAACTTGATCGACATTCAGGCAGAGCCATCTTTGGAATTACTTGAAGAAGTCCTGGCCATAGACGGTGTGATCAATGTTCGGGTTTTTCAGGGCTAGTGGCTGGTACTCATTCGTCAGGTTTGCGATTTCTGATCGCAAACCGGGCAGGTGACATCAGTCTTTGTTCCTTGAGCCCCAGGGCTGCAGGTTCCCCAAGAATTTTGCTGACCAGATGCTCTGCCGCGAGTCGGGCGTGTGTTGCACCCCGCGAGCCAAAAGCGGTGCAGTAATGAAGACCATCCTGAAATTCATTAATGGCTGACAGCCTGTTAAATGCGTGCAATTTTTGCCAATTCGGTGCCTGGCCGACGATAGGGAACCTGTCTCTGGCAGCAGCACGGACACCATGCCAGGGTTCCACGGAAGGCTTTTCAAACTCAACCAGCTTCGTGCCGGCCTGAATTAACTGGTCAATCGAAGACCAGTTAACAGAAGCATTCGCCTCGCGCTCGTAGGTACCACTAATAATGGAGCGACCTTCGTAGGTAGGGAACACGGTGACATCGTTGTTGATGAGTTGAGTCAAGCCATTGGTCTTGACAGAGACCGCATGGCCGCCGATTGCTCTTACTTCTAGTTCATTAGGCAGCAACGCCCTGTTGAACCCGGTGGCGAGGATCAAATGGTCTGAGCTGGAGATGAGGTTATCACCCTCAAAGCATTGCCACTGACCGTTGTGTCGGATGCTGCTTATTTGCGAGCGGGTAAACCCGTTTATGATTGAGCGTTTAGTCTCCTCGAACGCCAGCCAGCCAGCCTGGTGCATGACCATTCTATTATCCAGAAACTCAATGATCTCATCCGGAAATTGTGCCGCAATTCGTTGTAGTCGCGTTATCTCGTTATCATTTTGGCCCCAGCGGTGCGCGCCTGTTTTGTAATAACCCGGCGCGGACTGCATATAGTGACAGGCGGCGAACGAAAACCTGTATCGGGGCTCGGAGGCAAGCGCCAGCTGGGGCATAACCGCTAGCTGGGGAATGGTCGAGGGTCCCGGGTCGCCGCCATCGATGATCTGAAATTTGATATCGCGTCGGGTTAAGGCTTCAGCGCAAAAAACCCCCGCCAGGCCTGCGCCGATGATCGTGATGGAGTGTCTACTGTCTTCGGATGGCTGCCAGGTGCCGGGTAGTTTTGCGCTCAGCATTTCGTGCTTCCTGCCGAACCCGTCGATTTTCCTTGTGATGAATCCGGCGTGTCCAAGGCCTCGCCTGACACTGCCTGCTGCGGAATAAGTAGCGACTTCTGCGCCGGTACGGCTGCGGGAAAACATTTTTCGATAGATAGCCGGTTGCCACATGGCCTCGTTCTTTGACGGCGAAAACCCGTCAAGGAACCACATGTCGACCTGCGCATCGAGATTACCGAGGGCATCGTCTATATCTTCGAATATCAGGAGCAGACGTACGTTGTTTGACAGCCAGATCACGTGCTGGCCGCGGTAATGAGGAGGGTACTGTGCCAGCAGGGCGTCGCGTGATGAAAATTCAAATTTGGCGAGCAGGTGGGCCAGATCCTGCTTTTTAATCGGGTGTTTCTCTATTGAAATGAAATTAAGACGACAGTCTGACGGCAGGTCACGCCACATATCTGCCGTCAGCAAACAGTTGATCCCAAAGCCGAATCCCAGTTCGCACACTGTTATCTGTGCCCCGGGTTTGGATTGCCGGGCCATCGTGCGCACGGGTTCGACGAACACGGCCTGTTTCTCCATTAGCGGCGAGTCATCATGGCCGCTCCAGTAAATGTCTTGATAAGTCTCAGAGAAAGGCGTCTCGTCATGCCATGCAAGTTCAGCGGGGTCAACGAAGTAACTGTCAGCCATCGTTAAGCTGTTTCAATCGGTCTATCAGGGTCTATGATCCATTCACTCCACGAACCGGGATACAAAGCCGGCTCCGGATAACCGGCAATGAGAAGTGCCAGCACATTATGGATAGCAGTGACGCCGGAGCCGCAGTAGCAAATCAGGGGTGCGTCTGGTGTCAGGTTCATTTTTTCAAATCGTTGCTTCAGAAGCGCCGCCGGCTTGAAGTATCCGCCTGACAGGTTGTCAGAAAATGGTGCCGAAATAGCACCAGGGATATGGCCTGCAACCGGGTCTATCGGTTCTATTTCGCCGCGATATCTTGCGCCGTCCCGGGCATCGAGAAGGGTGCTCGACGATTCCTTGATCTCGCTCGCGTTGCAGACGTTTGTTAGGGTTGGCTTCGGGGCAAAGCGACCCGGTGGGAAAGCTTCCTGAATGGTTGTAACAGGATGTTCTTTCTGAATCCAGCCATCCAGGCCGCCGTCCAGGACAAAGACGTCATCATGCCCCAGCCAGCGGCAAAGCCACCAAAGGCGTGCGGCAAACGCGCCGTTATTCTGGTCGTAACAAATGATTCGTGTTTCCGGGTTGATTCCCCATTGTTGAAACTGGTTAGCCAAAGCCTCCTTTTCAGGCAGGGGATGTCGGCCACCAGCACCCGGTGCAGCCGCCAAATGCTGGTCGAGGTCGGCGTGTTGTGCGCCAGGTATGTGTCCCGCGTCAAAATCTATTTTACCCTGCGTCAGGTTGCCCAGGTGGGCTCGGCAGTCGAATACCATCGTGTTGCTACTACCGGTTACTGACTCCGCTGCCAGTGTTTCCAGGGAAATTAACAGGCCCATTCAACCCCCCGCCAGTTTTACGGCGAAGCCGCGTTGTTCAAGCAGTGTTTTAAGGAGAGGGCGTTTGTCGCCCTGGATCAGTATATTGGCGCCTTCTATTGAGCCACCTACGCCGCATTTGCTTTTTAGCTCAGCGGCGAGTTTTTTGAGTTCCGGCGCCGCCAGTGGAACACCGGTGATGAGCGTAACGGGTTTGCCATTGCGGCCCTTGGTTTGTCGCTGGAGTCGAACGATGCCATCACCATCCGGTTGAACGGGCTGGCATTGGCATGCTTTCACAGGGTGTCTGCAATCAGGACAGAGTTGTCCGAGATCAGTTGAGTAGACGGTGCGCTGCTTGTTCATTCAGAATAAATAAAGACCGAAAGAACCTGTTCCTGTCGAACCAACAGACAGAAATGAACCAGATTAAACAGGAACCTGGCGAGTACTTCCTGTAAATCACTCGCTTCCATGTTCAGCGCCGACATTTCACCGGTTTGCGACCAGTTGAGTGCGATCCCATCAATATCGTCTTCTTCGACTTCAGCTAGTCGTTCAGTGATCGTGACGTCCAGTTTAAAGACCCAGGGGCCTTCCGGGCCATACTCCAGCACCAACTGTTCCAGGGATTGTGCTTCGTCAAAGAAGATACCCATCAGCATGGCGTACAGCAACACTCTCATTTCAGAGTCGATGCCTTCGCTTGGCATACAAGGGAAATTGTCCGCAGGATTTTCGTCAATTTCCAGTGACAATACCTGTTCCTCGACGCCAAGCAGCATAATGTCAGGCATTGTGTGGGAGCCTCCTAGGCGGGTGACACCTCGTCCGCCTGCAATCCCTTGTCGCCGTCAGTGACGACGAATGAAACGCGTTGTCCTTCTTCGATAGCGCGACGACCCGAGCCTTCAATATTGCGGAAGTGAACAAAGACGTCATCGCCAGCATCACGGGTGATAAATCCGTAGCCTTTTCCGTAGCCTTTCCGAACGTTGAACCATTTTACCGTACCTGTCTCACGGTCTGATGAGTCGTAGCGTCTTTCACCACCATCATCATCATCATGGTCATGTTCAGCGTCACTGTAGCTTTCGCCGCCAACAAACTGCGAGGCAAGAGATGTGACAATAAACAGAAGAAGCAGGCCGAGTTCGGGCATGGCACCAGGAATATTGATGCTACCGGATTGGATTAATTCATTGATCGCGTAAGCAATAAGACCAATGACAATGGAGATGGTTATTTTTTTTATAATGGGCATGATGATCTTGGGGTTAGGTTTAGAGCGCACATCATACTGATTCACGGTGGGAAGGGAAATGTGAAGACCTTCAGCTGTGGCATGAAAGAGATCCGTAACGGGCGCCAGAGGGGCGTTATTGCAGGAAATGTCTTGGCCCGTGGTGTATTTAGAGCCGCCAGTTAAGTGTTAGCGCATGCGACTCAAAGCACTTAAGGGATGGCGTTCAGTATTTCTCGGTACCTGGAGACGGTTTCAGATAGGCCTATCGACAGCGCATCGGTAATAATTGCGTGGCCTATAGAGACTTCTGCTACGTCAGGAACCTCACGGCAGAACCTGGCGAGATTATCTTGGTTCAGGTCATGCCCGGCGTTGATACCGAGTCCAAGTGATACTGCCAGAGTCCCGGCGTCTGTGAAGGTCCGCAGGATGCTATCTACAGCTGGCGAGTTGTACTGGTCGGCATAGGGTCCGGTATAAAACTCAATGCGATCCGTGCCCAGGTGACTTGCCAGTCTGAGTTGCTCATGGTCCGGGTCCATAAAGCAACAGACCCGGATATTGTCTGCCTTGAGTTTTTGGACAAGCGGTTTCAGGCGATTGGATTCTCCGATGAGATTCCATCCATGATCTGACGTCAGCTGGTTCGGGTCATCAGGTACCAGCGTGCACTGGTCAGGTTTTACCGCGTCAACCAAGGCCATAAAACCGGGATAGCCGTTTTCTTCTTGTCCCGCGTAAGGATTACCTTCGATGTTGAACTCGATGTTCGAGTAGTTAGGCCGGGTAAGCAACTCCGCAAGGTCGTAGACATCGGAAGGGCGGATATGACGCATATCCGGTCTTGGATGAACCGTAATGCCCTGCGCACCTGCTTCGATGCAGGTTACTGCTGCTTCAACAACACTGGGTATAGTCGTTTCCCGAGAATTTCGAAGCAGCGCAATCTTGTTCAGATTTACCGATAGAAGTGTACTCATGTCCAGCCACCGTTATATCGCCGATGATACATCCTTCGGCCGAGCCAGAATCCAAACAAAAGTCCGATTAACACCGCGCCAGCGCCGCGAATGAACCATTGCTGCGCGCGATCATCCGATAACGCATCGGTTAATTCGTTCAGGTCTTTGATTTTTTGGAGTAAGACCTCACGGTCTTCACTCAATTGTTTGTTTTGTTCATCGATAACAACAACGTTACCTGAAAGTGCAGTGATTTTTGCCAGGTCTTCAACCAGTAGGGCGTTCTGGCCTGCCAGGTTCTCCTGCGCTCTGGTCAGGGTTTCTTGTGCTTTTTTGGCTTCTTTCAGGCTGAGCAATGTCTGCTGGTGTTTTGTGTCGAGTGACTGCATATCAGATTTGACACCCTTGAGTTGCGTACTGGCGATGGGTTCGTCTACCAGGTACTGAGTCTGTAGCCAGCCTTCAAGGCCCTTATCTGTCCGTACCCTTGTAAAGCCCGTTTTTTCATTGGTTTCGAGACGTTCGAGGGGTGTGCCACTCTTGATGCCGCGATGGATAATCCTATGCTCGGCAGACTCGCCGCGGCGCAGGGGCACGTAAAGGGTGTCGCGGACGTAAACCTCGTCAGCAAATGAGAACTCGCTGACCGTCAGTAACGCCGTACCGATCAATAAAAACCCTGGTAACAGATTACCCTTTAGTAAATTGACCAGAGATACTTGGATAAAGCTAAGCGTTAGTAGCATCTTAGGGAAGGACCTTTTTAAAAGGTTTAACGGTGACTCGGGCGTAAACACCGGCAGCCACGTAAGGATCTGCATCCGCCCAGTCCTGAGCGTCTTTCAGGTTGTTGAATTCTGCCACGATTAAACTGCCCGTAAAGCCTGCTTCACCTGGGTCCTCTGTATCGATGGAAGGGTGAGGTCCCGCAACGATAACTCTGCCCTCGTCCACCAGGCCCTGAATCCGTTCCAGGTGTGCTGATCTGACACCTTTGCGTTTTTCAAGGCTATTATCGACATCTTCGCTGATGATGGCATAAAGCATTACTGGTTCTCCGTATCTAGTCTTTTGATTCCGCAGGTGTTTCGTCGGCGTCGTTAAGATAGCCGCCTTTAACAAGGTACACCATGGTAATGAACATGTATCCGAGCGTAATCGCGAAGCCGCCAACCAGCTTATAGGTTACCCAGATATCAGTGCTGTAACGGTAAGCAACGAAAAGGTTGAGCGCGCCGGCGATAAAGAAACCTAGTGCCCAGCCATAGTTGAGGTTGCGCCAGACAGGGTCGGGCAAGGTCAGGTGTTCCCCGAGCATTTTCTTTAGCAGGTTATCTTTGGACAACAGATGGCCGCCAATAAGGGCAATACTGAAAACCCAGTTAACGATTGTGGGTTTCCATTTAATGAAGACTTCATCCTGAAAAACGAGCGTGGCAGCGCCGGCGAGAATCACGACGCTGAATACCATCATCGTTCGCTTGCTGAGGGTCTTGTCCTGGTAGTACTCGAATCCAACTTGTATGCACACACCGACCATTAAAATCGCGGTGGCAAGGTATATGTCGCGTGTCGTGAAATACACGGCAACGAAAAGTGCTATTGGAACAAATTCGATAAATTGGCGCATGGTCATCATATCAATACAAACAGCCCGCCATCTTAATGCATTTTCCCGTCTAGGAGGAATCTGGCGGTTGCATCCAGTAGGGGAGCTATCTTAAACATGGTGATCGGGACGTTGTGTGACTAATATGGTCGACTTTCTGTTACTCGGCACGACAGCATATGAGCCAACTCTTTCGTATTCATCCGGTGAACCCCCAGCCTAGGCTAGTTCAGCAGGCCGTGGAAATTTTGAATAAGGGCGGAGTCATCGTATACCCGACTGATTCTGCCTATGCGCTGGGTTGTCACATCGGTGACAAAAAGGCCCTCGACCGAATCAGGGATATCCGTCGCCTGCAGCGTGACCATCATTTTGCCCTGGTGTGTCGTGACCTGTCGGACCTGGGTACTTATGCCAACGTGCATAATTCGGCCTATCGCCAGATAAAGGCTGCAACTCCTGGGCCTTTTACCTTTATTTTGCCTGCCTCTCGCGAGGTTCCCAGGCGGTTGGTCGACGAGAAACGGAAAACCATTGGGCTTAGGGTGCCAGACAACGAAATTTGCCGGGCCCTGCTGGAAAAGATGGGTGAGCCCATTATGAGCACAACGCTGATATTGCCTGGGGATGAAGACCCGCTGACCGACCCGGACGAGATACGCGAGTTGCTGCAACACCAGGTCGATCTGGTTATTGACGGTGGATACTGCGGCTTGGAAACAACCACGGTCGTCAGTCTGGAGGAGGATTATCCGGTTATCGTTCGTGAAGGGATGGGTGATACCAGTCTGTTCGTATGAAGCTGTTAGCTAAAACAGCACGACAGCATTACCCTGCTCCCGTATAATATTGGTTAAAAGTGACACCGAACTATTTTGAACAAACCCCACCCTTGTAGGTCACTTCCAGACACGCATTGTCGTGGTATCTTTATTTTTCTATCCATCCTAGAAATGCGCTTGAAACTGGAGAACTAGTGAGCCAAATAGAAGCCCAAAAACGTGTCCTTTCCGGGATGCGCCCAACCGGTCGTTTACATCTTGGCCATTACCATGGCGTGCTCAAAAATTGGGTGCGACTGCAACATGAATACGATTGTCATTTCTTTGTTGCTGACTGGCATGCTCTGACGACTCACTATGAAGACCCAGAAGTCATCGAAGAGAGCGTTTGGCAGATGGTGATTGATTGGCTGGCGGCAGGCGTGAATCCTGGGTCTGCCTCCCTTTTTATTCAATCCCGCGTGCCAGAACACGCTGAACTGCACCTGATGTTGTCCATGATCACGCCACTATCCTGGGTGGAGCGGGTTCCCAGTTACAAGGACATGGTTTCCCGGTCCAAGGAACGCGACCTGGCAACCTACGGGTTTCTGGGCTATCCGGTGTTGCAGAGCGCAGACATTCTGATTTACCAGGCAGGTAATGTGCCAGTGGGGGCCGACCAGGTTCCACATGTGGAACTCACCCGTGAAATTGCGCGGCGGTTCAACCATATCTTCGGTCGTGACACCGGTTTTGAGGAAATGGCCGAAGAAGCGATCAAGAAACTTGGCCGCAAGAACGCAAAGATGTACCGGGAGCTTCGGCGTAACTACATGGAACGAGGCAACCAGGAATCTCTGGAAAAAGCTCGGGTGCTTATCCACGACCAACAGAACGTATCGCTAGGTGACCGTGACCGTTTGTATGGATATCTTGAAGGCGGCGGAAAGGTGATTTTACCGGAACCGCAGGCGCTACTTACCGCTGCTTCGGTAATGCCTGGGTTGGACGGCCAGAAGATGTCTAAATCCTACAACAACACCATTCAGTTGCGGGAAGATCCGGATTCGGTCAACAAAAAGATTAAAACAATGACGACGGACCCGGCGAGAGTGCGTCGGACTGACCCAGGTAACCCCGATGTCTGCCCTGTGTTCCAGCTTCACGAGATTTATTCAGACAACGATACTAAAACCTGGGTCAGGGAAGGATGTACTTCAGCTGGCATTGGTTGCATTGATTGTAAAAAACCATTGATTGATCAGGTGTTGGTGGAACAGGCGCCGATGCGCGAGCGCGCAAGACAATACGAGGAGAATCCGGATCTTGTCAAAACGATCGTCGCTGAAGGATGTGAAAAAGCACGCAGTATCGCAAAGGCGACCATGGAGGAAGTGCGGTCCGCCATGGGTTTAGGTTATCGGTAGGGTGATCTGATGGAAGAAACTTCCCCGGAGGAACAAAAAGCCAGCGTTTCAATCGTCCAGGTAGAGATGCCGTTTGCTGTCATCGAGGGAACACCGATGACCCAGGTCCCGGTTGACCTTTACATTCCCCCGGATGCGCTGGAAGTCATACTTGAAGCCTTTGAAGGGCCGCTCGACCTGTTGCTTTACCTGATCCGCAAGCAGAACCTCGATATACTCGAAATTAAGGTGTCGGAAATCACCACGCAGTACATGGCCTATATCGATTTGATGACTGAAGCGCAGTTTGAACTGGCTGCGGAGTACCTGGTTATGGCAGCCGTTCTGGCAGAAATAAAATCCCGCATGCTATTGCCCCGCCAGTCAGACGACGAAACCGACGAAGATGATCCGCGAGCGGAGCTTATTCGAAAATTGCAGGAGTATGAAAGGTTCAAGCAGGCGGCGCTGGACATTGATGAACTGGAGCGCTTGAACCGAAACTTTTGGCATGCCCTTGCTGATGCGCCTGTAACGGAGAAAATCAGACCATTGCCTGAGATACAGCTTCAGGATCTGCTGGTTGAATTGTCGCGGGTATTAAATCGCGCAGAGAACTACACCAGCCACCAGGTTGCTCTTGAGCCGCTTTCTACGCGGGAACGAATGTCCAACATATTAAATATCATATCCGCTGCCGGTGACCAGTTTGTTCTATTTTCTAGCCTCTTCAGGGTCGATGAAGGTCGCTCGGGTGTCATCGTGACATTTATAGCGATGATGGAATTAATCAAAGAATCGCTGCTGGAGATCGTACAGTCAGAACCTTTCGCGCCGATTCACCTTAAATCAAAAGTCAGCAGTTTTGAAACGATAGAGCCTGAGTTGTAACCAGAGGAGCCCATGGATAGCTTACCCCTAAAACAGATTATTGAAGGCGCGATTCTCGCCGCAGAGGCGCCATTGTCTATCGATCAGTTGATGCAGCTATTCGAGGGTGATGAGCCAGAGCGAGTCGATGTGCGGGATGTCTTGCAGGAAATTGAGCAAGATTGTGAAGGTCGGGGTTTCGAACTGAAGCAAGTTGCATCAGGTTACAGATTCCAGGTGAGGTCCAGTTATGGTGAATGGGTTTCTAGGTTGTGGAAAGAGAAGCCACCAAGATACTCTCGCGCCTTACTAGAGACGTTAGCTCTCATAGCTTACAAACAACCAATCACCCGTGGCGATGTCGAAGAGATTCGTGGGGTCGCGGTTAGTACAAATATTATGCGAACGCTGCTCGAGCGGGGGTGGGTCAGGATCGTTGGTCATCGCGATGTGCCCGGTCACCCAGCATTGTACGCGACGACGAAAAACTTCCTTGACTACTTCAACCTTCGGAACCTTGATGAACTGCCAAGCCTTGCGGAAATCAAAGACCTGACGCAGGCGAATGAAGAGCTTGATATGGAAGATGACCTGATCGAGCTTCCGTCTCTGGAGCTTGATGTGGAAGAAGAGGCAGAAGTGGCTGGCATGGATGATGCTGATCTTGATGCTGTATCTGACCAGGTTGACACTATTCAACAAAATATCAAAAACCTTCTTGCCGCCGATGAAGAAGCGTTAGCTGCCGAACTTGGTGAGGGCGACAGTGAGGCTTTAGAAATCGAACAGCAACCAGAGCCAGAAGTTGTTGAGCCGGGCGAACTTGACGTTCAGTCAGGCACGCAATCAAGCATTCAGCCTGACAGTGATATAGACGCTGAGCCTGAAATAAAAATCACCCCTTACGACGACAGATCATGACGGAAAAACTTCAGAAAGTATTAGCGGCTCGTGGTCTTGGGTCCAGACGAGAGCTTGAGCGATGGATCGAAGCTGGCCGAATATCGGTTAACGGGAAAATCGCCAAGCTAGGTGACCGGGTAGCAGATGAAGACCGAATCCTGGTTGATGGTCGTCCGGTCAGTGTTAAAAAAGTTTCCCACCGGTTCCTGCTCTATAACAAACCTGAAGGCGAAATTTGCACCCGCGATGATCCGGAGGGTCGACGGACTGTCTTCGATAAGTTACCTAAATTGAAAAACCAGCGCTGGATATCGGTTGGTCGGCTTGATTTTAATACGGCGGGTTTGCTGCTGTTTACAACGGATGGCGAACTGGCCAATAAACTGATGCATCCGTCGGCTAATATTGACCGTGAATATGCGGTAAGAGTGCTGGGAGACGTGTCAAAAGACGCGCTCGATAAAATGCTGGAAGGTGTCTTGCTGGAAGATGGGATCTACAAGTTTTCGGATATTCAGCAGGGCAAGAACGCGGAAGAGGACGATGGGAAGGCTAATCAGTGGTACTACGTGGTGCTGATGGAAGGCAAGAACCGAGAGGTTCGACGGCTTTGGGAATCGCAGGGTTGCACTGTCAGCCGGCTAAAGCGTGTCAGGTTTGGTAGTTTTTTTATTCCGTCGGCGGTAAAGGCGGGAAGGTTTGTCAGCCTGAAAACGAAAGAAATAAAGGAGCTCTATAATATGGGAGGAATGGAAAGCCGGGGCCGTGGGGCACGGCCACCCCGTAGGGGTCCAGAGCGCAGGTAAGGCACGGTTTTCAGTCCGGTGTTCGCGGGGTCAGACTCTGGTTTTGTCCTGGCACTTTACTCAGCGTTCGGGCCCTCCCATTGTTTTGCATTAAATGTCCTGCCGTGCTCTTTTTGGCTGTCTGAGCCCAGTAAATACAAGTAAAGAGGCATCAGATCCTTAGGGTGTTGCAATGAGCTGGGGTCTTCCACCGGATAGGCAGCCGCCCGCATTGATGTTCTGGTAGCGCCTGGATTGACAATATTGACCCGAATAGACGAAGTCTGTTCCAGTTCGTCCGCAATCAGTTTCGCCAGCCCTTCCATCGCATACTTTGAAACGGCGTAGGCTCCCCAGTAGGCGCGTGGCTCTGCGCCGACACTGGAGCTTGTAAACAGTAACCGGCCCGCTTCAGATTTTTGCAATAGTGGCATCAGGACTCTGGTCAGCAGAAAAACAGCAGTTGAATTTGTGTGCATCACCCTGTGCCACTGTTGGATGCTGTAGTGGTCAAATGGCACACGGTCACCCAGGATAGCGGCGTTGTGCAGCAGTCCATCAAGTTTACCGTAGTTGGTCTCTAGCGCTTGCGCTAGTCCTTCTGCATCGGGTTGGGTGATCTGGGAGAGGTCCATAGGCACAATGGCCGGTTCCGGGTGACCCGCAGCGATAATTTCGTCATACACTGCTTCCAGCTTTTCAGTCGTTCTGCCTAACAGTATTACCGTGGCGCCGTGTTCAGCACAGGATTTTGCCGCGACAGCGCCAATGCCATCACCCGCGCCGGTAATAAGAATGACTTTTTCTTTAAGAAGGTCGTTTGCTACTTTGAAGGTCATGGTTGTTCCGGTCGAGCATGCGCAAGATAGTTAACGTCTATGTCGTTGCCTAGTTTGTAGACCCTGGTGACTGGGTTGTAGGTCATGCCCGTCAAGTCTTCCATCCGTAAATCAGCTGACCGACAGAAACCCGCCAGTTCAGAGGGCGTAATAAGCTTGTCGTAGTTGTGTGTACCCTTCGGCACCATGTTCAGGATGTACTCAGCGCCGACTACGGCGAATAAATAGGACTTGGGGTTTCTGTTGATCGTCGACAGGAAAAGGTGTCCGTCGTTTTTAAGAAGCTTTCTGCAGGATGCAATGACGGACCCGGGGTCTGGTACATGCTCCAGCATTTCCAGGCAGGTGATCACATCAAAAGGTTCAGGCGAAGTGGCTTCCAGTTCCTCAATGGTGGTCAATAAGTATTCTGCCCAAATGTTGGATTCATGCCGGTGGAGTTTTGCTACCCCGATGGGCGCCTCCGCAGCGTCGATACCAATAACGGTGGCCCCCTGCGCGGCAAGCGATTCTGTGAGAATGCCGCCACCACAGCCAACGTCCAGTACCCTTTTTCCAGACAGGTTAACCCTGTCTATGATGTAACCAACCCGCAGTGGATTAATCGCATGTAGTGGTTTGAATTCGCTTTCTGTATCCCACCACTTTTGCGCAAGTTCATCAAACTTGTTGAGCTCTGCTGCGTCTACGTTTCTGTCGCTCATGTTATTTATACTCGTCTACTCACGGTTTGTGTCCATTGGGCCCCGTTAAGGTCCTGTTAGCAGGACCTTAACGGAGCTATCGCTCAAGGCTGTCCATTAGCTCAAGGCTGTCCATTAGCTCAGGGCTGTTTATCAGTTCAAGGCTGTTTGCTGCTCACTGCCAATATCTTTTCCTGCCACTGCCGGGTGGCAGCAAGAATGCTTTCTGTGTCTGCTTCCGGTAGATGTCTGTTCGCCATAACGCGTTTGCCGCCGATCCAGACGTTGCTCACGTCTCTGGCAGATGCCGTATATATCAGTTGTGAGATCGGATTGTAAATCGGTTGGAAGCTCGGGTGTGAAAGATCGATTGCCGTAATGTCAGCCAGTTTTCCGGGTTCAAGGCTTCCGATCTGGTCCTCAAGTCCAAGGAACCGGGCGCCGTTGATGGTCATCATCTCGAGGCAGGTTTGGGCGTCCAGGCTGGTTGCATCGCCGGTGGTTGCTTTTGACAGCAAGCTCGCAGACCTGGCTTCCTGAATCATATCAAGGTCGTTGTTGCTAGCGGCGCCATCAGTACCGATCGCAACATTGATATTTCTTGCCCTGAGTTTTGCAACAGGACAGAAGCCCGCTGCCAGTTTCATATTGGATTCGGGGCAATGAGCAACCTGCGCACCATTGGTGGCGAGTAGCTCGATTTCATCATCTCGTAGCTGAGTCATATGCACCGCCTGCAGGGATGGAGAAACGATCCCCAGTGTGTTCATGCGATCAATGGGCCGTACGCCGTTATCCCGAAGGCTGTCTTTAACTTCAGTGGAGGTCTCGTGCAGGTGCAGGTGAACGGCAAGATCCAGTTGTTCGGCGTATAACTGGATCTTATTAAAGGCCTTGTCAGTAACACTATAGGGAGAGTGTGGCGCAAACGCTGTGGTCACTAACGAACTGTTCTTAATGCTGTCCCGGAATGCGAGGCCTTTATGTATGTGGTCGTCTTCGTTTCGTGCCCAGGCATTGGCAAACTGAAGTACGGGCATGCCTACCTGCCCGCGGAAATGCATTTGGGTCAGGGCGCGGCTTGCCGCTTCAGGGAAAAAGTAAGTGTCGGCAGCGCAGGTGGTGCCACCCATGATCATTTCCAGTGCAGCCAGACGGGTACCGTCATAGACGAACTGCTCGCTGACCAGTTCGCCTTCAATAGGCCAGATCCAGTTGGTCAGCCAATCCATCATTTCTCTGTCGTCTGCGATGCCGCGCAGCAGGGTCATGGCGGCATGCCCATGGGCATTGACAAAACCAGGTGTCACCAAGTGTCCCTCAAGTTTCAGTTCAGGCGCGGCCGGAAACTGTGCTGCGGCTTCTGTCTGTGGCAGCAGAGCGATAATGCGGTCACCTGCTATTACCAGGCTATGATCGAGCAATAGCGCGCCGGCGGGAATCACGGGTGCGATCCAAGTCGGTGAGATAATAGTCGGTGAAACAACCGTCGGTGAAACAACGGGCGGCGTGGCATTTGTCATTGGCGCTCCTGCTGGCAGATGGTGTTTTTTCTCGTGCCCCTTTGGGCATACTTGGTGGCATTATACCTGTCTTCTGCGGGAGAGTTACCAGCTTGAATTCAGTCTATATTCAGGTGCAAATAACAGCCCTAATATTTTAGTAATTTCAACAACTTATGAGACGGCAGGAACCACAAAACTAATGTGAATGGGGGCTGTCTTGTGGTAAGATTGATCGCTTGGTTAGTGGGGCCCTGAATGTGGCAGTTGCAGTAGTTTTTAATTGCTGAAGGTCAGGGGAATCTTGTTGTTAACCTTAATGAAGAGCGTCGCTAAGTGGCCGCTAGGTTGAGATAAAAGAAGTTATCCCGCGCATTATTTGATTCGACAACCGACCTGCTGATGATGTCATTGGTGGCATCGGGCCGTTCGGAAAAAAATAATGTGACGGTGTGATTACAGGATAAATTGAAGCAAATGTCAGAGTCCGACCACGAAGAAATCAGCACGATAAATATTGAGGACGAGCTCAAGCAGTCCTACCTTGACTATGCAATGAGCGTAATCGTCGGCAGGGCGCTGCCGGATGTCCGTGATGGGTTGAAACCTGTTCACCGCCGCGTGCTGTATGCCATGAGTGTTCTGAATAACGCCTACAACCGTTCTTATATGAAATCCGCGAGGATCGTGGGCGATGTCATTGGTAAATACCATCCCCATGGAGATACTGCGGCCTACGATACTATCGTCCGAATGGCCCAGAGCTTTTCCATGCGATATCCGCTGGTTGATGGGCAGGGAAATTTCGGTTCGCTCGACGGCGATAGTGCGGCCGCCATGCGTTATACAGAAATACGTATGGAAAAGATCTCACATGAATTGCTGGCTGACCTGGATAAAGAAACAGTCGAATTCGTTGATAACTACGATGGCACGTTGCAAATGCCTGAAGTGCTGCCTGCCAGGCTGCCGAACCTGCTGATTAATGGTTCAAGCGGTATCGCTGTTGGTATGGCGACAAACATTCCGCCACATAACCTGACCGAAGTCATCAACGGGTGCCTTGCTCTGATAGACAACCCGGAACTTACCGTCGATGAACTGATGGTGTTTATTCCAGGGCCGGATTTCCCGACCATGGGAATTATTAATGGCCGTGGAGGTATCGTTCAAGCTTATAGAACCGGCCGTGGGCGAATTCAGGTGCGGTCACGCTGCGAGATTATCGCGGACGAAAAGTCCGGTAAAGAAACCATTATTATCAAAGAGATTCCTTACCAGGTTAACCGCGCCCGCTTGATCGAAAAGATCGCCGAGTTGGTAAGGGATAAAAAGATTGAAGGCATCACGGAGCTTCGTGATGAATCCTCTACAGACACGCGTATCGTGATCGAATTACGTCGGGGTGAAGTGGGCGAGGTGACGCTGAATAATCTTTACGCGCAGACGCAACTACAAACCGTTTTTGGTATCAACATCGTCGCGCTGGTTGAAGGTGAGCCAAAGGTACTGAACCTGAAAGACGTGCTGGAACAGTTTGTCCTGCACCGTCGTGAGGTGGTTACTCGCCGTACCGTGTATTTGTTACGTAAGGCAAGGACACGAGGCCATGTGCTTGAAGGTCTGGCGGTTGCGCTCTCTAATATCGATCCAGTGATTGAACTGATTAAGAGCTCTGACAATGCAGCCGAAGCGCGTGAAAAGTTGGTGGCTCGGTCTTGGCGATCTGAAAATGTCATACAGATGCTGGAAAAAGCAGGCCCCAACGCCGCCAAACCGGTCGAGTTGGATGAAGCTTATGGTCTTAAGGACGATGGCAGCTACTTCCTGTCACCGGATCAGGCTCAGGCAATTCTTGAGATGCGTCTCAACCGGTTGACTGGCCTTGAGCAGGGTCGCCTGCTGGACGAATACAAAGAGATTATCGGCAATATATCCGAGCTCTTGGAAATCCTGGGAAGCCAAAGTCGATTGATGGAGATCATTCGCGAGGAGTTAGTTGAAATACGCGACGAGTACGGCGATGAGCGTCAGACAGTCATCATAGAGACCATGGAAGACCTGACCATGGAGGACATGATTCCGGAGCAGGACATGGTTGTTACGCTATCTCATGGTGGCTACGCGAAAACTCAACCGCTGGATACCTATCGCGCTCAGCGGCGTGGTGGGCGGGGCAAGACTGCCAGTACTGTTAAGGACGAGGATTACATTGATCACCTGATGGTTGCGAATACTCACGACACCATCCTGTGTTTTACCAATTTGGGTAAAGTGTTTTGGTTGCGAGTCTTTCAGATCCCACCGGCCAGTCGAACGGCCAGGGGCCGTCCGGTCATTAATATTCTGCCGCTGGATAAAGACGAAAAAATTACCGCAATGCTCCCAGTACACGAGTACACAGAAAATGAGTTCATTTTCATGGTGACCTTGAACGGCACCGTCAAGAAAACGCCACTGATGGATTTCTCACGTCAGCGAAGCACCGGGCTAATCGCGATCGAACTGGAAGAAGGCAACACACTGGTTAGCGCAGCCATTACTGACGGCACCCGCGACGTCATGTTGTTTGGCTCAGGGGGTAAAGTTATCCGCTTCAAGGAATCAGACGTTCGTGCGATGGGTCGAACGGCTCGCGGCGTTCGTGGTATCAAGCTGAAAGCTGGCCAGAAAGTGATTTCTCTGATGATTCCTGATGACGATGGGCTTGTCCTGATTGCCAGCCACAAAGGCTACGGCAAGCGGAGCAGTATAGAAGAGTACTCGGTGATTGGTCGCGGTGGCCAGGGCGTTATTGGTATGAAAACCAGCGAGCGCAACGGCGATGTGGTCGGTGCAGTGCAGGTGTTCCCCGGGGATGAAGCTATTCTGATCAGTGACAAGGGCACGCTAGTTCGTATTCCAACAGATCAGGTCTCCATTCAGGGGCGAAATACTCAGGGCGTTCGATTGATCAACCTGACCCGTGATGAGCATTTGGTTGGCATGGCGGCAGTCGACGAAATTGAAGGCGTTGAATTTGATGATGCTGATGCTGATGAAGAAGACGGGGCGGAGTAAAATACGAGTCATGTGATGACTCAGGACTGGTATTATTCAGGGCTGGTATTACTAAGGACTATTTTGTTAAATGTCGCATTAGCCTCAAAGCCAAGCGTGGCTAAATTGAGCCTTGATTTTATTAAGGTGGATTTGTTTTGGCCCCTTTATTAAAGCAGTTTAACCCGACCCTGAAAAATGACTGATTCTGACAAAACAACCAGCCTTAGTGATCTGCGCAACCGGATCGATCAGCTCGACACTGAAATACTAGCGAAGCTGAACGAACGTGCGGGCTGCGCGCTAGATGTTGCAGAAGTAAAGCTCCGGGAATCCGGTGGCGAGGTGCCGGTGTTCTACCGTCCGGAACGTGAAGCCCAAGTCCTGCGCAGAATGTCCGAGCTTAACCAGGGCCCGCTGTCCAGCGAGAAAGTCACGCAGGTTTATCGGCAGATTATGTCAGCCTGCCTGGCGCTTGAGGAACCCTTAAAGGTGGCGTACCTTGGTCCTCAAGGCACTTTTACCCAGATGGCGACACTCAAGCAATTCGGCGACTCTGTTGTAGGCATGCCATTGGTCACGGTTGACGATGTTTTCCGTGAAGTCACTTCTGAATCCTGCCATTACGGTGTGGTTCCGGTTGAAAATTCAACGGAAGGCGTGATTAACCATACCTTGGACAATTTTCTTGATTCTAATCTACGTATTTGTGGTGAGGTAGAAATCAGGGTCCACCATCACCTGATGGTGTCGCCAGAAGCAACCGGCGAAATAAAACGAATCTACTCCCATCAGCAGACTCTGGGTCAGTGTCGTCGTTGGCTGAATGGCCATTATCCAAACGTGGAGCGACTCACCGCTTCCAGTAATGCAGAGGCTGCCAGAAGGGTCGCGGAAGAAAAAGACGCTGCTGCTATTGCCGGTGAAATGGCGGCAGAAATTTATGGCCTGGATATCCTGTCCGGTCAGATTGAAGACGAGGCAGATAACACGACGCGGTTTATCGTCGTCGGTCGAGAGGACATTGGGCCCAGCGGCAACGACAAGACATCAATCGTTGTCTCTACGCATAACCAACCCGGGGCGTTATACAAGCTGCTGGAACCATTTCACAGGTATGGCGTTTCGTTGACGTCTATCGAAACACGTCCATCCCGCACGGGCATGTGGTCATATGTTTTTTTCATTGATTTCGATGGCCACAAAGACGATGAACTTATTCAGACTGTCCTTGGCGAAATTGATTCCGACGCACTGGAAGTCAAGATGCTGGGCAGTTACCCGCGAGCAATTAGTCACTCAAAATAGGAAGGCTTCCGAATAATGGTCGATTTTTTAACACTGGCGCAGCCCGGCATTACTGAGCTGTCTCCTTATCAACCCGGAAAGCCAGTAGAGGAGCTTGAGCGAGAACTCGGTATCGCCGATATCATTAAACTTGCCAGCAATGAAAACCCCCTAGGTCCTTCGCTGGCTGTCACAGAAAGTATTTCCGGCCTGTTGGGCGATCTGGCGCGCTACCCGGATGGCAGTGCCTACCAGTTAAAGGATAAATTGCAGGCCAGACTCGGCATTGATCCCGCCACGGTCACGGTGGGTAATGGTTCCAATGATGTGCTCGAGTTGGTTGCCAGGGTGTTTCTGGGGCCTGGGCTGGAATCGATTGTTTCAGAGCATTCTTTTGTCGTTTATCCCCTGGTGACTAAATCTCTTGGCGCAGAACTGAAGGTTATACCGGCGATCGAGTTTGGTCAGGACCTTAAGGCAACTCTGGCGGCTATCAGTGAGCAAACAAGGATTGTCTTTATTGCCAATCCCAACAATCCTACCGGCACCTGGGTAAGCAAACAAAGCCTGCTCAGCTTCCTGAACGCTGTGCCAGAAGACGTCCTGGTTGTGTTGGATGAAGCCTACGCCGAATATGTTGATGAACCGGACTACCCCAACGGGCTTGAGCTTGTCAGAGACTATCCGAATCTAATTGTAACCCGAACCTTTTCCAAGGCTTACGGGCTTGCCGGACTTAGGATGGGGTATTCTGTCAGCCACCCAGATATTGCCGATCTGATGAACAGAGTCCGACAGCCGTTTAACGTAAATTCGATGTCCCTTGCCGCAGCACTGGTCGCGTTGGACGACGACGCTCACCTTAAAGAGTCGGTCAGGGTTAATAACGAAGGGATGAAAATGCTAACGGAAGCCTGTGCCCAGCTCGGGCTGGGTTACATTCCCTCGGTCGGTAACTTTTTGACGATCGACTTCGGGCGAGATGCCATGCCTGTTTATGATGGCCTGTTACAAGAAGGCGTCATTGTTCGACCCATCGGCGTTTACGGTTTGCCAAATCACCTTAGAGTGACGATTGGCCTGCCAGAGGAAAATATGCGATTCGTCGGCAGTCTACAAAAAGTGCTTAGCGCCGACCTGAAACACCATGGTTGAATCGGCGCAGGTAACACACGAGTTTAAGCAGGTCTCTGTGATCGGCCTGGGTTTGATTGGCGGTTCTATTGCTGCAGGTATTAAGCAGCAGGGCCTGGCAGCTTCAGTGTGTGCCTGGGACGCGAACACAACCAGCTTGACGCTGGGACTTGATCTTGGCGTTATCGATAGCATCGCCGAAGATATTCACGAGGCCACAGCCCGGGCTGACCTCATTATCCTGGCAGTACCTGTCCAGTCGATGGAACAGGTGCTACGTGACATTGATCTTAAAGACCAGGTGATTACGGACGTTGGCAGCGTGAAGGGCGTCACCGTGGCAGCAGCCCGCCGAGTTTTTGGCGAACTGCCAGAAAATTTCATTCCTGGCCATCCCATCGCCGGGTCCGAAAAACAGGGTGTCCTTGCGGCTGATCCGAATCTGTTTCGCCGGCATAAAGTCATCCTGACGCCCGAGGAGGCTTCTAACCCAGCGGCGATCGCAAGCGTTGAAAAACTCTGGAGCGCACTGGGCGCAGACGTTGTCAGAATGTCTGCATCACACCATGATGACGTTCTGGCACAAACTAGCCATCTGCCTCATCTGCTTGCCTACGCGCTGGTAGATACGCTTTCTGCCGGAGGGGACAGCCTTGAAGTGTTCGAATATGCCGCTGGAGGGTTTCGTGACTTTTCGCGCATCGCCGCATCAGATCCCACGATGTGGAGTGATGTCTTTCAGGCCAACAAAGCCCCGCTAGTGCAGGTGCTGGATCAGTACCTGTTGAAACTCGAGATGCTGAAACAGTTGATCGAATCAGGGGATGTCGATCAGATCAAAGATCTGCTTAGCAGGGCTAAAACTGCCAGGGACCATTTCTCTAATATTCAGGCCATAGCTCAATCTAAAAGTAGCTCATTCTGAAAGTAGCTCAATCTAAAAGTAGCTCATTCTGAAAGTAGCTCGGATGAAAAATAGCTCGGATGAAAAATAGCTTAGATGAAAAATAGCTTGGATGAAAAATGACTAATCACGTTCGAATCATTGCCTTGGATGGCCCTAGTGGCTCAGGCAAAGGCGTTGTCGCAAACTTTCTATCTACACAGTACGAATTCCACCTGCTTGACAGCGGAGCGCTGTATCGACTGGTCGGACTGGCCGCGCGACGGGCCGGCCTGTTGTTGCAAAACCCTCCCCTGGATGAGGCGGTGCTGGGTGAAATCGCCCGCACCCTTGATGTGACATTCACCGCCACTAATAATCCCGAAGACCCCTTGGGAATAATGCTTTCAGGGGAACAGGTCGCGCATGAAGTGCGTACAGATGAGGCCGGTGTGGATGCTTCACGAGTGGCGTCACTACCAGCTGTACGTGACGGGCTATTTGAGCTGCAGCGCTCGTTTCGGCAGGCGCCGGGGCTGGTGGCCGATGGCCGGGATATGGGGACCGTCGTGTTTCCCGAAGCAGACGTTAAAATTTATCTGACGGCCTCTGCTGAGGCGAGGGCCGAGAGGCGCTATAACCAGTTGAAACATAAGGGTATTAGTGTTACGCTGCAGCCCCTTTTTCAGAGCATCCAAGCTCGGGATGAGCGGGATATGAACCGAGCGGTTTCTCCCCTTAAGCCCGCCGAGGATGCTTTCGTCATCGACAGCACCGACATGGACATAGAAGCAGTCCTGCAAAAAGTCGACGCTATCGTGACTGAAAAACTTGGTTGATCGAGAGCACCAACACCCTGAATCGTTCGCGAGAATGGGGGCAATCGAATCAACTTCACTTTAATCAGGCCCGCGGATGTTGGCGTCGTGGAGAACGTAGGGCGAAAGCCCAGGAAGTCATTGAATGAGCGAGAGTTTTGCAGAGCTTTTTGAAGAAAGCCTAAGAATAATAGATATGAAGTCCGGTGCAATTATCACCGGAGTTGTAGTAGACATCGATAGTGAATGGGTCACGGTACACGCCGGGCTCAAATCCGAAGGTGTCATCCCCCGAGAAGAATTCCTTAACGATAATCGAGAACTGGAAGTCGCAATAGGCGATACGGTTCAGGTATCTATGGATGCAGTGGATGACGGGTTCGGTGAAACACGTCTGTCACGAGAAAAGGCGAAACGCGCCGAATCCTGGATGATGCTCGAGAGCGTCTACGAGAAACAAGAAGTTGTGACAGGTTTGATCAGCGGCCGCGTCAAGGGTGGTTTCACCGTTGAGATCCAGGATATCAGAGCATTCTTGCCTGGTTCACTGGTTGACGTAAGGCCTCTTCGTGAGAACGAACAGCTTGAAGGCCGGGAAATGGAATTCAAGGTGATCAAGCTGGACCAGAAGCGCAACAACGTTGTCGTTTCCAGAAGAGCAGTCCTTGAAGCAGAGAACAGTGTAGAGCGCGAAGCGCTGCTGGAATCCCTGCAGGAAGGCCAGGAAGTCAAAGGTATCGTCAAGAACCTTACCGATTACGGTGCGTTCGTTGACCTTGGTGGCGTTGACGGCCTGCTTCACATTACAGATATGGCCTGGAAGAGAATCAAGCATCCGGGTGAGATCGTTGCAGTAGGTGACGAGATAGACGTTAAAATCCTCAAGTTTGATCGCGAACGTAATCGCGTGTCCCTTGGGCTCAAGCAACTCGGTGAAGATCCATGGGTTGCTATAACCCAACGATATCCCGAGGGTGCTCGCACCATGGCTCGTGTAACTAACCTGACAGACTACGGTTGCTTCGCAGAGATCGAAGAAGGCGTCGAAGGCCTGGTTCACGTTTCCGAAATGGATTGGACTAATCGCAACATCCACCCAAGCAAGGTTGTGCAGGTAGGTGACGAGGTTGAAGTGATGGTCTTGGATATAGACGAAGAACGTCGTCGAATTTCCTTGGGTATCAAACAGTGTCAGGGTAACCCATGGGAAGAGTTCTCTGTTCTTCATAGCAAGGGTGACAAAATCCGGGGCTACATCAAGTCCATCACGGACTTCGGTATCTTTATCGGCTTGGATGGCAACATCGATGGTCTTGTGCATCTGTCTGACATCTCCTGGAACGAGCAGGGCGAGCAGGCAGTACGTCGATTCACCAAGGGTGATGAAATTGAAACGATCATCCTGTCGATCGATGCCGATCGCGAGCGTATTTCGCTTGGCTTGAAGCAGATGGAAGAGGATCCGTTCAATGACTATATTACTGTCAATGAGCGCGGCGCGATTGTCACCGGCAAGGTCAAAGAAGTTGATGCCAAGCAGGCTGTCCTGCAAATGGCTGAAGAAGTTGAAGCAGTGCTAAAAGCTTCTGAAATCAGCGTTGATCGGGTTGAAGATGCTCGAAACGCCATCAGCGTAGGTGACGATCTTGAAGTTAAGATCATTTCGGTTGACCGAAAGAACCGCACGTTGGGTGTTTCCATTAAAGCCAAGGACATGGCTGATGAACAGGAAGCTGTTAGGGAACATCGTGAGAAAGAGTCAGAAGTGGCTCCTACGACTATCGGTGACCTGATTAAGCAGCAGATGGGCGCCGGTAACGACGAGGAGGCCAAGCCTTAAGTGTAAGCATGACGAAGTCGGAGCTTATAGAGAGAATTGCTGCAGTTCAGGGCCAATTGTCTGCCAAAGACGTTGAGCTTGCTGTGAAAATGATCCTCGATCATATGGTCGAAGTGCTCGCCGTAGGTGAGCGCATCGAGATTCGAGGGTTCGGCAGTTTTTCTCTACACTACCGGGCACCGCGATTGGGGCGTAACCCCAAGACCGGCGAAAAGGTAGAGCTTGCAGGCAAGTACGTGCCGCACTTTAAGCCAGGCAAGGAATTGCGAGAACGTGTGAACCTTTCGTTACTGGAAGCGCTCGAAAAAACACCACCGCAGTTTTAGTCAACAGTATAAAAAAGGCGACCTAGGTCGCCTTTTTTATTGGTTTTTTTTATTGGTCGTCAAGATCGCACCAAGTCCCTGTACCCAAAAGTGAAGTGACCAGAAAAATACTCGTAGAAGCGCGAAACGCCTATTCGTTGTAGAATCTTCGTATCTGATTTCGAGGACCCCTTTATGGGTTTCATCAAAAAAATACTATTCTTGTTTATAGCGCTGGTTGCCTTTTTGTTAGTCTTACTCGCAGCTGCCGACAATAGTGCACAAGTGGCCCTTAAGTTTCTGGAATACGAGACACCCGTTTGGCCTATTTCCTGGTGGATTATCTCCGCTTTTGTCGTCGGCGTCGTCTTCGGTAATCTGCTTAACGTGGTGTCTAATACTCGCCTGCGAATGGAAGCGCGTCGCGAAAGAAAAACAGCCCAAGGTCGTACTCAGGAACTGGATCTAGTGAAAGCCCAAAAGCAAGAGCCTTTGGTTTCACCTGTACCCGCGGAAATATAATTAACCGTTATGGATAACCTCATACTTTACGCGCTGATCGTTGGGGCTATTGGCATAGGTTGGTTGCTTGGACGACGCGAACGTACCAAGACGTCAGAAACAGTGGGCCCGAATTACTACCAGGGCTTGAACTACTTGCTCAATGAAGAACCCGATAGGGCGGTAACCACTTTTATTGAAAACCTCGAGGTTAACAGCGACACCCTGGAAACCCATCTTGCGTTGGGCGGACTACTCAGGCGAAGGGGCGAGTTGGACAAAGCTGTCGTCGTCCACGAAAACATATTGGTTCACGCAAAATTATCTAAAAACGACATGCAGGGCGTTCAACTGGAACTCGCTCGGGATTACCTCTTGGCAGGACTGCTGGATCGTGCAGAGGAGCTTTGTGTTCAACTCAGCCAGGAACCGGAAACCGGTAAACCGGATTCCATCAGGCGAGAGAGCCTGAAAATTACCCTGGAGATTTATGAGCGTGAAAAGGAATGGTCTCAGGCAATAGAAGTTGCCATGTTGCTGGCGGTTGGTGACGCCGCCGATCAATATGAGAAGGCGATATCCCATTACTACTGTGAAACAGCAGAAGAACTGCTGGTCAGCAATGAGTTTTCACGTGCTCGTGAGTCCGTTAGGGAAGCCATAGGACACGACGTGACCAACCCAAGGACATCCTTGGTTCGGGGGCGAATCGATGTTGAAGAAGGCCATTATGACCACGCTATTACAGCGCTGACCCGAATTCGGGACCAGGACCCAGTATACGTCCCAGAGTCTCTGGAAACCTTAGAGAAAGCCTATCAACTGGACCAGCGTCCACAAGAAGAGCTTCGCCAATACCTACTATCCTGCCTGGAGCTTACCCCATCTATTTCCATCGTGCTGATGCTCGCAAAGAGCATCAGGGAGGAACTTGGAGACGAAGCGGTTGCCAAGTTCATCGCTAAACACTTGAAGAAGAATCCAACTATTCGCGGTCTTACTCAGCTGATTGACCTGCACATTGATAACACCCAGGGGGTCGCAAAAGAGAACCTGGCGATCCTGAGGAGCTTCGCCGAAGCCCTGGTCGCCGATAAACCTGCCTATCGTTGCAATGGTTGTGGCTTTGAAGGCAAACGAATGCGCTGGCATTGTCCAGTGTGCAAGGACTGGGCAACCATCGAACCGATCTTTGGCCTTGAAGGCGAGTAGCTTAGCCCCCCGTCTTCCCTACTACCCCTGATCTCGTTAGTCCTCCACCTGGCATCTCAACCAAGTATTATCTCAACCTCGCCTAAATGTCATCCAGACCGAAGTGGAGAGATCTCTTCGCTGCCAACTACTCGGTGGTCCCGCCTACATCTACATAGGAAATAACCTACTTTCTAATGCCCCGCGTATTGTTACTTTCATCCTGCTTCTAAAGCAACTAAACACAAACAGGAGAATTACAATGAATCCCCAAAACATAGCAACTGCGATTTTCGCAGTCCTTGTACTTTGTATCGGTAGCGTCGCACAGGCCAATGACCTTTCGGGTCAGCTAAGTGGTGATGTGATGACAGTTAATGTTAATGAGGCCGATGCCGCATCTATTGCCAATGCGCTGGTTGGAATCGGTATTTCACGAGCGCAGGCGATTGTGGATTACCGTGATCAGTACGGCCGTTTTTACTCAGCCCAAGAACTGACTTCGGTAAAGGGCATTGGCCAGTCAACAGTGGAAAAGAACCTGTCGAGAATCTCCATCGAGTGATCTTGCATGGGCGTTGATATGGCGACTAAAAAGCGGTGCGTAAGCACCGTTTTTTGGTTTTCGCCGGCAAGGGTTTCGATTTTGTGACACGCATATCGGAAAAACTGAAACCATGGCGGGTCTGCTGTCTGCAGGAAATAGTCCTCGAAGGTAGCCTCAGGTTGTTTGTTCTTGTGGCTCCCCGACCCGTGCTCGCCTCAGGGCTTAATGATAACCGCGCCATTTTGAGTGTTTAGACCAGGTAAGGTTACTCTTGGATTCAATGGGTTACAAAGGGTTGAGTGTCGATCGAAGAAGCGAGTACCAGTGGCACCGTGCTCAGGGACTACTCAATTTGAGTGACCCGAAGAAGTGAACCACTGTGAGTTGTTCTGGTCTAATGCAACAGGACACTTTCATGAGAGACAATATAGTTAATCATTGAGGTGTTAATTATGACGCAAAAACGCAATTACAAGCAGTACCCGAAAGAGTTTAAAGAAGAAGCTGTGGCATTGATCACGGAGCAAGGTTATACGGTTGCGAAAGCCGCAGAAGCCTTGGGAGTAGCAACGAATATGCTCTACCGCTGGAAAGAGAATGCTGAGAAGCAAAAAGCTGGCATAAGCTTGTCAGAAGACGAGCGGACTGAACTCAAAGGCCTACGTCAAGAAGTTAAGACTCTTCGAGTAGAGAAGGAGATATTAAAAAAGGCAAGCGCCTTCTTTGCAAAAGAAATGAAGTAATTTTCAACTTTATCAAACGTAACAGTGAATACTATGCAGTACGCATCATGTGCCGCGTCATGGGCGTTAGCCCCTCTGCTTACTATGCTTGGGTCAAGTGTCCAGGCCAGCTGATTAGTGCAGATACGTTACATTTACACCGCCGAGCTAAAGCGCTATTTAAAGATAGTAGACAAAGTTTAGGTAGTCGAGAGTTGATGAAAAAACTTCGCGAAGAAGGTTTCCAAGTGGGGCGATGCAAAGTTCGTAGCCTTATGAAAACACTAGGTTTAACCGTCACACAACGGTTGGCGTACAAGGTGACAACGAAACGAAAACACACGGATAAAGTAGCGCCTAACCTGCTCAACCAGAACTTCAATCCCGTTGGGAAAGATGAAGTTTGGGCCGGTGACGTGACCTACCTAAGAACAGCCGAAGGCTGGATGTACTTAGCGATAGTGATGGATTTGTATTCGCGGCGAATAGTAGGGTGGCATATAGATAAACGTATGACGACTGATCTCATTAGCAAAGCGCTGGTGAAAGCGTACAACCTAAGACAACCGCCCAAAGGGTTGGTTTTTCATAGTGATCGCGGGTCCCAGTACACCAGTAAGCGCTTTGGCAAATTGCTCAAGGGCTATGGCATAAGGCCCAGTATGGGTGACGTTGGAGCTTGCTGGGACAACGCTGTTGTTGAGCGATTCTTCGGCAGCTTAAAGCATGATTGGATTTTTAAAGTGGCCCAGCCTACACGTGAGCATATGCTGCAAGATGTGACGGCTTATATGCGGTATTACAACCAGGAAAGGCTTCATTCGAGCAATGACGATATGTCACCCGTAAAGTTTGAAATATCTCAAATGAAAGTGTCCTGTTTAGGTTGACCAGAACAATTGTCGCACCACACGGCCAGATGCTGCAGGCCGCCTTCGGAGTGCTTGTCGAGATATTGTTTGTAGATCGTTGGTACGTCGTTGTGCTGAACGATGACTTCGATCTGTTGATCCCCCGAGTAAGCAAAAGCTGCGGAGATATCGACCGCTGTCTTTTTGCCATTGATTTCACACGGCGGGCTAATGTGTTTTTCAATATAAAAAGGGCCAACGCCGCGGCTAATCCAATGTTGCATCGCTTTGTCAATATCGGGCACGACGTATCCCTGCTGAACAACTGGTCCAAATAACTTGCTCATTTCGTTTATCTTATAAGTGACGCCCGACCAGCCTAGCCCCAAGCATTCTATAGCGCAAGATCCCTGCCCTTGCCTAAATCCAGGGTAGTTATTTTTCCTTTCTCGATTAGAGGTGGCTTTATCGAGACCAAAACAATAAGGAATGCAGTATTTTTCCTAATGCCGGTTTTGTATAAAAGCAGACCCAGATCATGGGTGCATTGAGCA
>Ga0209502_10000109_pt1 | contig 87214 bp, 80 predicted proteins | sample ArcticOcean_MG_C_10_FD_187442 | JGI IMG/M metagenome (GOLD analysis project Ga0209502, IMG submission 187442) | Marine microbial communities from western Arctic Ocean - ArcticOcean_MG_CB11_90 (SPAdes) (version 2) | ecosystem: Environmental > Aquatic > Marine > Oceanic | place: Arctic Ocean... | reverse complement strand
ACAAACTACGAGTTTTAGGACGGATAAAAGAAGGCTCCGTGCCTCACGTGCATTCCCTCACGAAACATAACATCACCAGGGACGACATCAACGACCTTCGACGTAGAAACGGGTTTGGTGACCTCATGGAAAACATTCCGTACTGGGCTGAAGCGACGAGGCTCCGGCGTCGAAACATGGAAGACCCTTCGAGTTACGTCCCAGAAGCTCCTCCAGCCCGGCCCGCGACCGACCTTCCAGACCGCGTAGGAACGGCCGGCGACGCGAACACGGAGTCGTTTTCCGTCAAAGCCATCAACACCACCTTCCGCACCGAAGGACGTGAGATTGGGACGAAGACGAACCAGCGCGCGAAGCAAGGAACTATAAGTCGCCAATTTGGTCCTCCGAACAGCGGTGAGAAGTCGGGCAGTTTCTCGAGGTTCATGGAGTTCCTCGGTCCGAGGTACTTGGAAGACGCCTGGGAGTTGTTGGGGCGCAACACGTTGCGACGTATAGAGGCAGAGATGACCAAGAAGCACAAGAAAGACCGCAAACCTCCACCGGGTCAGAGCGAGTTTATTCAGCTCAGCACGATGGTGAAACTTCTCGAGACCGTTCTCATCGTCCTTCGCGAGTATCCTCCTTTCGACGCTTTGTGTCGGGTTCCTGGGAAATCAGACGACGACTGCGAAGAGCCCGCTCAGGAGAGTGTCAAGAAACGCTACGAGGAGATAGACGCCCTCTTCAACAAGTACGACGCGCAAGTGAACGCCGCGAACCTCGCGAAACCCAAGGAGGGCGTGCGGGTGCTGCCGTTCAAGGAGATAAAACGGCGCGTCGAGAGAGCGTTTCCTCGGAATAGTCAAGAAATACCGAAACAAAACTTGTACATCAACATGTACGCGGAGTTTGTCTCACGCGACGATACGAAAAACCTCATACTCTCCACCAAAAGACCGCCCAAGAACGTCGACGCGCTCAAAAGTCTGCGACTCCCTATGAATACGCTGTACGTGTCTAAGAAGTCTGCCGTGATCGCGCTCGTCGATTACAAAACATCGAACATGTATGACCCCAGCGTTTCGCGTTTAGCGAGAAAGTCTCGAAACTCATCTGGGAGTACATCAAACGCAACAAGCTTTTGGAGACAGACAAGACGAGCGGGACACTTTTCGGCAAATACGGTATGTCCACCTTCGTCGGCAACATGCTCGACGATATAGGGCAGCCACGAGGAAACGAGGGCGCCATCAACGTCCTTCGTAAGTCCTACGTCTCCTCTGAGATGGACAAGGCGGGCGCGGGGATGACCGCCGACGAGCGACAAGCCTTAGCCTTCCATATGCGACACTCGGTCAACACGTCGTACAAATTCGTCCGAGACCTCGCGAAGGACAGGGTCATCAACGTCCAGCGCTTACGGCGTGATGTACAGCCAACCGGCTAAGGGCTTGTGTGCTCGTGTGTTTTTCAAGGACACAAGCTTGTGAGAAAATTCGACAGATATCAACTTAAGAAATATGTTGGTCTTGAAGTTCAAGATTTCACTACGGCCCTACAAGAAACCTTGGATATTTCTGTCGAACTGTCGAAACCGTGAGTCCCCAAAAATCCGACAGATAGACATTTCGCGACGACGACGCTAAAAGTGCGTATATCATAGATAGCGAGTTACAGAGCTCTACTCACGCCACGGCATCCTCGGCATCGCCTTCCGTTTCGCCGCTTGCTAATAACTTGGCTACCTCGTTTTTCGTCACGGTGGTCACTTTGTTCACCCCGAATCCGTCCACGGCGTCGTCCCAATTGCCTCGGTGAGTTTTCTTTTTCACATGCGCCTGGACGCTCGCGATTTGGTGTTTCAAGCGTTCGTGCTCCTGTGCCAACGTGCAGTTCATGTTCAGCGCCGCGTACGCAGCGTTTTTGCGCAACGTGGAATCAACTTTCTTCTTCCCTAAGCTCTTCCTCAAATCCAACATCTGGTGAATCGCGGTGTGTTTCTCGCTCGAATCTTGGAAATCGCGAGCGGGTGGATTTTGGCTATCGCGCAACTTTGTCTGCAGAAGCTCGAACCGTATCGACGCTTCGTTCGCCTTGGATTCGAACGCAGCCACGTCATTCATCTCGTGGTTCAATAAACGCCGCGCGGTAATCTCCGCGCTGCCTTCACGGCCGGGATGAGGCATGGCACGGCTGGCGATTTCCTCTTCGGTCAACTCTTCACCCTCGCCATTTTCGCCCGCTGCCTTCTCGGACATGCCGTGCGGCACGTCCCGGGGGGGTGGGGTTCACGAAGTGCGACGCGGGGTAAACGACGAGCCGGGTGTTGTCGCGTGTATGAACCCGGCGCGGTGTTCGGTCGTACACGCCGCGCGCGCGTCGCTGTGGCCCGCCGCTTGCCAATTTCCGGTGCGAGTCCGTCCAAGAATTCGGTCCCCCCGAATCCGCGAAAAGCCGTGGTCAGCTGTCGGTCCTGACGTTTTCCGTGTTGAACGCATCGTCACCACACCTTCCACCGCGCACAACCGCATTCGACCATGTCATCCTCCTCCTGCGTTGTATCGTGCCCCGGCGCGACGCGCCTCGCGCAGCGCGCGTCCTCCGCGGCGTCAGGAACCCGCGCGTGCGCCACCGCGCGTGTCTCCTTCCGTCATCGAAGATTGCCACTCGTACTTGTACCCACGCGCGCTTTCCTTGGCCTGGGTGGTAAATCCAAGGAAGAGAAGGCTCTGGAGGAGTTCGCGAGCACCAATCTCGGTAAGCGTGCCATCGAGCACGCCGCAAAAGGCGGCGGTGTGGCTTCGATGCTGGAGTTTGGTAAGAAAGAGCTGGAAGCCGTGGCTGTCGCGTCCGACGGCGCGCTCGTCGACGCGAAAACTCGCATTCTCTGCGCAACGCTCATCAACAAAATCGTCGACATCCCACTCATAAACGAATCCACGGAGCAGCTCATCGCGATTAAGGCGGTGAACGTTATCGCTGATTATCTGGAGAAGGAACTCGAGAAAGCGGGGATCAACGAGTTCTTCCAGGGCGTGTCGACGATGAGCGAAAAGAACGTCGACAAGTGGGTCGCGAACGCCGGGAAGAAAGTGAACGACGCCGTGGACTTACCGATGCTCGACGAGGACCAGGAAACAATCGTCATTGAGATGGTCCTGAAACTGATCGTACACAAGTTCATCAAGGGAAACGAGAAGAAGAAGAAGAAGGGTTTGCTCGGGCGTTAATCCTGGAGCGGAGTATCGTATCAACGCGACTATCTCCGCGACAGCGTTATTATCACGTGATTGTGCTATACATTTTTCGTTTCCCGAAGTCAGATACGCCCATCACGATCGCCCTTTCTGAATGTAAACTCCCCTTCCCACCTCACAACTCAACTCGCGTGGTTCGCGGGTGGTGTTTAGGGCGGTGTTTGATGCCGACCGAGGCGATGGCACGCGGTGTGTCCCGTTTATCGCGAAGAGTGGGTCAAGGCGTGTTCTCGTTGGGCAGGGCGCCTCGGACTTTCGATTCCGCGCCGACTTTGAGTTTCGAAACCGAGTTCGCTCGCCACCGCGTTTTCGGTGCGCCTCGGTGGTACTCCACGAGCGGTGCGACGCCTTTGTTCTCGGGCGCGTTTTGTGAGCGCGTGGATGTGGAGCTGGGTACTTCGAAAACGCTGGCCACCGTGGGGTTCGAAACCGGAAGAGTGGCGCGACTTGCGAACGGCGCCGTGATTGCGAGTTTGGGCGACACCGTCGCGATGTGCGCGGTGACCACGGCGCGCCAACCCGACCCGGACGCCACGTTCTTCCCCCTGCAGGTGGATTACCGCGAACGCGCCTCGGCGTACGGCAAGATCCCAAGCACGTTCACCCGACGCGAAGGCCCGCCCAAGGACCGGGAGGTGTTAGCCATGCGAGTCGTGGACCGCACGCTACGCCCGCTGTTCCCGAAAGGGTTCAAAAACGAAACCTCGCTTCAAGTCGTGGTGCTGTCCAGTGACAGGTGTCAGGACCCCGCTGTGCTGGCGGTGAACGGCGCGAGCTGTGCGTTGATGATTTCGGATATCCCCTGGAACGGCCCCGCAGGCGCGGCGAGGGTCGCGGTGAGTGACGATTTCGAGATCATCAAAAACCCATCCGACGCCGATTGCGAAAGCTCGCGGTTCGTGCTGACGTACGCCGGCACCGCGGACCGAACGTTGATGATCGAAGCGGCTGCTATGAAACACGGGGGTGTGCCTGAAGCGATTGTCGCGTTGGCGTTACGCACGGCGCACGAATTAGCAAAGGAAATCATCGAACCGCAACTGCGGTTACAAGCGGCGGTTGGTAGACCGAAACGGGAGATGGACGCTTTGGACGAGGCGGTGAAAAAAGTAATCCACGCCGCGTTTCTGTGTTCCGCGAGTTCACGTTTGCACGCCCTGTACGCCGAGGAGATCCAGAGCAAATCCGGTAGGGGGAAGAAAATGGCCGAGCTCAAGGATTCGGTTTTCGCCGAGCTCAGCGCGAGCGACGACGTGAAGAGCAAAATAACCGAAATCATCGCCGAAGACGTGAACGCCGACTCCCTCGACTCTGCGATCCGGAAATACCTTAAACACCACGCGGACGGTGCTTACCTACACGCGTGTTCGTCCGTGATGCGCACGCGTATTTTCGATACCGGGAAACGCATCGACGGCCGCGGCGTTGACGAGTTGCGCGAGCTGGTTTCCGTGGCGGACGTGTTGCCGGTGACGCACGGTTCGTCTATATTCGAACGGGGAAACACGCAGACGCTCGCGACGGCGACGATCGGTTCGCTGAACGACGTACAGCGGTTGGACGCGCCGGTCGGGCCGGAAAACAAACGACTGATGTTACACTACGCGTTCCCCTCGTTCTCCATCGACGAAACCCCGAGACGCGGCGGGTTGTCGCGCCGCGAAATCGGACACGGCGCGCTCGCCGAAAAAGCCCTGGCGGCGGCGTTACCGTCGTCCGACGCGTGGCCGTTCGCGGTGCGCCTCAACGCGGAAACCATGGAAAGCAACGGCTCGTCGTCCATGGCCGCGGTGTGCGCCGGTTCCATGGCGCTGATGGCCGCCGGGGTCCCGATTGAGGACCACGTCGGGGCGATTTCCGTGGGGCTGGTGATGGACGAGGACGAGTTTGGTAAGGTTACTCGACACAAAATTCTGGCGGACATCATGGGCCTGGAGGACGTGCTGGGTGATATGGACTTCAAAATCGCGGGCACCCGGACGGGGGTGACTGCCATACAACTCGATTGCAAGCCCGCGGGGATTCCGATTGATATCTTGGTGGAAGCCCTTTTAGTGGCGTCGACCGCTCGCGGGTTAGTCATCGACAGCATGTGCGCCGCGATTCCCCGGGCGCGCCGGGCGGATCTAGGCGAGGTCTCGGAGTCCTCTCCGCGGTTCACATCGATGGCAATTGACGTGAGTTTAATCGGCAAGCTCATCGGTACGGGGGGCAAAACGATCAAGGAAATCCAGCAAACCACGGGGGCTACCGTTTCCGTTGACCAGCCTAAAATAGGCCCGAACAGCGCGCGCGCCGGGGTTCACATGTCTGTGGGCAAGGTTGGTATCTTCGCCCCGAACAAAGCGTCTCTTGACTTAGCCGTGGAGAGGGTCGCCGCGATTGTCACGCCGCTCGCGGCTGGCGAGGTTGTGCGAGCCACGGTGATTGACGTGAAACCTTTCGGGTGGATTTTACGCACCGCGGGCATGGACGAGGGCATGCTTCACGTCACGGAGTACCAGTGGGACACCACCCGGATTGAAACCACCGAGTTCCTGCCAATCGGGGAAACGCTCGAGGTGAAGGTACGGAACTTTCCCACTCCCCACACACCGCCTCCGCGATTGCCCATACCAGACTGACTGACACTTTCTTTTTCATCTCTCGGGTTACCGAAAACGGCGCGGGGGGGACGAAATTTTCTAAAAAACAACTCGCGCCGGCGCCGGAGGGGTACGAACCGCCCCCGATTCGGTCGCCGAGTTTTGGCGGTATGCGACCGAAAACCCCGCTGGGCAGGGGCGCTGGAAAAAGCGCGGGGCGGGGCATCGGGGGGGGAGGTCCTGGATCGTCTGGAGGGTTACTGACTCAAGAAAGAACAACAGGCGGGTTTGTACGGAACCTGGACGGAACCCTGAAACGACCGCTGGAACGCGTCGGGGGCGGCGAGAAGAGCGGCGGCGACGGCGAGTGATGAAACGCCGTGAACTCGGTGTGATGAAACGCCGTGAACTCGGTGTGATGAAACTCCGTGAACTCGGTGTGATGAAACTCCGTGAACTCGGTGTCCAGGTCCGGGTACCCGGCGGTATCGAGTAGCGGTGCCATATTATTTTTATAAATAGTCGAAGGTACACTGGCCTCACCTCTTTCAATCGTAGCGCCTTATTATTTTTAAACCGCCTTCAAAGGTAACTCGCCTCACCTCTTTCCAAACGCCTCCGTGACTCCTTCCCTGACGAGTTCGTAAAACACCCTGGCGCGCTGGCGCATCACCGCGTCGTGAAGCGCCCCCATAACTCGCGCCGCGGCGGATTCCTGGTCAGGGGAAGGGTCCATCACGCACTTGACGTGAGTTTTGTTCGCGTCGGAATCAGTGACGGACGTTGTCGGTTCGATTCTTTGTGTTTTTTTTCGCTCGCGCTCCCCCGGCTCGACCACCACGTCGCGCGTACAAATCTCGAACCACTCCCCGATTGATTCACTTTTCGCGCTGTTTGCTGAAAGGACCGCCGAGGCGTTTATTTCGGCAAGCTCCGCAGGGTCAACCGCAATGTCCTCAATCTCACTTCGCGATGGCGATTTGGGTTCCACGTCCTTGGTGGTTTCGCGGAACCAAGCTTTTATGGCGTCTTCAGAAGTCGCCTTGGCCGCCGCCACGGTGGCCTGCACCCCCCCTTGCTTGGAAACGCCAGCGCTAACCGCGGAGTTTCCTTTTCCTTTCCCCGTATCCAGTCCAACCCCCCGAAGCGCCCCGCCGTACCCGCCAACCCCGAAAACGCGAAACGCGTCGTCAAGCTCTCGCCGCGCCACCACCCGCCGCGGCGCATCTTCCCACTCCTCCAGGGTTTGTGATAACTCGTGCGCGTCCGATCCGCCTTCTTTCCACCGCCAGCCGTCGCTTGACAGCGGGACGTGCCAAACCCCGGAAAGGGGTTCGGTGAAACAAAGCGCCAGCTCTGTGTTCTTTTCAGCCTCTTTTTCCTCGTCGGTTTTTTCCGTAACCGTAACCACGGTGGCTTCGTTTTCTTTTTTTCGTTTCGCAGCCGCCGTCGCCGCCGCCGCCGCCGCGGAGGCTTCCGCCTCCGCGACCGCCTTGGCGAGTTGATCTTGCTTCGCCCGTTTCCGTTCCTCAATCAGCTCCACCGGCTCTCCCGTTCCGGGCAGCGCGGACCAACTCACGTCGCTGTCGTTGTCGCTGTCCTCGGCTGAGATAAATAAAAGAAAGTGTCAGTATTGTATAGGCAAACAGTCTTTGGATTTGGGAAATGCAATACGTACCTTTGGGATCCGCAGCCGGCCGCGGCCCGCCGCGATCAAAACCCGATGAGTGCTTTTCCTTTTCTTTCGTCTTTTCTTTCTCCTTCCGTCGTCGTTGCTCGATCGCGTCCTCCACGCACCAGGCGGGAACGGGCAGGTCAATCTCTTTTAGTTTTTCGGACTTCGGGTCGGTCTCTTTTTCTTTTTCTTTTTCTTTCCTCGGATCCTTCACGGCGTCTTTCGAAACTTTCGTGGAAACCTCCACAGGCTTGGCGGGTTCGAAAACGGCGAGCTGCGGGTACCCGCCGACGTGCCGCCACTCGTTGAACCCGTCGATGGTTTTCGAATATGCCGCTTCTTTACTTTTCTTGGCGCTCTTCGCTTTTTTGCGGTCGTCATCGACGTCAGTAGCAATCGCACCTGGTCCGTCCGCTTTTCGTTTCTTCCCATCCGCGGCACCATTCATTTTTCCACTCGCCTCCAACTTACCGTCGTTCGGAATACCCCCGCCTCCCGTCGCCAGCTTCGTGAGCTGGACCCCGAACTTACCCTCGGCGATCATTCGTTCGATGCGGCGATCGACGGTTTCCGCGTATCGGCTGGCGACGACGACGGGAGTCGCGTCACCTGTTTTTTCGTCCGAAGGAGACTCGTCGTTTGCCCCATCTGTGTTTTTTCCTTTCGTTGCGTTACCAATCGGTCTTGGGGCGGCAGGCGGCGGCACACCCCCGCCAGTCCTCGCGATACCCGGGCCTTCTAATTTTCGTCTCGACGCCATGTCCCGCAACGCGATCCACTGCGTCTCGCCCGCTTTGTTCACCAGCAGGTCTTCGCGAATGAAACCGCTCACCAGCCACTGATCTAAATTGCTCCAGGGGTACGGACCTTGCACCACGTTCTTGGTTTGGGGAAAACGAGTCGGGCGTGGAAGGCCGGGTTAGGGTGGGGCACTTGAGCAAACCGGGTTGTGTGTTGTGTGGACGCGGTGGGTTGTACCAAACGTGCCGTGGGTGGGATCGTGCCGATCACGACGGCGACGTGCCCATTTCGCGACGCGGGATCACATTTGGCGCGTTGGTGGGAAACAGCCGTTCGCACGACGGCCGATCGCGTACCTGCAGATCCACGTAGTAATACACGTCCCCATCGTCGGCGGACGCCATCTGACTCGGAGAGGCCGGCACCTTCACCGCGCTCCCTCGAATGAGCACGACGCGACGCTAGGGTAAACCGCTGACGCCGGCGAGGCGCCAAAATTTTCGCCGATTTTACATTGCACAGCCTCCTCGAACCGCCAGTGCGCTCGGCGCGCGCGCTGTGACGATGGCGACGAAATCCGGTGGCGCGTTGCCTTCCGTGTGGCACATCGCGGTTCTTTCCAGGGTCGTCATGCTTTGTCTGATGCTCGGCTTCGACACATTGTTGGACGACTACGACACGTCAGGCCGTTTGTTTCCGGACGATGGATTTGCGGTGAGCACAGAAAACAACGCGCCATTTACGAAAACCTGCGCGGCGGTGCAAGGCCTGGTGACTTGGGATGCGGTGTACTTTCTGCGCATCGCGGATGTGGGGTACGAGCACGAACAAACGCACGCGTTTTTTCCGGGCTGGCCGTTACTTATTCGAGCCGTGGCCACGATGGGGACGTGGGTGGTTGGTACGATTACACAAATCGTTTCCGGAGATTCAGCGTTGCTTGGGCTGCACTGGAAAGCGTCGCCGAGTAAATGCGCCGCGGCGTCAAGCGCGCTTTTCCTGTCAAACGCAGCGCACGTGTGTGCGGTGGTGCTTTTGCAAAAACTGGGCACTGTTGTACTGCAGGATCCTGACGCGGCACGGTCGGCGGCCGTTTTATTCACAATGAACCCCGCGTCGGCGTTCCACAGCGCCGGGTACACCGAGAGCGTGTTTTCGTTTTTCAGTTTTTTCGGGTTCTGGCTGTTGACGTTTGAAACGGCATCCGCGCGAAACGCCGCGGCGCTTTTCTTCGCGCTAGGGTGCTTCACCAGAAGCAACGGGGTTTTGAACGGCTTGCTCCTGTTGCACGATTTCGTGACGAAAGTTTTGCCCGCAGTAGGGGTGGTTTGGCCGGCGAGCGCGGTACCGGTTGCGAACCTTTTCGCGGCGCTGAAAAAAACGAAACGAAAAAAAAACCTGGTGTGTGCGACCGCGGTCTTTTTGTGCCGGTGTTTGGTAACCGCGGCGCCGTTATTCCTGGTGCAGTGGTTCGGGTACCGCACGTACTGTACAAATGGCAGAACCCTAAACCCTGGTACCCTGAACCCTAACCCTAAATGGTGCCAAGTCTGGCGTCCGTTTCCCAACATCTACGCGCACGTGCAGCACGAGTACTGGAACGTGGGTTTTTTTAAGTACTACCAAGCGAAACAGCTTCCGAATTTTTTACTAGCCGCGCCGGCGCTTTTGGTTTCGTGTTTCGCGGCTTGGCGGTGGGTACAGGTGTATTTGGCTTCTTTGGGAGATGGAGGGGAAAGGAACGGTCGCGAGGTGTGTGAAAAAACTCCCTGGAGGGGCGAGGTTGGGAAAAGAAACGAAAAGGGCGCGCGACGGCGAAGCGCGCGAGTCGAAAAAAGAAACGAAAACGTCCAAGCATTCGAAAACCAAAAAAGCATCCGAAAAGACGTTTCCTGGATGCTCGCCTCCAGCGTCCGTCCTTATTTGTGGAAGTGGTTTTTAATGGCCACCGTGTCGTTACTAGTGATGCACGTCCAGGTCACTACCCGGTTTCTTTCGGTAACCCCCGGTGTGTACTGGTTCATCGCGAAACAGGGACTGAGCGGTGACCAACGGTTCGCGAAAACGTGGCGCGTTTTGGCCGCCGCGTACTTCGCCAGCTTCTTTTTCCTCGGCGCGCTGCTGTTTCCCACGTTTTACCCGTGGACGTAGTCGGTACAGTAGTTATAGGTTTTCAGTGGGAAGTAGTGGGTTGTTAGTCTGAGAAGTAGCGTGTTGTTGTTGGGTAACTTTTTTCTTTTCTTTCGTTGTTGTATGGGTAACATTCATCACAAGATGGTGACCCTTGACTATCCTATGAGATCAAGCTCTTTTTTTTTCTCGGCCAACCCAAGTAAGTTTGCCAAAAGATCATTCCACCATCGGCGCCGTTCCCTTCGTCGCCTGCTCCGCCCGTTTCGTCGCCTCACCCACCGCGCCACGAAGCTCGGCCGGTATTTTCCCCAACACCACCCCCGCCGTGTCTTTCGCGTCCCGCAACGCCGCTAGTCGTTCCTTTTTCTGCCGCAGCTGTTCACTCAACACGTGCTCCAACGTGGCGTACGCCTGCGACGGGCGAATCGCGTTTAGAAGGTGGTGCATGTTGTTCAGCAACAACGTGATCTCCTCTACTCTTCGTTCGTACGACGACGGCGTGGCAATCACGTCGTGTGTCAACGCGATGAACCGCTCCAGTAACTCCTTGTTCAAGGAAATCAACTCCTCACGCAAGTCAACCCCCGGACCATCACGGCGGTACATGAGGCTCTGCTCAAAAGGCGGTTCCACGAAATCAGTCACGTGCTCCGCCCCGAACGCGGTGTACGACCCTTTCACGGGGGGGGGGGGTTGTGGGGGCTCAGCATCCTGCCCGTACAGCTTGTAAAAGTCAGGCGGAGGCGGGTACGACGTCATGCGCAGCACGAGACCCGCCGTCTTCGTCACGCGCCACGCCGAGTGATAAGGATTGGGAAGAACAAAAAGTCAAAAACGAGTTTCTGGGAACGAACGAAAAACGTCACCTCTTTTACAAAGCTACGACTCCGGTCTTCGCACGTCGGGGCGCGTGGAGCGCAGACGCAAGTGCGCGCGGAGGCGAATAATGGCAGGACACAAGCGGTGCTCGCCCGGAAGGCAGAAAAGCCAGTGCAAGGAGTGTAACCCGTGTCCGCACGGCAGGCGGAAAGCCAGGTGTGCGGAGTGCAACCCCTGTCCGCACGGGAAGCTGAAAGGCAACTGTGCGGACTGCAACCCCTGCTCCCACGGGAAGCAGAGAGGATGGTGCGCGGTGTGCAGCCCCTGTCCTCACGGCAAGCGAAAAACGGGCTGCGCGGACTGCAACCCCTGCCCCCATGGCAAGCTGAAACACGACTGCGTGGTGTGCACCCCTTGCCGCCACGGCAAGTTGAAAAGGAACTGCGCGGCGTGCAAAGCGGCACGCGCGGCTCCGCCGAGGTCGAAGCGGGTCAAGCGCGAGCCGGAGAGTTCGCCCGAGGTCAAGCAAGAGCCGTTCACCATTCGCGGCTACTTCGGGTTTGACGACGGCCGGTAAACTCCGTTTGCCTAATCACTTTGATGACACAAAAATACGCGCGCCTTCCGGTACTCCTACGCTTCTCAAAGCTCGCCTTCGAGACAAATCGCTACCCTACCACCACCGCGGCCGCGGCGCGTCGGCGCACCATCTCCATGCTGGGAAGGGTTTCCCAAGTTTTATCGGCATTGTTTCCGTTGCGGTTTGAAACGGACGCCCCTGAAACGGGAAACCGAAAAGCCTCGCCTGTCCACCGCCCGCGCGTGCTCCCGCCAATCGCGTACACCCACCCGCCGTGCGCCCTGAGATTGTAAAAATAAATGTCAATCTCGTATGGCCAATCAGTCGGAGGAATGTGGTTATTGGGAAATACTTACACGCACGTGAACCCGTACCACTCGGGAAGGGGAAGAGTCGCGACGAACTCGTAGGTATCGGAATCGGGGAGGTAACGCCACAAACCGCCGTGTTCGGTTTTGGCGACATTCGCGCCGTCGGTGGAAGTGGCTTTTTGTTCCTTCGCAAACGCCGCCGCTCTCGCCGCTTTACCTTCCGCCACGGCGTCCGCTTCGCAAACGCCGCTGTCAATGGCGAGTTTATAAACGCAATCTCCCACTTTCTTAGCGCGCTTGTCCATGCGGTTGGTGCCTACCGGTTTGTTTGTGTCGCCAGACGTTTTCGTTTTCGTCTCAGTACTTTTCGATTTACCATCACAAGTGTTTCCACTGGAGCCCCAGGTCAGGACGTAGACGACGTTTTTTTCGTGCCCGTTTTCGTCATCAACGCAGGCGCACGCGCACGCGCCTCCCCCCGGCAGCGGTTTCACGAACCGCCACTTGTTTGTTTCCGGGCAATACGCCTCCGCGGTGGGTGTCGGGCCTTGGTTCGGGTCATCGCCAGTTCTGCCGCCCCACACGAAAAGCCGCCCGTCCCCCAAACCAGCCGCCGCGTGCAGTTTTCGCGGCGTTTGCAACGCGCAAAGCGACCACCATTGCTTTTTCGTCGTGTCCGGCGACGGGACCCACCCGCGGCCTCCATTTAAGTCACCAGGATCGAGCGTTCCATCCTCATCCGACGCGCCATCTAAGCGCAACAAGTCCACCGCCCCGGAACACGAATCGCCGTTGCCCCAGCCGCCTATTAAATAAACCCCCCAATCGCCCGTGGAACAAGCGGCCACGGCGTGCCTCGCTTCGAGCACGAATCCAGCAGGTTCCCAACTTGACGTTTTTGATTTTTCAGTACCACCTGTTACTACACTTGTTACTGCATCGCCTGATGACCCTACTCGTAAAACTTCGCAGTCGTGCAGGTTGCTTCGCACGCCCCCCCCCGCGATGGCGAAAACACACCCGCCCGCCACGGCGACGCCGTGCGACCCGCGCGGTTCGCGTAACCGCGGCGCGCGCGACCACGTCAGTTTGTTCAAACACAAACGCTCCACCACACCCACGGTTTGGCCGCGGTTACGACCGCCCACGACGTATATGAAAGAAGAAGTCTCTTCTTGTTGTTTATGGACTAACAACGCGTTTTGGGTTCCGTCGTTCGGGTCTCGTACCGGAACCGCGCTCGCTTCCAACCCGGACGTCGTCGCCGTCGCCGCCGTCGCCGCGCGCGGGCAATCACTCACGGCGTGTCCTTCCCCCAAACACCAGTGGCACGTGTTGTGGTCCAACTCACACCGCCCTTGTGTCAACCGCAAACACCCTTGCAGCGCGTAGTTGTGGAACCGGCAAATCTCAACCCCACTGGTTTCGTTGGTTTTCACCGGGTACCGTAACGGGTACCGCGCGAAATTTATCGTCGCCGGCGTTTCGGTGCCGGCGTGCGCTTTGTGCGACGACCGCGACCGCGCGTTCGTGACTTCGTCTTGACACACGGTCGCCCAGAAGCGGGGGGGCAACAGGTTAGGGTTTGCTTTAGGGTTTCCATCAGGGTTTGTGTGGCCTAGGGTTTTCTTTAGGGTTTCCTTCAGGGTTTCAGTCGCAATCCTCGCCAGGGCTTCGCACTTGATCGCGACGACTCTCGGCGCGCACGTTTTCGCGATTGCCGGCAAAACCCGCACGAGCGCTTCGGCGGCCCTGACGCCTCCTATATCCACAAAAACGACTAGCGGTTTCATTTTTGTCAGCATGTCAACGAAGAACGGCATGTCCTCCAGCACGTCCATGCGGTGAAATTTCAGGGCGGGGTACTTTTCGGTTGAGAGCCGGATGAACTCGGGCGACACGTCGATACCGACCACGTTTTCGGGACACCCAACCGCATCCGCCAAACGTTTCGTCGCGTCCCCGTGTGCGCTGCCCACGTCCAAACACACCTCGCCTACGTTGGGCGTGTCGCTTGCTAGCCTCCGGAACGTGCCAGTGGAGTGCGCCAGGAGAACCACGTTTTTGGAGGTGCGGAACGAGGTGGGCGAGGTCTCGGGACCGCCGGGGTCGTCGGCGGATTTCTCGCCGCCGCCGAACTCGGTGCCGCGCTCGGGAACGAGGTGGAACGCGTAGCCGTCCAGCGCCGCGGTCGCGGCCGCGATCGCGGCTGTCTCGACGGCATGCGAATCGGGCGCCATCCCGGGGGGACGCGACCACCGCGCGCGTCGCTGTGTCCAAACGCGAGCGATGCAGAGCTTGTGCGTCCGAGAGAAAACGGCACCCCGCGGGGAGATAAAAGTTTCGTGCGTTGACGTGTCACCTCGGAAGACGACTTTTCTCAGTAACCTCCGCTTGCTCGGGGCGTCACTCCTCCGCCACGCGGACGAGAAGCACTCGCATTAGTGGAACAACATTGGTCTCCACGTATCTATACCAACCGTGTGACCCGTCCGTCCCGCCGTCCAATCAAGATGCCTCTCCGAACCCGCGTCACCGATCTGTTAAAAATAGACCACCCCATCATACAGGGCGGCATGCATCACGTCGGGTACGCGTCTCTCGCGGCGGCGGTTTCCAACGCGGGTGGTTTAGGCACCATCACCGCGTTGACCCAGCGAACCCCCGAGCTGCTACGCGACGAAATCCGTAAGTGTAAGGCGCTTTGTCAACACAAACCCTTCGCGGTGAACTTCACGCTGTTGCCGAGTTTGGCACCGCCTGATTACCAGGCGTACGCCGACGTTATCGTGGACGAGAAGGTCCCGGTGGTTGAAACCGCCGGGCGGAACCCCGGACAGTGGATCGCTTTTTTCAAGAAACACGGCATCACCGTGGTGCACAAGTGCGTCGCGATTAAACACGCCCTAACCGCGGAAAAACTCGGCGCCGATTGCATCTCCATGGACGGGTTCGAGTGCGCCGGGCACCCCGGCGAGAACGACGTCGGGGCGTTGGTGTTGTTAGCGAAGGCGGCGGAGAAACTCACGGTTCCGTTCGTGGCGAGCGGCGGCGTGGGGAACGGGCGGCAGCTCGCCGCGTGTTTGGCGCTAGGCGCGGACGGGGTGAACATGGGCACACGGTTCATGGCCACGAAGGAAGCGCCTATACACGACGGGATAAAAAAAGCTTTAGTAAATGGAAATGAGCACAGCACCACTTTGGTGATGCAATCTCTGGGGAACACGGAGCGGGTTTTTAAAAACGACGTAGCGATGGAGGTCAGGGCGATTGAAGAGAAAAATCCGGGGAAAATAGAAGCCATACGACACCTGGTGTCAGGCGAGAACTACCGCAAAAGCTTCCAAGAAACCGGCGACGCGAACTCGAGCGTGTGGAGCGCGGGAATCGTGATGGGGCTCATCGACGACGTACCCACGTGTGACGAGCTGATTAAGCGAATGGTCAGGGACGCGGAGACAATAATCAAACAACGGATGAATTCGCTGGTGATTCCGAGAAGCCGGCTTTAGTGTGAAGTTTAATGGAGGCGATGCCGAATCATCTTTGCGCGTCTCCTCTCCTTTTGCCACGTCACCGAAAACTTCGGAATGCTTCGACAGATGCACAGATCTGGCTACACCTGCACACCGCGCACGCACGCACGCGGGACCATGTCCGTCACCTTCCACGCCCTCCCCCCCTCCGCCAACTCCGCGTGCACGCGCTGCGTGCTCAAGTGCGCCGGCATCGAGCACGAGGAGGTGAACGCGTACGGCCAAACGCGCACGCCCGAGTACATCGCAAAGTTCATTACCAACCTCGCGCCCGCGATTGAGCACGACGGCGCGTGCGTTTCCGAGACCAACGCCATCGGTACGCCTCGTGTTTCCCGGTCGCATTCGTGGACACACCGCCCGCACGTTTCCGGGACCCATCACTCCGATGCACAACCGTCACCACGTGACCTAACACAGATCTCGTCGCGCGGCGTTGCCTGACATGTGACATCCTTCTTTTCCCTCATCGACAGCTCGCTATCTGTGCGCTGCGTTCCCAACGCAGGCGGGCAAGTTCTACCCCGGTGATGCCAAGAATCAGGCCAAAATTGACATGATCGCCGAGTACACGGGCATCTCCGTGTACAACCTCGTCGCCAAGGCTATGTATCCGGACGTCGGGTTTCCAGGCGCCGCCGGCGACGTCTCCGCGATGGACGAGCTCAAGGCGAGCGTGTCAGAATCCCAATCCGCCGCTGCCAAAGAGCTTCTCACGCTTCTCAACGACAAGTACGTCAACGGGTGGCTCAAGGATAGCACGTACCTCGGCAGCAACGAGCCCACGATCGCCGATTTCAGGTTCGGACCCGTCCTGCTCTTCGCGCGCGTCGCCGTGAAGCTTCCCACTAGGATCGAGAAATACCTCCAAGACCTGGAGGAAAACGTGCCTGGGTACAAGGAAGCCACTGACGGTCCGAGAGGGTTTGTCGCGGACAAGGTCAAGGCGTAGAGTCTTCGTCCGGACGGAGTACGGGGTTTCAATGTTGCCGAGCCGTCGGCCGAAACGCTCGCCAACGCGCTTTCCGAGGAGTTTGGCGGAAGCATCACGAAAATGCGCCGCGGCGTCGGTGATGACCTCGCGAAGCGCTTACGGCAATCAGCAGCCGTGTTGCCCGTGTTGGAGAGACGGGGTACAGAGACGGGAGCGCGTTTTTGAATATCAAAAGTTTACGAGAACAAATTCTTTTCACAAGAGTTACGAAGCCGTCCTGGGACCGGGACCACATGGGCATATGACCTAGGGGCAACCGGCTTTTCCGAAGCAGGAAGGGCAGTACATTTTGCAAACTCCAGTGTCGAAGTTGACCTGAACGCCAGGGTCGCACTCTGGGCACCACAAATCCTTACAGAATTCACAGAAGACGAAGAACGAACCCGACTCTTGTTTTTTTTTGCTGCAGGAGCCGCAGATCGTTTTGCCACACCCTCCTTTTCCGACGCAGCAGTCCGGGTGACCACCTACGCGGTCGGGTTTGTACATGCACTCATCACACCAGGAACACCAACACTCTTGGCATGGGATGTAAAGGACTTTCGCTTTCTTCTGGCAGTCGACGCAGAGCTGTTTCCCGCATCCGGGTTTGCCCTCGTTTCCAATGCAGGACGTAAGCTTGCAGCTGAAAACACAGCTCTGGCACATCACCTCGTCGCAACGATCGCAACGTAAAAATATGATGTTAGCGGTCACCTCGCATTCCCCGCGACACACGAAGAAGTCGCAACACGTGCATTTGCATCCTTCTTCTACCGCACAGCTCGTGCAGTATGTTTCAGTGCACGCATCGCACATGGTCACTTCAGAGGTCTCACTGACGAGGCCGCAAGCGTCGCACTCCCAGAGATCAAAACTGATTTTTTCTTTGTCAGATAAAAAGGTTTCGGTTGGATCGTCGCGGAGGCACTTGCGGAATTTGTCAAGCAGGTCGGATTCTATTTCGCACCCAGCTAGACGCAGGCATCGGAGTCGCGTATCCTTGGGACGATCGGGCATACCGATATCCTGCAAGAAGCCGAGGATATCGGTATTACACACCCCGGGGCAGTTTATGAGAAAAAAGGTTTCAAGCGAGGCGAACTTCTTTTTGAAAGAAGGGCCGGCGTGGAACAAGTAGTGTCCTTTGAACGTCACCGGGGCATCTCGCATCTCCAAGCGCTTCACGTCGCCGCAGTATCGCAACAGGTCTTCGAAGCGCTCGTCCGTGATCTTCTCGCCGAGCTTGCCTTCGAGCACGAGGTCGCAGGTACCCCAGGACCCGTCACTCGTAACGACTTTTCTCCACACCTTCGAAACGCAAGCGAGGGCAAGGCGGTCTCTGGTGTTTGTGACGTGCGCAAAGACCGCGGCGGCGACGCTTTCGTCGACGTCGAAGGTGGGCTTAGTCAGCTCCCTCGCATCACGGCGCTCGGTCTTTTTCTTTCTCGCGCGAGCTTTCTTACCGGGCATCGCGTTGGAGGTTGTGTCGTTGCTTGCCAAAAGTGCTGGCTTTTCGCGCCCAAAGTGAAAAAGGTGGTGCGAATGATCGTAACGGGCCCGTCCGAGGAAAATTATAACGCCCCTTTGAGATCTCGACGAGATCAAGCAACAACCCACACCGCCACACGCGAGGCACGATATCAGATTCAGGGTGGCCAACGTATCCAAAAAGCAACTCGCGATGGACGAAGAAACGTATGCGAGCGAAAGCGAAAGCGAAGAGGTTGAGAGCGAAAGCGAAAGCGATGAGGCTGATGAAATTCATCAGGCCGCGAAGGAGGGGATTGGGTGACACTGAAGCGCTTGCATCGGCAAGGTCACCCGAGGACCGGCACCGAAGTTTGCCTCGCAGCGGCGGAGGGCGGAAGGCTCAACGTACTGCAATGGGCACGCGCGGAAGGCTACGCGTGGGACGAGTGGTCGTGCAGCGCAGCGGCATGGGGCGGGTACCTAGAGGTTCTGCAGTGGGCGCGCTCCAGCGCCTGTCCGTGGGATACGACGACGTGCTCGAGGGCGGCGGAGGGCGGACACTTAAATGTTCTCCGGTGGGCGCGCGCGAACGGATGTCCGTGGGACAAGGTGACGTGCGAAAAGGCGGCGTTTGGCGGGCACTTCGAGGTTCTTAAGTGGGCGCACGCGAACGGATGCTCATGGGACGCAGAAACGTGCATGTTGGCGGTAAACGAAGGGCACTTTGAGATGCTTAAGTGGGCGTGCGCTAACGGGTGCCCTTGCGACGAGAAATCGTGCGCGCTCGCGGCGGATGGCGGACACCTCGAGCTTCTGCAGTGGTTGCGCGCGCATGGCTGTCCGTGGAGCGGTGCGACGTGCTCCATGGCCGCGGAGAACGGGCATCTAACGGTTCTAAAGTGGGCGCACAGGAACGGCTGTCCGTGGGACGAGTTTACGTGCGCCAAGGCGGCGGAGGGTGGACGCCTTGACATGCTTAAGTGGGCGCGCCAGAACGGCTGCCCGTGGGATGTTCGGGTGTGCACGTATGCGGCAATGGGCGGGTACTTCGAGATGCTTCAGTGGGCGAGGGCGAATGCGTGTCCTTGGGACGAGGAGACGTGCGCTTTCGCGGCGATGGGCGGGCACCTCGAAATTCTGCAATGGGCGCGTTTGAACGGCTGTCCATGGGACTGGACGACGTGCGTTGGGGCGCAGCAGGGTGGCAATCTTGAGGTGATGAAGTGGGCGTGCGAGAACGGCGTGCCAACTCGTGGGATAGGCAGTGTATCTGAATGCACGGTCAGTTAGTACCTTTGGATAGGACGATTTCAAGATCGATCGAGGCGCAGTGAGAAAAGACGGAAAGCGGCGCGAGAGACGAACGGGAAAAGACAAAGTGATGACGAGTGTACAAAGGCTAGGATCTAGCCGCACTAGTTAGCTCGATGTTCGTAAGAAAAAGAAAGAGTGTGTCAGCGCGATTGTTTGTTTGTTTTAAGAGGGTTTAATTCCTTTAAATACAAGTATCTAACTCGTGTATGTAGTGTTCTCTCTCGGGGGAAGGTACCGGCACTCTGTACACCTTATTTCCTCCACATCTCGGCACCGTACCTCGTTCAATTTTTCTTGAGCTCCGCGAGCGTTTTCTCCGAGTGCCGATCCGTGGCGAGCAGGGTGAACTTGTGCGCGTTGATTGTGAGGGTGTTCCCCACTACAAAGTCCCTGGCGAGGTACGGCACGTTCGACCCGGGTTTCTTGACCGGTTCGAACGTGCGTTCCAGAAACTTCCCTCCTATCAACCCACTGTTCCTAACCGGGGGCTCGAAAACCGACAACGTCCCGTCCACCAGAAAGAACGAAACCACGAACCGCCGGTCGTCGTGCGGCGCGAACAGTGAGTCTGTTTTCGTTTTCAAAGCGTTTGGTGAAAGGTCGTTTTCAAGCTTTGATAGGTCGTTCTCGAACTTCGCGGTGAACTGGATTGTTTTGCCGTCGTTCTTTTGGAAGTTGGACACGTCGAAGGGCGCGCGTTTCGGAATCAAAGAGGTCAACGAACAATTCCGCAACGAATCCACGTCGCTGCCGAACCCGTTCGGCGGCGGCACGGTCGTCGGCGCGCGCGGTTTGTGATCCTCGATCGGCGACGCCGCCATTTCGTGTAAACTTCGCCCAAGACTCTTTACGTAATACGAACGCGTCGACGCATCGCAGTCATGCACGAAAAGGTTTCTTCCGTAAACCCCAACGATGCCTCCGATTTTAATGTCTGGCGCCTGCAAGTGTTTACTCGCCCCTCCACCCAGCTTTCCAAACCCGGGCACCCCAACGTCGAAGACGCCGTGCGCCGGGAGTTTCGACCGCGCCAGCATTTTGGGAAACGGATCCTGGTTGTAAAAAGAAAAGTGTCAGTCTCGTACGGGCAATCGCAGAGGCGGTGTGTGGTGAATGGGAAATGCTTACCAACCCCGTGTTCCGCCCCTGTTCCTCAAGCACCTCCACGGTACCGTCTCGGACGAAGTAATTCAACGTGTACTTCGTTAAACTCCCGCCGTTTCCCGAGCCGTCGTAGGTGCAGAAAAAACGCAACACGGTTTTGTCGTACGGGTCGGTCCTTTCGTCGGATTTGATACTTTCAGACGCATCGGCGTCCACCGTGTTCGCGTCGACTTCCGCGAACACCCGTCGGCCACCCGTGCCTCTATTACCCATGCCGATAAGCCCTAAAACGCCAGGGCCTTCGTCGACCCTGGAGTCGGGAACGCGCCCGTCCGCCGGGACGTCGACGCCCTGTTTCCCGAGAAACTCGCGCGTGAACTGGGCGGTTTGTAAAACAAAGTGTCAGTCTTTCGGGCGATGTTCGTAACTTGTATGAGCAAACAGTGTAGTTGATTTCCTACTGTCAAGTGTACTCACGTAGGGGCTTGAAACAGTGTTTGGATTTGGGAAAGCGCGACACACGTACTTGGTCGCACTTTGTGATGAAATACGTCCGCCCGTACAGCACCACGACGCCGCCGACGTTGAAGTCCTGTCTTTCTGCTTTCTGGCCGGGCTTCACGGCGTGCCTTCGTAGCAAAACGCCTTGCGCGAGGCCTGAGTTGTCCGTTTTGGGTTCCGTGACATCCACGGTACCGTCCTCCAGGTAGTACCTCAAACAAACTTGCCTCACGCGGTCGTTACCGTCCACCGCCTGTTCCGCGAAGTACGCCTCGAACGCCAGGAACATCCCGTCGAACGCGACCCAGGCGGGCACCGCGCTGCCCTCGCCAAGATTCATCTCCCCCAAGGTCTTCATCGCGGGCGCGCCTGGGGCGGGGGCCGGGGCGTTCTGGGGATCCGCGCTGACCTGCCGCTTGAACGTCGCGCTGAGCGGAATCGATTTGTCCGTCATAGGCCGGTGTTCCTTTTCGATGCGGTCGTAATCCGCCATCGTCGCGGTCACCGGTCGGTCGGAATGAGTCTGGTCGGGAAGACCAACGACCTGGATGCCGCCTTGGGCGTACTGCAGGGTCTGGGGGATGCGGCGCGCGGGGACCTGGTTGGGGAGGGGGTGAGGGATGTCAGCAACGCGAATGAATTGCAATTCGCCTGAATTGCGCGAGGGGAACCAGATGATGGACTTGAAAAATGAATTGAGATGGGCCACGCGTACGCGCCATGCACCTACCCTCGGGTCCCGCACGTCGTACCCCGGTAACAGGGGGATGTCCGTCATGAGGCTCATGGAACGCGCGCGGGCGTGCCGTGAGTCGCAGGGGCGAATGGCGCGCGTGTGAAGCGCGCGGTGCGTGGGACGAATTTCGTGACCCATAACCCCGCGAAAGGAGTCAAAAAAATCTGAAGCAATCAACACTTTTCTCGGTGCTTCGAACTGAGATCGCGCCACCAGAAGAGACGGCACGAGCCACGACGGTCTACTCTTTGCGTTTCTTTTCGTCCCTACTGGAACGTGACCGCCCGCAGACCCCCGTGTTTCGTCTCGGCAAGACCCGGTTGCGCAACCCGCGATGCCCCCCCCTTCCGGTTTCGACTACAGCAAGTGGGACAAGTTGGAGTTGAGTGATGATGAAGATGACCACCCTGGGGCGAAGTTCATCGAGGAAAACACGTTGCGGCGGATCAAAAGGGAGACGCACGGACGGCAGGAACAGGAGCGGGGTGAGAAGATCGAGGCGTTGACCAAAACCATTGAGGAGGGGACGAAACAGTTGGACGTGGCGAACGGAGACGGTGGGTCGGGTTCTTTGAGTCACGCCGAGAAACGCGCGATCGAAAAAACAATAGAAGACGCGAAACTCGATTTGCAAAAAACACAACGCGAACGGAAGTTCAACGCGGATGAGATGTGTTACGTGAGCTCGGAACGGACGTTGGTGGGGGACGCGTGTAAGCCCGATACCGGTAACGGGGACCTGGATTACGAGGGTAAGTATTTCCCAATCACCACATTCCGCCGACTGATTGCCCATACGAGACTGACACTTTCTTTTTTATCTCTCCAGGTTTCGTGACTAAACACAAAGCGGAACTCGAAACGCTCGCCGCGACCTCGTTTCGCGAAAAAGGCCTCGAGGACATGGGGGACTTTTTCAAACACAACGTGCATCTGCTGACGGTAAGTATTTCCCAATCACCACATTCCGCCGACTGATTGCCCATACGAGACTGACACTTTCTTTTATTTATCTCAGGAACACTCCATGGGGTTCATGTTGCTGAAGTGCTTGCACCTTGAGATGGCGGGTGACCGACTCGGAATGCTTCGCACCGCAAAAACCGGGTACGCGCTGAAATCGATCATGGATTTCGCGGACGCCGGGAAGAAACAGATGAAAGACGCTGGCCGGCCGTTTTTCACGCGCCTTGCGGAGGACGACAAGGTTTTCAAAGACTACACCGACGCGTACGACGACTACTGCGAGAAGCTTAAGGAACGCGCGGTGGTGAAAAAGACGGAAGAAGCCACTGCCAAAGAAAAACTCGCGAAAGAGATTGACGACGCTGAGTCTCTTGAAGAGATCCCACGGGAGCAACGCTTGGGGCCGGGGGGGTTGGACCCGGTGGAGGTTTTCGAGTCCCTCCCGAAGGAAATGCAGGACGCGTTTGAAAGCGGGAACGTGGATACGCTTCGCGATTTCGTGAACAAACTCCCGATGAATGAGGCGAAGTTGTACATGAAGCGGATGGTTGACTCCGGTTTGTGGGTGGCGACCCCGGGACAGGAAGGCACCGCGCTACAGGACGGCGACGACGATGAGGACGAGTAATTGTTCAGTGTTTGTTCAATACCATCATCAGAGACTACTGACAACATACCACGGTAGACCCGGTCGTACTTACTAAATCCCTAAATCCCTTACTTACTAAATCCCTGGTACTCGGTGCTTACTAAACCCCTAAATCCACACTACACTCCTCCCTATACCTACTCCAGTCCTAGATTTTCCATGAACGTCTCTATTTCCGCGCAATACGTCGAGTGCGCCGCGTCTGCGTACAGCACCAGGGGCGAGTCGGAGAACAAGACGCTTTCTTTTTTATTTTCTTCTTCTTTTTCTGAAAAGCGTACTTCCCTCGCGTCGATCAGCGCCAGCGCCGGAGTGTTGTTCGCCAGCGCCTGCGAGTCCGTGAACACGTGCGTTATGAAAACATCACCAAGGCCGGCGCGGTGACAAGCGTCAACGATAACTTCCTCGCGGTCGTGAGGGTAAATGAAGTGCGCGGTGGGGCGGCGCGAGGTGTCGACGTTACCGTTTTCCGAGTCGCTCGTTACCTTTGCCTTTCCCTCCTCTCTCAACAACGCCTTCGCCGCCGCCGCAAACTCGAAAAGCGTCGCGGTTGATTCGTAGTGCGCGTGCAAGCGCTCGGTGCTTGTCGGTAACGTACCAAGTCCCCGTACCGAATTCAACTCGTAATACGGAGGGTTAATCAACACGGCGTCGCACGACCCACGGAACTTTTGGATGCGTTTTTGGGATTCTTTTTTGAAGGTATTTTTTTCATCCTGGAAAACTTCCAAAACGTCGCAGTGCACCACGGTCGCTTTGTCACGCAATCCGTTCAGGGTGACGTTCCGCTCACACCGGCTCGCTAAGGAAACCTGCTTCTCCAGGAAAAGAACCTCACGAATCTTCTTGACACTAATTGCCCATACCGAAAGCGAAACCAAAATCCCAACCACACCGGACCCGGCGCCCAAATCGGCGATTGTTACGCTCACGTTTTCGGTTCTGGTTTCGGTTCCGGTTCCGTCGCGCAGAAACTTCGTCGTATGGGTACCAGTCTCGAAACTCCGGGAAACGTGCGCCGCCAAAACCAGGGAATCCACGTTACACCGGTAGCCTTGTTTTGCTTGTAACAGCAACAGTCGCGATTTGAACAGAACATCCAGGGTTTCGCGCGCGGACGGGATGGTTTGGTGGAGGTTTTCTTCACGGTCAAAGTCATTTGGTAAATCAGCCGACGACGATGTCTTCGTCTCCGATGTTTTCGTCGTCTCCAGACCGTGTAGCAACGACTCGTGCTGCGCGCGCACCAGCCTTTCAAGCGCCGAGCCCCCGCGGGTTGTTTTTGAAGTGTCCGAATCGGGTGACAGAAACTGGGTGACGCGTCGTTGAACGAGCTCGCGAATCGCGGAGTGGGAGTGTTTGTGCGGTGCTTTCTTGAGTTTTTGCGACGTTTTTGTGGACTGCGAGTGTACCACGCCCACCGCCGAAACCGCTGAGCACCGGTATTTCGAGAACGAGACGGACGGACGCGTGACTCGTGTGACGCACGCGCGCATCACGGCTGGCGTCCGAAGAACACCGCCGTGGCAGGGCCAACCGCCGCGGCGCGAAGAGTGAGGAGCGAGAGACCGCAAATGGGAGGAAAAGCAGCGCAAGAACAAAAAGCCTCAGCATCGCCTGGTGGTTATGGGCAAAGCCTGTTTTGCTTGAGAGGGTTTCAGGGTTTCGGCAGCGACGAAGCACGAGACTTCCGTTTGCCGCTCGCGCGGAAGAGAGACGGGGATTGAAGACACGGCCCAATTTATGTTCCTAAAGCGTTTCGCATGTATATAACACGGTCGATCGCGCACGCCTGCTTTCGCGTCACCCGTCGCGTTCGACAACCTCTCCCTCGCCGGCTATGAATCCAAACAATTCTCCACACGATGCCCCGACTTCCTCTCGGCGCCCCAACGTGTCTCCAACGGGCTAAATTAAGCGACAAGCAACCCCTTGTCCCTCCGGAGCTCCTGCTTGTACTTGGACATCCGTGACTTGCGCCGCGCGCCGGTGTTCCCGTGAAGCACCCCCTTGCCCACGGCTTTGTCCACCGCCTTGGTGGCTTGGCTGATCAGCAACTCCAGTTCGCCGATGTCCGAATCGGTGCACACGTCCATCCCCTTCAGCGCCTGCGCCTTCAGAAAAACCTTCTTCATCCGGGTTGTGATTTCGGACTTGCGCATCTTGTTCCGGAGACGCTCGGTGCGGGACTGTGTTTTGTTTGGGGGGAGGGGGGATTAGGTCAGTGACTCGTCGAGTGATGGATGATTGATGCGCCTAGTGGAAAAAAAAGCCACGCCACAAAAGCTTCCCGTCCCCAGGGTTTTGGTTTTGGGCCCGGAGATGGGACCCGGTGGCGGTGTACGACCTGACCCACGCCCGCGCGTGTGTTGGTCTTGCTCGGTACGCGCGCGTAGAGACCGGCGAGCGCGGTTGTTTGGCCGGTTTCACGGTGTGCCGTCACGACGGATGCTCGCGACTTACCTGAAGCGTACGCGCGACTTTGTTCTGCTTGGCATCCACCACGAATGTGACGCGAGACACGCCGACGCGCGCGACGGGCGAAACGAACGCGGCGACGCTCTTCTTGAAGCCGAGGCCCGCTGCGCTGGGCGCCGCGAGGGAAAGCGAGGAGAAAGCGTTGGCGAGCGCCATCGTGTGCGTTCGGTGTGGGCTCGTTTCCGGCGACGGGTGCGGCTTTCATCAGCGCGTCGCGAATCGGATAAACGCAAGCACGCACGCGCCGACGTGTCGGGAACCGAAAAAGGTGGCGCGGTGTAAATATCGCTGAAACGTCGTCATCGACACCCCAGGGTCTCATCGTCACACCGCCGCGCCACGCCTGTCGCGTCGTGTTTTCGTAACACTCGTACTATGCGAAACGCGGTGTTCGCGCTGTGCCGACGCGCCACTCGCCAGGTTTTCTCCGCGCCTTGCAGTGCCGGGTCCCGAGGCGTTCTCGCCCCCAGCGCGAACGCGTTCGCCCACCATGGCCAAATCCTATTGGCGCGTCAGTTCGCCGTCTCCGCGGTGAGCTCACCGCGAGCCGCTGGTGTTACCGCGTTCGGTTCCTTCCGAGTCACGGGCTCGTTCCGATCGATGGGAGTCGTCACCGCGACCGCGGCGATCGCCACCAGCGTCGTGGCCACAACACTCGCGACGACCACCACAGCAGAAACCAAAGCGGCGGTCCCCATCGACAGCCTGCCGTTCAAAAAAGTAACCCTGTACCAGTACGACGTGTGTCCTTTCTGTAACAAAGTCAAAGCCATGCTTGACTTCCACGGCGTGCCGTATGACGTGGTGGAGGTGAACCCGCTTACGAAAAGCGAGATGAAATTCTCCAAGGAATACAGTAAGGTCCCGGTGTTGGTGGTGGACGAAACGCAGATCAACAACAGCAGCGAGATCATGCGGTGGCTGGAACTGAACGTGCCGAGCGCGCAGTCGTTAAAAAAAAAAAACGGCACCGCGAAACAAAACTCAAAGGCGAGCGAAAAGGAACTGAAGTGGATGTCCTGGGTGGACGACCGGTTCGTCCACGTGGTGACCCCCAATATTTACCGAACCTGGACCGAAGCGTTCGCGAGCTTCGACTACATCACGAACCGGGGCAACTTCAACTTTTTCGAGCGACAAGCGGTGAAACTGTCGGGCGCCGTTTCCATGTACCTGATTTCGCAGAACGTGTTGAAAAAAAGACACGGCATCGTGGATGAGCGGGCGGAGCTTTACAAGGACTTGAATCAGTGGACGGACGCGGCGGTTGGTACGAGCGCTTTCTGCGGAGGCGCTGCGCCGAACCTAGCCGATCTCGCCGTGTTTGGCGTGCTGAGAGCGGTGAAGACGTTTCAGGTACGAATCAGGGCTTACCCAAATCCAGACACTGTTTGATGCCCCTCTTTGACTGCACTGTTATTAAAAGGAATTATACTACATACATCACAAGTGCACTGTTCGGCCCGATTACGGGTGACTATTTGCTCATACACGTTACGAAGTACACCCGTACTCGAGACTCACGCGACTGACCCTTTTCTTTTCCACTCGCAGACATTTGAAGACGCCATGGCGGAGTGCCCGGACGCGAAGCGGTGGTACAAGCGGATGGAACATGAAGTGGGGGGGGCGAGCAGGAGCGACGGGGTGGAGAACTAGAAGGTTTTGAGATTTTTTGAATCTTTCGTGACTGCAATTCACGGTGTCTTCAGCGCAACCTCTTTTACGTAGCACCGGCGCGCGCCCCCGATCCTGAAATTGCCTGACTTTGACTTTATTTTATCAAACATGGGTGCCTAGATGCAATCTGATGTTCTCTTGACTTTTCGTCATACCGCTGCGCACACCCCACCCGTGCTGGTCTTCGGTCCCCCGCGTTTCGCGACACCGAACGCGGCCGACCTCAACGCTTTCGGAGTCGGTGACGCTTCCCTCGACACACAGCGCACTCGCGTCCGGACCGAGATCTCGGACAGGACACGCGTTTCCGTGATGGAGACCGCGGAAGGCGGTTCCACACCTGACGCACCCGCCCCCACGAGCGCTCAAGTGCGCGAAGCCACACGGGCGGTGCTGCCGTTAGTGGACCTGGAAACCGTCCGCGAGATCGACGTTGTGAAAATGGTGGAACAAAGACTGGGCGCGATGGTGGAGGAGTCCCCTGAATTGCGAGCCGTGGTGCAGGACGAAATAGACAAGCAGTTGCTACGAGATGACGGTGATGACGACATTACCGGAGATGACATCACCGGAACCGCTCCCGAAAAGCCCAAAGCCAAGCCCAAACGCAAACGCGGCGACAATATGGGCGGCTTCGTCGTGAGCGACGATGACGACGGGGATTACGCGAGCGACCGTGAAGAGGAAGAGAACGACGACGACGAAACCGGCGCGAAAAAGAACGGAAAGTGGACCAAAAAAGAGTGGCAGGAAGCTAGGCACGACTGGAGCGTACCCGCGGCGGTTCCTCCTGTGGTTCAAGTAGGTGACCCAAACGGTACCGCTCCAGGCGCTCCTCCGCCAATCGCCGGCGTGGACGACCGCAAGATCTTCGTCGCCCTTTCCCTGACCGGTTCCGGCCAGACCGCGAAGTCGCTGGCTTCGTTTTTGAAAACGAGCAAATCCGAGGTGAACAAAGCGCTGTACCGGCTGCAAGCCGGTGGCAAGGTCGCGAAGAGTGACAGTGCCGGGGGGGCGCCCACGTGGAGCGCCGTGGAAGGAGCGGCTCCCGGAGGGTCGGGAGGGCCTAGTTTCGGCGCCGGCACTCCTAGCACAGTTCCCGCCGGTGTTGGCGCCGCCGGTCCCACCACTGCTCCTGTCGCAGCTCCCACCACTGCTCCCACCACAGCAGCTCCCACCACAGACGACGCCTTCGCCGTGGACGGTCAGATCTGCGCGTTGTCGAAATCAAAGCGCGTGGTGGTCGGTGAGTACCGCGGGAAGAAGAACCTTTCCCTTCGTGAGTACTACGAAAAAGACGGGAAGTGGTTGCCCGGGAAAAAAGGCATCTCCCTCGCCAGGGACCAGTGGGCGGTTTTGAAGAAACACGTCGGGGCTGGAGACGTGGAGGCGCGACTGAAGAAGGATCCGGGTGGCGCCGGGGACTTTTTAGTCGGGAACTTATCCCCGACGCGCAGGTTAACGGTCGGTTCGTTCCGAAACGTCCCCACCGTGGGCGTCCGCGAGTACTACGAAAAGGACGGCAAAACCCTGCCCGGGTTCAAGGGGATGAACATGTCGCTGGAACAGTGGGGGGTGTTTTGCGGTTTCGTCGACGCGATCGAGACGGCGATGGGGAAGTGAGGGGAACGTGCGTTGCGTTCACGGATCGCGTGGTTTCGTAGTAGTCCCGTTCGTAGTCCCTGCGGATGCGGACGTTAACAAGGCAACGGATGGCGACGGCTGACGGCGCTGTGTAGTCTGTTCGTTGCCTTGTTAACGTCCGCACTCGCACGGACTACTAAGGACTAAGTAGTCTTTCTTTGTAAAATCGTGTCTCTACCTGTCGCGCGCGCGGAGTCTCGGGACCAAGTCTCCTTCATCTCGGGTTTTCCCCCGTCACGTCCTCGTCGGCGTCCTCATCGAACGACGCCGCGGGCTCCACGTACAACCCACCCGGCGGTTCGAAGAAACTCCCGATTGACGGTTGGTTCTTCGACTCGTCCAAGTTCCCGCCAATCAAAACAGGCGAAGACGCGTCAAACTCGAGCGCGTCTTCATCCGTGGCGTTGACGATGCCGAAGACTCTGCGCACGTTCTCCGCGGCTGCGGAGGCGATATCGGGGTCGGTCTCGTCGCCTTGCGCAAACTTGTACTCGCTCCGCGCGTCCACCACGCTGCCGTCGGGCCAAACCCGGTCGTGCGCCACGCGCTCCCACACCGCGTAGTCCTCGCCGCTCGCGCAGAGCGCCCACGTTGGTTCGGGGGGTACCAGGGTTTCAGGCATTTCGAACCGCGGCCCCAGCTTTATGGTCAGCGAGTGCCCGACTGTCGCGACGTAGATGTCACTCTCCGCCAGAAGGATCTTCACCGAGGAATCAGCCGCGATGCCGTTGCGTCTGCGGATATCCTGCGTTGTGACGCGAAAAGTGGTTAACGTCCCGTGTTGGGCGTGTATTGGACGATGTATGGACAACAGTCACCGCAATCGGGCCTCCACAGTCACCAGCGTTAGTGGTGAAACAATGTGTGTCGGATTCGGGAAACGCGCAACACGGCGACGTACCAGCAACAGCGCGATGGAGTCACACAGGGAAGGCATGGTCCACACGTGCGCGCCGAAAATGCACGGAATGCCTGGGTGCGTGAGGATGTACGCGTACCCTAGCGCGAGCCGGTCGTGCGGAAACGGCCAGTGGTTCTGGGGGGACCCGGTGTCGTGGTTGTCTATGAACGTCACCGAGCGCTGCGGGACCCAGCCTGTGATTGTAAAAGAAATGTGTGAGTTTTGTATGCGCAAATAGTCGGAGGGATTTGGTGAAATACAATACGCACCCAGTAACCCGGGCGGGCGGTTCGCTTTGTCCCGCAACCGCCAGAACTCGGTGTGCGTCACCGCGCGCTGCAGGATGCCTTTGGTTGGGAAGTCGAACAACGCGCACGCGCCTTGCGTGTTGTCGAGCCAGTTCACTAGCTTCCCCCGCGGGCCGTCCTGGTCGTACCCCAGGTACGTGCCTTCCCAGTACAAATCCACCCAGAACTCCCCGACGTTGAACGCCGGGTTGTTGTTGGTGGCGGTTTTTGGGTTCAACAAAACGGGGTCGGGAACCGGTTTGGCGCTTTCGGAGGACGTTGTCGTGTGTCCCTCCTTCGCGGCGTGCGTAGGTTCCACTCTTTCGAGTTTTGCCAGAAAAGTGTCAGTATTGTATGGTCAAACAGTCTTTGTATTTTGGAAATGCAACACGTACCGAACCGTCGTCGCCGGAAACGTCGACCGCACGTACTCCAACACGTACTCCGGGGCGTACCTGGCCCGATTAACAAGAAAGGGTCAATCTCTCGGGCCATGTGTATATCCGGGATTGGGAAGGTAACAGTTACGGTGGTCACAGTATCACTAGTGAACAGTCGTGGTAATCGGGCCGATCAGTCGTCTCTTAACGTGTTCAATGGGAAGGTCCCTTACCCGCGCACGAAATCGAACCTGAACCCGCCGAACCCGACGTCGTCGACCAACCAACGCATCCACCGCTTCAGCGTGATTCGCAGTTCCGGGTTTGTATGGTCCAAGTCGGGGGCGGGGCCGTAGTTCTCGCCCGAGTCGGGCGCGCCGACGCCGCCGTAAACAGGGTCGTCGCACTGGAAAAATAAGACGTCAGTCTTGTAATGCCGCGTGTATGAGCAAACAGTCACCCGTAATCGGACCTCCACAGGGAGGCGGGATTTGGAGTTGGGAACTACGCACCGTAATCGCCCACGTGTCCCAGTGCACCGGGGCGTTGGAAGTGGGATCCAGGTCGGGGAACACGTTGTACACGCCGTCGCGTCCTTTCTCCTCCGCGGTGCGGTGGTTGATCACGATGTCGCAAACCGAAGTGATGCCGTGCTTTTTTAACTCAGAGGTTAAGGTAACCAAATCAGCCTTCGTGCCGTACGAGCTCAAATCCAGGTTGAACAACCGTCCCGGAAGGTACCCTTCCGGTGACACGCTTTGCGAGGGGGGGGGAAGCCAGACGTGGGTCACGCCTAGCTTGGCGATAGAGGCGACTCGGGAGGTCAGCCACCGCCAGTACGACATATGCTTCCCGGTCTCGGTACCAGACGACGTGTCTTTCTCGGTGGTCTCCTCCGTCGTGGCGACATAGTTGTTGTATTCATCGAACATCTTGGACGAGTTCCAGTCGAAGCCCTGCATCAGCACGGTGTTTACGAACCCGCAATCGTTGCCACTTTTTTTTTAAAAGAAAAGTGTCAGACTTGTATGGGCAAACAGTATTGGGATTTGGGAAATACAATACGTACCTGCACGCTTTCCGCACGGTCTCGGGAAGCAAGTCGCCGAGTTGCGCGCCAGGCGTGTCGCCGATCTTAGCCACCTCCACCGGGTCGTACGACTCGACGACGCACAAAGGCTCGCCGCCCGATTGCGTCGCGTCGATGTCGTACTTGTACCGCCCGAGAGAAGCCTTGGCGTTGGTGTCCGTGGGAACGGCGCAGGGAGGGAGGGTTGTTCCGGTGGCGTGCTTGTTGGTTGAGTCGTTGGACTCGGAGGAATCGGTCGTAGGTTCAACCTGTGTTGGCACAGGTTCAACCCGGGGAGTGGGGGCGAATTTTTTGGTTTCCCACTCCAAGTCCAGCCGAGCGCTCGCCGCGTCCGCCACGGCGGCGTGTTTAATCGCGTCGATCTGTATGCTCGCGATTTCGGACTCGGTGTAGACTTTCTCTTCTTCTTTTTCCGTCTCTCTTTCTTTTTCGGTCTCAGGCTCTCTCGGGACCGCGGAGTTCTTCAAGGCTTTGTCGTGCGTGTGGCTGGAGCGTTCGTCCCACACCGCGCCGTGGCCTGACGCGGCGCTGCGTGCGGCGCTTGCCGCGGAGGGCGCGTCGTCTTCGTCGTCCGAACCGCCCCAGCGGTTGTCAAACGAAAGCGGCTCAACTACGTGGGTGGGTGAGGTGGGTTAGGGTTGGATGAGTTAGGCGTGACGCGAAATGCGCGGTGACACGCTCGAGGAATCGAAACCGAAGAACGGTCAGGACGCGTTCTTGGGACCGTCCACGCGTACGAACCTGAGTTGCCTTCGTAAGCCATCAAATTCTCGGGACTAACTCCTTTCGGGGTGGTGTCGGAAGGAGCGACGTCGGAAGAAGGAGCGACGTCGTTGTCGCCTTCCGAGGCGGCGACCACGACGCCGTTCGCTGGGCGGACGCGCGTGAGGCGACGCGGCCGAAACGTTCGCGGAGATTGCGTGTCCGGGCGACGACGCGGGAACGAACGCGCGAGCGCGGGAGACGCGAGCACAGGGCGTGCGCTGGAGGTGAGCATACTGACTAGTCTGGTGAAAGAAGGAACTCGGGCCCGCGGTGTGTTTCGGTGGAGTAGGGTGGACAAGCAAGGCGGAAGAACAGGCACGTCGTGCGTTGCGTTCCGTACGGTACGGCGAGGCGCAAGGCGGTGTGTGCGATGCGCAGGCGGCGCGTGGTGTGACGAGATCACGGCGACGCGAAAGACAACGACAGGGTTTCTGGGAAACGACGAAGAGTCTGGGACGAGTCGAGGAAATTTTGAAATTTTTGTTTAGACAGTGTCAGACGAGCAGTGCAGAGAGACTTCTAAATACTGCAATACCTTTACAAGCACTCCGCCTTAATTTTCCCGCACATCGTGGGTTCGTCGACGGCAACCTTGGAGAGCCCCACCAGATCCGCCTGGTACGTTTTCGTCACCTTGAACGACAAAACTCCGTCGGTCAAAACCAACCCTTGTTTCGACCCGCGCGCGTGTTTCATCTCGGCAAAGAGCGTCCCTGATGGAATGTAAAACTTTCCCTCATCGGCGACGTCGATGCGGTTCACGTCAAGAGAAAACAAAAGGTACGGGTACAAAGGGTCTTCGAACAAACCCCAGATCCAAAGCCCGGCTTTCTTTTCGTTCGGGTCCTCTTCCAGGCGCCATCGGTTTGATGTTTGGATGCCAGACGCATTCGTTTCTGGTTTGGCAAAAATGCCTTCCGCATCCTCCACGATTTCGATGATGCCTTGCGGAGGTTCGTACCCTTCGTCTACGGCGAACTTGACCATTGTTTTTACGACCCGGTCCGGTGTGATGCATGAAGCGTCCTTGCCTGAGAAGAACTCGAATTGTACACGCCAAGTAGATTCGGAGGTTAGGGAAGGGAGGGAGGACGCGCTTGGTACTAAACGTCGGCTTCGTCGATGAGACGACAAACTCGATTGTTTTCGCAAACGATTCGCACCACCACACACGCCCGTGCTGGTCGCGCTCGCCAGACCCGCCGCGGTCGCCATCGCGGCGTCGCGGTGCGAACGGAACGATGCGGCAACGCGCCCGCCGACGCGCGCGTGTCCGGAGTGGCACGCGGAAGCCACGAAGACTCAAAGAGGATGCGTGCGATGCCAGCTGGTCACGAAAAATCACGAGACCGAATCAACGAAAACTTTCCTTTCGTGTTTTTCGGTCGCAATTGTCGGGGCGATGGTGGAGACGACGCTCGTGGTGCAGGTCCAGCCCGACGGCGTGAGAAAGGGTTCGTATTGTTTCGTCCGGGGAAATGTTTGTCGGCTGGACGTGTGCGACATTTTACCCAAAGCCACCGCGAATGGAAATCGACGGCTTCACATCAAAGGCAAAGATGTGTTTACCGGCAAGATTTATGAAGACACGGTGAACGTCACCGCCGGGTTCCACGGCATCGACGTGCCCGTGGTTGAGAAAAAAACGTACGGGTTGATGGACCTGGATGCAGAAACCGGGTTCCTCTCCCTGCTCACGGAAAGTGGCGACTGCAAGGAGGACGTAGGGCTCAGTCTAAATGCAGATGAGGCGACATTAGTATCGCAGAAATGGGACACCGTCGGTTTTGATCTGTCGAATCGATTCGACCAAGGCGAAGCCCTGCGAGTCACCGTGTTGAGTATCATGGGCAAGGAACTCGTGGTTGGGGTGGAGCACGATTCCGAGGCGTAACCACGAATCGGTGTGTAATAGTATGACTAGTTCTCATACAAAGTAAACCTAATGCCACGCGACTCTGCGATGTCGGCGCGCCATCTCCAGTAACCGCTCGGCGCTGTCGTCGTCTTCCTCTTCAAAGTCGTCGTCTTCTTCATCTTGCACGGATAAACAGTCTCCATCATATGCAACACCCTCTTTCGCCTCCTCAAACGCGGTTCTCCACACAGCGGGGGCTAGTTTCTTAAGCGACTGCTCCAGCTCGGGTGTTTCCCAACTCCGAGCTCGGAGCGCCGCGGGCGAGGCGTAGACCGTTTTCGCGTTCGCAAACGCGTCGCGGGAAACGTTCGGAGACGCGACGTTAAAACCACTTTGAATCTTCGCCCCCGACGGTTTCATCGCCGAAGTGTGATGCTTACTCACCGCGCCCACCTGTCGTGCCATGCGCTTCGGCGTCGTGGGGTCCATCGCGTACGTTACCGTCGTGTCGGTGGCGTGCGACAACGAAAGCGCGTCTTTGGCGAGGCGGGACGTGCCAACTTTTCGAGTCCGGTTTTTGTCACCCGTCTTCCGATTCTTCAGTTGACGAAGACTCGTCGCGAGCCGGCCGTTGACATCTCGCAAAGCGCGCGGCGCGCCGTGTTGAGGTTGTGTAGTACCGTCTTTCACAGAAGTAGTGCTTCTTTGAGTGCCATACTCAGCTCTCACCGAAGCGCCGTACGTACCGTTCACGTTGCCATCGCCTCTTCGATACGCGTATGCAGCACCAAAAAGGACATCACGCGCCTCCGCCGAGGAATCCGACCCATCCCCGCGCAACGGCGACGGGGTTTCAAACTCGAATTCCTGGAAAAAGTCCCCGTAAAACCGCTTGGACTCCAAGTCGTCCCGCCAGGTCACGACGTCGCGCTCGTTGTTCTGCGCGTCCACGATCTTCTTCAAAGCATTTGCAGTGCGTCGCCGAGCCCGGTCGCGCCGCCCCGCGTACGCCAGCGCCCTCCAGGAAACCAAACTCCGCTTCGCGACGCTCCCGGCCCAGTGCCCCAGCGCTGTTAGGTGTCGCTCTCGCACGCGTAAGTACCACCTCCGAATGCGGTTCTTTTTATCGTTAGTGTTGGCCATTTTACGCAGCGCTTTGCGAAGCTGCGCCTCCGCGAGGCACTCCTGGAGCACCGCCTCGGCGTCCGCGCTTTTTCGTCGCGAAACCCCGAACCAGGAGTGCAAAACTCGTCCCAGGGTTAACATACGCATCGCCCTTTGCATCCGCAAAACAGTCGCGCGCCCGTCCTTTATTTGCAAAACTTGTTTTCGCCAAACCACGAACGAGTCCGTGACGTACCGGAACCGCCTCACCCGTGAGTACTGCGCCGCTTTTCGGTCGCCGTCCTGTGATTTTTTAAACGCAGCGACGTTAACTTTCGTCACGTACCGCCACGTATCCACCGCGGACCGCATCCGCCGCCGCGCCGCGCCGATCACCGCCAGCTCCGCCAGCTGCGCCATACCAAGCGACTCCGCGCAGTGGCTCCGCCAGTTCAAAAGAAACGTCTTGGCTCTTGCCAACAGGTTTTGCGAGTAAAAAGCATCCGCCCTCCGCCCCTCAAAGTCTTTCCGCTTGGCGTTTCGCTTGGCGTACCACCGCCATTTCTTTCCCACCGCGCGTACCAGCTTGCTTTTACTGGCACTGATTCTCCACTGCCTTAGCCTGTGTCGCAGCAACCGACAAGTCGCCCTTCTCGCGAACGCGTTTTCCCGCCGCACGTGTTTCAAGCGGTGCTCCTCGCTCAACGAAGCCATCTTGGCATCCGCCCTCGCCGCGGCGGTTTGCAGCTTGCGCGCCGCCTCCCGCGCCGCAGCGGCGCTGACTTCCTCGCCGAGCGCCTTGGCGACGGCTCTTAGCTCGGAGACTAACGAGGCCTGGGAGGCTCGTGTCTCACGTTGTTCTTGTTCTCCTTGTGCCTCACGTGTTGAGGCCTTGTATGACACAAAAGCAACCTCAGTGTCAGACTCGTCAGACCCGCCGCCTTCCTCGATTTCTTTTAAAGTTTCAGAACAAGGTCGCCACCCAAACGCGTCCACCGCAAACGCCACTAATCCGTCGTCGCCCTGGAACCTCACCGCGTCCCCCATCACCGCGTTGGCGAACGCACACCGCCTTTGAGCCGCGAACGCGGTGGCCTTCGCGGCGGAGGTTGAAGCGGAACTCAGCGCGGAGGAAGGGGAGTGCGGGGACTTGGCGTACAGCGGCGACGCGAACAAATCGCTCGCGAACTTCTTCTGGAGATGGGTAAAACAAAGTGGTTAACGTCGTGTATGGGCAAACGCAGAGGCGGGATTTGGGAAAGATGAGCCCAAGGCCGTACCTGGAGCGACTGCGGCGATACCCGGGACGCCACGCCGGGCGGCACCCAAACCACCGGGGACCCGGCAAGAGACCCGGGTGTGGAAACTGGGCCTTGACGTTGTGGTTGGTATCGGTTACGAAAGTCGCGATTCGGTGACCTACCCGGCGACCGGCTCGGCGACCGGCTCGTCGACCGCGCGCGGTATTTCGTGACATGCTTCCGTTCCGCGCTCGCGTCGCCGGCGTCGCCAAAGGAAACGATTGACCTGCCGGTCATGTCAACCACCGAGTCAACCGTGGGGGTCACCGAGTCCAGCAACGCTCCGCTGCTTCGGCGCGCGATGCCTGTCACTAACCCGCCAGTGGGCGACGAGTTGTCGGACCGGGGGTTTTCGTGGTCGTCAGACCTGGGGTTTTCGTTTTCAAACGTGCAAACGTTTTCGTTTCGAAAAGCGCAAACGTCTTGGTCAAATCCAAATCCGTCGACGTTCTCCGCGACCGCCGCCGCCACGCGGCTCGAAATGCGCGTCGGGTCCGGAGGCGGCGTGGTTAACTCATTTGGGTCCAAGGAACTCACGTCGCTGCTGGATGGTGAAAGGTCGTCGTTTTCCACGTCGTTTTTGTCATTCTTTCGTGTATGCGCGGGTGGAAGTCGCGGCGAAACAGCGGCGACTAACTCCGGATCCAGGATGAGTAACTCCTCGTCGACGAGTAACTCCTCCTCCTTTTGCGTCGGTTTCGGTACCGCCACCGGCGTCGCCAGCTCGGGTTTCTTAGGCAAGCGATGCCGCAGGGAATTTTGTTTCGCGACTGTTTGTGTGACTGCCGGAGACCAAGTAGTACCCGGAAAAGTACTACTCGCCGTAGTAGTACCCTGATTAGTACTAGGCACCGTGGTACCCGGAAAATAACTACCGGGCGCCGGCGTCGGCAACACGCACTCCGCGCGAAGACGCGGTTCCGGCGGCGGAACCAAGTCCCCAATCGATTCCGACTCGTTTCGCGGAACGAAGGAAACCTTACGTCGCGCGCTTTTCGGAGATTCGGGGTCAACGATATCCCTTGCTCCTCGACTCGGCGATTTCGACCTGCCATGCGATCGGCCCCGTGATTGGTTTCGGTTTTTACTTTGACGCGTCGTCGCTCCAAACGTTTGTTCGTCCAGAGAGTCTTCCGAAAGCTCGTACAGATCATCGTCCGAACCGCTTCCGTCGGACGCGTCGCCGTCCCGGTGAACCTCCTTTTCCCGGAGCCGTATGCGCGCGAGGTACTCTTTAGACGCGATCCAATTAGGAGGGGGCTTCCGCGGGCTTCCTTTCGGTGTGGCCCGTGGGGTGCCGTGCGGCGACATCGTGGGTGTGCTTTGCACGGTGCGACCGAAAGCCACGGTGTGCGTCCGCGTCGACGCAGGCGACGGGTCCCGCGAACGCGACGACCGTGACCCGAGCACCGCGGAAAGCCGCGAAGCAGCGTTCGTGGTAGCGCGCGTCGGGGGCATCTCACCGAAAAACGCGTGCGAACGTTGCCTCGCGGCGGCGAGCTCGTCCGCGTACGTCGGGCGACCGCGCCTCATCTTAAATCAAGTGCCGAGCTGCTGTTATTTTCAGATGTCGATTCGTCCACGGCCTCGTGCGTCTCCAGGCGTCGTCACCCCGGTCACGTCGTCCGAGGCATCACACACGTGCTAGTCTATACGCCTCTTCCGGTTGCTCGGGTAACACACAGCGCCTCCTGCCGGATGTGCGCTGCCCGGTATGATGACCTGATGGGAGGTGCTTTTCGAACTTGGTGATAACGGGCACAACGGTTGGATTCTGAATTCGCCTCGGAATTTTATCGTAGCGCACGTTCTCGGAAGCCTCGAGGCACAACGACGCGCACGACGCGGACACAAACCCATCCACTCCTCCAACACGATGTCCGGTAAGAAAGCTCGCGCGCGAAAGGAAAAGCGCGAGCGCGGCCGCGATGCTAACGCGGGCGAGGCCTTCCCCCGCCTCCCTAACCACCTGGTCGTGACTCACATTCTCAGATCTGAGTATTTCGACGACGACGCAGATCTCGCACGGCTCCCAGCGGTGAGCCGCGCGATGCGCGACACGATGGTTGGAACGGGGCTTCAGTTTGAGGAGCTTGATGAAAAGCGTGCCATGGAGCTCGGATGTGTAACCGCGGTGCAGCGCATACAACGGCAAGGTCGCCTGTCGCGTCAAGAAAACCTTTGTGCGGTAGCGGCGAGGAGTGGAAATCTCGAGAAGTTGAAGGAGTTTCGCGCGAACAGCTGCCCGTGGTGCACAGGCACGTGCTCGGGGGCGGCTTTCGGCGGGCACCTCGATGTGCTGCAGTGGTCGCGCGCGAACGGCGCACCGTGGGACTGGAAGACGTGCACGGCGGCGGCGAGGCGCGGGAACCTCGAGGTGCTGCAGTGGGCACGCGCGAACGGCTGCCCGTGGGACATACGCACGTGCCATAGTGCTGCGGAGGGCGGGCATCTGAAGGTGCTAATGTGGGCGCGCAAGAACGGTTGCCCATGTGACGAGAACGAGCTGTATATCGCCGCGCAAAAGGGCCACGAGACGGTGCTGCGGGCGCTGATCGAGTTGGGTGCGGACGTCAACAGGGCGAGGGATAACGGCGTGACGCCGCTGTTTCTCGCCGCTCAAAACGGACACGAGGCGATAGTGCGCGTGTTGATTGAGTTGGGCGCGGACGTCAACCAGGCAAGGGATGATGGCGGGACGCCGCTGCTCATGGCCGCTCGTCAGGGTCACAAGGCGATAGTGCGGGCGCTGATCCAGGCCGGTGCAGACTTCAACGAGGCTATGGATGTCGGATGGACGCCGATGTACGTCGCCGCTGAAAAGGGCCACGAGGCGGTAGTGCGCGCGCTGATCGAGGCGGGCGCAGACGTCAACAAGGCGAGGGATAACGGATGGACGCCGCTGTCCATAGCCGCTCAAGAGGGCCACGACACGGTAGTGCGAGCGCTGATCCAGGCCGGTGCGGACATCGACAAGGCGACGGATATCACGCCGCTGTCCATAGCCGCTCAAAACGGTCACGAGGCTGTAGGGCGGGCGCTGATCGAGGCGGGCGCGGACGTCAACAAGGCGGATGAATACGGGGCGACGCCGCTGTACATCGCCGCTCAAAAGGGCCACGAGGCGATAGTGCGGGCGCTGATTGAGTTGGGCGCGGTGGTCGACCAGGCAAGTAATGGAGGCGCAACGCCACTGTTTATTGCCGCTCAACAGGGCCACGAGGCGGTAGTGCGCGCGCTGATCGAAGCGGGCGCGGACGTCAACAAGGCGACGGATAACGGCGGAACGCCGTTGTCCATAGCCGCTCAACAGGGTCACACGGCGATTGTTCAGATTCTCAGGGATGCCGTGTTGGTCCGGATGCAGCATTTGTCTTTGTAAATAACTGACGCATGATTGTGTATACCCCACGCTCATCACACGGCCACGGCCCTCGCCCTCGCCGTCATCACCGTTTCCCCTTCCCCTTCTTCCCTTTGTTCCCCTTGACCGTGGTTTGTAACACGGCTCGGAACCCTTTACCAACCTCGGACGTGACCGGGGCGAACATCCCCGACGTGACCGCGAATTTACCGGTCTCGGGTTTCCCTTTCTTCGCCGAAGGTTTGGGAAGTTTCGGTGGCCCGACCTGAACGATCAAAAAGAAAGTGTCAGTCTCTCGTAATGTGTATCACGTAAACAGTCAGGGTAATCGGGCCGATCAGGGAGGCGGTGTGTGTTGGGTGGGAAATACTTACCAGCGCGCGGCGGCACATGAACGTCTCAGGGCTTTCAAACCCTTTTTGTTTCTTTTTCGAAGCGGCGGCGGGGGTTTCTTTCTCGGTCATGAATTCAGCCTCACTCAAAACGCGACACTTCCCCTCGATAGTCTGCACCGCGTTGCTGTTCACCGCCAGGGTCAGGAAAACCTCGTTTGGCAGCGCGTTCACTTCGAGGTACGCTTTCTCGCCAATCAGGGCCTCGACGTCGCTTCCCCTTTCAAGCCACGCGCAATCCACCCACTGTCCGTTGGGATCCGAAAACACGGATTCGATCTGAGCGAGGTACATGTCCTCGTTTTCGGCACCGGGAAGGCAATACACGCAATCGCCGGTTCTGTATTTCGCCTCGATCAATTCCGACCCTTTCCGCGTCAACACGTCGAAGCCGTTGTAGTAGGTTCGGTGTCTGTGCACATCACCGACCCGAGGGTCCCCGAAAAAGCGGACGTTGCTGGTGACGTCTCCTGGATCCAGGAGTGTCCCGCCGGGAGCGGCAGTGGCGCCGGCGGTACCGGCGTCTTTGGTGACGTCGTTGGTTTCAACTTCGTCGCCGTCGCCGTCGTCGTCCGATTCCACGAACCCCGAATAGGACGGCTCGGGTATTGCGGATTGGCGCTTTTGTCGCTTCCCGGCGTTGGCGTCCCGACCATTGGAACCGGGCGCGTCCGCGTCTCCTTTCCGCTTCGAGTGGCTCCCCGCAGCGGCGTTAGCCATCTGCTTCGAACTCGGAAGATTCTTTCGCGTTTCCTTCGCGTTTGCCTTTTTCGTTACCCCAGCCTCCGAGAGGTTGGGCTTCGCACTCGCCTTGGAGGCCTGCGCGGTGATGTCCACCCCCAGCCTTTCGTCCGGGCGCCACTCCGCGCCCCAGTCATGGTGCACCCGGCACTCCAGCCGCCGCGCCAGCGGCCACCCCTTCATCACGAACCGCCCGTCTTTTGTTTTCGTGAAGTGTTCCTTGACTTTTGAAAGCGCGTTGTCCACGATATCCACGGTGAGCCGCACGTCAGGCCCGAACGAGTTCGTGACCCACCGGTCCGCGGGTGCCACGGCGCACGCCCCCAGCACGTCGCTAGTGGAAACCGGGTTCCCGTCGTTCATTATCAACCGGCTCGCGATCACCACCAGCAAATCGCTCTTCGCGTCCCCCGGCGTGGGTTTCATTCGGGCCATCGCCGCGCGCATTCGCGACATCGCGCCGAGGCTGGTGGTGTTCGCGGTCGCCATTACTGTTTAGGGTTTGGGGTTCAGGGTTTGGGGTAGAACCTGACACGACTCCTTTGGTACGGGTCCCCCGAGAACAATCAGGGTACAGGTGCGGCGCGGAAGGGGCGCGCGGAAGTGGTGGGGTGGATTTGAACGATTCCGCATTGTTGGTTGCCAGGTTTCAGGAAAAGAAGTCCGAGAGATCGTTTCTTCTTTGGTTGCCACAGCGTGACGCGCGTTGGCGCTGACGTGAGAGGTCGCGCGGAGTCGGTGGCGCAGACGTGGCGTACGTGACGCACCATGGACCGAAAGCGGTGCTAGCACGGCAAGCTGAAAGGCAGCTGCGCGGAGTGCAACCCGTGTCCGCATGGCAAGCGGAAAAACCAGTGCGTAGAGTGCAAGGGATGCCCCCACGGCAAGCTGAAACGCAAGTGCGCGGAGTGCAACCCCTGCCCCCACGGCAAGGTGAAAGGCAGCTGCGCGGAGTGCAACCCCTGCCCTCACGGCAGGCGGAAAAGTAACTGCGCGGAGTGCAACCCCCGACCTCACGGCAAGCTGAAAAGCGACTGCACGGAGTGCAACCCCTGCCCTCACGGCAAGCTGAAAAACAAGTGCGCGGAGTGCAACCCCTGCCCTCATGGCAGGCGGAAATACATTTGCGCGGAGTGCAAGCCCTGCCCTCACGGGAAACAGAAAGGCAGCTGCGTGGAGTGCAATCCCTGCCCCCACGGCAAGCGGAAAAGCGACTGCACGGCGTGTAACCCCTGCCCCCACGGCAAGCGGAAAAGCGACTGCACGGCGTGTAACCCCTGCCCCCACGGCAAACTGAAACGCCGCTGCGTGGAATGCAAGGGCTGTCCCCACGGCAGGTTGAAAAAGAATTGCGCAGAGTGCAACCCGTGTCCTCACGGCAAGGTGAAAAGCAGCTGTGCGGTGTGCACCCCCTGCCCCCACGGCAAGCTGAAAAGGAATTGCGTGGGGTGTGTCGGTTGCCCCCATGGGAAGATGAAACGCAACTGCGCGGAGTGTAAGTGACGAGCATTTTCGTGAGATGAACTATTCATGAAAAACCGAGCGTGTCTCACAGCATCACCCGTTCCCACCCCCTCCCCGCGTTCGCGCTTTTCCGGAGCTCCCACGTGGGCCAGTAGTGGTGGTCCACTTTCACTGTTAACACTTTCGGCCGGCCCTGCAGGGAGACGAGCTTAACACGCACGAACGTGTTGTTCTCCACGCCTCCAACCGCGTTTTCGAAATCGTCCATCGTGAAAACCAAAACGTCGTTCACCTCCGTGATCCAGTGCAGGGCGTACAAACCGTACCGGTGCGCGGGCGACCCGTGGAACCACCGGCTGATGAACACCTCGTTCGGCGCGTCACAGGAACCAGGCGTGAACCCCAGCTCCGCGACCGGTCGGTGCGCTTTCTGGATAAGACACCCGGCCCAGTGCGTTAGGCGTTGGGTGCCTAAACAAGAAACCGCGGATAGCGAAATTTGCAAATCGATAATCTCGCCGCCGCGACACACGGTCATGGGCAGTAGTCGTGTTTCACCCGCGCCCGCCACCGCGCGGTCCACGTCTCCAAACGTAACGCACGTAACGTCGCCCGCTTTTAGCACCACGTCTCCGTCGTGTAAAACTTTGGACGCGCCCGTGTTCGCCACGGTGGACGCCACGACCAAGGCTTGTCGTCGCTCGGGGTCTTTACGCAACAAAGCGTCGATCCAGACTTGCGGAACCCGCAGGTTCGCGGCTTTGGCCAAGGTGGTGACTTCGAACTCCGCGTCCAGGGTGGTGACCGTTTTATCGCTGTGACTGTAAAAGAAAAGTGTCAGTCATTTCGTAATGTGTATGAGTAATTACTCTGGACAATCAGCAAAACAGTGCCTGGATTTGGGAAAGGCCCAAGGCCGTACCTGTCACAAAATTCGTCCCGTCCGTGCTCGTGCCGCAGCCACCGCACTACTCGCCCGGTCGCGCAAATCGCGTCGTCGATAAACATACCCCGCACCACGCCGTCCACCTCGCCGTCGCTCGCGGGGGTGGCGTAGCTCGCCCACAGCGCGCGTACCGTACCGTTTGCATCCGCCAAAACACCACCAGTGTCAAACCCCAATTCGATATCAAGCTTGATCGTCTCTTCGTTCACCGCCCGGAACCGGGGAATGTCCGCGCTCGGCACCGCGGCGCTGAGAGAAATAAAAGAAAGAGAGAAATAAAAGAAAGTGTCAGTCTCTCGTAATGTTCGTAACGTGTTTTCCGCAAACAGTGCACTTGTGATGTACGTAGTATACTTTCTTTCAATTAGTGTAGTCAAAGAGGGGCTGTAATCAGGGAGGCGGAACGTGTTCAATGGGAAAGGCCCTTACCTGGACGTGGCGTCCGCGACACCGACTTGCCGCGACGTGGGCCGGCAATGCGAGTTCAAGCCGACCAGGATTAGTTGGTCGCCTCGTCGTAACTCGTAACGCGCGTCGCCGGTCGCGGTGACCGCCGGCGTGACTCTTCCCCGTCCCGTGTTTGGTAACGCGCGCGGTTTGTAACTCAGGAGGGCAAAATTCTTCGTCGGGTGCAGGAACTCCACCACGGCGTGGACTTCGCACGGGTACGCCGCGAACGTGAGCTGGCCCGATAAAAGCCGAAAGTGTCAGTCTCGTATGGGCAATCGCGAAGGCGAAGCGTGGTGAGTGGAAATACTTACCAGGACGTCGCAGCTTGAAACCGGGACGGTATTCCGGTCCACGACCACGATTCCGATGTTTTCGCCGATGTCGTGGTGAAGCACCAAGCCGTTGCCTTCGAAGGAACGCGAGTACACGCCGTCCGCCAGGGCGACGGACGCGATGTCGCACTTCGCGACGCACAGGGAGTTTTCCACCGCGCGAGTCACCGACTCGGCCAAGGACGTGGCGGGCGCGTCGTCCGTCCGAGGTGAACGCAGTACTTCCGCGAGGTCGTCATTCGCCGCCGGTACCTCGGGTTCTTCTGAGGCTTTTTTTCTTTTCTTGTTCACGCTCGCCGTCGCCGCGCCCATTTCGTTCTCTTCTCCAACCACATCCGCGTCCATGTCAACCTCCTCTGCAACCGCGTCAAGCAAATCACTTTTCTCCCACACCCCGGTTCGCCAGTTCCGGTGGAAGAACGTCGGACTGGTGTGCCAGTTGAAGTGCGTGCGAAGCGTCGCCGTTTTTATCCGGTGCCGGTCATCCTTGGTGAAGTACTTCAACGCGACGGTTTGCGCGGTTTTGGAGTCGCCGTTTGAGATGTCCATACCATTTTTCGAGGCACCATTTTCGCGCTTCAAAAACCTTCGGACTAGCCCAGCGTACACCGCCGAAAACGAACTCAGGTCGGGGGTAGCCACACCATCGAGCTCGGTGACGATACAGTGCTTCGGTACGCCCGCTAAACCAAGCACGTACCCGGGCTCGGCGACGTAGACCTGCCCGCACCGCATTTGGAAGTTCCGCGCTTGCTGGTACGAAAGCGCGTGCACGACGCCTTTCGGGAAAGAAAAGTGTCAGTGTTGAGTCTTGAGTGCAGGTGTACTTCGTAATGTGTATGAGCAAACAGTCGGGCCGTAATCGGGCCGAACAGTGCACTTGTGATGTATGTAGCAGTTGCTAGTGCTGGTAAATGTTCTAGTAGTGCACTCGACCAGGGGCAGTAAACAGTGTTTCTGGATTGGGAAAGCCCCAAGGTCGTACCTCCGTTGATTTCCAAAAACTTCGAAGGCGTGATTTCGTGTAAATCGTCGGGGGTCACCGCCAAATCAACGCTCGCGCCGGCGCGTTGTAACGTGATCGTAATTTCTTTCCCCACGTTATCGTCCAGCACCCGCTCCAGCTGCACAAAATTAGTAACGCTCGCGGCGGTACCGTCGACGGTGATTGCTACTAAAACGTCCCCGACCTGTACCCCCGCGTTTTCGCAAGGGCCCCCCGGCACGGTGTCCTCCACCGCCAACGCCCCGGTTCCGTTCGAACTCACCTGCGTGTCCCGTAGCCGCTTCTCCACGTCAACGGGCAAACCCATTCGTCGCAAGTCGTCGAAACCTTTGTAAACGAACGTGGCTTGTAGGGTTCCGCGCGGCACGATCGGTTCGTGCCACCGCGACGCGATGGCGGTGTCGAACTTACCAGTGCCATCCCCAACAACCGGCGCCGCGTTCCGTAACAACTCGAGCGCCCTTTGCACTCGAAACAAGGGGAGGTAATACGCTGAGATTGTTCACAAAAAGTGTCAGCCGTGTGTATCGCGATGTATGGACAACATTCACCAGCGTTAGAGATAAAACAGTGTGTCAGTATTTGGGAAAGGCCCAGGGCTGTACCTGAGGCGCCTTTGTTCTTCGACCCCGCGTTTAGCGCAACCGCGTGTCCGTCGACGTTCACCACCGGCGACCCCGAACTGCCCCCTTTCGTACCGCTCGCGGCTTGTACGTACCACGTGTTGAAGTCGTTGTAAGTTTTGTTTCCGTACTTCGGTGCGTCCCGGTCCAGTCTGGCGAGCGTGGCGCTAAGAATGCTGAGCTTCTCGCCGGAGTCGTTTCCGATTATCTTGACGTCCAAACCGACCATGGCGCCTTCTGGTAATAAGTTAATCTCCTCCACGTCGTGAAAGGAAACGTCGTTCGGGTCGAACCTGAAGAACGCGAAGTCGTGTACTGGGTCGTGATACAGGGCGACAAGAGACACTTCCTCTCGGTTCTGAAAAACGCACTCCGCCACGGTTGGCCCGGGGCGCAACACGTGTCTGTTGGTTAAAACGATGCCGCGGGCCTTGTCCACCACGAACCCCGTGGCGTACGATGACGACGCCGACTCGGTGTCGAACGCCCTGGTGCCCGTGGTTTTAATGACAACCACGGCCTTGGAAACGCGGGTCACCGTGTTTTGCCATTTCGTCTCGCCGTCCACCAGCGCGGTATCGGTGGTCTCCAGCGAAGCGTCAGCCATCGTGGCGCGTGGGGACAACGCGTTACCGCGGATGGGCGACGTCGGCGGTTTGCCAATCGAAAGCGACTCAAGTCCCGAACTCGGTGGTGTTCTCCCCAAAACGCGTCTCAACCGGACTCCGCCTCCACGAGACCGTGCAGACTGCGGTGCGACGAGTACCCTGGAAACGCGGTTTGACCCCAAAGCCCGTATGGGAGTGCTCATGCCACAGGGAGCCTGTGGTATGCCGAAACGTTACTTAACCTAAAACTTGAAAAGGACCGAAAAAAGCTTGGAACAACATCTGATTGCCCGTCTGGCCTCACAACCCGGGGCGCGGTTTGCATGACGTGAGAGCGCACGCCAGGTTTGTGCGGTGGCACCTTACGTGGTGTGTCATGGGCGAGAAACGGTGCGCGCACGGCAAGGTGAAAAGGAACTGCGTGGAGTGCATCGGGTGCCCTCATGGCAAGCAGAAAGGCAGCTGCGTGAAGTGCAACCCCTGCCCCCACGGCAAGGTGAAAGGCAACTGCGCGGAGTGCAACCCCTGCCCCCACGGCAAGGTGAAAAGCAGCTGCTCGGAGTGCAAGCCCTGCTCCCACGGCAAACTGAAACAGCACTGCGCGGGGTGCAACCCCTGCCCGCACGGGAAACTGAAAGGCGACTGCGTGGGGTGCAATCCCTGCCCCCACGGCAAGCGGAAAAACAGCTGCAAGGAGTGCAACACGTGCCCCCACGGCAGGCGGAAAAACGCCTGCGCGGAGTGCAATCCCTGTCCTCACGGCAACATGAAACAGAGGTGCGCGGACAGCAACCCCTGCCCGCACGGGAAGCTGAAAGTCGACTGCGCGAACTGCAGTCCATGTCCCCACGGCAAGGTGAAACGCAAGTGCATGGAGTGCAACCCTTGTCCTCACGGGAAGTCGAAAGGCAAGTGCGCTGAGTGCAAGGGATGCCCCCACGGGAAGCTGAAAGGCGACTGCGCGGAGTGCAACCCGTGCCCCCACGGCAGGCGGAAAGGCAGCTGCATGGAGTGCAACCCCTGTCCGCACGGCAGGCTGAAAAGCTTCTGCGCGGAGTGCAACCCGTGCCCCCACGGCAAGCGGAAACAGAACTGCGCGGCGTGTAAGGCGCAACGCGCGATGCATAGCCAATAGACGATTTTATGGGCAGCCCCCCGGCAAACCAGCCCGTGTATGGGCAACCCCAACTCAACCTATCGTTGTGTGTTTAATACCACCTTACTGACGACTGACGACGGAAAAATAAAAAATAAACAATGTACAATCTATCATGTACTGGCGTCTACCGGACACGCCTCCGCAACGCCATCTACTGCCCAACCCCCGGAATCAGCACATCGTGCATCGGGTATTGTCTGTGCAGAAGCGCGGTGACTACTTCTTGGTTGGCGGGCGAAACGGCGACCCCCCCGTACTCCCCGCCCCCCCCGTTCCGCACCACCGCGACCAAAAGCGCTTCCCTGGCCCGATAAAAAAGAAAGTGTCAGTCCCGAAGTCTCGTATGGGCAATCGCAGAGGCGGAACGTGGTGATTGGGAAACACGTACCGCTCGTCGTCGTACGCGGCGCTTTCCGAAACCTCCCCGCCTCGGAAACAAATCTGCCCCCCCCCCAGGAATCGAACCGCCTTCCAATGATTTGAATCCATCTGCGTTGTGTTACCACCTCCGAGAGTGTTACCACTCGCAGAACCAACACCAAGACCACCCACCCACCGGGACGCTTCTTTTTCGCACTCCTTCGCAAGCCGCTCGTGGTCGTTTTTCGTGGGCGCGCCTTCCCCTCCCGTGGGTTGAAACCGCAACGCGGTGACGGACCCGCCGCCCTTGCCCAAAAACTCACACGCCACAAACGCGTGTGACCGGTTCGTCGGGGGTAAGGTGGAGACAGGCAACGAACCCCCAGTGAACGCAACCACCGGGATCTTCTTCCCTGAAGTGTTCCCCCTGTAACCACCACCATCCTCCAACACCCACTGTTCCACCAACCTTCTCGCCAACGCATGCGTGCCCGGTAGCGCTATACTTCCTACCGGTATTTCTTTAGAAGTTTCCCTCGGATCGCCGTGCTTCCCGAGCTGCGATTGTGTGCCAAGAAAAGGGTCAGTCTTTCGGACCGCGTGTATGAGTAAACAGTCACCCGTAATCGGGCCTCCACAGTGTTACGATTTGGGAAAGGCCCAAGGCCGTACCTGCTCCCTCAACCAGTCCCGGTGGAACCACCGCGCGTCCTTCAGCTCGTTGCGGTCCAGGTTCGGGCTGGGGGGGTAGCTGAATTTGGTGACGGACGGACGGCTTGTTTTGTCACCTGACCTCGAATTTGACGTTAACAGAATCGTCTTCTCCAAACACTCCGCCCTGAAGCCCACCATGAGCTGGTTGGGAAACGGCCACGGCTGCGACGTGACAAACGCGGTGCGCTCGTGTTGCACGGAAATCCCGCTCTCCTCCGCAACTTCCCTTGAAACCGCCTGTTCCAGGCTCTCGGATTGATCCACGAAACCCGCGAGGCATGAGTAGAAACCAGGCGGCCACTTGGAGTTTCGGCCGAGCAAACAGAAATCGCCGCACGTGGTGAGCGTCAACACCGCGGGCATCAGTTTCGGGTAATTCACGCCTTTGCACTTGGTTTCCGTGTCGTCGCGGCAAATCGTTTTGTGGCCTGCTTTGATAAGCGCCGTGCGGCTGCCGCACTCGGCGCAGAACCGGACGGTGCGCTGCCACGTGAGCAGACCGGCGGCTTGCGCGAGGACACCCGCGTCGGACCGTTTCATGAACGGACCGACTGATTTCGCGTCTCTGGTTTCGATTTTGTTTTGGTCAAGCCACGTTTTTTCTTTTTGGGCATCGTCACTTCGGCCTTCCACTCGCGCCACCGCGTTAACAACCGCGGTTTCGATACCAGTCACGTCCGCGCAGAACAACGCAGCCCCGTCGCTTCCTCGGAAGCCTAGGAAACTTATTTTTTTTCGGTCCAGGGTTTCGGGAGGGATTGATGAAAGAAGCGCTTGCGCCGGGCGGTACCGAACGTGTAGTTCTTTTTGTTCGTCTCCATTCGCATCATCATCAATCCCAACCGGAATCACCCAAACCTTGGTACCCGTGAGGGGCAGAAGCACCGCGGTTTTCGTGTCTGACGCCAGTGCAATCGCGTTTGCGTCACCTCGGAGCTCGGAACTCCGATCCGCGTCGGAAAGCGCGAAGAACGGAACCCCGTCGTGGTCCACGAAGGATGCGCCCGCGGAAGATGGGGATGTGTCGACCGAACGCATTGCACCCGGAACGCAATCGCGACGCGAACGAAACCGGTCCTTACTCCACGACCCGCAGGCGGCGCGACCGCGCGACACGGGAGACGCGCGGTAGGACGTACCCCAGGAAGTGGAACACGCCGCCGCCATAGCCGCCATCGCACCCAAGCACAGATCCACGCGCCGCGTGGAGTGCTTGTGACGAAATCTGTTATCACTCAAAAAGTAAAAAAGCTGCTGTCGACAGTTCCCAGAAAAGGCTCAAGTTATGGGAAAGCAACGACTGTGCGGCGGTCTCGCACTTGCCCCCACGCCTTCCTCACGTCCCAGCATGAACCCTACCACCAGCACCCCCATCCACCCCGATCTCTCCACGTTCGACCCCAACGAGCAGCTCGCGTCCGTGCTCCTCTCCAACGTCACGGACTTCAAAACGCGCCTCAACCTGAGGGCGGTGAGCACCGCCTTTTTACACGCGGAGAGGCAAGACGCTTCGACGCCTGTGGACGTAGAAACGACGCACAGGTTCGGCGAGATTTGCCATAAGGCGGGGAAACACAAGCACGCGTACGAGTGGATCAAGAAAGCCAGCGAGCAAGACCAAGGCCAGTCTACGTTCAACAACTGCGACTCTATGTTGAGACTCGCCGCCTGTTTGCAAAAAGGGAAAGGCGTCGAGAAAAATCTGGACAAAGCCATGAAGTGGTGCAAACGCGCCGCGGAGGCTGGTAGCACGCACGCGATGATGTTACTCGGATTCTCATACTTTGCAGGCTTGCAAGGCGTGGCGAAAGACAAAGCGATGGCGGTTATGTGGCTTCAACGGGCTGTCGCAGGGGGCGATCACCCGAACGCCCTGTTCGTCCTGGGGCAGATGTTCATCAAAGGGGATGGGGTCGACAAAGACGTGACGCTCGGCGTCGAGTACTTAGAAAAGGCAGCGGATCTAGGTCACCCCGTGGCCCAGAACCAGCTCGGGATGATGTACAAAGACGGAAGGGAAGGTGTGGTACAAGACGTTGAGATGGGTCTGAAGTGGTTGGAAAAAGCCGCAGAGCAAGGTGAAGCCGAAGCGCAGAACGTTCTCGGCCTGCACTACCTCCAAACCGAGAAGTACGAGAAGAGCGTGTCGCACTGGGAGAAAGCCGCCGAGCAAGGCAAAACCACCGCTCAACTCGGCCTTGGGCTATGCTACGCTAACGGGCTCGGCGTGGAAATAAACATTGAGACTTCGTTAGATTTCATTCTCAAGGCTGCGGAGGGTGGTGATGAGCATGCCTTGCAAACTCGCGCGCAGGCGATGCAAGCGCTATTCCAGCACGCAGTTTCTATGACGGATGCATCGATAGCCAACCGACCCGAATCCCTTCGGCTGATGCGCAAGTTGGCGGACCTGGGACACGGTCCCGCGGAGGATATGCTCGGGAAGTAGTTCGAGTGCGCTTTGTAAGAGAGATAGGCTTGGATTGAAAAGAAAAAGACGCGACGCTTTCGGGTGCAAAAATCTGAACGTCGCACGCACGCAGTATTAATACGCACAAAAACCGCACGAAGCGCGGTGACAAGTCCGCAGGTCACGGCCGTATCGGCAAGCGCCGTCTTCATTTTACCTCGCCACGACTTCGAAAGCGCCGTCCTCGTCGCTTTCCTCGTCCTCCGTCTCGTCTTCCTCCGCGTTGCCCGTTCCCGTTCCCGGAATGGCGTCGGCGTCTTTAGTTTCATCCCTCGCTCGTTTCGACCCCAACTTTAAAGTAACACCAGCGCTGCCATCGCTGACATCCTCCCCAGCATCACTCGCTTCCTCTTCGTCTTCCTCATCCGAGTTACCTTCTGAGTTACCTCCGTCGCTGTTGCCTTCCTCTTCATCGCCGTCGTCATCGTCGGTTTCCGAATTTTCGTCAACCCCGAAATCCTCGTCGCTGTTGTCGTTTTCCGAGTCTTCCATCATCTCCGCGGTTCCCGTCGTTTCCTTCTCGTCACCGTCGTCCTCCTCGCCCTTCTCCACGCAGTTCTTTGCCAGGTACCGCCGCACCCCCTCTAGTTCTTCACGTGAGATGTTGGCGAACTCGCGGGTTTCGTTTTTTTCGTTGTTATCGTCGCCGCCCAAAGTTTCGCCTTCGCCTTCGTCAAGAGTAACGCTCAAATCGAACGTGCTCCCCACGCCTTCCGCCCGGCCAAGTCGCAGGTCCGCAATTTGTGAAAACGGTAACCACAACGAAGGCCGGTCCACGAACGCGAACCCGTCCGGTACCAAAAACAGAAATCCCTGGTTGAACTTGAGATTCGCCTTGACGCACCCTTTGTTCGCGACGCCCGCGAAGCCGCCGTTTCCGGTGAGTTTCGGTCGGCTCGCTTTTTGCGCCCCGGTTGCCATCTCCAGAAAAGCCACCAAAGCTTGGCCTGGATTTCGAGTAGTCCCTCCGTCCTGGTCAGTGCAACCGCGTTCCAACCTCGCATCTAATAAGCCCATGTCTTTGCGTTTCACAACCTCTAGCGGTTTGTCCTTTCCCCGGACCTGCGCGAGGAGCGTTTTTACGCGCTGCTTTCCGACGGTCAAAGCCGCCTTGCCGTCAAGCGCGATCATCACGTCTGACGTGTCGTTGCTATCGCCGCGTTGTAACGCCAAAACCTTGCGCACGTCTTTGTGGTTTATCAAATACGTGGTCGTGCCTTTAGGGGTGGCGCTTTCTAACGCGAATTTGTCACGCAACGCGTGCACCGTGAACTTTCCCCGCGGCGACACAAACGAAACCGGCGTTGCGGTGGAACACAGGATCTCGTCGTCCGTGAACCCGCGGGGTAGTGGTGTCTGTTGGGAAGGTGCGGTGAGGGCGATGCCGTCGCGTTGCTGTGTACCTCCCTGATTCGCGAGCGCTTGGGCGACTGGAACCAGGTTTTCGGTGACTTGTTCCATCAAACGAGCCACGTCGACGGTGAAGGGCATCGCACCGACCTCATTACTCCCGACGCCATTACTTGCTTCGTGCAAAGCCTCCGTCAGTACGTCCACGAGCGGTTGCAAACACCCAGTCGCTCCCGGTGCGGCGGATTTTCGAACCGCGTTGATGGATGCCAAGTGGGTCTTGGCGAATTGAAGCGATGTGACGGGTGCCTCGGACATCGCGGGATGCCTGCCGAGAGCTTCGGCGTGCCCAAGAAAGTGCCTACATTTCAAAAAACCGAAAACTTTGAGCTTTTTTTTTTGGCAAAATCATGATTTCTTTTTCTGGATATTTTTTACACAGCCTCTGAACTCTCACCAGTGTACCCTAGTAGTTAGTATACACTTCGGAACGCCTTGATCACTCATATACCGCCTACAAAAGTCTACGCCTTTTCCGAGATGTAATTGTGGTGCCCCACGGTGGGTTTGCCCGACAGAAAGGATGTCAAAAAAGTCGATTGCGGCTTCTCCGTGTTTTTAACGATGGCGTTGCTCTCCGGTTCGATGAACTTCGAGATCATGTGGTGCCTTTGGAAGTGGTGCGCCATCACGGTCACCATCTCCTGCGTGGCTTTGAAGAGCATGATGTCGATGACAGCGGGGTTGTCCGTGGTGGCGCGCCTGAATTCGTTCGCGAGCCGGCTCCTTAGCCTCGCCGTCGTCGTCACCTCCTCCAGCCAGTACGTGCGCATGATCCACGGGACCTCGCGGCACACCTACCGGGTTTTGGGGAGGGGAAGGTGGGAGGTTAGGGTTAGGCTTTAGGGTTTGGGTTTAGGGTAGGGTTTATCTACTAATACGGTTTAGGGTATCAGAAGACGGAAGACACGGGTCTTCACAAGCGCCGCGCCAGCATTTAAAACGCGAGCATTCGGCAACCCGTGTGAAAAAGCAGTCTGAAAATGGATGGAACAACCCTAGCCATGTCTGGTTGGGTGGACTCGGGGCGGACAGGATGGGCGTAACACGAGCTATCGCTCGCGCAAAAATGTGACTCACATCGCGGAAGAACTGCCGCGACCGCGCCTTGGCTTCGGGCAGAGTGGCGCTGAACACGGGGGCGCCCGCGGGGGCGCTCAGGCCTTGGCTCGTCGCGAGCCGAGACACGGATACTCGCAGCGCCATCGGGCACTGATTAAGTAAGCGCAACGGAGACGAGTGCCGGATCGCCAAACGTGACAAACGTTTCACAAACCGACGCTTACGCTTGTCGGGAGTGTGTGGACACACAACTCGAAGCCGACGCCGAGCCGCGCGTGCCGGTGTGGCAGCGGCGCCGCGAGCCCGCGACGGGAAGGTAGATCGAGAAAAAAATGGGAAAAAAATGAACTCGTATGAGCAAACAGTCACAACAAGCTGAGATAGCGATTCTGGATTTCGGGTCGACCAGAGATGTGTGCCGTTCGGTTCCGGACTCTCGCCAAGTCCCCCTGTTCTCGAGACCCCACTTCTAGACACGCACGTTCGCGGTGGAACCCTGGTTTCCGTCGCGCGCGCGTGGTCCACCAGTCCCTCGTCATGAGCCAAGGCTGGGGGAACCCTCCGCAGGTGCGTTTCCGAAGGTTGCGGCGCGTGTTTCGCCCGTTGTTTTCGGTTTCAGATTCGGGACAGCTGCGGAGTCTCATCAACGTTCATCACGCGGAACGTCCCGCACACGCACCTCGTATGACCTCACCACTGACGCGTGCACGCCCCACTCACCACCACTCGTTTTCCACAAACCAGCCGGGCTTCCCCCCTTCAGGGTCCTCCCCCCCGGGGTACGGCCAGCAAGTCCCAGGGTACAACCCGATGCCAGGCCTTGGCGGTGAGATGCACCACCGAGGCGGAGCAGGGGCTGGCCCGCCTGGTAACAGCGGCGGGTTCGAGATGCCCACCATTCCCCTGTCACCAAAGTCTTTGGCAAGAGTGGGTCTAGGCGCGTACGGGGACAAGTTCCTAGGCGCCGGGACCGCGTTCGTGTCGAACAACTACGCCAAGTACTTCTCGTCAAAAAAAACCCAAGCCTACTTTGACGTGACCGAGGCGTACGCGTTTGCAAAGATGAAACTCATTCTGTGTCCGTTTCTGCACCGGGGGAGCTGGGCGCGGGTACCGGCGGGGGCGGGCGGGCCGGGGGTCGGGTACGGTGGCGCGGGGGGGAATTCGTATGGAGGACAGTCACAAAATAACCCGTACGGAGATTCGATGAATCCGGGGCTGAACGGTTCGTCCCCGCGGCTCTTCAAACCGCCGAAAGACGACATCAACGCGCCCGACTTGTACCTGCCTTTAATGGGTTTTTGGAGTTATGTCCTAGCCGCTTCCGCGCTGCAAGCGAAGAACGAAACGTTCACCCCGGAAAGCGTAGCGACGCACTTTTCGTGGGGAGGCGCGGTTTGGTTTTTCGAATCGCTGCTGGTCTGGGTGGCGCTGCGAAGGTTCGTGTTGCGCGTTTCCCAAATCCCGCCGACTGTTTGCCCATGCAGGACTGACACTTTCTTTTTTTTTACCTCCTCCAATTTCTTTTACCCATCGTAAGCTTATCCTCCTCCCGAGTCAAGGTATCCGCGCCTTGGCTGGACATTGCGGCGTACACGGGGTACGCGTTCGTGTTAGTCACGGTGCAGTTGCTGGTGAAGCTCGTTTTGACATCACCGATGAGTTCCGGCATGTTGATAGGACAAACCGTTTGGGGCGCCGTGTGCTCAGGCGTTTTCATCGTGAAAACCGTGAAGCGAGTCATATTTTCGGAAACCCGCCTGCACCAAAACGGGTTCGCAGGTCTTGGGGCGTCGCACAACTACGTGCTGCTGGCCCTCGCCGCGTCGCAGTTCCCGGTGCACTGGGCTCTGGGGAGAGTGGTGTGAGGGATTAAGGTACTTGAGGGGTCCTATAGGTTGCATCCATTTACACTAATTTCCACGATGTGACATCAAATCTACTGTCCCGACTAAACACGCCAGCTACTAATGAACCTTCGCATCGAGGGATAAAGGGAGGCGAGTCAGTACGCTCTCAATCGAATCACCAAATGCCAAAACCAAAAACCAAAACTACGACGCGAGGATGTGCGCTGTGGTTTAGGCGCGGGGGCATCGCTCAGCCGCCGCGCTCTGTTACCCAGCGTAACGCCTTGGCTGTTTTCGGGGCGGTGTATCGCCGGGTGGGTGTGGGGACCACCCACCTGGTTTCATGATGCCCCTTCCGGGTGTTGCATTCGGGGAAGCTCGGGGACGACACCGATTTGCTCGGGGAGACTCGGGGACGACACCGATTTGCCAAAGAAAAGAAGGGGGGGCTTACCTCACATCCCGGTGACCATCACCGGGGGGCGAGGGTACCTTTACCTCATGGGAGGCGAGGAGTGTGACGATGGGGCGCGACGTGTGATTTTGGACGACGTCTACCCGGGTCGCGCGTGGCGCCCACCTCACGCGCGACACGATGTGGCGACCGTGGCGACCGAGAAAATGCAGGGCTTAATCAAACCTGAGACTCACTTGGTTGCCACAAGGAGTGCATTAAGCGGTGCCCTCACGGCAAAGTGAAAAACAACTGCGCAGAGTGCCCCACGGCAAGGTGAAACGCAGCTGCGCAGAGTGCAACCCCTGCTCCCACGGAAGGTGAAATACTGGTGCGCGGAGTGTAAGGCTGGAAAATGTGCGACGAGCATTTGTTAAAAGATGTTATGAGACTACAGTAGGTAGACACCCAAAAGTCACTGCTTCGCCTTCTTGAGCGTTCTCCCAGGCGCGAGACTTTTCGCCTGTTTCGATTTTCCGTCCTTCCCGTTTTCCTTTGTACTTTTCTTCCCCTCCGCCTTTCCCTTTTTCGCTTTCGCTTTTTCGTCCAGTAACACGCGCGCGCGTTTCGCCATCCGCCCAAAGCGCGTCGCCTCCCGCCTCAGCGCGATTTGTTCCGCGAACAGTTTCGTGTACACGAAATGCTTCCTCAACGCGTGGGAGGGGTCAAACTGTTGCGTTTTCTTCTTTTTGTTTTTTTCCATCGCGGAAACAGAAACCGACCCCGCAAACTCGCTCTCCACGCCGCGCACGAAAAGGCCCAGGTCCGTGCCGAGTTTCAAAAACGCGTTGCGGGACTTTTCCCCGCGCGCCGCGGCTCGGTCCAGAGGGCTCAGCTTGGCTTTCTTTCGAGCCGGGGGAGGTGTGATTGAAGGTCGGAAATTTCCCCTGGTGGTGCTGTGCAACCTAGCGAGCTCTGAAGGCGCGTGGCTCCCGAGCGCGGGCGCGACGGACCCGGAAAGAGGCATGTTCGCCACTTCGCTCGCCGCCGCTCTTACGGCGGGGTGGTAGTGGTTGGCCAGGATTGACAAATCCCACAGCACCGCGGACAACCCCCCACTGGTTTCCGGGTCATCGCTTTTCAGGTTAAACACCCCCGTGCCGATGCGCTCGTTTTCCAGAAGGCACCGCGACCTCGGGTACTGCGCGAGGAGCATCCGCGAAACCCCCAGCACCCCGACGCATTCGCCCGCCTCAGCGGACAGCGCGGCGGACGCGAGCCTCTTGGCGAACGCGGCGACGCGGGCTTGGTCCACTTGTTTCTGCGCGCCGAGGAACTTTTGCAACGCCCGGACGCGCAGCGTCCCTCGGTCCAACGAGTCGTCACTCGCCGCGGCGACCGGGTTGGACAACAAAAGGTGGTCGTCGTCGCCGTCGTCGGCTTGGGTCTCGTGAGAAGACGCGCTCCCGAGCGACGAACCCCACCCCACCGTCCCCACGCTCGGCTCCCCGAGCATCACGTAAAGCTGCCGGTGGAACTCCCCCGCGTCCACCTGTAACGCCTCGCCGTGTCCTGAGGTGATTTCGCAAGCGGTGAGCAGGCACCGGGCTTTCTGGTCCGCGCTCAAACTGTCGCCTTTTAGCAGTCTGCGAAAAACCTCCATCAGATCCGCCATGAAGGTGACGGAAATGAGGTGCGTGAACTTCCCCAGCCCGACCAGCGCGGGGGTCATCAAGGGAATACCAACCGCCGGCATTTCACTCGCCGCGTTTTTCAGCACTCGAAAGTACATCTCGAACGTCGCCTCTAGCATTTTCGACTGCAGCTTTCGTTTCTTCGCGTTGTTGTTTGACGTGGCGCCTTCCTCCATATCCCGGTCCAACAAATTCTCCTCGTTCGCTGAGGTAATATAAGAAAGTGTCAGTCTTTCGTAATGTGTATGAGTAAACAGGGAAGAGTAATCGGGCCGAACAGTCGTTGAATTTGGTAAATTCCCAATACCGTACCTTCGTCTTCGCTCGCGTCCGAGGCGTCGTCCACGTGCCCGAAGCTCTTTAAACGTTCCTTTTCCGCCTTTTTCTTTTCCTTCGCCGCCCGGCCTTTCCGGATCATCTCCCGTTCCTCCGCTTTCGCTTTTTTGGTTTGCTTGCGCGATAAAATGTCCTGTTTCTTTTTCTGCTCAAGCGCGAGCGCGCCTTCGTCGAAGCGAATTTCCAGAAACGGCGCCAACGCGTACGGCGAAGTGGTGCACTTGCCTTGCTTCACGAGTTGCGCGGTCATTTGAAGCGCCTCCAACGTTAAATCTCCACTCCGGTCCGCTTTGATCGCGTTTTGTATGGAGAGCGCCACGGTGGGCGCGCTTCGCGAATCAACCCGCCCCAGGTGCGGCACCAGCGCGGACAAAACGTCAGTCCTGAAGTTGAAGTGCGGCAGCGCCTGGCGTGAAACAAAGAAAAAGGTCAGTCGGAGCGAGTCTTGTGATGGGCGATTTTCGTACAGTGGGCAAACAGTCGGCGGACTCTGGTGCAATTATTGGGGCGTGGTAAGACTTGCGTCACTGCACTCCATACAGGGCATCAAACAGTGTCAGGCCAATACGTACCTGTAAAAGCTGGCACAAACACGTCAACCCTACTCCGGGCGCTAACCCGAACCCGCCGCCTCGCAGCGCTCGAGTTTTCTTCTCGCCGCCTCCTCTTCTGACGACGAGCCGTACAAAACCCTTGTACATCTTCAAAAGCCCAGCTTCGAAATCCCGCAGCTTTTGCGTTTCCTTGGTGACTTTCATCGTTAACTCTTTCTCGGTCAGCGGGCGGATCCGGTACCCGGGCACGACGTCGGCGAACACGAGCACCGCCGACAACGCCCCTAGCCGGGCGATCGTGGGGTCCCGGTCCTCCGCTAAGGTCAGGACCTCCTCTAGCTCGTGCCACCTGGATTCCGGGTCCTCCAGCACACCCTGACACGCCACACCGATGCGTTCGCGAATGGAAACCAGCTTCTCTTCAAAGCTCATCTCGGCTTCCGACGCGGCGGCGGCGGCGGCGCGCGAGCGCCGCGCCGCCGTCGCGGGGTCCACGTCTTGGTCATCTTCTTTGTCTTCATCGTCAGACTGTTTGCCAGTGTCATCTTCATCCCCAGCTCCATCATTTCCATCTTTGTCATTTCCGTCCCACCACTTCTCGCTTTTCTTCTGTCCGTACTCGGTCCTTTGCATCTCCTCCGCTAACTCAAGCGCGCGCCGGCTTTTCTTCCCCTTCACTTTCTTCCCGTCGTCGTCCACGCCCTGGTCGCCGTCGTCCCAGCTTTCCCGTGCTTTTTCCACCGCCGCCCTCGCCGCGGCTGAAAGGTTACCCAACTCCAACTCGTCCAATTCAATCGAGGCCGGGCCGGTTGGTTGGTGCACCACGGTTCCGTCCAGGCGCTTGACAGGCAGGGCCAGCGTTTTTTTTTCGCCGTCGTCGTTTTCGTCGTCGTCGCCATCCACGACCCTCGGCCCGCCGCGTTCAAACTCCGCGGTCCGGTCCTCCTCTTTGACCTCTTTCCGTCGTTTCCGGCTCGTGCTGTCGCCACCAGCGATGCCATCCACGCTCAGCCGAGTTCCGAAAAACGCCCCGTACGCGCGGTGCGCGTTGACGAACGCGACGTCGTCCTCATCAGGTTCCAGCTCGGCATCGTCGGTAGGCGCCGCCTGGGGAAGTTCGCGTTTTTTCTCCCCAGGCTTGGCAGGGGCGCGTCGGTCCTTCTTACCCATGCTTGGCGTTGGGTTGGGACCACACGAATGAACCTGTGAGTCTGTCTCGAAGGCACGCGTACGCCTGTAAGCCACAAGCAACGCGTTCCGTAGCCGCGCGCCGCCGCGGTCGCGAATGGCGATGGGGCGAATGGAAAAGGTTGGGAAAAGTTTGGCGGCGGCGGCGGTTTGGTCGAAGAAACTTGAGTCGCGTGCTGTTTTTGTGGTAAAAGTGCCGTCTCTCGAGGTATCATCAGAAGCCTTCGAGGTCACAACGCTCGGCGCGGAGAGCGAGCGCGCCCTGTGGCACGCGGTGTGCCGAGGCTGCCGCGTCCACGGAAGTCGCACGCGGTCGGGTTCAAGGACAAGCACCGCGCCGGCCAACCTCGGTCGCCACTTCATGAGCGAGGTGGGTGTTTTCCTTTCGCGAACTCCGGCACAAAAAGAAGCCTTCGCGAATCTCGGCGATGCCCCTCGCCGACCCCACCCCCGGTGTCTGCGATGCCGCGGTCCCTCCTAGTTTGGTAAAGCACACGGAACAGAAACTCCGCGAGGCGTATTTCCACGCCGCGAAGGCGCGTGTCCGGGAGTTGGAGCTTCACCCCGGGCGGCCGGTTCACGACGCGGATGGTTGGGCGGCGAACCCGGGCGACCCAAAGGTCGGCATCGAAAAGACGATTCAAGACTTGAAACAAGCGGCGACCAAGGAGGTTGAGGTTTCTTTGGAAAAGGAAAGCGAGATAGGGGGTGCTGCTTTTTCAGTGGATCAGGCGCTGGATGCGCGTGAAAAACTATCGAATACGCTTAGCATCGGCAGTGATAGCATCGGCAGTGCGCATTTAGTGTCACCCTCCGCCCCGCCGCCGGCGAAGCGCGCGAGGACTGACGACAAAAAAAAGACACAAAAAAGCAAAAACGTAGCCTCCGTTTTTGCCGCGCTCGCAACCGCCACCACTAGACGCGTGCGATGTGATTGGCAAAGCGCGTATGGGCTGTTAGTCACCAAAACATTGACAATGCACCAAGTAGTCGCGGATTCACAACACCAGCAGCAAAGGCAAAAGTGGCGCACGGAGACGATCACGGCGCGACACAAAGATTTGCGGAGTCGCGTTGCAAAAAAGGAAAAGGGAAAGGAAAGGGAAAGTACCGACGGCGACGAAAAAGTTGACGACTACCAGACCTGGCACTTCGCGGCGAATTTACCGGTGTGCGATCGAAAAGACAGAACGCAACTGCATGACTACGCGGAAGCCGCGGAGGAAACCGGGCGGAAGGCTTGGGTCACCGAGGCGCTGCGGTGGTGCCACGACGTTATTATAAACTTCACGAAAAACGGCGGCGCCGTGGAGTTCGCGGTGAAACACGAGCGGAGGGCGTTTTTTAAACGCAACGCGCGGAGGATGACCGAACGTGAACTGCAGGCGTTGCGGCAATCACTCGCGGCTGGGTATTTGGGCGCACGCGGTGACCCGGGGCTGGTGCCGATGCGTGCTGACGATGTGTCTCTTGGTGACGGTCTAACGCGGTGTTTCTCTGCGGAAGAAAAAGAAGCCACCGAAGCCGAAACAAACGAAAAAGAACCTTCCAACTCTCGTCCCCTTCCGGTTGTGTTGGACGTCGGTTCGTGTTGGGACTACTTCCGGGTTTTCGAAACCCGAGGGTGTTACAACGTCACCGCGCTTGATTTGTGTCCCCGAAGTGTTGACGTGTTCCGGTGCGACTTTCTGGAGCTACGGGTGAGTGCCCCGGGAACCGAAGTCGGGGCGGAGGATGACGAGAAAGGTCCCGGTCTGGATGGCGACGAGTCCAAATCGGCGAACCACGACCCTCAACCGAACCGACCAAACCGACCAAACCAAAAGTTTTTGATTTCCCTCCCCGCCAACTCCGTCTCCGCGGTGGTGCTGTCGCTGGTGCTTTCGTACGTCCCCAGCCCTGAGCTACGGGGGGAGATGATACGCAAAGCGCGGGAGGTTTTGCTGGACAACGGAAGAGGCGTCCTAACGATAACAACCCCGCACAGCACCGACCGGGCGTACTCTAACAAAAACAAAACAAATGTTTTGGATATGTACGTATTGGGGCTTTCCCAAATCCTGACACACTGTTTGCCGATTGTCTACAGTAGAGTAATTACGTAATACACGCGGTCCGAAAGACTGACACTTTTCTTTTTTACAACAAGATGGAAAAACGCAATCGAACAGATGGGGTTCGAGAGGGTTTTGTACCAGCGGAAACTCTCGGTGCACTGCTTCGCGTTTCGCACGGTAGGGAACGGGGTGGGGGCGTGTCGAAAAGGCGAAGCGCTGCCCCTGCCTATCGCGTTTGACGTATTGGAAAGACAAACCACGAGCTGAGGGAGTTAGCGTGGGGGTCTGGTTTTGGTCAAAGTATATAGCTCCGTTCATTGTCTCTTCTCGTGATTTCAAACAACGCCCAGGCCTCTTTTCCAGCCTTACTACTATGATACCACAACTGTTTAACTCTGATAACGCTTTGTAATACCACTTAAAACAACACCCGCCGGATATCGCGTTACGCCCGGGTTAGACGCAATACGCGCCGGCGTTTCCGTCGTCACGCTGCGCCGGCATCGCTGAGAATATGAACGATCGCCTCGTGGCCGTTTACAGCGGCGATGCGTAGTGGCGTCGCGCCATTATCCCATGCCGTGTTGACGTCCGCGCCCGCCTCGATCAGTGCCCGCACCACCGTCTCGTGGCCCTTTTGAGCGGCGATGTACAGTGGCGTCGCGCCATTATCCCATGCCGTGTTGATGTCCGCGCCCGCCTCGAGCAGCGCCCGCACCACCGCATCGTGGCCCTTTTGAGCGGCGATGTACAGCGGCGTCACGCCGTCGTCCCTTGCCTTGTTGGCATCCGCGCCCGCCTCCATCAGCACCCGCACCACCGTCTCGTGGCCCTCTTGAGCGGCGATGGACAGCGGCGTCACGTCTTTCCCAACCTCGTTGATGTTCGCGCCCTTTTCGATCAGAGCCCACACCACTGCCTCGTGACCGTTTTTAGCTGCCCAATGCAGCATCTCTTTCTCGCCACACGAACAGCCGTTCGCAAGCGCCTAGATTAGTACCTCGAGGTGCCCGCCACCCGCCGCCTCCAGGCACGTTGCCTTGCCCCAAGGGCAGCCGTTCGCACGCGCCCACCGCAGCACCTCGAGATGCCCGCCCTTCGCCGCGAATGCGCACGTCGCCCTGCCCCACGGGCAGTCGTTCGCGCGTGCCCACTGCAGCACCTCGAGATGCCCGCTGCGTGCCGCCGCCCAACTCGTCGAAGTATCCCACGGGCAGCCGTTCTCGCGCAACGCCTGCAACTCCTCGAGCTGTCCGCTCCTCGCCGCTGCCTGACAAAGGTATTCTTGACGCGACAGGCGCCCTCCCCGTTGCAGGCGCTTCAACACGCTTAAACATCCAAGCTCCACGGCTTCATTCTCAACAAGCTCCTCAAACTGCAGCCCCGTTTCTGCGACCGCGTCGCGCATCGTGCGGCTCACCGCTGGGAGCCGTGCGAGATCGGCGGGATCGTCGAAATGCTCAGATCTGAGAATGTGCGTGACGACGAGATGGTCGGGGAGGCGGGGGATGGCCTCGCCCACGTCAGCATCGCGTTGGCGCGTTCGCGTTGGCGCGTGAGTTTCCACAACGAGCATCGCACCAGGAGACATCGTGGACCGGGTGTCGCGTGCGCGCCGTTGTGCGTCGTGCGTGCTTTGTTTTTTAGGGTTCGGCTTTAGGTAGTCAGTTTCTTGAGGACTTTCCCCTCGAGACTATCGAGAGGCCTTTCGGACGTTCCAACACCACGAGGACCAACAACTTTCTGCAGGCTCGCGGCACGCCACATCCCCCCGCGCGCCCCCGAACCCCGCACATGGCGTCGCAGCTGGTAGCGCGCGAGCGCGTGGTTCCCGTTGCCGAGCGCACAAACCCGGGGGGCTTCGTTGGACGACGCCCGAGCGGTGCCCGGAACGGAAACGCCGTGTCCTCGGACGAGGAAACAGACACGAGCAGCCACGAGGAAGAGGAGACGGCGGAGGGAACTTCTCGGGACGAGGATGATGTGCGTGAGACGCTTGATTGTTTGGTGGACGCGGCGACGGAATCCAGTGGTGTGTCGGATGACGAAACCGACACCGAACGCACAATGACCGACACCCCCGGGTCCAGCGAATCCACCAACGCGTCGTGGGAAGTCGTGGCGCCCGAAGCGAGTGCTTCGCAAAGAAAACCGAGCACGAAAAAAAAACACAAAACGAACCTTCGCGGCGAGAAGGAACGCTTGGTCTTTTCCGGCCAAGAATCAAACGCATCGTCCACTGTCTCCCCGCCACTACTCAAACGCGGGTGCGAGGATGACTGGTGCTGGGACGACATGGCGGATGCGCACGGAGGAAAACACCAAGGCGGCGACGAGATACGGGAAGTTTCCAGCGACGGCGAAACTAAAACTCGGGACGTGGAAAGCGAAAAGAAAGGAGACGACGTCGACGAACCGACGCGTCGCGAACAAAAATCCTCCGTCAGCAGCTCCCCTTCCTCCGTCTCCACCGACGCCACTGACGGAACTCTTGCGATGCGTTCGCTGGAGGTTCTGATGACCGAAGGGACGGGGAAGGGACGCAAGAATAAGGATGAGAAGGATGAGAAGGACGGGAAACGGAAAGATGCCAAAAAGAAAAAGAAGAAAACCTCATCGACCCTCGTTTCGGAGATCCCGCGCCGCCGATTACGGGTTCGCCTCGCTACCGCGCGGTACAGAGATTTGGGCCTCGCGAAGAAAGAGTGCGCCGCGCTCGCGATCGCGACCGAGCTGGAGGGGTGCGAAACGGTTGCGAAGTGGAACGAGCTGAAAGGTACGTGTTGTGTTTCACCAAATCCCGCCGACTGTTTGCTTATACAAAAACAAGACTGGCACCTTTTGAAAGCGGTTCTTTTCCGCGAGCGCGGCGGGGACGTCGAATTCGACGTCTCGGACGAGGATTCCTTTTCCTCGTCCTCCTTGTTTTCTGCTTTCACAGACGGACACGACCGACACCGCAGCGGCGACTTCACGTGCACGTTCCTGGCGTTCGCGAAAATCGGCAAATGGGTACGTTGTGGGTGCGCCGGTATGCGCAAACAGTCAGTCCGTCGCGTCACGCCGGAGAGCGCGAAGGAAAGACACAAAAGCCAACTGGGTGAAAAAGCACTCCGACGTTTACTCGCGTCCCTCGCCGTGGCGTGTTTCGCCACGGCGGGGGTGTGGGCAAACAGACACGGCCGGCGAACTGTGTGGAGAACCGCCTTGACCGCCGCGAGTCTCACCGCGGTCACCGTGAAGCAGGCGGTGAGGAAGCATGACGGTATATAGGGGCCTGTGTATAGGGTTCAGATCAGGGAAAGAGAAAGCAGTTGTAGTACTTACGGTCTGACGTCTGACGCGAAAGCACTAAAAATAGTTGGTTTCGTTTTTCTTTTTTATTTTTTACGCGCCGGCCAATACTCCCCGTCCACCCCGACGAGCTCTATATCGAAATCCAAATCTTCATTCGGTGCTAACTTCCCCTTACCAAGCGCCCCGTACGCCAGCCCTGACGGCACACAAAACGTGGACCGCTCGCCGAGACGCATCGACGCGATACTCAGCGCGAACCCGCGGACCATGGCCGGGGACGACGACGTTTTTTCTCCCTGCTCGTCGTTGTTATTTTTTTCAAGCGTCACGTCTTCACCAACCTCGCCGATGTCTGATGTCGTCGCTTCCTCGCCCCGACCCCTCGATTCTGATTCTTCGAGACCCGAATTCTTCCCAAACACATTCTCGGGAAGTCTCAACACCAGCGGCATGTTGCACTTGCGCACGGTGATTCCACCGACATCGGTGACGAACTCGCCTCGCGAGGAATCGACGACGGTATCCGTGGACCGAATTGTCGCGGTGAAGTGCACGTGGACTTGGGAGCCGGGTTGTGCGGCAGGGGCACCCGCGGAAGCCTCGCGCTCGATGTACTTCTTCAAACCAGGCGCCAGGGTGGTCATCGTGACACTGGCGCGTGCCGGTAACTGTGCGCTTTCGTTCGATGCAAATTTCGGGATACTTAAAACGTGGGGGATCCCGAAACTCGCCTCATTTGGTGACCCGCAAAGGGGACGTACCTGGAGTGCTATGAGTAACAAGCGGTGCCCGCACGGGAAGCAGAAAGGTGACTGCGCGGCATGCACCCCTTGCCCCCACGGCGTGGTAGCACGACTATGCACGGAGTGCAGCGGGTGTCCCCATGGCAGGCAAAAGAACTTGTGCTTGGATTGCGTCCCGTGTTCCCACGGCAAGGTGAAACACAACTGCGCCGTGTGCAACCCGTGCCCGCACGACAGACTGAAAAGCAAGTGCAAGGAGTGCAACGGGTGCGTCCACGGTAAGCTGCGGTTTGAATATAGCAAGTGCAACCCGTGCCCTCACGGCAGGCTGAAAGGCCACTGCGGAGAGTGCAACCCTTGCCCCCACGGGAAGCTGAAATCACGTGCAAGGAGTGCAACGGTTGCCCTCACGGAAGGCTGAAACGCGCCTGCGCGGAGTGCAATCCCTGCCCCCATGGCAAGCTGAAAAACGACTGTGCGGAGTGCAACGCCTGCCCGCACGGAATGCTGAAACGCCTCTGCGTGGAGTGCAACCCCTGCCCTCACGGCAAGCTGAAACGCCTCTGCGCGGAGTGCAAGGGCTGCCCTCACGGCAAGCTGAAACGCCTCTGCGCAGAGTGCAAAGGCTGCCCTCATGGCAAGGTGAAAAGCAAGTGCGCGGAGTGCAACCCCTGCACTCACGGCAAGGTGAAAAGCAACTGCGCGGAGTGCCACTCTTGCCCTCACGGCAAGCGGAATAGCATTTGCGCGGAGTGCAACCCCTGCCCTCACGGCAAGCTGAAAAACAACTGCACAGCATGCAGCCCCTGCCCTCACGGCAGGGTGAAAAACAGCTGCGCGGAGTGCAGCCCCTGCCCTCACGGCAAGCGGAAAAGCAGCTGCGTGCAGTGCAACCCCTGCCCTCACGGCAAGCTGAAACGCCTCTGCGCGGAGTGCACCCCCTGCCCCCACGGCAAGCTGAAACGCAGCTGCGCGGCGTGCAACCCCTGCCCTCACAGCAAGCGGAAAGACAGCTGCGTGGAATGCAGCCCCTGCCCTCACGGCAGGGTGAAAAGCAGCTGCAAGGAGTGCAACCCCTGCCCTCACGGCAAGCTGAAGGGCAGCTGCGCGGCGTGCAACCCCTGCCCTCACGACAGGTTGAAACGCAAGTGCATGGAGTGCAACCCCTGCCCCCACGGCAAGCTGAAACAAAACTGCGTGGAGTGCAACCCCTGCCCTCATGGCAAGCTAAAAAAGAACTGCGCGGCGTGCAAAGCATGAACCCGTTTTAAGCGCGCTTCATCGCAAGTACGGTACGTGTTTGGGGTTAGGGTGCCGAATAGCTGATATGCACACGTGCCGACTTTTGCTCTCTTCCACTCGTCTAAACCCCCAATCACCGTGCATCTTCCATCTCTTCGTCCGAGTCGTCAAACAAAGGATTGCTTCCCTTTTGGAACCCCGCGGGGGTTTCCGCGCGCGGCGAGACCCGGGTGGTTTTTTCGACGTCAACGCCAAACTCCGCGGGCACCACGTTTTCCGTGTGTTCCTCTCCCCACTCCGACCCGGGGGTGGTGGGGGGGACGGACACGGAGGGCGACGCGTCTCCGAATTTTTCCGTGACGTGCACCGTCACAGGTTCGCGTCCGGAAACCGTCGTGCTGTTGTGCTCCGAAACCCGGTCGGGAACCTCTGCCCGGACTCCGGGCTGATTGCCCGTTTCAGTCTCTACGCTCGTCCCCGCCGGAACCTCAACTTCGGCATCACCCACGACATCTTCCCCACCCCAATCGTCACTCACTCCTTTCTTCGCAACCGACGGGAGCTTCGCGTTCGTGACCCCTTGGAAAAACGAGTTCGGCGCGTCCCTTGGCGGCGGCGCCCGTGACGCCGCCGCCGCTTCCCGCGCCGCGTCCCCCATCCCGCGCTCGCCAAACGCCACGATCCAATCAATCAAGCGGCACACGCCTAGTAGTCTTCGCGACGCCTCCCCCGCGGGCACGCGCTCGATCGCCGCTTCCAGGGTCGTGGCGCTCGGTAAACGCGCAATTGAATTATTGGATGAATCTTTCCCACCACCCGAAACCCGCCCGTGGTGTTTGATGAACACCCTGGGGCGCAGCGCCCCTCGGGGGTACGCGCCGTTCGCCATGGTCAGCGCCACCTCCACTTTCCTCTCCGTGGCGAGATCGCAAAACGTCAGTTCCAAATCCCCGCCGCTGGTACACCGCATACGCGTGATCCTGGGGAACGCGGCCCGGCACGTCTCCGCCTCTTCCAAGATAGATTCCGCCCGGGTCAACGTAGGCACCAGGTTTTGCAAAACCGCGGCGACGTCGCCACCGAAAGATTCGCAATCCGTCTCGCTCCACGCTTTGGGAACCCCCGCGACCGCCGCGGCGAACGAGGCGCCGCCCGCGGGGGTGACGGTTTGGGTTTCGGGAACACAAAGCGTCACCCTGCCCGCCCCCGTGCCGATATCCACGGCGACTCGGAACAAAGCACCAACCTTCAAAACGAGCTCAGCGCCGCTGCCCGTGTTGGCGTTGACCCGCTCCACCCTCCACGGCGCGATTTTGTTCAGCACGGCTAGTTCGTCGCAGCTCTTTTTCGCCTTCATTTGTAACTGCTTGACTCTCTTCACAGACGCCGCCCTCCTTGCAGCGCCGCCGTCAACAAGCACGTCGCTGTCCCCCTTCGCCTCCGCGGCTTGCTTCGCGTCGTGTAACAAATCGCTCGCCCTGGCGATGGAGGCTTCGCACTCCCCCCTCTCGCGCTGCGCCGTTTCAATCGCGACGTTGCGTAGCGTCAACTCTTGTCGCAACTTCGCAACCCTGCTTCTTCTTTCCGCGAGCGCCACGAGCGCGCCTTCTCGCGTTCGCAACCTCTGCGCATCCCGCGACTCCGCATCGCCCGTGAGCTGAAACCGTCTTCGCAAGTCTACTTCACGCACATCAGCGCAGTGCGACGCTTCCGTTGCGATTTCCACGGACTGCGCCAGCGACCGCCGGACGTTTGTAAGCGCCGTTTTCGCCGCGCAAAGCGAGTTTGAAACGTGTTGTTCCGTTTGCAGGCGCGCCACGGCGTGGTGTTCCTTGGTGGTGAGCTGGCACTGCTTCTTCAGAAGCTTGCCCGCTTCTCGCAACACCGCGATGTGTTGTCCATCGTGAGAAGCCGCGAGCCGAAGCAAAGGAGGCTGAGCAACCTCCACCTCGCGACGCAAGCGCTCGGCGTCGCGCGCTAGGGACGACAACGCGGAGTTCAGCTCGTCGTGCATCGGGTCCATGCACTCGATCATCGGCGCGGTGAGGCACACCAGTTTCAGGGCGTCACGGAACGTGGCTGGTGCTGCAGCAGTGCAAAGCGAAACCATCGCCACGGATTTCCGCCTCAAGTTCTTCGCGTCCATGAAGGAAACCTCGCAGGCGTGGAAAAAATCGCCCAACAAAACTTTTGGGGCGTCGGCGCGCATGAGCTCCGCCGGAATCGGCGCCGTGCCTAGCGGTAACCCCAGCAAACCCAACGCCATTTGGTCGCTTTTACTCTTCGCGGATTGAAGCGCGGCTCGCTGTGACGCGCCTGGGGCGAACGGGGAAACGGCGTTGGTGCTATCCTCCCCAAACGCCTTCCTGCCGCTGGTCGGCGCGCCGACTGTTTGCCCATACAACCCGCCGCCGCCGAAGCTCGTTCCGCGCCCGACGCTCGCGAAGAGGTTCCCGCCGAAACCCCCGCCCGCGATGGTGTGCGTTTTGTTCGGCGTGAAGTTCACCCCGAACCCGCCGCCGATCGGCGGAAGCGGCGTCGGCGCGATCCACGCGTGCGCGGACAACCCCAAAGAAGCCCGGCCTCCCAGTAAGTTCTTCTTCGAGCTCTCAAGAAAGTTAGCGTCGCCGTGTTTCCGCCCTTTCAGCTTTTCCATCATCAAAAGCGTATCCGGCCCTGGAGTGAACCCGTCGCCTTCGCTCGCCGGCGCTTCACCCGCGGTCGCGGTTGGCGGCGCGTTCGCGGGCGTGACCGTACCTTCGCTGCTGTACGGAGACACGGACGCGTTCCCGTTACCCGCGTTGTGCGTGGAAGGCGTGCGCAGGGGCATGTGCTTGAACGCGCTCAACCCGGTCATCGTGACGGTGGAGTTGGCAACGGGAACGCCGCCGGTGTGTTCCTTGCCCCACGTGTTCGTGGTGTCCCCCGCTCCGTCCGGAGGGTTTAACACGAACCCGTCATCCGTATTGGTCGTATCCCCCCCGAACTTCCCAACAGGGTCACTCACACTCACTGGATACCCATCCGAGCCACCGCCACCGCCACCGTACGTATCGTCCTTCATCTTGGAAAGCAATCTCATGGTGTCCGTACCGGGTTCGCTGAACCCGGAGCGCGATGAGGATTTCGCGCTCGGCCTCATGTGCGCCGTGTTCGCGACGTCCGCCTCGGCGAAGGTATGCGCACCCCCGAAGGATCCCGAATCCGACCGTCGTTCTTGAGTCACGGGATCCATCGCGTCAACGTCATTTGAAGGCGCGTCGATTCCGTCACTCACTCCCCCGACGCGCGTCGTGAGTCCGTCGCTGAAGATGGATTCCGCCGCTTCAGCCGCCCCGGGAGGTAAATCGAAGGAAACATCCGCCGCTTCACCTGCCCCGGGAGGTACGTCGAAGGAATCGGAAAGGTTCATGGCCATAGCCGCTTCGTCAACACCGGTATCAACCCCGCCGACCGCCGCCGCTTCTGCTTCGGCAACACCGGTATCAGTCATTTGCGCGTCAACAACCGCGGCGGGCGACTCGAGCTCGTGCCGGACCCCCAGCGTCATGCGTCGCTTCTTGGCGTGCGACTTTCGGCCACCCTTCCCGTGGTTTTCGTGACCTGCCTCGTCACTGGACACCAGCGCCGCGGAAAACGCAAACTCCTCGGTGGTTTCGGGAAATTTCAGACTGTTCGCCTGTGCGTTGTCCGCGGCGACGCTCGCGGCGAGTTTAGAGGCGAGCATAGAGGCGACGTCCTCGGTGACGCTGCCCATTGGGAGGCCGCCAATCGCGGGGCTCTTCTCCGCGGACGAGAAGGTGTACGACGCGGGCGTGTAGGTATCGCCGGGAGTGTACGACACACCTCCCGGAGTCTGCGCGTCGAAGGCGTCATCCTCATCTGCCAGCGCCGATAGCCCGGGAACCGCGCTCGTGATATCACCGCCCGCAAAATCGGTCATGGGTTCGCCCTCATCCGTCTCCATCTCCTGCGTGTCCCCCTGGCCCGGTAAGTCAAACAATGGCTCGTTGAGCCCATTCACAAGGTTCATGGTGTGCGTCCCCGGCTCCTCGCCGAAATCGTCCTCGTCCTCGTCCGCCAAGGCGGACAGACCCGGAACCGCGGCGGTGATGCCGTCGTTCTGGCTCGGCGCGAACTCTGCATCAGACAGGTCACTCTCCGTGTCCGTGCCTTCCGTTTCTTCGTGGATCACGTCATCCGTGCCGTCGCGCGCCGTCTCCAGGCTCGCCGCTTTCATGGCGTCGCGGTACTGCCCCGGGTCCATCGTGACGCGACGAGGAAGGTGATTGGTGAACATGCTCCCGGGAGTACCGTCGCCAACCGAACCGTCACCGCCGCCTGCGCTGGACGGCGCCGCGCTGGACGGCGCCATGGAAACCGGCGTGCCGAGGGGAATGAAATCGCTCGCGTTTGAAACCCTGTGCAACCCGCGGGTGAAAACCGCGCTGCGGGGCGTTTCCAACCCAGATTGCGCTCCGGTCAGGTTGGCGCCGTACTCGGTACCTCCTTCTGGAGCGGGGCTGTCACTCACACCGAACGCGGCGAACGGGTCTGTTCCGGGGCCGCGTCGAGGGGTCTTCGCTTGCGCGGATGACGGCGTCGCCATCCTCAGTTCGTGCATCGCCGTCTTCGCCGGTTGGGGCGTGGTCGCGGGCGAAAACGCCGCAAACGCCGCCTCCGCCGCGGCCGAAGCGGGGCCGGCGCCGAACGGCGAGGGAGGTGGATGCGCACTGGCCATCGCAATCACAGGCGCTGCAGGGGGAGGACACGTCACCAGTGTCGCGCTAGCGGTGGGCGGTTTTCCCCCCGGTACCGGCACCGAAACCGCCGTCGTCGCGGTGACCGCCGCGGCGCGCGGATCGGGAAACGCCTTGTCCGCGTCCCTCTCATCTTTCTGGAACTCCCGCACCGACTCGAGCGCGCTTTCCACTGCGAAGGAAACCCGTCTGCTGGCCAGGGATTGCTTGCGCTTTTTCCGCGCCTCGAGGTCCAAAGCACCGCCCGGCCCCCCAGCGGGAGACTGCTTACCATCCGCCACCTTGCTCACCTCGCTCAAGATGCTCCGGCGACGTCGTTTCAAGATTGACGAAGGCGTGGAGGCGGTCGCATTGGCGCCGTTCTCCTTGAGCGCCTCGTTGGTAGGGGTCAAGCCGGAGCCGGAGCCGGACGCTGGTTTCCTCACCGGCGTTGCCACAGGCGAGGGGACGTTATCGGTGAACCCGTCACCAGCACCCGCGCCGCCGCCGCTGTGCCGGGGCGAGCGCCGAGGCAAACCCGAGTCCGGCATGGCGACGTTGGGTGGTTCGGGCAATTCGCGAAGCGCGGTGGGATGCAATCAAAATCTAACCCTCGGCCGCCTGCCTGGCCTTCTGCACGAACACCACCCACGTTTTCCGCGCGGTGGTCACGAACGGCGACGAGCGCGTGTACACGCCGAGGTCGCGACCGCGCGCGTCTCAACTCGCGAAAAGCGCCGCAACAGCGAAGTGCGCGAGTCGTTGTGCGCGCGTCGTGGTTCATCACCCGCCTGCGTTTAAATCGAGTCGTTGGACGTACCGACAGCTCGAAGACGGAATTGGTTCCCCCGAATTTTTTCACATGCTTTGCCCCGATTTCACCTTGCGCACGCGGAAATCTCTCATTTTTTTCCGCCGACACGAAAGGAAGAGATTCGTGGGGCCGCACCCCTCGGCGCGCGCCGACCCGTGTGACACACTCCGCGCCGCGAGACAGCGGCGCACCAGGCGAACACAGGCTGTCGCTTTCGGCGAGACCAGGGACACCCGTGATTCTGGGGCCTTTTCTCCGGGGAAGGAGGAGAGGAGAAGAGAGGGAATCTTTCTGTCGAGCCCCGACAGATTTGCGGTGCGCTTCGTGCGCCACGCGTGTTGTTCTTGCCTTGACGTGTGGGTGTCCGGTAACCACAAACCGTGCCTTCCCCGATGGCGAAAGGCAAGTCCAACCCGAAAACCGTGGAGCGAGTGAAGGGGCTTACGAAAGCCATGCGTGGCGAACTGGAACTGGCCGAGGCGGAGGCGGCGGCGAAGGAGATGGAAATGGGTGGTAAATTTGCCAAAGATAAAAAAAAAGGCCGAGGCAAGCGAGACGCCATCTCGTCCGACGACGACGACGACGAAGTTACGAACAACACCGTGAACACTAACAGCACTGGTAAACCTACGCCCAAAGCTAAGGTCCAGATAGGCGGTTTCGGCATCGGGTGTCGCGGCACGGGAAACGAAAAAGCGAAGCAGTTGAAACTTGAACACGACGAGAAAACAAAGGCGAAGAAGGCGGCGCGGGTCGCGGCGGCGACGAAAAAAGAATCCGCCAGGGTAAATGCCCATACAACACACGATTCAGATGACGACGAATCGTGGAGGGTTCGTAACCCCACACATAACAAGAAAGCGAACCGGAAGAAAAAAGGGGTGGGTAAAAACCAGACGGAGAGTTACGCTTCGGACGACGACGTCGCCGATATCGAAACCCTCGCGACGCGAATGGAAATGGAAGACGAAAACGAACTCGTGGAAGGCGAGGAAACCCGGGAGGGGGGCAATGCCCTGAACCCTAACCCTAAAGGGGGTAGCACCACGGTGAGTGCCTTTTCTTTACTCCGAGGGGACGAGGAGGAGAAGGAGACGGAGACGGAGATCGGCGTCGCGAAAGCGGTCGCGGACGACGACGACGACTGGTCCGATTCGGGAGATGATTTACTTAACAACGACGAGTTACGGGTGGACGATACCCTTGACGCTGCTTTCGCCGGTCTTTCCGTGGGCACTACTGAAACCGAAAACGTGTGCGGTGGCGACGGTGGCGATTTCGAAGGCCGAGTCGAGGCCGTTGTTGAAGATTCCGATTCCTACGAATCCAGATCCGAAACGGAATCCGACTGGGAAACGGATGAGGAGCTGGACGCGAACGCGCAACCTAATCCTTTGTTGTCCTTGTTTTGCACCCACGCAAGCGAAACCGTGGAAACTAACCTGGAGTACATGCGACGCGCACACGGCCTGGTCGTGCCGTACGAACAATCCTTACATGACAAGACGGGGTTCGTGAATTACCTTCGACGGAAAGTCGTGCGCCGAAAACAGGTACGCGTTGCGCGTTTCCCAAATCCAAACACTGTTTACTGCCCCTCTGTGACTATTTACTGTTTACTACATAATCACAAGTAGACTGTTTGCTCATACAAGTTACACCCAAAGACTCAAGACTGACCCTTTTTTTCCCGAAAACAGTGCCTGTTTTGCGCCAAGCGGTTCCAAACCGTGGAGGGCGTGCGCGGACACATGCGGGACAAAAAACACGTCCGCCTGGTGTTTGAACCCCCCGCGGTGTTCCGGGGAAACCCGCTGTTCGACGAAGCCATTCGTTTGGCGAACGAGGATGGGTACCAGGTACGTGTCGTATTTCCCAAATCCAAAGACTACTTTTCCATACAAGACTGACACTTTCTTTTATTTATACGAGCCCGAGTACGCCGAGTTTTACGATTTCGGGGGTTACGAAAACGGACTCACCGACGGTAACGCCGGGAGCGCGCTTTTCGACGCGGCGAGGGTGGGCGGCGGTTTGGAGTTGGTGTTGCGGGATAAAAACGGCCGCACGAAACAGCTAGGGCACCGGTCGTTCAGGCAGTACTACAGGCAAAAATTCAGGAACGACTACGTCGCGAAAGGCAGTAAAAGTGACGAGAAGCGCGTCGCCGCGAACGCGCCGGCGGTCAAGTTGGCGCGCAGGGAGGAGACTAAAAAGACACACGCGATTATCACTCGGTCCATGCGCGTCGCTTTGAGGGGGGCGTCAAAAGCCCTAGCCGCGCAGTACACCACCAAGGCGCAGTTCGCGGACAACGCAGCGCGCAGAGCGGTGGTGCACCACTGGGGCGCGGGGGGCGGGGGGTCGCACTACTACAACAGCGGGAGTAAGCAGTTCCTGAAAGGCGTGCGCATCAAAGGCGTGATTTCGCGGCACAGCAAGCAGGGGGCGAAGATGCAAGCCGTCAGAGTGCAAGCGTCCCGGAATAAGCAGAATAGGGGAAACGCCTCGGTGGCGGTGTTGAGGTCGTCCACGAGGAAAGGGTAGGTAGTACGGGAGAGGAGGAGAAAATAGTCAGAACCGCGCTTCCTCGGCTCGACGTCGTCTCGTGTTCGTCTCGTTACAGTCACAATTTCTCTGCTCGCGAAAAACGCTTATTTCTCACATCCTCAGATCTAGGTTGTGCTCGGCCTCGGCTTTGAGGTCCGAGAGTGTTCGGATGACGTCACGGCGCGCCTTGTTGTGTTTCGGACTGTCGAAACCCGGAATATCGTTGGCGACGGAGTCCAGCATGCCGTCGCTGTTGGCGAGGACGATGGCCCACTGCTCCGCCTTCCTGAACTTGTTCCCGTTGTCGACGATGAACTTTACGCACTCCGCGATCGCGGACTCGGCAGCCAGGTATCCCTTGAGATTGGATTTATTTCCCGAGTGCTCGCTCGGCAGCTTGGTTCTAATCGCGGCCATGAGCTGGGACCTCTGCGCGAGGAGGTGCTTTACTTTGGGCGCGGGCATGACCGAGTCCAAGTTCTCCCGCTTCACCACGCCGCTCTTGAGCCACGATTTACAGACGGCGGGGAGCTGCCGGTGCTCGAGCGAGTCGAGCTTGTTATAGAGGGAATCGACTTCCATTTCCTCGGCGGTTGTTTCAGTAATCTTCGCCATCTTCGCAGGCGGGGTGCGTAAATGGGGCGAGCGCATGGACATCCTGCTCGTCGAGTGTGGCGCGACGGGATCTGCCGACGTACAACTACGATTGCCAAAAAAATTGGCCAAAAACTTTCGTTTCGTTTCGTTTCGTTTTGCGGTGATTTTGCCCGCCGCCTACGAAAACCGCGCATCACTGTCGGGTCGAGGTGCGTCGGCGTCGGCGCGGACCGCTTCCCTGATGGTATTCGCGATGCCCACCCCTGAGTGGGTGCTTCGGAGCGACCCTGTTGCGTGGGAAACGCACGCGCGCGCTGCGTTTACGGCTCAAATAGACGGGGAGTGCCCTTCGGATGTGTCTCGGAAGAACATCATGAATTACGCGCAAGGATCTTTTAGCATGGTGATTGATGACCTAAACGCCGTCCTCCCAAAGCCCCTGGCGGACATCGCCTTGAACGCCCTGCAAGAAGAAGGCCTTTGCGAGGCCTTTGACCTCCGCAAAAACCTGGTTTCCCTGAAGAAAGTCCTCCTGCACTGCTGGCACGCCGCGCACCCAGTGGAACACGAGCTGCATCGGCTGGCGACGTTTTGGCGAAACGACATGCACTTCGACAATGGGTTCGCGCACTGCGACCGGTACCGGGAGATTTGCGTGACGCACATGCGGTGCAAAGGCGCGGCGCACGCGGCGTACGACGGGCGGGTGTTAACCAAGCAAATTTGCTGCGTGCCGAGGCACCCGGATGCGCGAAGACCGGCCCGGCTTCGCGAGCTCCCAAACTCGCTGACCACCAGGAGCTGGCTTTTACAAGCGGAAACGGCGCTGAGAGGAATTACTTCTGGGAATGATATCTCGGGGGATGATGTCCCTCGGGATGCCTCTGGGGATACCTCTGGGGATACCGGCACTGGGGATACCTCCGTGGAAAGAAAGAATGGTACCTCCCGGGATACCTGTGTCGAGAAAGCGACACCGGGGGAAACCCTCGAAACCCCGGCGCGCGGCGCGTTGAACGTGTTTCTCGAAAACGTCGCCGCGCGAATTGAAAAGACGACGCGTAAAAGATTTCGAGACGAAGCGACTTCCAGGGAAAAAGAAGAAACAGAAACTGAGTGGCCTTGTCACCTGATACGCACGATCGAGCGCGTTCTCATCGCGCGGGGAGGCAGCAAGGCGTTGGCAATCAGAGATGAAACCAAACTTTACGCGCAAGTGTTGATTGACACGGCGAATCAATTCGACGCGGTTTTGGCGACGTTGGGCCAGAAAACCCTATCCGTGGAGGCTGTGCTTAGGGACGACTTCGGGGTGGACGGCAGCGGGAGGTTTCGCACCAGGGGGATTGATTTTTTTGAGCCCGCGGTTTTGCGTTTAAAGGAAGGCACGGTTTTCGACCGCCTCCGGGGGCTGCTGCAGGGGTGCGCTCCCGGTACGCGGGATATCGCCAGCGCAGTTCAAAATATCGTAAACTTTCCGTCCAAGAAACAGTTCGTGTCGGGCGACGACGGCGGCGCGGATTTCTTTCCCGCCGAGTTCACGTTGGGGAGATCGATTTCGGTGCACCGGTCGGTGGTGGAAAAGTGGCGCCCGGTGATGTGGGTGGAGCTCGAGGTGCTGGTGCCTGGGGCGAGGATTGGGGACGAGGTAATCGACGCAGAGGTGGGCAGGCTTGAGGAGTCGAAGCTCGAGGACGTCGTTTCGGGCGACACCAAAGTTGCGTCAATGTCGCAACAGCTTGCCACGCGTGACTCGGGGCACGCGTGGCCGCCTGACCCGGGCTCCACCCCGCTGTTAGCGTACTTACGAGGCAAGCAGAAATGCACCGGCTGCGGCGGCGACTTTGGTTCTCTGTGGGTACAATACGGGACCTGTTTCCGGTGCGACTTGATCGGGCGACGGAGCGGGCGGTGTCCGAGGTCGGCGGGTTTTTTTTCCGAGAAAGATACAAGCGGAGGTGGTAGTTTCGAAGGGAGTGTTACCTGTGACACAAAAGGCACAGGGCCTCGGCGTTCAAAAAAAACCTGTCCCGCCAACGCGTGGTGTCCGCACCACTCGAGGTGCTTGGCGTGCGAGTTGTTATCCTTCCCCGGGTGTTCCGCTTGTGGCATAACAAGCGGGGACGGGGAGGACATCGGGAACTTGGTTGAGACTACTAGTGACGGAAACGTGTGCGTGTTTCTGGACTTTGACCGGACCGTTTGCGCGACCAAGGTGGGGGCGTCGCCCATCGTCGAGGCTAAAACAAAAAGTGACGACGAAAGTGACGCCACGAAAACCGTAACATTCGCCGAGCACGACAAACACCTGATGTCCATCGCGACCTCGCACGCCAACACGCACGTCGTCACCAGAAACAGGCACGTCGCGGATATAGTTCTGTTTTTGGAACACCTAGGCGTGCGTGACGCGCAAAAAAAAGTGCACCACGTCGGGAAAGGTGCGAGCAAGGCGGGGGTGATTTTGGGCGTGCTGGGTGAGTTTTCTGTTTCCCAAAAAAGAAACGGGAAAAAGAATGATGACAATGATGACAACGGCGCGAACGACACAAACACGCCTTCGGCGTTGTTCGTGGACGACTCGATCGCGGAGCTACTGGACGAACAGGTCGCGGCGATTCCGGGGCTGACCAGGGTGTTGTTCAGTAGGGTGGTGGCGTGAGTAGTTTGTTAGAGTAGTTAAGAGGTGACAAGAGCGGGGAGAACGATTTATAAATGTAGAAATAAAACGCCTGCCGAAACTGACAGCTGATGGCCGTTGCTGTGATGTGCTTTCGGCTGTCGTCGTCTTTCACGACACGATCGGGTTGCCGATTGTTCCCATGGGAGTCATCATCTCTGTTCCGCAGTGTCACGACGCGCGAGATGGCGTGGATGGCTTCTCAGTGCCGCGCGGTTCCCAGTGGGGTGACGTGCGGAGGGTCACGGGCGCGTCTGGTGCGCGGGTCCAGGCTTCCGTGGGGGAACCGCGTTCGTTTCGCGACGTCCTCGACGTCCTCGAAAAGTGCCCACCGGAGGTGCCAAAGGAAACCCCCAACACCGAACTCCGCGGCGGCTGGTTTGTTCGGCAGAGGCAACGACGTACGTTCGTCTGATGTGTCATCGTTAGCCGCGATCGAGTTGGAGATCGACCAGGCCGCGCCCGCGAGCTCAACCGCGGGCACGACACAGCTGAGCCTTCCAGATGCGGTGTGGAAGGTGAGCAGGGAGTCGCCGCTGAGTTTACGCGACCGCGCCGCGGTCGCAGTGGCGGCGGAGGCGACGCAGGTGCTTTGCGAGACCGGGCTTGACGGCGCCGGCCTCGCCGTGACCCTGGCGATTCTTCAAGCCCTGAAGCGCAACGGCATCATCGACGGGTTCGTGGTTGGGGATGGGCAAGGTGATGATGGAATGGGAAATGCTGGAAAAAACAGACACAGACACGGAAAAACAAAAAAAACGATAAAAGCCCTCGCCGGGTACCGCGCCGGCGACGTGACCGAAAACGGGTTCCCGTCCCCGACCCCGCACGTGTGGCTGGAGCTGGACGGCAAGGTGTTGGATGTCGTGGCGGACGGCTTGGCGCTGTGCGAAGCCGCGCGGCGGGCGGGGATTGACTACAGCGACGAAACCGCGATGGCGAATCGGTTCGGAAAAGAATCGCTCCGCGCCGGCGGGTACCGCCCGAGCGCGCGCCCGCCGTTAACGGTGCTGAACGTTTCCGTACCCGTAGGGGGAACGCGGACGATGACCGTGCCTGTGCGGTTGACGCTAGCGGACCCGCCGCTTTCCGTGCCGGGCGCGGAACAGGCGAGGGCGACCACTGAGCAGTACAAATCTTTTTTGACAGACTGTTCGCGATGCGACGAAACGCTTGAAGCGCTGGTACAGCAAATGCCCACGCAAGTCAAGCGCGTGTTCGACCGAGTCGCGAGCGTGCAGTTGGACGTGGTGGGGGACGAGAAGACGCGGAACCAAAGGCTGGGGTTGTAGTCAACTAAAAATACAGCGTCTTTAAAAACTCCTCTACACCGCGACCAGTTCCTTCTCAAGCTCATCGACGGATTCCACGGTTTCGTCGACGGGGTCGTTCTGTCGAAGCGACTCCGCGCGCGACGACGCGTCCCCCGTCGACTCTTCGTGATCGAAATCCGCATCCGTCAAGCCGTAGCAGTTTTCCATTGCGAACTTACCATCCTTGACCCTGACGACGTGCGTCGGGTTCAGGGACTCGCAGAACGATTTGTTGTGCGACACCGCGAACAAGCACCCGTCCCAGCCTTGCAGCCCGTCCGTCAACGCCTTCACGGCCCCAACATCCAAGTGGTTCGAAGGTTCGTCAAGAAGCAAACAGTTCCTGGGTTGCAGCACGAACCCGGCCAAGGCGACGCGCGCTTTCTCGCCGCCGCTCAGACTCCCGATTTTCCGCAACGCCATCGTCCCCGTGATTCCAAGCGCCCCAAGCGCCGCGCGTCCTTTCTCTTCACGCATCAACGGGTCATCCTGCCTCGCAATGTCCATGACATACTCCAAACAGGAACTATCTTTCGGGAGGAACTGCGCCAGGTCTTGCGAGAAAACCCCGAGTTTCACGCGCTCGTCGCAGATCTCGCGCTCGCCCTTCACGAGCGCCATGGTGCCCGCGATGCTCTTCAGCAACGTCGACTTCCCCGCTCCGTTCGGACCCAACACGACCACCCGCATTTCTCGCGAAAGAGTCAAGCTACCACTCAAAATAGGCGTATCCGCGCTGTACCCGAGCGTCGCGCCGGTGAGTTTAAGCTGGTCCTGGTTCGAGGGGGGCGGTTTCGCTAACCGCAGGGTCATGTTGCTCGCGTCCCCCGCGGCGCCGTCGCTCACCGTGGCGGTCGCAGCGCTCACCGTCTTTAACATCTCCTTCTGCAGCTTCACCAACAACTTCGCCCGCGATTGCGCTTGCGTGCTTTTCGACGCGTTCGCGCTGAATCGCCGGATGAAATCCTTCAAGTCTTCCTCCTCGGCTTGTTGCTTTTCATAAAGCGCCTTCGCCACCGTGATTCGCTCGTCCCTCGCTTCCAGGAACTGAGTGAAGTTCCCGGTGTACCAGTGCAAACCTCGGCCTCGCACCTCCGCGACGTGCGAACACGCGCCGTCCATGAGTTCTTTTTCGTGCGACACGATAACCGTGGTACACGGCGAGTCCTTGATCCACTTAGCTAGCCACGTTTTCGCGGCTTCGTCCAGGTGGTTTGTGGGTTCGTCAAGCAGCAACAAGCCGTCGTCGCCCGAGCCAGCGGGTGACAGTAAAAGCCTTGCAAGCGCGACGCGCATTTGCCACCCCCCGCTCAGGTCGTCGCACTTGTTCTCCCACTGACTCCGGGCGAACCCGAGGCCGTCAAGCACGCCGGCTATCTTTTTCTCCGCTTCGTACCCGCCCGCCATGTCGAACTCGGACAGGGCGTCCATCAGGGTATCAGCAGCTCTGCACGCTTCCTGGTCATCACCCGATTCCTCGCCGCACTTCGCCTCAGCGGCCCGCAGCGCTTTTTCAGCGGCGTTGATTCGGTCCATGCGCGCGCGCGCTTCCTGGTACACCGTGAGCTGGCTCCCCGAAACCGCGGTCTGTTCGAAGTACCCCACGTTCAGCTCTTTCGAAATCGCCACGGTTCCGTCTTGGACACTTCGCTTACCGGCGAGGCACTTCAAAAGAGTGGATTTGCCGCACCCGTTACCGCCCACGAGCGCGACTTTCTGGCCGCGCATGATCAGCACCGATGCGTTTGACAGCAAATCCACATCTCCCACGCTCAACATGGCGTCCGTGATCTTCACTGACGCGCCACTCGTGTCGCCATAGGGAATAGCGTTGTCCCCGTCGTACCCCAGGCCGCCGTAGTTCGCAGCGACGGGGGGGGTATTTTGGGTAGCACGGGGACCCGGGGCTGGGTGGTCCTTCTGTGTCGACGATGCTTCGGAAACCGGGGACGAAACGTCGACGTCATCTGCGTGAACCGGCGGCGCCGACCCGGGCGGCACGCGGGTTTGCAACGACGCGCTCTTCTTGCGCGCCTTCTTGCCCGCACCAGCCGCGCGCACGTCCCGGGGACACGAGTGTAGCACGCGGAGCGAACACGAAGCGGCGGACATCGTGGGAGTGAGTGGGAGCGGCGCGACGATGGGCGCGGAGAGCTCTGATTGGTAATTGAGATAACGCCGCGGAAAACTCGGTTTCCGGAAATGTTTCCCGGCAAAATGAGCGGCGCACCGACGTTTGCTGACGTTTGCCAAAACATTATCGGAAGGAACCGACAAAAAAGCTACGACTCCGACCACGACGTTCAAAACCACGTGCGCGCGGGGTGTCGTGGCGCGCGAAGAATGGGACGTAAGCGATGCTCGCACGGCAAGCGGAAAGACAGCTGCGCTTCGTGCAACCCCTGCTCCCACGGTAGGGTGAAACGCAGCTGTGCGGACTGCAACGCCTGCCCCCACGGCAAGCTGAAAAAGAACTGCGCGAAGTGCAACCCCTGCCCTCACGGCAAGCTGAAAAGCAGTTGCTCAGACTGCACCCCCTGCCCCCACGGCAGGCGGAAAACTATGAGCGTGCAGTGCAACCCCTGCCCGCACGGCAAGCTGAAACACCAGTGCGCGGCCTGCAACCCATGCCCTCACGGCAAGGTGAAAAGTGACTGTGGTGAGTGCAACCCCTGCCCCCACGGGAAGCTGAAACGCTTCTGCGCGGTGTGCAACCCCTGCCCCCACGGCAAGGTGAAAAGCAACTGCGCGGAGTGCATCCCCTGTCCTCACGGCAAGCGGAAGTGCAGCTGTCTGGTTTGCAACGGGTGCATGCACGGCAAGCGGAAGGACAGGTGCGCGGCGTGCAAAACGGCACGCACGGGCCGAGTTCGAAGTGTATCAAGCGCGAGTCGGAGAGTCCTCCTGAGATGAAGCAAGAGCCCGAGATCAAGCAAGAGCCCGAGATCAAGCAAGAGTCGTTCACGATCCGCGGCTACTTCGGGTTTGACGAGGGCCGGTAAGGTACTAGTAGGCGAGTGGGTAAAGTCAGACATACAGGACTGTTACGAAGTGACAGGACTGAGTAAGAGAGGTGAAAGGACTGAGTAAGACATACAGGACTGTTTACGGAGTAAGAGGCGACATCCCTGTTTTACAAAATCACCGCGGTCACGAAACGACGCAGCACTTCTTTTCAAACGGGTCCTCGTCGTCCTCCTCCGTGTCTGTGTCGTCATCGTCCTGCGCCTGCGCTTCGATGTCCAAGTTGGTATCCCCGTTGGTGATGCGCTCCGCGTTTCGCGCCGCGGTCCTGGCTTGCTTTTTCGCCGCCAACTCCACCGCTTCCTCCTGTTCCAGAAACCGCCGCCGCGCGCGGACGTCCATGTTGTTTAATTTCTCGTCCCGCTTTGGAGTTTTGCCAGAAAAGTGTCAGTAGTGTATGGTCAAACAGGGAGGCGGGATTTGGGAAATGCGTGGACGTACCTTTGTTTTCTCCAAAAGCTCTTTTCCAACCGCCGCCTCCGCGGCGTCCGCTTCCGCTTTCTCCCTCTCAAACGACCTCCGCCGTTCCTTTTCCACCTTCTCACTCGCCGCGTGCGCCGCGATCGCGTCATCCGCCTCTCGCTGTTCCTTCTCCCAGCTCGTTCGTTTAAGCGCCACGGTTTCCCGAAGCATTTGCACGGCTTTTGAGTTTTCACCCTCCTTCAAAACTTTCCGCCGCAGCGCCCTTTCCGCGCCTTCCAGCTCCTTCTTCGCCGCCCGCGCTTCGTTGACTTCCTTTTTCACCGCGCTCTCGGCTTGGCCCACCCTCGCTTGTGCTTTCCGTAACTCTACCCGCGCCGCTTCCGCCTCTAGAAGCTCCTTTTCCCGCGCCACTAACTGCTGCACCAACTTCTTTTCAAGCGCGGCTGAGGTAAACAAAAGAAAGTGTCAGTCGGTCGTAATGTGTATTACGTAAACAGTCGTGGTAATGGGCAGAGGTATAGCCGTCCCTTCTGGTACGAGTATGGGCAATCAGGGAGGCGGAACTTGGGACACGGGAAAGTTCTTTACCTTCGGCGTCGAAAATCTCCTGCGCTCTCTTTTTTTTTCTTTGCAGTCTCGCTTGTTCCGCCGCTAAAGAGAACACAGACCCGTCCTCCGAATTTTTCGCCAGCAAAAGCACCTCCTCGAGGGTTGCTTTTTCTTTTCGCAAGCGTTTCTTGTCCGTGATTTCGGCAGGCAGGTACGCACCGGTAGACGCACCCGCGACGAGCGCTTCCCTGAGTAATAGCTCCCCCGCAATTTGACCCACGATTTCCCGCGCGCTTTCGTCCGCGTCGAGCGCCGCGCCCAGGGTGACCAGCGCCTCTTGCGCTGCGATTTTGTCCCCCCGTCGTTTCCCATCTCTCGACCGTAAATGGTGGAACACCAGCGTGGGCAACACACCAACCTCCGCCACCGTGTATGCGTTTTCCGGGTTGTTCTTCACGAACGCGTGCACGAACGCGACGCACACCTGCGCGAACTTTCCGCCTGGTTTGGCTTTGTCAAACGCCGCCTTAACAGGACCCACCACGTTCTCCTCCGCTAATTCAGCCTGCCCCCAGTACTCCGTGTCCGTCGCAAGGTTCACGAGGCACGAAACCGCGGGTATCGCCATCACCTCGGAGTGGTTCCACGGAGCGTACATTGAGTGAGCGCGTTCGTTTTGCGGTGACTGTTTACCCGACTGCGCCGACTGTTGAGCATCGGACGGGTAATACGCACCCACCACGTCCCTCATTTTCGGCACCGCGCCGTGCTCGGTGAGTTGCCGCTTGGCGTCCCTTGAGTCCCGCGCCATGTGCATCACCGCGTGAATCACGGAGAGTTTCAAACTAAAGTCGCACCGAACGTCGGTTAGCAAACCGACCAGGCTGGGTAACACCCCGGTATCACAGATGGGCTGGTCGCAAAGGTCGTTGTCCATGGCGAGCGTGGATATTGCGTCGATGACGGTTTTCGTCAGGACGGGGATGATTTTCAACGTCCCGTCTGGCACGATTAACAAGAAAGTGTCAGTCTCTCGTAATGTGTATTACGTAAACAGTCAGAGGAAATAGTCCCTTCTGGTACGAGTATGGGCAATCAGGGAAGCGGTGTGTGGTGATTGGGAAATACGTACCGCGCGGCCAGGATTTTTCGCCAAAGTGTAACAAACCCATCAGCGGCGGAATACCCCCCGCGACGCAAAACGCTTCTTTGTTTTGCACGTCGTCCGTGCACAACAAGTTCACTGCAACGGCGGCGTGCTTGACGTGGATGGGGACGGCAGGTGTTTCTCTGTCATTCTCGAAAGACGACGATGACTGTTTGCTCATAGAGAAGCTCGCGCCGTCGTCGGCGAGAAACGCAATCAGCGCCTTGAACCCGACGTAAATGTCGTCGCCGCCTTCCCGGAACTTCTCGCGAACCTTGGGTTCATCCGCTAAAAGTGACAGCAGGTGCACGGCCCTGCACCCGGCGCGGTCGTAAGGCGTTCGTTCCAGGCTGGTGATTATTTTCTGAACACCCCCCGTCTGCGCGACCGCGCGCTTGACCTTGGCGCTCGGCGAAAACGGGTCGTCGTTGGGTTGGTTTTTTTCGGGTCGGCCGTTTGTCTCGGGACCGCCGCCCCCGTTCCATTCGCCGCCGCCTCCGCCTCCGTTCGTACAGCAGTTAATAAGCAACACAACCGCGCGTTCCGCGATGGATTCGGGGAACGAGTCGGTGTCCATTAACCGGCACACCGGGCCGATACCGCCGGACTCGACGACTCGCAGCCGCGTCGCGATCGTTTTCGTCACGAGCACAAGCGCCCTTAACGATTGTTTCGCCACATCCGCACATCGGTCTCGTACCTCCCGACTCGCCATCTCCCTCGCCACGTCGTCCACATCGCCGTTGGTTTTCTCTTTCCCAGCTAAGCACTCCTTGTGCGTATCCCACGCCTCCAGGAAATCGTGCAGTATATCCACCAACCCTGGCACCGCGTTGAGCTCAGCGACGCGATCGCTGGCACCGGGGTCGGCCTGCAGAACCTCCAGAAGCGACCCGACCGCCACTTCGCGGGCTAGGGGTGGGGGGAAGGGGATGTTTGGGGTGGGTCAGAGCGTGGGTCACGGGCGTGTGTGGGTGATCGCGTGCAACAAACACGCGGTCGCGCGTAAAGGGTGGTCCGTTAACAGCGCAGGGGGTGAGGGTACAACGACGACGTGAATGTCCTCGCGTGCCGTTTGCGCCAGCGAATCCAACGAACGCCCAACGAATGCGTCCGCCGCATGTGGTGACCTTCAACGTGCGTGGTCCGAGTACCGGGGTACGCCGTCTCGGTCGTTCGCCCGAAAACACAACGTACCTTCCACATCCCGAAGCCGAAGCACCAGATCCTGGAGATTCGCCATCTCGGGGGCGCGCCCGTGGCCACTGCCCACCGCGCGCGTCGTTGTGGACGCGGCCGCGAAGCATATCGAAAGTATCGTCGGAGAAACCGAAAAGGATCGGCTCTTTCGGCTCGAGAGAGGTTTGCGATGGCGGGCCTTTTTGCCGCTCCCCAACCGTCCGGGGAAACCGCTCGCGTTCAACCCCACTGCTCGTCGCGCGCGGTGGCGACCGATTTGTCGGCCGTTCACACATACGGACCATGTCCGTGTTCGAGCGCCAAAGGCTGGAGTTGGAAACCCGGCTAGTTTCGATCGTGGAAGGAACAGGGTTGGTGAATGCACACGCGCTTTTTTCCCTGAACGGCGCCCTCGATGATCTTCGCCTGGACGAACACGGCTTACCAATCGACCCTCCAGGCAGTGACACCAGGGGTTTGGTGGAGCACGCGCTTTGTCGAATCGCGCACGACGCTGTGGGAAAGGCGGGGGTTACAAACCATGGGGTGATGGACAGTACCCTCCCACGGGTGTTGGATTTGGCCCTGGTACTGTCGGAACTCGGAATAAGCGATCACGGCAGCGTGTTCGTGGTGGTGCAGCAGGTTTTCGAAACGACATCGCTGAACGAGTGCGGGTTGGTTTTCGGGTGGGTGGAGTCGGTGAGAGGCCGCTTGAGTGCTGATCACTGCTGGAAACGGGGAAAGCTCACCATGTTGCGGACGTGCAACGAGCTCCAAAAACGTCTCAGCGTCGGGAAACTCGCCGACGTTGTTTTCAAAGGAAGAGTGGCGTGTTTGCTAAGCGCGCTTTACCCTTTATCGGAACGCAGCGCGCTTAACATTTCGGGGGCGTACAACGACGGGGGGGGGGGGGTTGT
>Ga0209502_10000108_pt1 | contig 88247 bp, 86 predicted proteins | sample ArcticOcean_MG_C_10_FD_187442 | JGI IMG/M metagenome (GOLD analysis project Ga0209502, IMG submission 187442) | Marine microbial communities from western Arctic Ocean - ArcticOcean_MG_CB11_90 (SPAdes) (version 2) | ecosystem: Environmental > Aquatic > Marine > Oceanic | place: Arctic Ocean... | reverse complement strand
TCCGTGAGAGCACCATTCATTTGGCCATCAAAAGACACTTGGTGTTTTCTTACCCAACCATCTTGATATCTAGGATTCACTATTGAAAGAATTCTGTGTGTGATTTTGATAGGTAGTCGATTAGCATGGCCATTAACGATGATCAGGAGAACATTACTTAGAATTGCAATCTCTCTTACAAGATTCCTCGCAATTAGCGGTTCTTTATTTTTCATAAGATCAGGAAATTTTTGAGCACATTTGCCTAATGCAATCCTCTTTAGCTCAATTCTTGTATTTAGACTAATCGTTAGCCCTTGCTCATCGAGGCCCATTAGCGCCTCTGCGAATCTTTTTTTGTTCAGGTCACTCGGTAAATTAGCCTTTGCACTTCCAGTTAAAAAGGCGTCATATCCGAATGAGAGAGGATCGCAGTATACGAGAAGCGCACCGGCAAATATTCTCATAAGTACGAGTTTTAACTGAAGTGCCTCAGGAGCAAGGTGGTATTGGCTCCAACGGAGTTTGATATTCTTTTTTTTAGTTAGTACATCTAACATCGGAGTCAAATGCTTTTCACGATTTAAGAAGGTCTCAAAATCTGTACCATGCAGTGCATCTAAATCCCTCTGATAGCGCTGCTTATAATCATCGAGCCTAGTACTAGAATTGGTCAGTAGTAACCTATCCGCACTTCGTTCGAGCTTTGTATACTTCTCTATATAATCTCGGCTTATTTCTCCTATCTCTTTGAGTTCCATCTTAAGGTACGACTCCGTATTGTATTGTGCTCAGAAGTCTATCTTTGATTGCATGGGAGTGCCAAGTGATTTATTAGAGGGGCGGTTTAGGCAGCCTAAATTCGGCTAAGGTGTACCAAAAAGTGTACCAAGATGAATTAAATCATGACAGATATAAAAAAACCCCTGCAAAAACAGAGGCTTAATTAATATATATGGCGGTGGGATAGGGATTCGAACCCTAGTTAGGCTATTAACCTAAGCCAGTTTTCAAGACTGGTGCATTCAACCGCTCTGCCATCCCACCTATTGAAGGCGCGATTATACAGCGCCTTTTTCTACTAACAAGTACCAATTAACCCTTTGGCGTATTTTCTTGCGAAGAAACATCATTTGAAACCGTATTTGGGGTTTCAGACGCAGGCTTCTTGGCCTTAGCCGGTGCTTTTGGCTTGGTGCTAGCACGTTTCTTTCTCGGGTCATTAGATGCCCTTGGTGCTGCTTTGGCCGGTACTGGGGCAGAAGTTGCAGGTTGAGTGGCTGGTGCAGATGCAGCTACCGGCTTCTCACCGCGCTCAGTACTTACTTCAACCTCAGCCTTCGACGTTGGTTTTTTTCGTGGATCGTTACTGGCGCGTGTCACCGTATCTGCTGCAGCGACCTTAGAAGGCTCTTCTTTTTGCTCCTTAGCCACTTTTGGTTTCGCTTTAGCCGCTGGCTTTCGAGTAGCACGAGCTTTCTTAGGCGCCTCTGTGACAGCAGGAGCATCCGCTTGAACGGTAGCGGGTGCTTCTGCAGTATCAGTTTTAGCCACCTTGGGCTTAGCAGGCTTGCGTTTGGCTCTAGGCTTTGGCGCAGCAGTATCGGTAGCTGGTGTAGTCGCTACAACCGAGCTATCAGCGGCTGGGCTTATAGGAGACGATTCATTTGCTGGCTTGCTAGCAACTACAGCTTCTTTTTCAACAGCGGGAGTGGCTGCCTTAGCGTCGGTGGTTGCTGCTGGTGTAGTCAGCGCGTTTGCTTGATCTAACATGTCCTTGGGGACATCCTGACGTTGGCGACGACGACGCGGTGGACGACGTTTGTCATCAGGGCGACGTTGCAGTTGATCAGCAGTTTCTTGTTGCGTTGCACTTTTAACCGGCGCAGTGGTGGTTGGCTCAACCGCTACCTGAGCAGTTTCAACTTGATCCTTCGGCCGGTTATTTCTGTTGCGACGGTTGTTGTTGCGATTTTGATTAGCTCTAGGCGCATTCTTTTGATCGCTGGACTGCTCGTTAGTCGTTACGGGTGCATTCGTACTCGTAGTGTCCTTATTGGCTTCGGTATCACGATCATTGGCGCGCGGATTATTCTGCCGGCCGCGATTATTTTGGCCACCACGAGTTCGATTTTGGTTATTTCGATTGCGGTTGCGATTATTGTTATTGTTCGGCCTCGGCTTCTTTTCTTCTTCTTTAACGGGCTCTACGGTCTCTCCAAACATGCTTGCCCACAGACGCTTGACTAATCCGGGGCTCTTCTCTTTAACGACCTCAGGAGTGGCAATAACGGGTGCTGGAGTAGAAGGTATCATGGTATTAACAGCTGGTTTTGGCAAATTTTGAGGCGTAGCTGTGTCTGTTACCACCTCTTCTTCCGATTTACTCAGCTCATTTGCAAGGCGATAGCTGAAGTCAGAGTCGTCTTCATCCTGGTTACGGATTCGAACAACCTCAAAATGTGGAGTCTCCATCTCTGTATTGGGTAATACAGTCACCTTAATTTTATTGCGTGTCTCTATGTCAGACACTTCTTTGCGCTTCTCATTGAGTAGGAAGGTGGCCACAGGCACGGGCACAATAGCTCTGATTTCGCGGCTAAATTCTTTTTGTGCTTCTTCTTCAACCAATCTCAATATTGATAGTGCTAAAGATCGAGTACCACGAATGGTGCCTTGACCCTTACAGCGTGGACACGTACGAGACATGGTTTCTTCTAGTGACGGACGCAACCGCTGGCGAGACATTTCAAGTAAGCCAAATCGAGAGATACGACCCACTTGAACGCGAGCACGATCAACTTCAAGTGCATCACGCATCTTATTTTCAACTTCTTTTTGATGGCGAGTATTAAGCATATCAATGAAGTCAATCACGATGAGGCCGCCGACATCTCTCAAACGAAGTTGACGAGCAACCTCTTCTGCAGCTTCTTTGTTAGTATTAAACGCAGTTTCTTCGATATCACCGCCTTTAGTTGCGCGGGCGGAGTTAATATCTACAGAGACCATGGCCTCAGTAATGTCGATAACAATAGACCCGCCAGAGGGTAGGGTGACTTCTCGACAGAATGCCGTTTCTATCTGGTTTTCAATTTGATAGCGGTTGAAAAGCGGTATTTCGTCCTGGTAAAACTTAACTTTACTCGTAAAGTCCGGCATGACCGTCTTTATAAAAGCCGCAGCGAGGGCGTAGGCTTCTTCACCATCAACAATGACTTCCCCAACATCCTGTCTCAGATAGTCGCGAATGGCGCGAACAATCACGTTGCTCTCTTGGAATAGAAAGTGAGGTGCCTTGGCTTTACTGGATTCTTCGGTAATTGTATTCCAAAGCTGGAGTAAGTAATTGAAATCCCACTGAAGCTCTTCGGTTGCTCGACCGATACCTGCGGTGCGAACAATAGCACCCATACCGTCTGGAATGTCTAAACCGCGCATGGCTTCGCGTAGATCTGCGCGCTCATCACCTTCGATACGGCGTGAGATTCCACCAGCACGTGGATTGTTAGGCATAAGCACCAAGTAGCGGCCAGCCAAACTTATAAACGTAGTCAGAGCTGCGCCTTTGTTGCTGCGTTCTTCTTTTTCAACTTGAACAACGACTTCCTGACCTTCTCTAAGGGCGTCCTGGATGCGAACTTTGCCGCCTTCTGAGGCGCCTTTTTTGAAGTATTCTCTGGAAATTTCTTTTAATGGCAGAAACCCATGACGTTCTGCGCCGTAGTCCACAAAGGCCGCTTCTAGGCTGGGCTCTACGCGGGTGATTCTACCCTTATAAATGTTGGATTTTTTTTGCTCTCTAGTTCTATTTTCAATATCTAGATCATAGAGTCGCTGGCCATCGACCATAGCTACACGCACTTCTTCTGTGTGCGATGCATTGATTAACATACGTTTCATAATTCACCTTTACTCGTTGGTTTGAGAGAGTGCCAGTGGATACGAAAGGGGGAATATAGGTGACGAAAACAAGAGGTACATAAAACAGAAACACACACCTATAGATGCTATCTTAGGTGCAATGTTAATCTGGCTTACTGTCTTTACATCTCCCAATGAGCGACACGAGGTGCCTAACTATTGTTGAGTGTACAAACAAACCAATCTTACTTTAGGTTAGCGAATTAGAGGGCTAAGGAGCAACTTGTTACATATTCACATCGCAATTTACTGGGATGTTGGCAATAACTTATCGCCTTTGAACTATTGCAAATCTTTCTCTAAATCCACTAGAATTTTCGTACTTACTTGGCCTACCACTGTTTATCAACGCGCTTTAAAACAAGTATTGCCGATTGTGTAATCGACTACCATCGCGGCAGTGGAGTGCCTAAAACCTTTGTCTCTTTCGGACCATTACTGGCTGAGCTCACTCAGCTATTGTTTGCTTCCTGCTTTATATTTAGCAGGAAGCCATGTGTTTGTTGCCTAAACTATTTCAGGCTATTAACTATGCCGTCGTCGTACGTCTTTTCGACGCAGCGCTCTCACAGCGGACGCAATATAACAACAAACAGCTGATGGCACAAACTAAAGCTTGTAATAAGGTAGGTTTATCTGAGTCAGCTCGTTACAATGCGCAGCTTTAACAACCTATGAGTCTGATTTTCGTGGAAGAAACGTCTAAGTTCGATAAGGTGTCCTTTGTAGAGGTAGGCGAAGAACATGCCGGTCAGCGGTTGGATAATTTTCTTATACGCCATCTGAAGGGTGTACCAAAGTCGCGTATTTATAATCTCCTGCGCAAGGGAGAGGTGCGTGTCAATAAAGGCCGAGTTAAACCGGATACTCGAGTAAAAATTGGCGATCTGGTAAGGATAGCGCCGATTCGAGTTGCGCAGCGTGGCGTTGCACCGACAGTGGGCAAAGATCTAAAAAATTACTTGTCGGAGAATATTTTATTTGAAGATGAAGGGCTGCTTATTTTTAACAAGCCAACTGGATTAGCGGTACATGGCGGTAGTGGCGTGTCCCTAGGCGCCATTGAAGCGTTTAGGGCAGAGCGGCCAGAGCAGCGCTTTTTGGAGCTGGTTCATCGGTTAGATCGAGACACGTCAGGGTGCTTAATGTTTGCTAAAAAACGTAGTGTCTTACTTGAACTACAAGCGGCCATGCAGCGTAATCAGATTACTAAAAATTACCAAACATTGGTCATGGGCCATTGGCCCAAAGGGAAGACTACCGTTAACGCACCGCTACGCAAAAACCAAGTTTCCTCGGGTGAGCGTATTGTTAAGGTAGACGTGGAGGGGAAAGCCTCAGTGACCCACTTTAAGATTATCGAGCGCTATAAGCAGGCAACGTTAATGGACGTATCCTTGGAGACGGGCAGAACTCATCAGATCCGAGTTCATTGCCAGTTTTCTGGTAATCCGGTGGCTGGGGATGAAAAATACGGTGATAAAGACTTTAACCTGGCTATGCGTAGTTTAGGTGGCAGGCGCCTGTTTTTACATGCGAAGAGCTTACGATTCAAGCATCCCTTGTCTAATGACTGGGTCGATGTCGAAGCACCTATCCCCGCAGATTTAAAAAGATTGCTCGGCAATCTGTCTTAGCCGTTTTAAGGAATTAATTATGCTAAAGCTCGTTATTTTTGATTGGGATGGAACACTTTGCGATTCTGTTACTCGTATTGCTAGTTGTATACAGTTGGCGGCGGCTGAAAATCAGATGGACGTCCCCTCAACGCAAGCTGCCGCAGATATCATCGGTCTTGGCCTTCCTGAGGCTACCAATCGCCTATTTCCCGGCATAAGCAAGGAGCAGGCGACTATCTTCACTGCATCCTATTCGGCTCAGTTTCGAGCTCAAGATAGCGTTCCCAGTCAATTTTTTGAGGGTGTTGACGAAACCTTGGCTCAACTTCGCGCCAATGGTTATCTACTGGCTGTGGCCACAGGCAAAAGCAGGGCTGGCCTGGACAGGATTTTGGCAGCGCTGGGTATGACTCACTTTTTTGATGCTTCTCGATGTGCTGATGAGACGCTGTCAAAGCCGAATCCGCTAATGATCAATGAGCTGCTGCATGAATTGTCAGTTAGCCCCGATGAAGCTGTGATGGTGGGCGATACCGAATTTGATTTAGACATGGCGCAGCGGGCAGGTGTACGATCAATTGCGATGACTTATGGGGCCCACTCAGAGAAGCGCTTGGCTGTCTTTGATCCTATTGTTTGTCTAGATAACTTTCGTGGTATAAAAAAATACCTACTATAATTAATAGCTTATGATTCACATCTTATTCTATTTGCTAGGTATTTTTACCCCAAATTTAGTCAGTAGCGAGCACACATCAATGAGCGGCAAGCCAATTAGCGAGGTGGGATCTGTGCTCTCAATACTTGTAAATAGGCTAATACCCAAACCCTCTGCCTTAAAGCTTCCTGCGCAATCATAGGGCTCTTCTGTTCGCAGATATAATTCGATGTCTTGCTCGGACAGGGTTCTGAAGATTACTTTGGTTGAGTTTACGCCGCTGTAGCGCTCAATGTGACCATTTAAGCTACAGCGTACGATGGCCAGCCCACTGTGAAAGATGACCTCACGACCAGATTGATGCTTAAGTTGTTGAACCGCTAGGGCGTGGCTTCCTGGTTTGTTGATTGCCTCACCGTTAATATCTGCGATTTGGTCAGCACCAATCACGATTGTGCCGATATTTTTACGGGCGATGGCTTTTGCTTTTGTTAGTGCTAGCCGCTCGGCGGCCTGTATCGGCAGTTCTCCCTCCGCCGCATACTCATCGATGTTCGGATAAGCAATTTCAAAGGGTAGTGACAATCGATGTAAAAGAGCGGCTTTATACTTTGAGCCTGAAGCAAGAATAATGTGGGTCATAGTGGTTTTCAATTTAAGTGACTATTTATCGTGGTTAACCGAAACGCTTTACCTAAATATTAGGGTTAGCGGACATTCTAAGCGCCTAGACTACTTTAAAGTACTGAAATTACCCAATTTTCTTTGACAGGTCATAGTCTTGTGCCTATCATGCGCGGCTAAAAGAGATTGACCTGATTTTATGGCACTGCCAACGCACATTGACCCGCGAAAACTTGCTTTGCAAGGCTATCTTCTTGAAGGAGAGGTTAAGACCGATAGTCTACCAAGGCTAGCTTCGTCTGTTTCAGCAATTTGTTCGCCGCTAAAGGCGGCAGTTCAGTTTGAACTAGATGAATCTCGAGCAAAAGTGGCCCACGGAACGGCAGATGTTACAATTGACGTTATTTGTCAGCGTTGTCTAGATACAGTGCAGATTGACCTTCACGCGGACTTTGCTGTTCAGGTGATTTGGTCTGAAGACCATTTGCACAGGGTCGCAAGCAACTACGAGCCTTGGTTGGTGGTCGACCGAATGGCAAGTCTCAGTGAGTTACTTGAAGACGAGATTTTATTGGCTCTACCATTAGTAAATTATCACAAAGTGGGCGAGTGCACGGGAGATACTTTTTTAAATGAAGTAGCTTCTGAACCCGATGGTACTATCAGCGATAGTCCATTTAGTATTTTGGAGCAGTTAAAGCAAAAGCGATAACTGTAAAACATTTTTATTAGGAGTATGTTATGGCTGTTCAAAAAAGTCGGAAAACACGTTCAAAGCGCGGAATGCGTCGTTCACATGATGCATTAACCGAAGCAACTGTATCTACTGATTCTGTAACGGGTGAAAGACACTTGCGTCACCACGTGACAGCAGATGGATTCTACCGCGGCGAAAAAGTCGTAGAGACCAACGCCGACTAGGTACTGTTTTGGCGAGTTTAATTAGGGTTGCAGTAGATGCGATGGGTGGTGAATTTGGCCCACCCGTTGTCGTGCCTGCACTGATTGCTTGTCTTCGCAACAATACGTCTGTTACAGCATTAATCTTCGGCGATAAGCAGGCTATAGATAAAGAGTTAGTCGGTTTTGGTCTCTCTTCTGTACGCAATCGAATGACGGTGATTCACTGTGCTGAGGTCGTTAGTGACTTTGACAGACCCTCAGTTGCAGTAAGGTCTAAAAGAGATTCGTCAATGGGCCGGGCGGTAAAAGCCGTCGCTGAGCAAGATGCAGACGCCTGCATTAGTGCTGGAAATACTGGGGCATTAATGGCCCTCGGTCTTTTTAATCTTAAAACTTTGCCTGGCATTTCTCGTCCAGCAATTTGCACCACTTTCCCCACCGTTCGTGGCCGCACCTATGTGTTAGATCTTGGTGCAAACATTGAGTGCTCTGCAGAGCAACTCCACCAGTTCGCCGTACTAGCCAATTTAACCTCTCAACAACTGGATAAAAATCCTAGTCCTACTATTAGACTCTTAAACGTGGGCGTCGAAGAAACTAAAGGTGGTGACCAACTGCAAAAAACCGCGAGTTTGCTGGAGCAAGACGATAGCCTTAATTATGCTGGTTTTGTCGAAGGAGACGGGATTTTTGAAGGGCTATCCGATATTGTTGTCTGTGATGGATTTAGTGGCAACATTGCGCTTAAGACTTCTGAAGGTTTCGCAAGCATGATTGCGGTACTGCTGGAAGATTTGTTTAGTAAAAGCTGGATAGCGCGAGTTTCTTTGATTTTAGTAAGCCGCTCTTTTAAAGATCTCAAGGCCAGATTAGACCCCGCTTTTTATAACGGCGCCTACTTGCTGGGTTTAAATGGTGTCGTCGTTAAAAGCCACGGTAGCGCTTCCAAAAAAGCCTTTGGGCATGCCTTGGATGTCGCCATATTAGCCGCCGAAAGGAACTTACCAAAGGCGTTAGCGCCGCTACTAGAATCCAAACTTACGAAGCTTAACAAGGAGTAGTTCCAGGGTATGAAAAATAACTTAGCATTCGTTTTTCCAGGGCAGGGGTCGCAAAAGATTGGCATGCTCAAAGAGTTAGGTGACGCACATAATGTTGTTTTGGACACTTTCGCTGAAGCGTCTTCGGTGCTCAATTATGATCTCTGGAAACTTGTCCAAGAGGGTACCCAAGATGAAATAAACCTCACTGAGAGGACTCAGCCCCTATTGCTGACCTCAAGTGTAGCCATTTGGCGCCTATGGGAGGAGATGCAAGGTCCCGTGCCCGCACAGCTTGCAGGCCACAGTTTGGGTGAGTGGTCCGCGCTGGTGTGTGCTGGTGTTCTACGCTTCGCTGATGCCGTTTCGATTGTTAAGGCGCGAGGCTCCTATATGCAAGATGCCGTCCCTGTGGGAGTTGGTGCTATGTCTGCCATTATTGGTTTGGATGATGAGGCTATAGGGACAGCATGTACTGAGGCCCAACGTTTTGGAGTTGTCGCCGCGGTTAATTACAACGCACCTGGACAGGTTGTTATTGCAGGGGAAGTTAAAGCTGTTGAGCAAGCTATGTCGTTATGCAAGGCCGCCGGTGCTAAGCGCACATTACCATTGCCTGTTAGCGCACCTTTTCACACGTCGCTTATGAGGCCTGCGGCTGAACGTCTAACTGCACTGGTTGAGTCGACTGTCTTTAGTTCACCAGTGATCCCAGTAATTCACAATGTTAATGGGCAGGTGCAGGCTGATACAAAAATCATCAAAAGCCTTATGATTGAGCAAATTTATAGCCCAGTCCGTTGGGTTGACTGCGTGCTAACGTTACGTGATCGAGGTGCCGAGCATCTCATCGAATGTGGTCCCGGAAGGGTCTTAAATGGCCTATCTAAGCGAATTGATCGTGAATTGAGATCATTTGCTACCGATGATATAGGTAGTCTTGAAAATGCATTGGCGTCAATAAAATAACTTATCGTAGGTAACTTACATGAATGAACAATCTAAAGTAGCGCTTGTAACGGGTGCCAGTCGTGGAATTGGAGCGGCGATAGCAGAATCATTGGGGCTAGCCGGATATACCGTGATTGGAACAGCAACATCGCAAGCTGGAGCGGACGGTATTTGTGCGCGTTTTGAGTCCTCTAAGATCAATGGTTCAGGTATGGTCCTAAATGTGACTGAGCCTGATTCGATCAATAGCCTCCTGTCGTCGATCATCGAAAAATTTGGTGCACCTACTATTTTGATTAATAACGCCGGTATCACCAAAGATAATCTTTTGCTGAGGATGAAAGAGGAAGAGTGGTTAGATGTGATCAATACCAATTTAACCTCGGTATTTAGACTTTCAAAAGCCTGCGTTAGAGCGATGACTAAGGCTCGCTGGGGACGTATTGTGACAATTAGTTCAGTTGTGGGCTCTATGGGTAATGGTGGCCAGAGTAATTATTCTGCGACTAAAGCGGGGGTCGAAGGGTTCAGCCGTGCGCTAGCAAAAGAGCTTGGCTCGCGAAGCATTACTGTAAATGCAGTAGCGCCGGGGTTTATTGAGACCGACATGACCAAAGAACTTCCTGATGAAAATAAGGCAGCAATGCTTGATCAAATTCCACTTGCTAGACTTGGTGCACCGAGTGAAATTGCGGCAGTTGTTAAGTTTCTTGTTAGTGATGCCGCTGGCTACATCACCGGAGAAACCATCCATGTAAACGGTGGTATGTACATGTCTTAGAAGGCCGATTTTATTAATTACATGACATTTTTTTTAATAGACACTAGCAATTTCGGATTTGTAAGGTAGAATGCCGTTCCTAGCGACAATGATTGTGGCTAACTAGTCAGTTGACTGTGTAGCAAGAAAACCATCAGATCCCTTATATGGAGTGGACCAAAGATGAGTAATATTGAAGAACGCGTTATAAAGATGGTTGCCGAGCAACTTGGTGTTAAGGAAGAAGATGTCAATATTACGTCTTCATTTGTTGAAGATCTTGGTGCAGATTCGCTTGATACTGTCGAGTTAATTATGGCGCTGGAAGAGGAGTTTGATGCTGAAATTCCGGATGAAGAAGCAGAGAAAATTGCGACGGTTCAGGACGCAATCACCTACATCAACGCGAATAGCTAGAACTCAAAATATTAAAGACCGTCCTAATTGGGCGGTTTTTTTTTGCCTCAAATTTCTGTTTAATAGACCTATGGATAATGGCGACGATTTATTAGTGGATTCTGACGATTTCAAATGGCGCGAGGATGACCTGCGACTGCCATTTTCAGATCGTGGGCTTGCCTATGGGCATGGTGTGTTTGAGTCCATGCTGTACAGCGATGGTCGGATTGCGCTTGAAGATCTCCATCTCGATCGTCTGATTATAGGTGCCCAGCGCCTGGGTATATCGGTTAGTCGCACAAAGGTTGTGTTATCTCTTAATAGTTTTTGCGCTAGGCTAGTGCTTGAGCAGAGAGACAGTTGTGTCATAAAACTTATTCTTACCGCGGGTAGCGGTGGTAGGGGGTATATAAACCCCGACGAAATGAATCCGCGCTTAATTGTCATAGACAGCCCAACGCCAGATGACCTTGATGAGCAAAGAACTGCAGGGATCAGCCTATGGCGCTGTAGTAGTCAATTATCAGTTAACCCCCAGCTCGCAGGTATAAAGCATCTCAATCGACTAGAACAAGTGCTTGCGCGTAACGAATTGCATCGCCAGGACTGCAGTGACGGTTTGATGTTCGATTATTCAGGTTGTTTAATTGAAACCACCTCGGCCAACGTTTTCGTGAAAACCCGATCAGCAGGATGGATTACTCCAAGCCTTTTGAATGCGGGAGTCGCTGGGGTTATGCGATCTATAATGATCAATACGCTGTTTCCAAGCTTAAACATTGCTCTGGAGGTAAGATCAGTGCATGAGACCGAGGTAGCAGAGATAGAGGAAATATTTGTCTGTAATTCGATTAGAGGGATATTGCCGGTCAATGGTGTGGCCAGTCGGGATGATGTTATGGCCAACTATGCCATAGGAAGTGTAACTCGGGATCTGCAAACTATGCTGTGTCGACTTTATCCGTGCTTTGCATGAATAAGCTAATCCTGCGTGTTAGTTTATGGACTTTTCTCGCTGCATTTTTGGGCGGTGCCTTGGTTTATGGCTTCATCGCTCAACACATGGATAATACTGTCAACTTAGGCGCCTCACAGCAAGAGCGAGTCGTTTGGGCCATCGCCAAGGGGAGTAACTTAAGTCAAGTCAATAGACAGTTGTCGGTTGAAGGAATAATCTCCAATCCAAAAGTCATGTCCGCTTACGCCACTCTCTTTTCTCAAACGGAGATACAGGCTGGGGATTATTGGATAACGTCGGAAGACACCGCTAGGTCTCTATTGGCAAAATTTAATAGTGGCGACGTGGTTCGTCGAAGTATTACGTTTCCCGAAGGGTGGTCGTTTAAGCAGTGGTTGACGCATCTGTCTAGTATTGACCAGTTTCAGTCCAGTGATAGCGTCGAATTGGGGTATCTGCTTAAAATGGCGGGTATAGAGGTAGCTAATCCGGAGGGTTGGTTGTTCCCAGATACCTATCGTTATACTTCAGCGGATTCGGTGGTTGATATATTAAAACAGGCTCATCGTAAAATGCAGGAGACTCTGTCCTTAGAATGGAAAACTCGACAGCCAAATCTTCCCTACGATACAGCCTATGAAGCCCTGATTATGGCGTCTATTATTGAGAAAGAAACCGGTTTGGTCAGCGAACGCGCTCAGATAGCTGGGGTTTTTGTTCGTCGCCTTAAAACGGGTATGCGACTGCAAACTGACCCAACAGTGATTTATGGCATGGGTGATGAATACCGTGGGAATATTAGGCGTAGCGACCTGAAGGCATTTTCACCTTATAACACTTACAGGATTAATGGATTACCGCCAACCCCGATCGCTATGCCAAGTGCTGATGCGATTCGTGCCGCACTTCACCCCGAGGAGGGTTCTAGCCTATACTTCGTAGCCAGGGGCGATGGCGGACACTATTTTTCAAATACCCTCGAAGAACATAACAAAGCAGTGCAGAAGTACCAAATTGAATATCGTAAGAAAGAATATCAGTCTTCACCCCAATAACTCAGAGTAAAAGTAGGTAATAAATGCACGGTAAGTTCATCACTATTGAGGGCACAGAAGGGGTTGGTAAAACGACCAATATTGAGTTTATCCAAGCTTGGTTGAATAGCCGTAAGCTTGACTTCGTCTCCACCCGCGAGCCCGGAGGAACGCCTCTCGCAGAGCAAATTCGAGAGTTGCTCTTAACCCCTCGCAAGGAAAAGGTTTCTAACTCTGCTGAGTTATTATTAATGTTCGCCGGACGAGCGCAGCATTTAGACCACGTAATACTGCCAGCCATCCAATCCGGCCGTTGGGTTCTATGCGACCGATTTACTGATGCAACATACGCCTATCAAGGCTATGGGCGAGGTATGGACAAAGCGTTAATTGCCCAGCTGGAACAGTTAGTTCAGGCTGACTTGAGACCGAATTTGACTTTGATTCTAGACATTCCCGTTGAGATTGGTCTCAAGCGCGCAAGCCAGCGGAGCACCCCAGATCGTTTCGAGCGAGAGCAAACAGAGTTCTTTGAGCGAGTTCGTCAGGGTTACCTCAGCATAGCGACAGAAAGCCCTGAACGCTGTGTTGTTATCGATGCTTCCCAGCCTCTTGAAGATGTTCAAAGAGATATTGCCGAGGCATTAAATGACTTCTTAGCTCGGGAGCAGAGCTGAGATGGATGGCGTTAATTCGGGTCTCGCATTACCGCTGCCTTGGCATGAAGCTGTATGGGCTGATTTAAACAAGGCAATAGACCAGGGTAGGATGCCGCATGCCATCATGATTAGCGGGCCTAGCGGAATTGGTAAACAACGTCTGGCCACAGCGTTGGCCCAGCGATTACTCTGTTCCGCGGAAATGAATAACTACGCCTGCGGTGCGTGCAAGAGCTGCCAACTTCTGTCGGCTGGGTTTCACCCAGATTTGTCGGTCTTAGAGCCCGCCGAGGAGGGTAAGGATATTCTGATTGGTGACGTTCGGAAATTGTGCAGCACCTTAGACAAGACGGCTCAACAGGGTGGTTGGAAGGTCGCTATTATTACCCCCGGCGAAGCAATGAATATAAGTGCTTCAAACGCGTTATTAAAAAGCCTCGAAGAGCCTCAGGGGAAGACGCTCCTCGTTTTGGTGTCCCATAGGCCAAGTTTACTATCAGCGACTATCAGAAGTCGCTGCCAAAAGATGTCACTGCTTACACCAGTTCTAGACGCTGCTCGCCAATGGTTGGGCGAGGTCTCTGGGCAAGACTCAAATGTTGATAAGGCGCTTGAGGTTGCTGCCGGTCGTCCTCTTTTGGCATTACAGTATATTCAAAGTGGAACACTTCAGGATCAACAGTCTTTTCAGGGTGTGATAGAAGCAGTACGACGCAGTGAACTTTCCTTTGTTGATGCCGCCCAGCAGTGCAGTAAGCTCAATCCCGCTATTGCGCTTGAGTGGTTCATGACTTATTTGCATCTTGCTGTTACACAGGATGCAGCGGTTCAGTCGAACCAAAATGTTTATTTATTTCTTGATCGGCTCAATCATATGCATCAAATGATTGTCTCTGGCAGTACTGTTAACCAACAGTTGCTTTGGGAAGAGCTTTTGATGAGTTGGGGTCAAGTTTTTTCAAAACGATAGGGCTTACTCTAAGCCGCTTGTTAAGCGTTCATTCAGGTAAATAGTCAATATGTTAGTAGATTCTCATTGCCACCTCGATCAGTTGGATTTAAGTGCTCGGGACGGAGGCCTTGATGGGGTTATAGCGGATGCTCGGGCCAAAGGAGTTCAGCAAATACTCAGTGTTGCGGTTGACCTTAACTCGTCAAAAACACTGCCAGGGTTGACGGAAAAGTATCCTAATGTGTACACCTCGGTTGGCGTTCACCCATTACACAAGGACTTTAGTTCTGTCCCTTCGGTAGAGGAGCTGGTTACCTTGGCGGGTATGCCTGGCGTTGTTGCCATTGGTGAGACAGGGCTAGACAACTTTTATAGCGCTGACACTATTGAATGGCAGCGGCAAAGTTTTATTAATCACCTAAAGGCTAGCCAGCAATGTGGCAAACCGGTGATTATTCATACTCGAGATGCGGTTGATGAAACCATCGCCTTGCTCAGGGAATACCGTTCCCCAGCCGCTGGGGTAATGCACTGCTTTACTGAATCTTTAGACATGGCCAAAGCGGCGCTTGATCTTGGCTTTTATATCTCTTTTTCAGGAATTATCACTTTTAAAAGTGCAGCGGATTTGCGCGCGGTAGCGGCTGAGATTCCCGCAGATAGAATTTTAGTGGAAACGGATTCACCTTGGCTGGCACCGGTTCCTCACCGAGGTTTAAAAAATGAACCGCAGTATGTCGTTGAGGTGGCCCAGCGTCTTGCAGAAATTCGCGGTATTGAAGTAGACGAATTAGCAAAAATAACCACGCAAAACTTTCAGCGACTGTTTAAACTACCCGCTGTTTGAAGCCGATAAACAGATTTAGAGTATTTTATGATTAACACAGATCAGCAGTCGCCCTCACAATTTATTATTAGAACGTTTCCAGTGGGACCTTTACAGTGTAATTGTTCCATTATTGGCGACCGGCTCTCGTCGAAGGCGTTGGTAGTTGATCCCGGTGGCGATGCAGAGCAAATTCTAGGATTAATTAATGAGCTTAATCTAACGGTAGTGGCCATTATTCATACCCATGCGCATTTAGATCATATTTTAGCATCCGGTATTATTAAAGAAGCTACTGGCGCGCCCATATACCTCCATGAAGGCGATAAGTTTCTTTGGGACATGGTTGAGCAACAGTGTGCAATGTTTGGGGTTCCTGCAATTACACTTCCTGAGCCGGATGGTTTTATTAAGGACGATCAAGCTCTAAACTGCTGTGGAGGTGTCGCCATACATACACCTGGCCACACTCCAGGTTCCGTGAGTTTCTGGTTTGAGGAATATAAAACACTCATCGCGGGAGATACACTTTTTCAGGGTAGTATTGGTCGGACTGATCTACCTGGGGGTAACTTCGATCAAATTATCACCTCGATAAAAGAGCGTATTTATTGTCTGGATGACCAGGCGTTGGTGGTCACAGGGCATGGGCCCAATACTGTCATAGGTAGTGAAAAGGTGAGTAATAGCTTCGTTCGTGGGTAAAAAAACGTATTGAATTTACTGTTAAGGAATAAAAATGAAACAACAATTAGTTACCATGCTGGAACTGCAAAATAACATGAACGCCAAGGTGCATGCGAACTGGAAAGAGCAGGAGTTCGAGTGGTACCGCGCAATCTGGGTTGAATGTGCAGAACTTTTGGATCATTACGGCTGGAAGTGGTGGAAGAAACAAACCCCTGATGTCGATCAAATCGCTCTCGAGTTAGTTGATATTTGGCACTTTGGATTGAGTTTGATGCTTCTCACTGGAGATTCTTCCGAGGACATTATTAAGAGGGTCGAAACAGCTTTTGCAGAACCGGAGTCTGGCGCTGACTTCGCCACTGATTTGGAAGACTTTACCGAGCACACACTAGCGACAAAGGACTTTGATCTTGATGGCTTCGCCCGTTTAATGGTCGGTATTAAAATGGACTTTGAAACGCTCTATGTAGGTTATGTGGGTAAAAATGTACTCAATTTCTTTCGCCAAGATAATGGCTATAAAGATGGAAGCTATGAAAAGCAGTGGGCCGGGGTGGAAGACAATGAACATCTTGTTGATATTGTTGCCGATCTGGACACATCCTCAGCGAGCTTTGCGGATGATCTGTACATAAAAATGAATGATCGCTACTGTGAACTCTGCAAGTAATCTGCATGAGTATTTTCTTGATCAATAGTATTCATAATGACGTCTAGTAATGCATTTTTTTGAGCCCTCCGTATAATGGCGGGCGTTTAACCAACCAACAAACACATTGGAGACAAACTGTGACTTCACCCGTTCGCGTTACTGTAACTGGAGCAGCAGGCCAGATTAGTTATTCCCTATTGTTCCGCATCGCCGCTGGCGAAATGCTTGGACCTAACCAACCTGTTATTTTACAGATGTTGGAAATTACCCCAGCGCTAGAGGCTCTTAAAGGCGTCGCGATGGAACTAGAAGACTGCGCTTTCCCACTGTTAGCGGGCATGGTTTGTACTGACGATGCGAGTGTAGCGTTTAAAGATGCCGAATACGCCTTGCTAGTAGGCGCACGTCCTCGTGGACCCGGTATGGAGCGTAAAGACCTTCTAGAAGCAAACGCGGCAATCTTTTCTGCACAGGGAAAGGCATTAAATGATAATGCGTCTAAGGCCATCAAGGTGCTGGTTGTCGGTAATCCCGCAAATACCAACGCTTTAATTGCTCAACGTAACTCGCCTGATATCAATCCTCGGCAATTTACTGCTATGACACGGTTAGACCACAACCGAGCGTTGAGTCAAATTGCCAATAAAACCGGTACTACCATCAATGATGTTACCCATATGACTATTTGGGGTAATCACTCAGCGACTCAATACCCTGATCTTCATGAGACTAAGGTCGCAGGTAAACCTGCTATCGATATGGTCGACCAAGATTGGTATGAGAATGACTTTATTCCGACTGTTCAACAGCGCGGCGCAGCGATCATTAGTGCTCGTGGTGCCTCCAGTGCTGCCTCGGCAGCGAATGCTGCAATCGCTCACATGCGTACCTGGGCTTTGGGAAGTACAGAGGGTGATTGGGTTAGTATGGGTGTTTATAGTGACGGCAGCTATGGCATTGCAGAAGGCTTAATTTACTCATTCCCATGTGTCTGTAAAGACGGCGATTGGTCAATTGTGCAGGGTCTGGAGATTAATCAATTCTCGCGTGAAAAAATGTCTGCTACGGAGCAGGAGTTGGCCGAAGAGCGAGATGCGGTTCAGCATTTATTACCCTAGTTCTTGTTTGCAACGTTGTAAAATTAACGCCATCGAGTTACCCCTCGATGGCGTTTGTGCATCGAAGGGGCAATTGATGCGATGAATTGCTTGTTACTCGTGGTTTTTGTCACATTAACCGCTGGAAATTTGATACGATCGCGGTCAGGTAAACGGCATAAAAAGGTATCTGTGTGGCATTTTTAAAAGTTGGCGAGCAAGCGCCCAAATTTTCATTAGCTAACCAGCGTGGTGAGCTAGTAACTTTAGAGCAGTTCAAGGGTGATAAGAATATTGTTGTCTACTTTTACCCGAAAGCGATGACTCCGGGCTGCACCGTGCAGGCCTGCGGCATACGTGACACTAATGCCGAGTTTACAGCTCTAGATACAGTGGTTATTGGGGTTAGTCCTGACTCAGTGGATAGACTCGTCAAGTTTGAAGATAAGCAAGAGCTCAATTTCATGCTGTTATCCGATGAGGACCATAGTGTCATCGATAGCTTTGGCGCCTGGGATCTGAAGAAGTTTATGGGTCGAGAATTCATGGGTGTTCTAAGATCTACCTTTATCATCGACAAGCAGGGAGCAATCGTTCACGTGATGGCCAAGGTAAAAACCAAAAGTCATCATGAAGATACTTTGCAATGGGTCCGTGAGAACCTTGCCTAAAATATTGCTAAACAGTCGTGCGAATCAATCGATCAATCAATCAAGTTAACTTAATTTAATTTAATAAAGGAAAAATCAAAAATGTTTTTTGTCTCTAATGCTTATGCCCAGTCAGCCGGTGCTGCTGAACCAAATCCTATGGTTACCATTGCAATGTTCGTTGGTCTGTTTGCGTTTATGTATTTTTTAATTATTCGCCCACAGCGCAAGCGACAGAAAGAGCATACCAATCTGGTGACTGCGTTGGGTAAAGGCGACGAAGTGGTTATGACCAGTGGTATGTTAGGTAAAATCACCAAGCTGGAGGGTGATTATGTGGTTTTAGAAGTTAACAACAACCTAACGCTTAAATTTCAAAAAGTTGCTGTGCATGCGGTGCTCCCTAAAGGTACCATCAAGGCAATTTAAGGGCTCGAACAATAGGGGTTTGTCAACATGAGTACTAGCTATGCGCTCTAATCATGGTTGATTATCCCGATAGGCTATCACTGGCTTGTGTGCCGACGCCGTTCCATTGTTTAGAGCGGCTTTCAGCACGGGTTGGCGGCCCTCGGATTTGGATTAAGCGCGATGATCTAACGGGTTGTTTAACCTCTGGCAACAAGGTGCGTAAGCTTGAATTTATTCTTGCTCAGGCGGTTGCCGATGGCTGTGATACGCTCATAACCGCGGGTGGCACCCAGTCCAATCATTGCCGGGCTGTTGCAGTCCTCGGGGCGCAGTTAGGCCTTAAGGTGCATCTCTTGCTCCGAGCCGATTCTTCTACTCATCCGGTCGGCAATCTGCTTATGGATATGCTCGTCGGCGCTACCATTAATCATTACAGCGCTGAGCAATTTTCCGATCTAAGTGCGTTATATGAGCGCTGGAGTGACTATTACAGTTCACAAGGGCGTAGACCGAAAATTATTCCTGTTGGCGGCAGTAATGCTTCTGGCGTGTGGGGTTACATAGCGGCGGTTGAAGAGTTAAGAGATGATTTTCGTCGTGCCGACATCACACCGGGGACTATTATTCATGCCACTGGATCTGGTGGCACACAAGCAGGTCTAATCGCCGGACTAAAACTCCATAAACTCGACGTGACTGTCCATGGTTATGCGGTATGCGATGACGCTGGCTACTTTCACAACAAAATTCACACTGACTTGACCGCGTGGAAGCACGAATATTCAGTGAATATTGATGTTGATCAGCTACCGATAATAACCAATGATAAACATCTTGGCTTGGCCTATGGGGAAGCGAGTCCAGAGGTTTTTCAAACCATTAAAATGGTTGCCACAGAAGAGGGAGTTGTGCTTGACCCGGTATATTCGGGCAAGGCGTTTCATGGCATGCTAGAGGAGATAAAGCTTGGGCGTTATGACCATGAGAAGGATATTGTTTTCGTGCATACCGGCGGGATTTTTGGTCTTTTAGCGCAGCAAGAACAATTACAATTATAAATAAAGGGGCAGTTATGTTTGAACAGGTAGTCGACCAAATAAATAGCTTTGTGTGGGGCCCGGTGATGCTGATATTGCTACTGGGCACTGGCATTTTCCTTACCATCGGGCTAAAAGGAATGACTATTAGTCATATTCCTTATGCTTTTCGCCAGTTGTTTAAGGGCCGTACAGGGAGTGGTGAGGGTGAAATTACGCCGTTTAACGCTCTGATGACCTCGTTGTCTTCTACTATAGGCATGGGTAATATTGCGGGTGTCGCCACTGCCATAGGTTTGGGAGGGCCTGGCGCTCTGTTTTGGATGTGGTGTGCTGCCTTTGTCGGTATGGCCACTAAATACGCCGAAGCCGTTCTGGCTGTTAACTTCCGAGAAACCGATGAGTCAGGCCGGAAAGTTGGCGGCCCTATGTACTATATTAAGAATGGATTAGGAGATAACTGGAAGTGGCTGGCCATGGCCTTTGCGCTATTTGGTTCTCTGGCAGGTTTTGGTTTGGCTAATACGGTTCAATCCAATGCCGTGTCGCAGGTGTTAGAAACTAATTTTAATGTCCCCACAGCTATTAGCGGCCTAGTGATGGCAACGCTCGTTGGCGTGGTTCTTTTGGGCGGTATTAAACGTATCGCCACGGTTGCGGGAAAGCTCGTTCCCTTTATGGCTCTTCTTTACATAACCGCGACTTTGATCATTCTCGTCACACATGCGTCTCAAATTCCCGATGCAGTGGTTTTGGTGGTTGATAGTGCGTTTAATGGGGCTGCAGCGTCAGGTGGATTCGCGGGGGCAACGATTATGTTGGCGTTGCGTATGGGTATTGCACGTGGTATTTTTTCTAATGAAGCTGGGTTAGGTTCGGCACCTATAGCGCATGCGGCTGCTGAAACAAATAGTCCTGTGCGGCAAGGCACTATCGCAATGTTGGGCACCTTCATAGACACTCTAATCATTTGCACCATGACGGGACTGGTATTGATCGTGACCGGAGTCTGGAATGGAGAGCCGCAAGGCGCGGCTATGACTCTCGCCGCATTTACTGGGGCACTGCCATTTGGCGATCTGGTACTATCTCTCTGCGTAGCCTTGTTTGCCTTTACTACTATGTTGGGATGGAGTTACTACGGAGAGCGATGTGCTGAGTTTCTTCTTGGACCGAAGGTAATTCTGCCGTTTCGGGTGTTGTGGGTTATTGGTATTTTTGTCGGTACACAAATGAGTCTGGAGTTGGTTTGGAAAATGACCGATGCACTAAACGGATTAATGGCGATTCCAAACCTTATTGCCCTAATCCTGCTGGCACCAGTTGTGTTTAAGTTAACCAGAGAGTACTTTGAGGAAGAGCAAGCAGCGGAGGCTCCGGTAGGCGACTAGCGACTATGAATACGGAAAACAAATCAAAATTAGTTATTGCGATCTCATCAACGGCGCTTTTTGATATGGCTGAAAGTCACCATATCTATGAACAACAGGGCGTCGCCGCGTATGCGGAATACCAACGGGCGCATGAGGACGAAGTGTTGTCACCTGGTGAAGCGTTTCCTCTTGCACAAAAGCTACTGCGTATTAACGATAAGCTAAAAGGCGAGCCTAGGGTTGAAATTATTTTATTGTCGCGTAACTCTGCTGACACTGGACTCCGCGTATTTAATTCGATTGCGCATCATGACTTGGCAATTTCTCGTGCTGCTTTTTCTGGCGGAGAGTCTCCTTATCGCTACGTATCAGCCTTTGGCTGTGATTTGTTTTTATCGACCAATGCAGAAGATGTACGTAGCGCTTTGAACAATGGTGTTGCCGCGGCTACATTATTGCCTTCTCGCGGTGGGCCTAGTGATACTGATGAATTAAGGTTTGCTTTCGATGGAGATGCAGTACTGTTCTCAGATGCGTCAGAGCGAATTTTCAAAGAACGAGGCTTAAAAGCATTCACCGATAATGAGCGAGCATCGGCACACACCCCATTAGATGCGGGACCATTTAAAAACTTTTTGCAGGCATTACAGTCGCTTCAGTCCGAGTTTAGTCAAGACGATTGCCCGATTCGTACCGCTCTGGTTACCGCTAGATCGGCTCCGTCCCACGAAAGAGTGGTTCGCACCCTTCGTGACTGGAATGTACGCATCGACGAAAGCCTATTTTTAGGGGGGTTGAGTAAGGGCGACTTCTTGAAATCCTTCGGTGCCGACGTATTCTTCGATGACCAACAGGCTCATTGTTCTTCTGCACGTGAATATGTTGCAACCGGTCATGTGCCACATGGCGTAGCGAATGAGTAATTATAGGATTCCAGGGATGGCGTCCAATGGCTAATTTACTGCGTTCTAATAAGTACCAGGCTCTGAGTGACGAAAAAATACTAAAGTTGTTTAATGCTCATCCAAAGGGTGAAGCCAAGTACTTTTTGCAGATTGAAATAGATGCGAGAGGGTTAGAGGAGGTGGCTTCGCTGCGATCACAAAATATCAAAAAAAAGCGTACCCATTCGGTTTGGTATTATGTGTTCTATGCAGTCATGTTGGGTTTTATTATGGCTAGATTTGCGGGTCAGTTGTTTTAGTCATTTAAGTGCTTTCTTTGGACGTCACTAGATCACTCGCTCACGGGCTATTCACTTATTCTTAAATTCGTCCATATTCTTATTGACGATAACTTTTGGGTATATACTGTGACTTCGACACTGATTGAACTGCCTAGGTGATTTAAATGAAGCTCCAACAACTGCGATATATATGGGAAGTTGCTAATCATGATCTAAACGTTTCAGCAACGGCTTTAAGTTTGTATACGTCTCAACCTGGGATAAGTAAACAGATTCGTCTACTTGAGGATGAACTTGGCGTGGAGATCTTTTCTCGAAGCGGCAAACATCTTACAAAAGTGACCGTGGCCGGTGAGCAAATTTTGGAGATCGCTGGAGACGTACTACGCCAAGTTGAGTCAATAAAACAGTTGTCGCGTGACTATAGAAGCCCTCATTTTGGCACATTATCTATCGCCACAACGCATACCCAAGCAAGATATATACTGCCTAATATTATTAAAAACTTTATTACCAAATATCCTGATGTATCGCTGAATATGGTGCAGGGCTCGCCATCACACATATCCGAAGAGGCTACCGGTGGTACCGTAGACTTTGCTATTGCCTATGAAGATTTAGAAATGTTTGGCACTCTCGCGATGATGCCTTGTTATCATTGGAATCGATTTATTTTGGTGCCCAAAGGTCATCCATTAGTCGATATCGAAAAGATAACCTTAGAGGATGTGGTTAAGCATTCTATTGTCACATATCCCTTTGGGCATGAAGGCCGCTCGAAGCGCAGTAAAGCCTTTCGTGAAAAAGACTTGTCACCCAAAATTGTATTTACAGCGACTGATGCTGAGGTAATTAAGACCTATGTACGTTTAGGTCTTGGGGTAGGGATTGTTGCTCATATGGCCTATGACCAAGAGGAAGATTCTGATCTGGTTGCCATTGAAGCGTCCCACCTTTTTGAGTCTAGCGTCACCAGCATTGGAGTGCGCAGAGGAACCTACTTACGCGGATATATGTATGACTTTATCGAAGCCTTTGCACCTCACCTAACTAGACAGGTAGTTCAGGACGTTATGATGCTTACCACACGACAATCTCAAATCGCTTATTTTAGTGAGTTAGACGTTCCCTTTTATGTCATTAATTCTGCCTAGAGGCTTGCCTTATTGCGCCTGGATTGTATTTTCAGTAAAGTGCCTCACTCTATTCAGATAGGATTACTCTGTGGAAATTGCATGCTTGGACCTAGAAGGGGTCTTAATACCTGAGATTTGGATAGCATTTGCCGAAAAAACTGGCATAGAAGCGTTTAAAAAAACCACGAGGGATGAGCCGAACTACGATATTCTGATGAATTATCGGCTAGACCTGCTGCGGAAAAACAACTTGGGTCTCAACGAGATTCAATCTGTCATAGCCACTCTCGAGCCGCTTGATGGGGCGATTGAATTCGTTAATTGGTTGAGAGAGCGTTTTCAAGTAGTTATTTTGTCTGACACTTTTTATGAATTCGCCAACCCATTAATGAAGCCGTTGGGTTATCCCACACTACTCTGCCACAAACTTGAATGTGCTCCGGATGGCAGTGTTATGAATTATCGCTTACGGCAAGCCGATCCAAAGCGACAATCTATTGTTGCTTTTAAAAGCCTCTATTATAGAACTATTGCCGCCGGTGACTCGTATAATGATACCACTATGCTTGCCGAGGCAGATGCAGGGATCTTGTTCCATGCGCCAGAGAACGTGGTCAAGGAGTTCCCTCAGTTCCCATCGGTTGATACCTATGAAGACTTGAAGTTAGAGTTTGTGAGGGCAAGTAAAAGGATTATTGTGATTTAGCAAGCTGTGCTAACCAAGCACACCTCTGGTAGACTGACAGTTGAGGAGTGAAACATTTGACGCAGGGAAACATATCTAGCTCGAACCGCATTCGTGAAAAAAAGAAAATTTTCATGGCGCGTGAAGAAAAGATCGTTCACGCCGCCCTAGAATTATTAATTGCTGAAAATATTGATCGAGTGACGGTGTCCAAAATTGCCAGTAAAGCAGGAATTGGCAAAGGCACTGTATATAAACATTTTTTGACTAAAAATGAGATTTTAGTGAGAATAATGTTGGATTATGAACGTAGGATCGCGCGGCGTTTAGCTCAGGCGCTTGAGGAAGCCGAACACGGTGACCCAGGTGCCGTATCCAAAGCTTACTTCGATTCCCGCCTCGAGCGCCCAGAGCTAGATCGGTTAGTTCAAAAATTAGAAGATAGGCTCGTCGATGCTGATGATATCAAGTCTCAGCTTGACGAGTTTTCTTGTATTCGGCGGTCCCATGAGGATGCGCTTGGTAGCATGATTACCAAACTCATTAGCGAGGGTATTCTCGAAGATGTACCTCCACACTATCACTATCTATCATGCTGGGCCTTAGCCCAAGGCGCTGTCGAACTCTGCTTCAATAAGAGCTGGGGTGACCGCGAGGACACTCCTGCGCTGATGGGTTTTATTTCTAGTATTGGCGTGACTATGGGTAACCGTGGCCAGTATCATCAGGCAGGTGATAAAACACCTAAGCCAACGCAATAATGATTGCTAAGGAACTCGATAAGCTGTTCTCCGATGTCCTCTCTGAGCAGGATCAATCGCGTCAGTCATTGCCCCCTGTGCATCGCTGGAATCCAGAGTTATCTGGGGACATGGATCTGATTATTGATCGTGAAGGACGCTGGATTCACGAGGGCGGGGAAATAAAGCGTGCGCCTTTAGTGAAACTTTTTGCGAGTATTCTCAAATACGAACAAGGTGAACACTTCCTAGTTAGTCCTGTGGAGAAGTGGCGTATTAAGGTTGATGTCGCGCCGTTTTTCGTCACCTCAGTTGACATCAATACCCGATGTGGAGAACAGGCGATTACCTGTATTACCTCTACGGGCGACAATGTGGTGATCGGGAAAGATCATCCACTTTGGGTGGATCATAATAAAATAACCGATGAGCCAGTGCCGTTGGTGATGATTCGTGATGGGTTAACAGGTCTGTTGAGTAGAAATGCCTACTACCAGTTAGTCAGTTTAGCGGAGGTAAAGGACACGGGTGAGGGCGAACAATTATTTGTCTCAAGTATGGGTCAGCAGTTTTTATTGGGTGACGCTGCCTAACTGTTATCCATAAAAGAGGGCGAGAACATCTCACCCTTTTTTATAGCCTGCAATCACATGTTCGGGTAATTCGGCCCACCGCCACCTTCTGGAACGATCCAATTAATATTTTGGCTTGGTTCTTTAATATCGCAGGTTTTACAGTGCACACAATTTTGCGCGTTAATCTGAAAACGGTTACTACCATCTTCATTTGCAACAACCTCATATACCCCAGCAGGGCAGTAGCGCTGTGCTGGCTCATCAAACATCGCCAAGTTATAAGCAATAGGGAGCTGAGCATCTTTTAAAGTAAGGTGACAAGGCTGGTCTTCTTCATGATTAGTGTTAGACATAAAGACAGAGGATGCTTTGTCGAAGCTAATAACATTGTCGGGTTTGGCATACTCAATTTTCTTGCAGTCTGCTGCCGGTTTCATTGCCTTGTGATCTGGCAGTGTGTCGCGAAGAGTGAAAGGTATTTTGCCGCCAAAAATATTTTGTTCTATCCACACGAACGCAGAGCCTATGAGCATTGGAAACTTGTGCATCCAGCCGGAGAAATTGCGTGACTTATAAAGTTCTTCATATAGCCATGACGCCTTAAAGTTCGCATCAAAACCGATTAGATCTATGGGTGCCTCCGCACCTAATTTCATCGCTTCTGCAATAGTTTCCGCAGCGATCATGCCGCTTTTCATCGCAGTGTGGTTGCCTTTTATTTTTACTGAATTTAATGTTCCAGCATCACATCCGATTAGCAAACCACCCGGGAAATTCATTTTAGGCAGCGAATTGAGCCCACCTTTTATGATCGCTCTGGCCCCATAGGTAAGTCTTGAACCGCCTTTTAAATACTTGAGAGTTTCCGGATGATGCTTCCATCGCTGAAATTCTTCAAAGGGGCTCATATGTGGATTGCTATAGTTCAGATCAGCAATCAGACCAATGTAAACCTGGTTCTTCTCGGCGTGATATAAAAATGCACCGCCACCGCTACTTGATTCCTGTAACGGCCAGCCGAGACCATGCACAACCAAGCCCTCTTGGTGCTGGTCTGCAGGTATCTCCCAAATTTCTTTTATCCCCAGCCCGTAGTGCTGTGGGTCGCTGTCTTTGTCTAAATCAAAACGTTTAATAAGCTGTTTTCCGAGGTGGCCTCGGCACCCTTCAGAAAATAGGGTGTACTTTGCGTGTAGTTCCATGCCTTGGGCATAGCTAGCTTTCTGCTCTCCGTCGTGCCCAACACCCATGTCACCGGTGGCAATGCCTTTCACCGAACCGTCTTCATGGAAGACCACTTCTGATGCGGCAAACCCTGGATATACGTCTACCTCGAGCATCTCAGCTTGCTCAGCGAGCCAGCGACATACTGTGCCCATGGAAACGATATAGTTACCATCGTTATGGGTGGGTTTAGGAATCATGAAGTTTGGTAGCTTGATAGCGCTTTTAGCACCGGTATACAAAAAGAACTTATCTTCGCTAACTGCAGTATGCAGCGGTGCTCCTCGCTCTTTCCAGTCGGGAAACAACTCGTCCAAAGCTCTGGGTTCAAAAACCGCGCCGGACAGAATATGGGCGCCCACTTCAGACCCTTTCTCGACCACACAAACAGTGATTTCTGAGTTTAACTGCTTAAGCCGAATTGCCGCTGAAAGCCCAGATGGGCCTGCACCAACAATGACTACATCGTATTCCATTGATTCTCTTTCCAAACTGCGACTCCAGAATTCTATTTGCACGTTGAGTATGATTCTTGCGAGTTTATCATACAGGCTAAACTATATTGAACATAAATAAGCGCAATTCATAGAGCTTATGCGGTTTTAAAGCTGACCCGTGGGTCGAAACAGAGTGACTTCTGAGTTGATTTATTTACACTTTTTGGGCACTATAGCGAGCTGAAAACACTGGCTTCTAGCAACGCTTAGCAGCTACAGCCTCCACATTATTTACTGATTTAGAAAGGATGACCATGAAAGTTCTGGTAGCCGTTAAACGCGTCGTTGATTACAACGTTAAAGTGAGGCCTAAAGCAGACGGTAGTGGCGTCGACTTGGCGAACGTAAAAATGTCGATTAACCCGTTCTGCGAGATAGCTGTGGAAGAGGCTGTGCGCCTCAAAGAGAAAGGTGTTGCGACGGAAATAGTCGCGGTCACCGTAGGCGCTCAGCAGTCACAAGAACAGTTGCGTACGGCCCTAGCACTTGGCGCGGACAGAGCTATTTTGGTATCAACCGATGAAACCTTAGAACCACTTTCAATCGCTAAATGCTTAAAGGCGATTTGCGATGCAGAGTCTCCCGATATCATCTTGATGGGCAAGCAGGCCATTGATGGTGATAATAATCAAACAGGTCAAATGCTGGCGGCCTTGATGGGTATTGGCCAGGCTACCTTTGCATCTGAGCTGGTTATCGATGGCGCTAATGCCAGTGTGACTCGTGAAGTAGATGGTGGCTTACAGACTCTCACATTGTCATTACCATTGATTGTAACCGCTGATTTGCGATTGAATGAGCCGCGCTACGCATCACTTCCTAATATTATGAAAGCAAAGAAGAAGCCTTTAGATAACACTACTCCAGCAGACCTCGGCGTTGATGTCACGCCAAGAGTGACTCAGCTGAGTGTTGAGCTACCAGCAGAGCGGCAAGCAGGTATTAAGGTTGATGATGTTGCGCAATTAGTTGATAAACTGAAAAATGAAGCGAAGGTGATCTCATGAGTATTTTAATTGTTGCTGAACACGACAATAGCACTTTAAACGTTGCAACCTTAAATTCCGTTACTGCCGCTGGTGTTATCGGTGGTGATGTGCATATTTTAGTCGCAGGACATGGGTGTAGCGCAGTCGCTGATCAAGCCGCTCAGGTAATGGGCGTTGCTAAAGTTCTACTCGCTGACTCTGCAGCTTATGCGCACGCCTTGGCCGAAAATGTTGCTCTTCTTGTAGCAAATCTAGGCGCTGGTTATAGCCATATTCTAGCAACCTCGACTAGTAATGCTAAAAACATTATGCCTCGTGCTGCAGCCTTGTTAGACGTTCAAGCAATCTCGGATATCTCTGCGGTGGTAGATGCCGATACGTTCAAGCGTCCTATTTATGCGGGTAACGTTATTGCCACGGTGAAAAGTAGTGATGCAATCAAGGTTATTGTTGTGCGTGGAACAGCATTTGATGCATGTCCTGCAGAGGGTGGTGCTGCCGCTATAGAAGCAGTGACTGGTGAGCATGACGCCGGTAAATCAAGCTTTGTTAGCGAAGCGGTTGCTAAATCAGACCGTCCCGAATTGACCGCAGCTGAAGTGGTTATCTCTGGTGGACGCGGCATGGGAAATGGTGAAAACTTTGCACTTCTTGATGGCATAGCTGACAAGTTGGGTGCCGCTATTGGAGCATCACGCGCTGCGGTTGATGCCGGTTTTGTACCTAACGACATGCAGGTAGGGCAGACGGGCAAGATCGTCGCTCCAGACCTCTATGTCGCGGTGGGTATTTCAGGCGCGATACAGCACTTGGCGGGCATGAAGGACAGTAAAGTCATTGTGGCGATAAACAAAGACGAAGATGCACCGATATTTTCGGTCGCTGATTATGGCTTGGTTGCTGATCTGTTCGATGCTTTACCGGAGTTTGAAGCAGCGCTGTAGTGATTACTTAAGTAAATCTGCTACATAAAAAAGGCCCTCCGGGGCCTTTTTTAGTTTCTAGGTAACACCTGTGTACCATCAGCTAGTCATTATTAGCGACTAACTCTGCGTCATAAATGTCTAACCAATAATAAAAGCCCATACTGTCAAATTCGCTAATAGCCTCGCCATCGCTTGATTCAATGAGTTGTACACCGGCCACTATAGGTTCTACTGCGGGTGTCGACTGGTCATTGAGCGGCGCCATGACAAGAAACGTGAGGCCACAGCAGCAGGCAGTGGCTGCTAACCAGTTACTAATGTTTGGCCGTCTGTTTGTCTGGCTCATGGCGACCCTCCGGGCCTGCGCTAGTCGAAACAAATCTCTACTGTGCGTGTTTTGCTCAATATACTCTAAGTCATCTTGGTAGATTTCTTGGTCAATTTTATTGCTCATAATATTCTCCTAATATGTCGCGCAGCCTCGTCATAGCCCTTGAGTAATGCGTTTTCACGCTTCCCTGAGTACAACCCATGGCCGTTGCTGTCTCCTTAGTACTGAGTCCCTCCCAGCAGCGCAACATAAAAGCTTGCTGTTGGCGCAATGGTAGTTGTTGAATTGCGTTAGTAAGCTGTTGTGCATGTTGCCCACGTAACAGCATGTTAGCCGGCTCGCCCGAACTCAGGCTGATGCCTTGATTCAATTGCGCCGCCAGATAATCTTCGGACTCTTGATCGTCTGCTTTTTTCCACGGAAAAACTTTATCTCGCACCGACTTGCGACGGTAATAGTCAGTAATTTTGCTGTGTAATATTCTATAAAAGAGAGGCTTCCAATCGGTAGGCATTTTGTCTGAGTATTTCTCTACCAGCTTGTACATTGCATCTTGAATGATATCGTGGGCATCTTCGGTGTGGCTGGTGCTAAGGCGCGCCATATGAAATGCACGCTTCTCAATAAACTTTAGGAATTCTTCAAGGGTTTTGTAGCTCAACTCTGCAGAGACTTGTTTTTGCTCGCTGGTAATACTCACCTGATTACACTCATTTTGTTTGTCGCCACTAGTGTTCATTCGCTAATTGACCCCATCCACTAAACCGTCAAGATCAATGCGGTACATTATGTACAGCCATTCTGCATAGTCTTGACTTGGATCATGTCCAAGATCAGTCGCCAGGTTTTTGTGGTCAACTTGCCTCTGGTAGTGTTTCAAGTGCTGCATGTAAAAACGATCAGAAGTAGCGCCAGTATATTGCCTATATATTTCCCTCCGTCTAAATGTGCCCTTATAGTTAACAGGCACCCACAGGAAAACCTTCTCTGTACTGTAAAACTCATCCCAAAAGCTGCTGTTATGCCTTGGTTTACGTGCTAGCTTTGCCGCCACTGCGCCATGGTCTGTGCGGATGGTTCTGGCATTGCTCTGAGCCAATAAAGTCTCATTTTTACGATGACTACCGTTACTTTTTGTTACCACAGGTTCGTTTATGTTTATTGCGCCACCCTTATTCTCTCCAGAATCAGCCACTGCGCCTACGGACAATGTCAGTAGAACGATCGGTATCAAAGCTGACATAAGCTGGGCCACATTAGCCTCCTTAAGTATTCAAAACGTAAAGCGGTTGATATGGTTGACAGGGCTGAGGAAAATACCGCTTACAGTTTGAAGTCGGCCCAAATAGGGCAGTGATCTGAGGGCTTTTCAAAGGCTCGCGCTTCAAAGTCTATGCCCGTTCCAACCAAGTGGCTCATCAGCGCATTAGAAGCAAGCACCAGGTCAATACGCAGGCCACGCTTTGGTTCTTGTTCATAGCCGCGACTACGATAATCAAACCAACTAAAAGATGTATCATCATGGATATTCATATGTCTGAACGTATCGACAAGGCCACAATCCATTAGTCGGCTAAGCCATTCACGCTCCTCGGGTAGAAAGCAGCATATTCCGCGCTGTAACCAGCGCTTAGCATTTTCAGGCTTGATGCCAACATCAGCGTCAGCGGCCGCCACATTCATATCACCCATGACAATGACTTTGTCATCGGCACCAAAGGTATCTTTTACATAGCGCATTAGATCAGCATAGTACTTTTCTTTGGCCGGAAACTTAGTAGGGTGCTTGCGACTCTCACCTTGAGGAAAGTACCCATTGATCACGTGTAAGACTTGATTGTTAAAGTGATATTCGCCATGAATCATACGACGTTGCGAATCTTCATTGTCAGTGGGAAATCCACGGGTGATTGCGGTAGCATCAATTTTACTCAACATGGCCACACCGTAGTGGCCTTTTTGGCCAAAAAAGTCCACTTTATAGCCCATTGCTGTGACCGCTTCGATGGGAAAATCTTCATCGCTAACTTTAATTTCCTGAAGGCCAATAACATCAGGCTTATGCTGTGCAAGCACATGCTCTAGCTGGTGTAATCTAGCGCGAATGCCGTTAACATTAAATGAAATTACCTTAACCGGTGCGCTCATAAACTAGTCTCTTCGGTTTTTTTCATCAGTGCTAAGCGCTGGCTATTAGTTTGTGTCTGCAGTTGTATCTGCTCGCTCAATACCTTACCAGCTTCAAATAGCATAGGGTCGGATTCGGCAATATCCTCGTCTTCCTCTTCTTCTTTGGCCTGTTCTAGCGCTAGTTCGACATCGGTATCGCCAGTTACTTGCTGTGGCTCAGAATCATCGGTTGATTGCTCTGAAGCCTCTGAATCAGTGCTTTCTTCTGCGTCTTCACCACTGTCTTTCCATGCAGTGAGATCCGCATAGGGCTCCAGACCCTTGGCGACCAAGCGACGATTTTCTAACTCGAAAAGCCCTACATCCCAGCGCTCACTTCGCGCTCGTCGGTTGTCCAGGTTTAGTGACAATGATTTTTCTGTACCCCAGGCATCACTCAATTCGATTTTTTCTACTAGACTCGCTAAATCCGGGTCAGCGCTGCGACGTTCCAGGTGCGACTTAGTGAGAGGCGCGATAAAGGGGCTCAACTGATCCTGTGCTTGGTGAGGTACTCGATGAATGCGATCCCAGGGTAGGGCATTGTCCTGCTCGCTCTCACCGATTTTCTCAATGTCATGCAAGGACGGAAACGCAATGTCAGGAATGACGCCGCGGTGTTGTGTACTGTCGCCAGACACGCGATAGAACTTAGAAATGGTCATTTTAAGCTGACCTTCACTGAGCGCCGTTACATCTTGCACGGTACCCTTACCGAAAGTCTGGGTACCAACAATCAGTGCGCGGCCATAATCTTGTAGAGCGCCAGCAAAAATCTCTGACGCTGATGCGCTGAGCCGATTGATCACGACAATCAAAGGGCCGCTGTAAGCCGCACGTCTCGAGGCGCGATGATTACGGTACACCTTTTGCTTGGCGTCTCTAATCTGCACTACCGGCCCATAATCGATAAACAAATCGGTCAGTGACGTGGCTTCATAGAGAGAGCCACCACCGTTATTACGCAAGTCTAAGACAATACCATCAACTTTGGCCTCGGTTAATTCTTCAACCAAGTTATAAACATCACGAGTGGTACTTTTGTACTCTGGATCTCGCGCTCTATAAGCTTCAAAATCCATATAGAAAGCGGGAATATCAATTACCCCAAGTTTGTACTGCTGCCCATTCATGTCTATCTCTAAAATCTTACTCTGGGCTGACTTGTCCTCTAGTTTTACCTTGTCTCTGACAATCGATATAGTTTTAGTGTTGCTGCTATCGCCCTTGGATGGAATTATTTCAAGGCGCACCGTGGAGTCTTTCTCACCGCGAATAAGCTCAACAACCTCATCAAGGCGCCAGCCAACAACATCGACAATGTCATTATCAGACTGGCCAACACCGACTATCTTATCCTCGGCTTTAAGAGAACCTTGAATGTCGGCAGGGCCTCCTGATATCAGGCGACTAACCTTGGTGTAATCATCCTCTGTGGTTAATTCTGCGCCAATACCAGTGAGCGACAAAGACATATTGATCTTAAAGTTTTCATTGGTTCTGGGGCTGAAGTAGGCGGTATGTGGATCATATAAAGAACCCAGGGCGTTAACGTACAGTTGAAACACATCTTGGCTGTCACGCTGGTCAAATTGTTTCATTTGATTCTTATAACGCTTAGTGAGCAATTCTCTGGCTTCTTCGGGGTCCTTTTCGTTGAGTAGTAGGCGAATCATCGCATCGGTCATTCGCTTCTCCCAAAATACCGACGCGGCATCAGGTGAGGTAAACCATTCGCGATCATCTGGATCCAAGACAATGGTCTTCTGACCCTGGTAATCAAATTGAAACTCAGAGTCATCTAGTACCGCAATATTCGACTGAAGCTGAGCTATAGCACGGTCTCGCAAGCGATTGAACATGATAAATCCAGGCTTGATGTTACCGCGTTTTGCCAAGTCATCCAGCTTTAGTCGCCACTGCTCAAACTCGTCGATATCAGACTGTAACAAGTAATTTTTGCCTGCATCGAGAAGACCAATATATTCGTCAAGATAACGCTCGGAGAGCCTGTCATCCACCTTCTGAGTTCTGTAATGCCGGCTCGCTAAACGCTCAAGTACCTCACGATACACTGAGGATTGTCCATCTTCAGTTTTGATGGCAGTGTTAGCCACGGTATTCGGATGCCAAGCCATGGCAACAAACAATAGGCCCAAAGCCGTTAACATTGATAAGTATTGGCGCATAAAATTTCCCTTGAAGTTACCCAAAGTTTACCAGAAGTGACGAGAATGGATAGACGCTAAGCGCTATTAATAGGCCGATTTAACTAGCTTTGAAATTACATGGCGGTACCCAGTAAAATATCTTTGCAATCTCTAATCATCTTGCAATAAGATTGGCATTCGATGCCAATGGCAACCATTGGACTTAGTTATATGGAAATCACAATACTGAGGGATCTATGCGCCAACTACTTTTAACTGTAATGACTTGTTTTTTTCTAACCTCCTGTGGGAATCAGTCCTCTTTAGAAGCTGTCGTAGATCAGCAATCTGAGACTGAAAAACTTAATGCATGGTTTGAGGTGAAATACGAAGAAGGCCTAATGATGAGCCCTCTGGGTTTAACCTTTCAAGGTCGCAAGGAGCGATACAACGAAATTGATGACATGAGTGAGACTGCTCAGTTAGAGACACTCCAGTGGAAGGGCAATTCTGTTCAAGAAATGAAGACTACCTTTGACTACAGCAAGCTTAGCGATGCGGCCAAGATCTCTTATGACCTCTGGGAGCATCAATATGAGTCTGGGTTAGCCGGTAAGGCCTTTATGCGTCGTGGCTATGCTTTTCATCAAATGAACGGCACCCATTCGTTTTTTCCAACGCTAATGATGAATTATCATTCGGTCGAGACCGAGCAAGACATGAAAGACTACGTGTCGCGTCTTAGCGCCATCGGCGGCGCGATGACCGAGCTTACCGATCAAGCAAAGCTCGCTGCATTAGAGGGTGTTCGTCCCCCGCGTTTCGCCTATGAGATCGTTGTTAAGGAAGCCCAGTCAATCATTTCAGGGGTTCCATTTGACACAGGCAGCGACGACTCATCCCTCTGGGCTGATGCCAAAGCTAAGACCGCTGTATTGGTTGAATCAGGCGTCATCACAGAAGAGCAGGGCGCTGCACTGCTAGCGACCACGCGCAGCGCACTGGTTGATAATCTTGCTCCTGGTTATCAAAACTTGATTGCCTTTATGAACGACGACATAAAAAACACCAGTGAGAGTGCACAAGGTGTGCATGCACTGCCGGACGGTGCGGCCTATTATGAGTATCGGCTTAAAAGTATTACTACCACTGACATGACCGCTGAAGAAATTCATCAACTGGGTCTTGATGAGGTCAAGCGCATTCGCGGTGAAATGGAAGTCATCAAGGAGAAAGATGGTTTTGAGGGTACCCTACAAGAATACTTTGCCAAGATTAGAGACAGCAAAGATGATGAAAAATACTACTATGACAACACCGATGAAGGGCGGCAAGCCTATATTGATGATGCTACCGCTGCCATTGAAAACCTTAAGAAAGAGCTGCCTAGCTATTTTGGTATCTTGCCTAAGGCTGATTTAGTGGTCAAGCGCGTTGAAGCGTTTCGTGAACAAGATGGCGCACCACAGCACTATTATCGTGGCACTCCAGATGGTTCTCGGCCGGGTGTTTATTACGCGCACCTTTCAGATATGAAGGCCATGCCCAAAAATGAGCTAGAGGTGATCGCTTACCATGAGGGATTGCCAGGGCATCACATGCAAATCTCCATCGCGCAAGAACTTCAGGGAATTCCAAAGTTCCGCACTCAAGCGGGCAGCACTGCCTATAGCGAAGGCTGGGCGCTCTACACCGAGGCCTTAGCCAAAGAAATGCCAAATACTTATGTGACGTTAGGCTCTGACTTTGGACGTTTAGGTAGTGAGATTTGGAGGGCTATTCGCTTGGTTGTGGACACTGGTATGCATCATAAGCAATGGTCACAGCAGGACGCGGTTGATTTCTTCGCAGAGAACTCACCAGCGCCACTGCAAACCATTGAGACTGAAGTTCGTCGTTACCTAGTTATTCCCGGTCAGGCCACGGCTTATAAGATTGGTATGATCGAGATTCAGCGTTTACGCAAGATTTCGGAAGAGCAGTTAGGTGATAAGTTCGATATAAGAGCGTTTCACGATACAGTGTTAAGTGGCGGTGCTTTACCATTGAGCATGCTCGAGAGGCAAGTAAAGAGTTGGATCGCGGAGACATTAACTAACTAGCGTTATCTTAGGCTTGGACTTGAGGGTCGGTCTGTTTGACAAGGAGATAGAAATATTATGGTATCCACAGAGCCGACCGATACGCAACTAAGAGAGCTCATGGAAGCTGACCAAGAGTCGCCTTTTGATATGATTAATCTTATTAAATATCGTCCCATCGCAATTTACGAATCAGCGGCAGATAATGCTATCGGGAGGAGCGGGCGCGAAGCTTATCAAGAATACGGTATGGTGGCATTTCCTAAGATTATTGGGATGGGTGGTAGCCTAGTCTATAAAGGAACATGTGAGCATCAATTTGTTGGTGATGAATCGCAGAACTACGATGACTTGATCATAGTCAGATACCCGTCTCGGAGAGCCTACCTTGAGATGTTCAATTCAGTAGAGTACCAACAAGCAATAAAGCATCGTATAGCCGGGTTAGAGTATAGGGTTTTACATGAAAGTACGTCGCCGAACATTGCGTAGTTTAACTGCATAGCTTAGGAGGGGGCCCATGTTCCAGATAGAGACGCCGTATGCCTCTACCCTATGTCCGCTAATCTCAATTAGTAGACATTACTAGACAATCCGCAATACCCTTGATACAGTGCGTTTCAAGCACAGTATCCATTATAGGTGAATTTCTAACATGTCTAAGGTATTCAGCGCTTGTCCTCTGTTTGATGCTCATAAGACCTTTGTCAGGCTTCCTATGGGCGCAGCCATGCTGCATGATTACCCAGATTCGAAAAAGTTTATTGATAAGATTACGGTGCACATACCGGATGCACCGCAAGAGTTCGCACACACACAGTCATTCCTTAAAAGCTACAGCCGTAAAAGTGAAGCGACTTATCGTAGCTATCGTAACGAGGTTGAGCGCTTGCTGCTGTGGTCCTGGACTGTGGCCAAGAAAAGTATTGTATCCCTTAAGCGCGCGGATTTAGAGGCTTACTTTGATTTTGTGCACAGTCCGCCTCCGCATTGGGTGGCTCTATCTGTGGCTGACCGCTTTAAGCCAATCGGTGGACAGTCGTGTCAAAATCAAAACTGGCGGCCGTTTGTGGTGAAAATCGCCAAACAGGACCGCAGAAAAGCCTTAGATAGCGGTTTAGCCCTTCCAGACACCACCAGTGGTCATTCGTTGTCCCATGAGGCGATGAAGATCTGTTATTCGGCGTTATCGTGCTTTTACGACTATTTGACCGATGAGGGTTATGCCTTTGGCAATCCCATTCCGGCTATTCGCAAGCAATCGCCGTTCCTTATTAAAGGTGTCACTTCCAAGAGCATCAAACGTCTGTCAGATCTACAGTGGGACTACGTGCTGGATTGTGCCCGTGGTGCGGCCGATAAGGATGCTGATCATGAGCGTACTCTGTTTATTGTGGCGATGCTTAAAACCCTGTATCTAAGAGTGTCTGAGCTATCTGATCGGTCCAATTGGCAGCCAGTATGGAAGCACTTTTGGCAAGACGGTGATGGCAATAGTTGGCTAAAAGTCTTGGGTAAAGGTAACAAAATACGCGACGTGTCGGTGCCAAGCTCCCTGGGACCTTATACTCAGCGCTATCAGGACCACAGACAGTCCTTGAGCCCCAGTTTTGGTCTCAATGCTACTTTAGTGGCTAAAAATAGAGGTGTCGGTGGTATGACTGCACGACAATTGCGCCGAATCGTACAGTATGCCTTTGATTTGGCCCACGATAAGATGCGATCTGAAGGCTTTGTTGATGAGGCTCAGGCGCTACGAGAGGCAACAACCCATTGGTTACGGCACACTGGCGCCTCAAAAGACATTGCTACCCGCCCTCTCAAGCATATGGCTGATGATTTGGGCCATGCCAGCATGGGAACGACAGATCAAGTCTACATACAGTCCGATATGAAAGATCGCGCTCGTACAGGAAAAGAACGAGAGGTATGAATTTAATTCGTTTTAAAATAGTGACTTATAGAAATAATATTATGTTGTTTCGATATTTATTTTATGGAACATAAGCTGTTCTCCGTATATGAATGTCACTGGCATCAACGCCCTATCTGAAACCTACTCATTTGAACACTGTAATGGCTTTTAGCCATACCTGCGTTTCTGGAGGATAAGACTCTCTTAAACCCTAAATAGAGACGGCTTGAAGTTCGATTAGTACTATTATTCTTTTGCTCCCAGCATGCTAGTATGCTGGCCTCGCAACAACTATAAGAAAGCATAATGTCTTTAGACCAACAGATAGACCAGCTAATAAAGCCCCTCGCAGAGGGTTTGTCAGACATTGTCTTTTATCAAATCAGTATTTTTGGACAAGGCTTCCCGTTAATAGTCTTATGGTTGGTAACCGCAGCAGTATTTTTTACCGGGTATTTAGGTTTTATCAATATTCGCGGCTTCTCAAAGGCACTCAGTATTGTGAGCGGCAAGAACGGCAAGCCCAGTGGCCCGGGTGAAATCTCTCATTTCCAAGCGTTATCAACCGCTATATCAGGCACCGTGGGCGTCGGTAATATTGGTGGTGTCGCTGTGGCGATTTCTATCGGCGGGCCGGGTGCAGCTTTCTGGTTGTTTATGGCTGGCTTCCTTGGCATGTCCACTAAGTTTGTTGAATGTACCTTAGGGGTTAAATATCGGCGTGAGAACCCCGACGGTTCTGTGTCTGGCGGGCCTATGTACTATCTTGAGCGATACCTGCTAGATAGAGGGTTTCCTCAGCTGGGCAAGCTGCTAGGCGGCTTTTATGCAGTGGCCTTGGTGATTGGTTGTTTTGGTATTGGTAACATGTTTCAGTCAAACCAGGCTTACGTTCAGGTTTTAAGCATCACCGGTGGTGAAAATAGCTTCTTTGCTGATAAAGGCTGGTTGTTTGGTCTATTACTAGGCGGCGCCGTGGGGGCAGTGATTATTGGCGGCATTCGCTCTATCGCCAACGTTGCCTCTAAAGTTGTGCCTTTTATGGCAGTTCTATACGTGTTCTCCGCCATCATTATCATTGCCATGAGTGCTGAGCACTTAATGGGCGCTATCGGCCTCATCGTGTCTAGTGCATTTGAGGCTAATAGCATGACCGGTGGCGCTATTGGCGCAATGATAGTGGGCTTTCAGCGGGCGGTATTTTCCAATGAGGCGGGTATAGGTTCCGCCTCGATCGCACATTCTGCGGTTAAAACTGACGAGCCTGTCACTGAGGGGCTGGTGTCACTTCTAGAGCCGTTCATTGATAGTATGCTCATATGCACCCTAACCTCTTTGGTGATTGTTACCACCGCATATCCAAACGGTCTTATGGACGGTGGGTTGGAGGGAATTGCACTGACATCTGCTGCCTTCGCTCATCATATTAGCTGGTCCCCCTACGTTATGAGCGTTGCGGCGCTGTTGTTTGCATTTTCCACCAGTATTGCTTGGGCGTACTATGGCCTAAAGGGGTGGACCTATCTGTTTGGCGAAGGCGTAATTACCCAGTTGATCTTTAAAGGAATATTCTGTGGATTTATCTGTCTCGGCTGCATGATTCAGCTATCGGCAGTATTAGACTTCTCAGACGCTATGGTATTTTTGATTGCCGTCCCAAACATTATTGGTTTGTACCTTTATGGGCCAGAAGTCAAAAGAGATCTGAAAGCCTACCTCGCTAAATACAGTTAAATAAGGACTGAATTAAGATGAATCTGCGCGTTGCTATCTTACGCACTGATGACGTTAGGTCAGAGTTGGTTGAAACCTTTGGTGAATACCCTGAGATGTTCGAAGCGCTACTTAGTGATGCTAATAGGCGCCGCCCTATTGATCAGCAAGTTATTCTTAAGATGACGACCTATCGGGCTAATCAGGCGGTCTATCCAGCCAATGTTGACGATTATGACGCTTATATCATCACTGGTAGTAAAAGCGGGGTCTATGAAGACCTGGCTTGGATACACCTATTAGGTGATTTTGTGAGAGCCTTGCATCAGCGCAAGAAAAAGCTGATCGGCATTTGTTTTGGTCATCAACTGGTTGCTAATGTACTTGGCGGTAAAGCCTGCCAAGCTTCAAGTGGCTGGGAGATTGGGGTTAAAGACACAAGGCTTAAACCTGAATATACGGATGATTTCTCGGGTAATGAATCCTTCAAATTACTGTATAGCCACCAAGACCAGGTGGTACAGCCAGCCACCGGGGCAAAAATTCTAGCATCCACAATGGGCTGCCCTATTGCCATGACTGCTGTTGATCAGCATATACTGACCTTTCAGGGGCATCCTGAGTTTCCGGTTGCCTATGCTAGCGCGCTTTATCAGTTGCGTAAGGATGTTTACCCAAAGGACTGCTATAGCGACGCGATAGACTCTCTAAATAGTGATACAGATCATTTGAATGTGGCCAATTGGATGATCGATTTCATAGCGAGCTAGTACGGCTTGTCACCATCAATCACGATACGCTCAAGGCATCGGTGAGCAGGAAAATAGTCGTTGATGGGTTTATGCTGAGTGCTGCGGTTATCCCAGATAGCAATACAGTTAACATCCCACGAAAACCGACATGTAAACTCTGGAGTCTTAATATGTTCAAACAGAAACTGGAGGATTGCTTTACTCTCTTCAGTTGGAAGACCCACAATATGTGTGGTGAACAGTGCGTTGACAAAGATCACCCGCTTGCCACTCTCTGGATGCGTTCTAATAACCGGATGAGTCACTGGCGGGTTGTCTCGTACCGCTCGCTCTAAACGCTCCCTACCCCCGCTTTCAGCAAGACTCTCCCGAAATCCATAAGAAAAATCATGTACCGCCTCAAGGTCGGATAAGAAAGCCTGCATAGCCGGCGATAATGCGTTGTAGGCCGCTGTCATACTCGACCAAAGTGTATCTCCGCCCTTTTGGGGAATGACTTTAGAGCGCAACACGGTGCCCAATGGCGGATGCGCTCTAAAGGTCATATCACTGTGCCAACACTCTATTTTACTGGGCTTTTCAGCCGTACTTTCCAGAATGGTAATCTCAGGGAAATTTTCAACGGTATCGTAGGCTGGATGGCTTTGCAGAGGCCCAAAAGAGGATGCCAAGGCGTGCTGTTGTGCCAGACTTACATCTTGCTCTCGGAAAAACAGTACTTCGTGCTCTACCAGTAACTCACGAATTACTTTGTAAGTAGCTGCATCTGTATCTTTGGTAAGGTCAATACCGCTAACCTCTGCACCTAGGGCCCCGCTGATAAGCTTAGTTTCCATGATAATAAACCTCGTGGAGTTAGGGTAAACACTATATTTATCATTGGCTTAAGTTGCAAATCTAAAAGAACCTGAACCCTTAGTGGCGCATGAATACGCCCCTACTCCTTATAATTAGACATTAAGTAGCAGATGCTCGCGCTCCCACGAGGATATGACCCGATTAAACTCTTCAAACTCCACCAATTTGATCGAGGTGTAGAGCTGGATGAACTTCTCGCCAAAGATATCAATGATCTCCTGATTCTCTTGAAGGCCTCGAAGCGCCTCCTCTAGAGTGCGCGGCACATCTATGTCTTCTTCATAAGCGTTGCCTTCAAAGGCTGCAGAAGGTTGTATTTTGTTCTTCATTCCTAGGTAGCCACAGGCCAGGGTTGCTGCTATGGCCAAATAGGGATTGATGTCGGCCCCCGGGAAGCGGTTCTCAATACGATAGTTTTTGGGTGCTGCATCAGGTACGCGAAGCCCCGTGGTACGGTTGTCATAGCCCCAGTGGAGGTTAATCGGCGCTGAGACTTCACGGGTAAAGCGGCGGTATGAGTTAACGTTGGGTGCATATAGGCTCATGACAAAGGGTGTGTATTTTTGCAGTCCACCCAGGTAATGAAAAAAAGCTTCGCTGTATTCGCCCTTCTCGTTGGTGAAAATGTTTGCGCCAGTCGTTGCATCAAGAATACTCTGATGGATGTGAGTTGCTGACCCCGGTTCTTCCGCCATGGGCTTGGCCATAAAGGTGGCATATATGTCTTCCTGTAACGCCGCCTCACGTACCGTGCGCTTAAAGGTAAATACCTGATCGGCAAGACTTAAAGGTTCGCCATGTATGAAGTTTACTTCGAGCTGTGCAGCGCCTGACTCGTGAATGAGAGTATCAATATCCAAGTTCATCGCTTCGCAATAACCGTACATGCGCTCTACAAAGGGTTCAAATTCGTTAGCCGCATCTATGCTGTATGACTGGCGAGCAGTTTCAGGGCGTCCTGAGCGGCCGATAGGTGGTTTAAGCGGAAGGCCTGGGTTGGGGTTCTTTTCAACTAGGTAGAACTCCATTTCTGGCGCTATTATTGGCCTTAAGCCATCTTTCTCGTAAAGAGCCAGCACGCGTTTGAGTACATTGCGGCTTGAGAATGGGTGAGGTTCGCCATCTTTAGTGAAGCAATCATGGATTATCTGACCGGTACTCTCGTTGGCCCAGGGAACCAGACGCTTAGACTCTGGATCAGGTTCAAGCAACATATCGCCATCAATGGTATCTAAGAGCTCCCAAAAGTCGTCTGAGTACTCACCAGTAACGGTTTGCGCCAGAATACCCTCAGGCAAGCGGCTGTCCTCTTTAAGGAATTTCTTGGCCGGGATGAACTTGCCCCGTGCGTTCCCGGTCATGTCCGGTACTAGGCACTCTACTTCTGTGATCTTATGTTCTTTTAGCCAGCTTTCAATATCGTGTTGGTCTTCCATGGGGCACCTTTGTTAAATCTAAAGTTGAATGATCATTCAATTAAAGTTGAATTATTATTCAAAAAGATCATAATGTCAATTTTAAGCCTTTAATAAGATAATTGATTATGCACAGCTACTATGAGGCGACAGCCAAGCCGCGCCAGGTATTTCCCCGTTTAGAGTCCCATGATAGTGCGGATATATGTATTATTGGCGCAGGATATACTGGACTCTCCTCTGCCCTGCACCTCGCCAAACGTGGTTATAAAGTCGTTGTACTGGAGGCCGAAACAGTTGCCTTTGGTGCGTCTGGTCGAAATGGCGGTCATGTGGGCATCGGTCAGCGCGCCGATCAGGCCGACTTAGAAGACAAGCTAGGTCATGAGCGAGCCAGCGTTCTGTGGGACATGGGGCTAGAAGCGGTTGATACGGTGAAATCACTGATTGCTGAACACAATATTGACTGCGACTTAAAATATGGCAACCTGCATCTTGCGCACAAAAAACGCCTCTGCGGCGAGCTCCAAGAAGAAGTCGCGTTTTTAGCCGATCGCTATAATTTCACTGATATGGAGTACATTCCAAGTGAACGTCTGGGTGAAGTCGTCGGTAGTAAGGGCTTCTATGGTGGTATCTGGGATAAGGCTTCCTGCCATTTACATCCGCTGAATTATGCTTTGGGCCTGGTAGACGCTGCCGTTCAAGCCGGTGTGACTATCTATGAGCATTCAAGGGTCACTACCTATGGCGGCTCTCCCCTAGTGGTTAAGACCAGTGGCGGTCAGATAACTACTAGTGAGCTTATTTTGGCCTGCAATGGCTACATAGAGAACCTAGAACCTAAGATCAACGGCTATATTATGCCAATTAATAATTTCGTCCTTGCTACAGAGCCTTTGAGCGACGAGCTTGCGCTATCTATTATCCCCAAAGATACATCAATGGCCGACAGCCGCTTTGTGATCAATTATTGGAAGCTCTCCGCTGATAATCGCCTAATCTTTGGCGGTGGTGAAAATTATCGCCGTGGATTCCCCAATGATATTAAGAATTTCGTTCGTAAGTACATGTTGCAAATATATCCTCAGTTAGCGAACACAAAGATAGACTATGGTTGGGGCGGGACACTGGCCATCACACTGAATCGACTCCCCCATTTCGGACGCCTTCAAGACAATATTTGGCATATGCAGGGTTATTCTGGGCATGGGGTTCCCACAGCGACCTTTGCTGGGAAATTGGTCGCAGAAGCGATTAGCGGCAAATTGGAACGGTTCGATGTTATGGCAGACCTGCCTACCCACAAATTCCCGGGGGGTACTTTGTTACGCTGGCCGGGTATGGTGTCAGCTATGCTTTACTATTCGCTTCGCGATCGCTTTTAAGGAGAGTTGTTATGGCTACACCACGCAAACTAACCCCACGATCAACGCCAGTGCAAAAACGCGCCTTACAGCGGCGTGAAGAGATTTTAACGGCCACCGCCCAGTTACTTGAGGCTGTGGGGCAAGATGACTTAACAACCATTCTCGTGGCTAAAACCGTCGGTGTATCTGTGGGTACGCTGTATCACTATTTTCCTAACAAATACGCGATTTTGTATGCATTGGCTGAACAGTGGCTCAGTGAAATGGACGTTGGCCTACGTGAGTTAGAGCAATTTCCTATTGAGACGCTGAGCCTTAAGAAGTTCGTTGAGAAGAGCACCGAGCGAATGCTGCTTAGCTATCAAAATCAAGTCGGTCTTTTGCCGCTGGTTCAAGCTATGTTTGGCGTACCCGAACTAAAAGAGCTTGACTGCCTGCATGATGAAACGATTATTGCTGCCATGGCGCGCATGTTTAAACGGCTTGAGATAGCTGAAAACGCGCCTGAGCTAGAACGATTGGGCCGTCAATGGCTTGAGGTTAGCCATGCCCTTTTACTGGTAATAGTCCATGAAAATGAGGCAGACGCTGCGAAGAGCCTGTCAGACCTAAAATTCTTAAGTCTGTGCCTACTTGAACGGGCCAAAAGTCAGTTTTAACGGGTCGGCTCGCGCATGGTGACAAATTCTTCTGCCGCAGAGGGGTGAATCCCCACAGTGGCATCAAAATCAGCTTTGGTCGCACCTGCTTTTACGGCAATACCGATGCCTTGGATGATCTCTGCGGCATGCTCTCCTACCATATGACAACCAATGACCTTGTCGGTAGCCTTATCGACAATTAGTTTCATGCTAATACGGTCGCTACCGCCACCCAACGTCTGCAGCATGGGTTTGAAGTCAGAAGTATAAACAGCAATATTGTCAAAGCTCTCTAGCGCAGCCTCTTCGCTCAAGCCCACGGTACCAAACTCAGGCTGACAAAATACTGCGGTAGGAATATTGTCATAATCGATAAATGCCTCGCCCGCTCCATACAGGTGGTCGACCAGCACCATTGCCTCTTGAATAGCCACAGGCGTTAACTGCACACGGTCAATAACATCACCCAGAGCATAAATTGACGGTTGTGAGGTACGGAAATGGTCATCTACCACGATCGAGCCATCCTTGCGTAGTCCTATACCGGCCTTATCAAGCCCCAGCCCATCTGTGTTAGCGATACGGCCTGTTGCGTAGAGTACTAAGTCAGCGGGCATCGATTGACCAGAGGCAAAGTTAACGAGCAAGGCGTCAGTATTTTTTTCGATACTGGTTATCTGGGTTTCCAGATGAATGTTAACGCCTTTATCGCGCATTCCTGCTGTTATTTTATCGCTCATTTCCCGGTCGAAGGATTTCAGTAAATTACTGCCTCGATAGACCAAATGTGTCTCTACGCCCAAGCCGTTGAGTATGCCTGCGAATTCAACGGCGATGTAACCGCCGCCGACAATCACAGCAGTTTTGGGTAGTTGTTCTAAGAAGAACATCTCGTTGGAGCTTACCGCATGTTCACTTCCAGGGAACTCGGGAATAAACGGCCAGCCACCGGTGGCAACAAGAATGACTTTGGCACTGTAGGTTGTTCCGTTTACAGCCACTGATTGAGGGCCAACGACGGTGGCGCGGCCATCGAAAAGATCTGCGCCACTATTATCGATTAAGCTTTGATATATGCCATTGAGACGCTCAATTTCAGCGGTTTTGTTGTCTCGCAAGATCGACCAGTCGAGAACAGATTGACCCGGCTGGCTCCATCCAAAGCCCTTACTGGCGTGGAACTGTTCTGGAAATTGTGATGCGTAGACAAATAACTTTTTGGGCACGCAGCCAACATTTACGCAGGTTCCACCCAGATAACGCTCTTCTGCCACAGCTACTTTTTTGCCTTTAGACGCCGCCATGCGCGCAGCACGGACGCCCCCAGACCCCGCACCAATAACAAATAGGTCATAATCAAATAGTTCAGACATCAGCATTCCTTGTCACTTCAACAGCATATTAGGGGTTAGGGTTGGATCGTGGTGACGCCGTTCATTAACGGGCGCAGTACCTCAGGCACTTCAATAGAGCCATCTTCGCGCTGATAATTCTCCATCACCGCGAGCAGAGTGCGCCCTACCGCTAATCCAGAACCGTTAATGGTGTGCAGCAATTCAGGTTTCCCCTGCTCATTGCGATAGCGGGCTTTCATGCGACGTGCCTGGAAGTCCCCGAAGTTACTGCATGAGGATATTTCGCGATATTTATCTTGAGATGGCAGCCATACTTCTATGTCATAGGTTTTTGCTGATGAAAAGCCTAAATCTCCACCGCACAGCATAACTGTCCGATAGGGAAGATTCAGTTTCTGCAGAATTGCTTCAGCGTGCCCTACCAACTCGTCTAAGGCGTCCCACGACTTGTCGGGATGAACAAATTGCACCATTTCAACTTTTTCGAACTGGTGCTGGCGAATCATACCGCGAGTGTCGCGGCCGTAGGAGCCTGCCTCGCTGCGAAAACAGGGTGTATGTGCAACAAACTTGATGGGTAATTCTTCAACAATTTCGTTGCGGTAAATATTGGTTACCGGTACTTCAGCGGTGGGTATCAAATATAACCCTCGCTCATCTTCAAGTTTAAATAAATCTTCTTCGAATTTGGGTAACTGTCCCGTTCCAAAGAGTGACTCACGATTGACAATATAAGGCACGTAGACCTCCTCATAGCCATGTTCATGAATATGAGTATTGAGCATAAATTGGGTTAATGCACGATGCAGACTGGCTAAGCCACCACGCATCTGAGAAAACCGTGAGCCAGTTATTTTAGCGGCTCTATCAAAGTCCAATTGGCCTAAGTCTGCGCCTAGATCGACATGATCCTTGACGGCAAAGTCCCACTTTGAAGGCGTGCCCCAAGTACGTAACTCAACATTATCATCTTCATCATTGCCTGCAGGCACCGATGGATGCGGTAAATTTGGAATCCCCTGCACAAGTTCATCGAGTTGTTCTTGAACTGCAGCCAGAGCGGTATCTGCGGCAGCTGAATCATTTTTTAACTGCTCACCCTTTAGCTTTAAGGGCTCAATATCTTCACCCTTAGCTTTAGCTTCACCCATTAATTTACCCATGGACTTGGAGTAGGCATTGCGTTCCTGTTGAACGCTCTCAGCTTCCAATTGGAGCGTCTTTCGCTGTGCTTCGAGCGCTAAAAAACCATCACAATCTAGGTCAAAGCGCTTTACCTTTAACTGCTCGGCAACACTCTCTAAGTCGGAGCGCAGTAGCTTTGGGTCAATCATGTTGTATTCCTTACAATAGTCGGGTGAGCCAAATCGCACTGCTAATGGCGATTAAGCATAAAATAACGGTCGCTAGCATATATACCAGCGACATAAAAATGTGGCCATTTTGCCACAGACCAAGGGCATCAAGCGAGAATGTTGAGAAGGTTGTAAATGCACCGAGAAATCCGATCATTAGCAGGCTTCGCATTTCGGTAGGCAATGCGGCCTTCTCGACGATAATGACAAATAAAATACCCATTACAAAACTACCCAGCACATTGACAGCGAGGGTGGCATAGGGGAATTTGTGGCTGGATACATCAAATATCCAGGTGCTAAGAGCGTAGCGGGCTATTGAGCCGAGCGCTCCGCCAATGGCAACAGCAAACCAATGCATTATTGATGATCCTTATTGTCTGAGCCACCAGTATCGTCTAGGCTCCGCAGGTAATCTAGTTTTTCGCTGATCTTTTTCTCTAACCCGCGATCGGTTGGGTAATAGTACTGCTTGCCCTTTAATTCGTCTGGGAGATAGTTTTCTCCAGCAGCATAGCCGCCCTTTTCGTTGTGCGCATAGCGATAATCTTTCCCATAATCCAAATCTTTCATCAGAGTGGTTGGCGCATTACGCAGATGCACTGGTACATCATATGTGGGGAGTGACCTGACATCGGCCATAGCGGCATTAAACGCACTATAAACCGCATTACTTTTTGGCGCTGCCGCCATATAAAGAACGGCTTGAGCCAAGGCTAGCTCGCCCTCAGGGCTGCCCAGACGCTCTTGAACATTCCAAGCACTCAACGCCAGTTCTAGGGATCTGGGGTCTGCATTACCGATGTCCTCATTGGCAATTCGCACCAGACGCCTGGCTAAATAAATGGGATCACAGCCGCCGTCCAACATACGGCATAACCAATAAAGACCAGCGTCGACGGAAGATCCCCGAATAGCCTTATGTAATGCCGAAATTTGGTCGTAGAAGTATTCTCCACCTTTGTCAAAACGACGGCTATCGCCCACCAAGATCTGCTCAAGGATGTCACTATCAATAACGCCATTATCTTGGCCCTGACTTGCCAAATCGCTGGCTATTTCAAGTAGATTAAGTGCTCGTCTAGCGTCCCCATCAGCCGCAATAGCTAGGGTTGATAGTGCTTTCTCTTCAAACTGCAACTTTTGGTCTCCCAAGCCCTGCTCTTTATTTACAAGAGCTTGCTGGACTACCGTGAGGATATCTGACTCAGTCAGGCTCTTTAAGACATACACTCGACACCGTGACAACAGCGCATTATTTAGCTCAAACGATGGGTTTTCTGTGGTTGCCCCAATAAAAACTACAGTGCCATCCTCAACAAAGGGTAAAAATGCATCCTGTTGGGATTTGTTAAAGCGATGAACCTCATCCACAAATAAAATCGTTTTGCGACCTCGCACATCTCGCTGCTCTTGGGCTTTTGCAATGGCGCTACGTATTTCCTTAACGCCGGATAGAACAGCCGAGATACTTTCAAAGTGCGCATCTACTCGATGGGCAATTATCTTAGCGAGGGTCGTTTTGCCAACACCTGGGGGGCCCCAAAATATCATTGAGTGCAACATCCCGCCGTCAATAGCCTCGCGGAGCGGTCGATTAGGCGCTATAAGGTGCTGTTGGCCGTAAAAATTATCCAAACTGTTAGGCCGCATACGAGCGGCCAGCGGACGGTAGACTTCTCGGCTAAATAGATCATCGGACATTGTTAATAACATCGACCTGATTAGGAATAATAAAACTAAATATAGACGGATCGAACAGCGGATTTACACTAAGTTTGTCGAACACAATTAGCGTGCGCTGTTCGAAGGTATCGATAACCGCGATCGACTGAGGCACGGAGTCTACGAAGGTAATGTCAATGCGACTAAATAAGCTGCTAGTGTCTTTGGGAGACAGCGTAAAAATTTCGGTACTACGCTCTGTATGTTGCTGAGTTATCGTATAACGGGAGTCTAAATCAGCCACCTGCCCATTGAAAAGCGCGATCGGTGTTGATTTAATCTTGTCAGCAAAGCTTTCTATTACCACCTGCTCTAAATCCGGATCATATATCCACAGTACCTCACCATCAGACACTAACTTCTGCTCCATGGGTTGCTTGATATGCCAGAGCATTTTACCGGGCTTAGCGAGTTTAAAAACACCTTCAAACAATTCAACTTCACTATCGTCTGCATCGAACAATTGCTGGGTAAAGTTAGCCGACATGGACTCTATCGGTCGCAGAAGTGCAGACAGTTTTTCACTTATCGAATCGCTGTTGGCAACGTTGCTACCCCCGATAAGGAGAGCTAAAAAAATAGATTGATAAATATTCATAACTTTGTGGTCTGTAAAAAACTCATTTATGGTTAGGGGCTAAAATCTCACGGGCGCCATTACTACTCATTGAGCTGACAATACCACTCTCTTCCATTTGCTCAATTAATCGTGCGGCTCTGTTGTAGCCAACTCTTAGCTTACGCTGCACTGAGGATATTGACGCCTTGCGACTTTCAAGTACAAAGGCCACTGCCTCGTCATACAGAGGATCTGATTCATTACCTTCTCCGCCATTATCACCACTCTCGAACCCAGGAACGGCAATTGAAGAAACTGCCCTTTCATCAGTGATCTCTGTAAGGTAATTGGGCGCGCCACGGCGCTTCCAGTCTGCGACCACTTTATGGACTTCATGGTCGTCAACAAAAGCGCCATGAATGCGCTCAGGGACGCTGGTACCCGGAGGTAAATAAAGCATGTCGCCATGGCCAAGCAATTGTTCAGCGCCACCCTGATCAAGAATTGTACGGGAATCGATTTTGGAAGATACTTGAAACGCAATGCGAGTTGGTACGTTGGCTTTTATGAGGCCGGTAATGACGTCAACCGAGGGTCGCTGAGTAGCTAGAATTAGATGGATCCCGGCAGCTCGCGCTTTCTGAGCAATTCGAGCAATCAACTGTTCTACTTTCTTGCCAACGATCATCATCATATCGGCAAACTCATCGATCACCACAACAATGTACGGCAGAGATTCAAGGGTAGGAGCCTCTGGCGGTTCCTGCTCTGCGTCCCAACCCATGGCAGAAGGGTCGAAGGTCCACAACGGATCAACAATTGGGTTATCAGCCTTTATGGCATCTTCAATCTTACGGTTATAGCCGGCAATATTACGCACACCCAAGGCCGCCATCAGCTTATAGCGTCGTTCCATCTCACCAACACACCAACGCAAGCCGCTGGCGGCGTCTTTCATGTCGGTAATCACAGGCGTTAGTAAATGCGGGATATCATCATAAATAGACAGCTCGAGCATTTTCGGGTCAATCAGTATTAATTTGACTTCATCTGGGGATGCCTTGAATAGTAGGCTGAGTAACATTGCGTTAATTCCCACAGACTTGCCTGAACCTGTCGTACCGGCGACCAGAAGATGTGGCATACGTGCAAGGTCGGCGACAGTAGGAACCCCAGCAATATCATTTCCGAGCGCTAGCGTCAGTGGCGAGGTAGAGCGATCATAGGCTTCGGAGGAAAGTACCTCACTCAATCGCACCATTTCGCGTTTCTCATTGGGTATTTCTATACCCACTACCGATTTTCCAGGAATCACTTCCACAACCCGGACACTGATCACCGCCATCGACCGCGCCAAATCCTTAGCCAGTCCACTGATACGACTAACCTTAATGCCTGCGGCTGGCTGAATTTCAAACCGAGTGACAACCGGGCCAGGAAGGACTTCGACCACCACTGCACTGATACCAAAATCTAGAAGCTTCAGCTCTAGTAGTCGTGATAGGTGCTCTAAAGAATCAGCTGAATAGCCTGTCACGCCGGTTTTATCCGGCGGGTCGAGTAGGTTAATGGGTGGTAACGAGCCAATTACTTGACTGTCATCGAACAGTTTCTGTTGCTGCTCCCTAAGTACCCTAGGGCTTTGCGGTTTTGTTTGCACTATTGGCTGTATAGCCGGTGGTATACGAGTTTGCTGTTTTTTCACAGCGCTTTCTACCTTGACGATACGTTCTGCGAGAGCAGCTTTAGCTTTCTTTTGATCTTCTTTGCGAATTCTTCGTGCACTGTACCACTGGCGGACAGTATCAAAAGCAATCATCGTCAGGAGACCAAGCCGATCAATCAGCTTTATCCAGGAAATATCGGCAAAAACCGTCAAGCCAAATAGAAACAGCGCTAACAATAGCAGCGTACTTCCGGTATGGCTAAATGTTGAGATTATCGCATCGCCGATATACTTACCCAGAATGCCGCCCATTCCCTCAGGGAATGAATTGGCAATGTCCTGATATTGGATATTGGCAAGAGACGTTGCACTGATCATGACCAGCATAAAGCCAACCACTCGCAGCACCCATGAGGCAGAGTCAAAACCGTCTGGCTCATGCAAAAAATAGGTACGTAAAATCTGCAGTGCACGGACCGCTAAGAGTAACGGCAGCAGATAAGCCATCACACCAAATAGCGCGAAAACAATGTCTGACATCCACGCTCCAGCTGGGCCTATCAAATTGCTTATGCCCTCTCTAGTACCCGTATGCGACCAACCTGGATCTTGAGGAGAGTAGCTCAATAGCGAAAGGAAGAGGATGACACACAAGACCAGCCAGCCAATTAATGCTCCTTCAGCAAACAACAATTTGCCTCGCGAACCAGTTGAGCTAACGTCTAATTGGGAGTTTCTAGATTTTTTTGGTTTTTCGCGAGTCAACGGGTAGCTTCCCTATATTTTCGGCATGGGTAATTGTAGCTGATTCTGTCACAAACTACAGAACTGAGAAGAGCTTTAATGATATATGGGAAATTTAATTAAAAAGGCGTTTGGCGTAACCGCAATGATTCTTTATGATGTGGCTCAGAAATGCTCTAACACACTAAATTCACTTTAAATTGACACACATCGAGACCTTTTATGCCTGATACCAACCATTATCCATTGATTATCCTCGGCTCCGGCCCTGCCGGATGGACTGCAGCGGTTTATGCTGCCCGAGCGAACCTCAATCCAGTGGTAATAACAGGCATTCAGCAAGGCGGCCAATTAACCACCACCACCGATGTCGACAACTGGCCTGGTGATGATCAGGGTGTACAGGGCCCAGACTTAATGATTCGCATGCAAAAGCACGCCGAACGCTTTGATACTAAAACGATTTTTGATCATATAGATTCAGTAGATGTCTCTGAAAAGCCCTTTAAATTATTCGGATCTGGCAACTATACATGCGACGCATTGATCATTGCGACCGGCGCATCAGCGCAATATTTAGGACTTCCCAGCGAGGAAGCCTTCATGGGTCGTGGTGTATCAGCCTGCGCAACCTGTGACGGTTTTTTCTATCGCAATCAAAAGGTCGCGGTGGTTGGTGGTGGTAATACTGCTGTGGAAGAGGCTCTTTATCTCTCTAATATATGCTCAGAGGTTGTTTTGGTGCATCGCAGAGAGCAACTAAGAGCTGAGAAAATGCTACAGGACAAGCTGTTTGAGAAGGAAAAAAATGGCAATATCACCATTGAGTGGAATCAAAACCTCGATGAGGTCTTGGGTGACGACGCTGGAGTGACCGGTTTACGCCTCGCGGCCACAGGCACCGGGGAAACTAAAGAAATCGATGTCAGTGGCGTATTCATTGCCATTGGCCATAAGCCAAATACGGACATTTTCACTGATAAGCTTGCCATGAAAGACGGCTACCTAACGATAGCTGGTGGTTTGAGTGGAAATGCAACAGAGACAAGCGTTAAAGGTGTCTTCGCCGCGGGTGATGTGGCTGACCATGTTTATCGCCAAGCAGTCACCTCTGCTGGTAGCGGCTGCATGGCTGCATTAGACGCCGAGCGCTACCTCGACGACTAGCTCTGGCGGTAATGCCTACAGTGAAAGAGTTCGATATCAATGAATCTTGTTGTATTAGATCCAGATAATCCCGAATTTCCGCACCCCAGCGTTGCGCTTCATGAACCAGATGGGTTGCTCGCGGTAGGCGGCAATCTCGAGCCCGAAACGTTGCTAGCGGCCTATCGCCAAGGAATTTTTCCCTGGTATCAAGATGATGATCCGATACTCTGGTGGAGCCCGATTGAACGCTGTGTGATTCGACCAGATAATTTTTATATCTCCAGTAGTTTACGTCGTCAGTTACGCCAAGCTCGCTATCAAATAACATCTGACATGGCGTTTTCTGACGTTATGTGTGCTTGCGCAGAACCGCGCGGTGACGGTGGTACGTGGATTACCTCTGAGATGATTGAAGCCTATAGCCAGCTGCACGAATACGGAGACGCTCACTCTGTTGAAGTCTGGGACGGGCCGCGCTTAGTGGGTGGTATTTACGGCGTACAGGTTGGCAGCCTATTCTGTGGAGAGTCAATGTTTAGTCGGGTCAATAATGGCTCTAAGATTGCTGTCGCTCACCTACTTCGGTGGATGAATACCGCGGGCCTAGACATGCTCGACTGCCAGCTTAGCAACCCTCACTTGTTGTCTCTTGGCGCACAAACCATGCCGCGAGACAAGTTTTTACACGAATTAAGCGCAGCTGGCAAAAAAACATACCCTTGGTCATTTAACCAGCACTCCGCTGACTCATGGCCATAACATTGAGAATTAGGCTACGGCCAGCTAGACTTATACCTACTAAGACAATAATAAAGTGACACCATGAGTACCGACCAAAGCCGACAAATCGAACGTATCAAATTGCTCAAAACAGCACCTCATGCATGTAGTTATTTAGCTGGGCACAAGGCTAGTACGGGATTTGTTGACCCCGACATTAACATGACGACTGATCTCTATGCTCGTCTTAGTGAAAATGGTTTTCGTCGCAGTGGAACCTATGTCTATACCCCAATGTGCAGTAGCTGCAATTCTTGCGTTTCCGCGCGTATACCGGCAGCTCAATTCCTACCCAGCAGATCCCAAAAGCGCTGCTTAAAAACCAATAATGACCTGAATGTGACGCGCCTGTCGAGTGTTGACATCGATGAGCATTATGCGATGTACGCTGATTATATTAATCAACGTCATTCTGATGGCGATATGTACCCACCAACCCAGAAACAGTTTGAAGACTTCCTTGGCAAAGTCTGGGATTGCACGCAGTTTATTGAATTTCGTCTCGATCAAAAGCTAATAGGCTGTGCCATCATTGATGTGCTACCCGATGCTATCTCAGCAATTTATACCTATTTCGATCCCGTAGAGGACAGGCGCGGCCTGGGTAACTTTGCCGTCTTATATCAGGTTGCTATGGCAAAAGAATTAGCCTTGACGCATGTCTACCTGGGCTACTGGATCGCCGACTGTAAAAAAATGAGCTACAAAATGCAGTACCAACCGATTGAACTTTTGCAGGGAAATACATGGAATTTGAGTAAATGACTTTGCTATGGAGCGATTTTTAAGGCAAACTGCGCCCTTTTTAAGGGTGTATAGAACCGGTATGGCGAAAGAAGACCACATAGAATTTGAAGGAGAGGTGATTGATACTCTTCCCAACACAACGTTCAAAGTAAAATTGGAAAATGATCACGTCATCATTGCCCATATTTCAGGGAAGATGAGAAAGCACTACATCAGGATTTTGACCGGAGATAAGGTTAAGGTAGAGATGACGCCGTATGATCTGACCAAGGGTCGGATTACGTTCCGCGAGCGGTAGTCTGCAAAATCTTATTTTCTAGATAATAACGACGCTCAAAGTGGTGCCCTTTAGCTTACTTTTTGGTAGACACAAAACCAACCGTCGATGTTGTCAGTTTCATAATATTTATCTTTCTGTAGGTGCAGGCATCTGGCTTGGCCTTCATTAACTAATGAATCAAGTTTTTGCTTGAACCCCCGCGACGTCCACAAATCCTTATGCACGGTACAGGCTAAAACACCGCCCGGTCTTAGAATTCGAAAAATATCATCTAATGGTTCTGGGCCGACGTGCCCGTGAGTAAAAGTACCCGAAGATATCACTCCGTCGTAGCTACTGCTATCACGCTGTATCGTTACATTAACGTCACCGACGATTAAGTCTCTATATATCCCCTGTTCGCTGGCGACCCGCACCATATCAGGAGACAGATCTATGCCATCAAGAGCCTGGTAGCCATTGTCGGCAAGAAAACGACAAGTCAGCCCAGTACCGCATCCCACATCAAATATCTCAGATTCTTTATTGGGCAAAAACTCGCACAGCAACCGTGCAATACCTATAGGCGCCACATACTCAAGCTTAACAAGCATTTGATGGTCATAATCATCAGCCCATTTCTTGTAGAACTCAACGGAGTCAACTTCGTCATCAAGTTGATACGCTTCACTTACAAATGTACTAGGGCCTTTGATCTTAGTCATAATTGTTCCTTTATATTAGCGTCATTATGATTTTTTACTCGCACGCCCTAGGCTGTAGCCCCCTCAATGATATCGGTGGTTATAACTAACTCGTTATCTTTCACGCTCACGTAGGCAGTACCGCCTTTTTCGGCCAGTGACCCAAACAAAACTTCCTCTGCTAACGGCTTTTTAATCTTTTCCTGAATTAACCGATCCATCGGTCGAGCGCCCATCTTAGGGTCGTAACCATTGGTTGCCAGCCACAAGCGAGCTTCATCATCTATCTGAATGAATACTTTCTTGTCGTCGAGTTGAGACTGCAGTTGCACCAGGAACTTATCTACGACGGTCTTGATTACCTCCATGCTCAACTCACTGAACTGAACAATGCTGTCCAAGCGATTACGGAACTCAGGGGTAAACATTTTCTTAATCGCCTCCATACCATCAGTCCGATGGTCTTGGGTTGCGAATCCGATAGACGAGCGACTCATAAGCTCAGCTCCGGCATTAGTTGTCATGATCAAAATAACATTACGGAAGTCTGCTTTACGACCGTTGTTGTCAGTCAAGGTGCCGTGATCCATAACCTGTAACAATAGATTAAAAACATCAGGATGTGCCTTTTCGACTTCATCGAGCAAGATAACGGAGTGAGGCTGTTTATTGACAGCTTCGGTTAACAAGCCTCCTTGATCGTAACCAACATAACCCGGGGGGGCTCCAATCAGACGCGATACTGTATGCCTTTCCATATATTCAGACATATCAAAGCGTACCAACTCAATACCCAAAACATTAGCGAGCTGCTTACACACTTCGGTTTTTCCGACACCGGTGGGGCCAGCGAACAGGAAGCTTCCAATCGGCTTACTACCCTCACGCAAACCTGCTCGTGCAAGCTTGATCGACGTAGACAGTGCTTCAATTGCCATATCTTGGCCGAATACCACCATTTTTAAGTTAGCCGCTAAATCTTGTAGCTGAGCCTTATCAGTCACTGACACGCTCTTCGCTGGTATTCTCGCAATCTTCGAAATGACTAATTCGATATCCGCTAATCCGACGGTCTTCTTGCGCTTATAAGCCGGCTGTAGGCGTTGATAAGCACCTGCTTCATCGATTACATCGATAGCCTTGTCAGGAAGGAAACGGTCGTTAATATGCCGACTGGACAGTTCAGCAGCTGCTTTTAAGGCAGGATTAGTAAATTTCAAATCATGATGATCCTCGAACCTTGACTTGAGCCCCTTAAGAATCTCAAAGGTTTCATCAACGCTCGGCTCTGGCACATCGATCTTCTGAAAGCGACGAGCTAGCGCGTGATCCTTTTCAAAAATACCTCGGTACTCTTGATAGGTGGTTGAGCCCACACAACGCAACTTTCCTGACGACAATAGCGGCTTTAATAAGTTAGAGGCATCCATCACCCCTCCCGAAGCGGCACCAGCACCAATAATGGTGTGAATCTCATCAATGAAAAGAATCGACTTGTCATGGTCGATAAGTTCGGCAATCAGACCTTTCAGGCGTTTCTCGAAGTCACCACGATACTTGGTTCCTGCCAGTAAAGAGCCCATATCTAAAGAGAAAACGGTACTGCCAAGCATTGGCTCTGGCACGTCGCCGTCGACAATAAGTTTAGCTAACCCTTCAGCAATAGCGGTTTTGCCAACGCCCGACTCGCCCACCAGTAAAGGATTATTTTTACGACGTCGAATAAGAATCTGGCTGACTCGTTCTATTTCAGCATCTCGTCCAATCAATGGATCAATTAATCCCAGACGCGCCTGTTCGTTTAAATTGGTTGCGAATTGACTGAGCAGGCTTTGCTCCGCTGGCTCTCCATCACCTGCACTCTCAGTGGAGGTTTGTTCGGCTTCATTAGCACTTTCAATATGGTCGGCATACTTTGAGATCCCGTGGGAGATAAAATTGACCACATCGATACGAGCGACATCTTGCAGCCGCAGGAAATAGACAGCTTGACTCTCCTGTTCACTAAAGATGGCCACAATCACATTGGCGCCAACAACCTCGCTATGGTTTGCCGAGTTGACTTGAAACACTGCGCGTTGCAGAACTCGCTGGAACCCATGAGTTGGTTGGGTTTCGTGTTCTAATAAGGTATCAGGAATCGTCGGCACGGTAGAATCGATAAACTCACTCAGATCCTCACGCATGGCATTGAGATCAGCACCACAGGCCTTGAGGACTGAAGCGGCTGATGCATCGTCCAGTAATGCCAGCAATAAATGCTCCACAGTCATGAACTCATGACGCTTATCGCGCGCAGTCTTAAACGCCAAATTGAGGGTAACTTCCAGTTCTCTACTTAACATATGTATTACTCCTCATCGCTACTAGCGGGTTCTGCTTGGCACAGAAGTGGGTGGTTATTGTCCTGTGAATATTGATTGACTAGGGCCGCTTTTGTCTCTGCTATATCTTCAGTATAGACGCCACAAACACCTTTTCCTTCCGAATGAATTTTAAGCATGATCTGAGTGGCATTTTCTCGTGACTTAAAGAAAAATTGCTCGATTAACTCAACCACAAATTCCATCGGCGTGTAGTCATCATTTAATAGCACTACTTGATACATGCGTGGTTTTTGTAGCTTCGGTGGTGCTTCCTGAGTTGCCGTGCCGTTATCGTCTTGCCAATTATCGTTGTCGTTCTGATTACTCATTGATTATGCCGGTCTTTTGGTGGTGTTTAAATACTCTATGTTACAACAGATCAAGCGGCTCTAGTAAGCGCTAGTCGGCTAAACCGATGCTTTTTTTGCCGTTCATGCTTTGGTATACGGAGAACAATTAATTTTGGAGCTACGCGGCGCGCGTAAACCTTAGAAAGCGTATGTGACAATCAAGCCAAGCCGCAAATCTTGATCAAAAATTGCTAATGGACTATTTTTTTTACTAATTATGCTTATGATCTGACCAGCAACTTGCCAGCGATCATTGACCGAATAATCAGCGCCTAAAAACAGTAATCCAGTATCACCCTCAAGGTCGCCCTGCAGGGTCGCAGATAAACCCAGGTTATCATTCATTACTTGATTGCTATATCGCACCAACCAACTACCATAGACACCCTTATTGATCAGCTGCTGCTCGTCAGCTAATCCGTCGCGTTCATCCAGCATTCTTTTGGCCTGAATACTGACGCTGAGACTCTGCAAATTACTAATCCCATATTCAAAGCCCAGTGAGAGAGCAATCTGATCTTTCTTTATATCACTAGCTAAACCAAATCCACCTCCTCCTGAAAGCGTCGATTCATCAAGCAAAAGCCCATGGCTCAACGCAATATCGGCGCTCAATAACAGCTTGCCTATTGCTCTATTGGCACTTAATCCTAGTAACACAAAATCATTAGTAAGGGCCACAAAGTCGATGGGTTGTGGATTAGCCTGAGGGTAGCGCAGTTGATTTTCGTAGAGGTAAGCAGCCATTAATGCAATGTCACTTCCTTCAAATGACTTACTCCACTGCGTCCCTACTTCGAAGAGCGTCTTGTCGCTACGAATGTAGTCATTGAGTTCATAGGGCAGCGGTACATAAAATGGACTTCCCACCACCGGTTGAGGGTTAAATTCTGGGTACAGGTTAATGAAACTCGACCAATTACCGCTGTCTTTGAATACATCCCAGACCAGCATCCACTGGTTGAGGCGTGCATCCTCAATGTCGATGGTTCCAAAGTCCCGATATTCAGTATGGTTGATGACATCGAGTACTGAATTACCCACCGTCTCTCCCCAAACCACGGTCTGACGCCCCAGTTTCAGGCTTTGCTGATCAAGGCTTCGCTGTACAAAGAGCTCATTAACTCGATACTCAGCATCAAGATTGTCATTATTCGCGGTATATTCATAGTCTCCGGGCCAGTAGGCACGAGCCTGCCAACTACCCTGCAATAACCAGCCAAGAGCGAACGCATTTTGATAACGCAGATTGATACCAAAGCGATTATTCTCCAGATCACCGTGTTTAGATAATAAATACCCAGGAAGGGGTTCTACCAAATGATGATTAACTTGCCCCGATATCTGCTGACTGAGTCGAATAGTGAGCCCATCTCGCCACGAACTAGAATCAATATCCTCAATTATGTCAAAGGTATCGGTAAATAAATCATCCGCGAAGATCAATTCTTCCTCTAAAGTACCCTCCTCTAATACTTGAGCCTCCAAAGCTTGTCCGAGAGCCATCGGCACCACGAGGTACAAAATTAACAAACCGTCACGAAACATTATCAATACCCTGTCTGTGTTAGTCCAGTTGAGCCCGGAGTTGTTTGAGCGTCGCCTCACGATAGGCGGTATCTGTAAGAGTACGCTGAGTCAGAAAATCATCGTTAATATCAAGATCGGTATAGATTTTAATCAACGCCATATTGGATAGGCGGTTGGAGACTAAATTCATCATAGTTACTGAGCGTGCTATCCAGTGATCGTTGACCAACTCTACCCGGGAAGCGACGGATCTTTTTATCTCTTTGCCATACTTGTCATACATCTCCGAGCGCAGCGCAACATAGCGAGTTTTATCAATATAATGAACCGTGCGCGAATAACGACTTTTTTTGGCTCTTGCCTGATTAGGGATCATCTCTATCTTCCACACCGCTCGTTTACTCCGAGTGGTTTCTTCGAGAAGATTGACCTGATATTCGGTCAACTTCCCGGTATCAGTGTCTTCAGTAGTAAATTCTGAACCAAATAGAGATGCAGGTTCCGTATCACCCTCTGAATCACCACCGGCGATTCTTTTCACCCGCCCAAGGGCGGAAAGATATAGCCAAGTTTGGTTGTCTCGATCTTCTTGATCGTAGGAATAGGTCAGCATGCCGATACCTCGCTCAGACGCCGGTTCAATCGTAATGCTGACACTTTTAGTATCCTTTAACGACGCTCCGTAATTGACAGCTACAGATTCGAGCACCTTAACTCTAGGCGATTCAGCACAAGCGATACGGCCTTTATTAACACCAAATTTACAGCTCGATAATTTTAGGCGAGTAAAAGACGAGTCATTAGTCGCTCTTTGATTATCATCTACCGCCTGCATAATAATTAAACCAGTGATCTCCTCCACTGCATGTGCCGGTAATGATAGACCTATGATCATTGTAATACTCGCTAACGACAGACGTTTGATATGACTCAAGCATTTACTCCTTTGAAATCAATTTGGGTGTCTACATTTGTGACACCAAATGTTGGTTTAAATACTATGATCATTGCCGGTATTAGGAATAGGTCACACAGCAAGGCAACAAAAATTGACAGTGAACCAAAGAATCCAACCTTGGCCATGCCTAGATAATCTGAAAAGCTTAATACTGCAAAGCCCAGGCCAATGATCATAGTAGTGAACAGTACAGCTTGCCCCACCTCACGAATGGCGCTTTCCAAGGCAATGCTTACACTCTTCGATTTTGTTAATTCAATTCTGTAATGAGTCATAAAATGAATAGTGTCATCCACTGCTATTCCCAGTATCACCGGCGCAATCAGCAAAGTATCCGTATCCAGTGGAATACCAAATAGCCCCATGAGACCAATGGCTAAGAATGCCGGAATGGCGTTGGGTATCATACCCATCAAGCCACCACGCAATGACCCCAAGGTAATGATCATAATAAAACTAATGAGCAATAGTGCTAAGGCAAAGCCATTAAACTGGGACTTGGCAATTTCATCTGAAACTACCATTAGGGTAGCCATGGTGCCAGTCAGAACAATTTCTAGATCAGGATAGGTGGTTTTGAAACTAGCAAATTTGGCAGTAATTTCTTGTTCAACCTCAATGAACATTTTCTGATAGCCATAAGAGCCCATACTTTTAGAGTTAACCGAGATATGAGACCGACTGTAATCATCTGACACTAAATTGCGGCGATCCTCTGGATTAGCGCTGTTAAATAAATAGAGTAGCTGGGCAACCGATTGATTCGAATTAGGTATGACGTAAAAGTCCGGATCCTCGTCATTCATAATTTGATTAGTGTCTTTGACGATATTAGCCAATGAGTAAGTGCGGCCTATCGTGTCTGGGTACCGCTCCTCTAGGCTGGTCTGAAGGTCATCAACCGCCATAAGTAATTGCGCATCAAGAATTCCATCAGTGGTACCGGTATCTATCATCACCTCCATGTTTTGTGACCCAGACATATTGTTATCAACCACATTGAGCGCGATCGCTAGAGGGTGGTCATCCTTAAATAAACCGGCAACATTAGTATCAATAACAATTTTGGTAGCGCCATAGCAGCACAGTATTAAGACAGCGGCAAAAATCGCCATGATTCTGCGCGGGCTACGCTCTACTATTAATGGTACCCGGGCCAGTATCTTAGTTTGCGAATTTACAATCCAATAGGTCAGCAGAATGACTGCATTAATAAATGCACCAATGAGCAACCCCAGGGACACGAACACTAGAGCTGCGCTGATTAGGCCCATAATTACTTTTACTTTATTACTCAAACGTTGCCAGCGCAGCCCCAGCTTGTCTGCGGTACTGCCCTTTTCAGTCACGGCGGTCGGATGCCAAAAATCTAAGAGAATAGGCAGCAGGACGATGGTAAAAAAGAAGGCTAGTACTACACCAAACGCACACATAACCGCGAAAACCCGAATCGGCTCGAGGTTTGAACTAGCCAGCACCATAATGCCAGCCGCAGTGGTTAGTGTGGTTAGCAGAATCGACAAGCCCACCTTTTCGTAGGACTTGGTTAGCGCAGCGTGATGGTCTAAGCCCCCTCTTCTGAAGCTAAAATAAGCACTCATGACATGCACGCAATCAGCAATTCCCACAGAAAAAATCAATAATACGGTTAAGCCGATCATACTTGATAGCTCAATACCCAATAAAACGGTGATTCCCCAGCACCAAGAAACGCTGAGTGCTATGGTCACCAAGGGCCAAAGTAGAGCGCTAGCGGAGCGAAACAATATCCACAGTAACAACGCAAATATCAGTACCATTAGATAGCCTAGAAGCTTCAATTGCTCTAGGATCCCTTGCAACTGACTCATCAGCGAAGGTTCTCCAACCGCATAGTATTCCAACTGATCAGCGTATTGGTTGTACACGGCTTCCAGTGCGTCATTGAAGGCCAAGTAATCCAAAGGGTTAACATCTTTAAATTCAATCTTCTGGACAACAGCCTGCTCATCAAATGAGATATCGAAATCACCAAAGCTATCATCTAGCTCCACGGTGTCTGAATCTAATGCAGATGTGTAGCTGTCTATGGCCTCAGTACCAAAATCGGTCTGTAGTAAGAGCGCGCCATAGCTGCCATCGGCTGCGTAAAACGACGACACATAATCTGCTTCGCTAAGGGCGCGAGCTTTTATCTCGCTCAGCTCTACTTGGCTTGTCGGCAGTTTCATGGGCACCAGACGCTCGGATATCAGCGCATCCCCGACGCTGTTCTGGACACGTAAATTAGTTAACGATTGCACCCTTCTTATATGAATCAGTTCTCTTAGGTCTGCCTCAGGGTAGCCTGAGTTATCCAGGTCACCCCAGTTCTCTAGATCATTAGTAAGGCTTTGGACTGCTGACAACGATGCTGCCGAAAAAACATCGCCATCCAAAGGTCGGTAAATAATGTAGACGGAACGATCACTCCCGAACTGACGCCGGAACTCTTCCAGGGATAGCTGCGCTGGGCTGTCCTCGTTCATAAATGCTTCAGAGGATAAGTTAAACGTAGTACGTGTCGCCATGGCGTGAAACATGACTATGGAAACTAAGGCCAGTACGAGGAGCACTGATCGTCTAAAGCGCAAGACTTTGCTGGGCGCGCCAGCAAACATACCGGTCAAGCTAAGAAGCAATTTTTCCATCACTTTATCTCATAGGGTACAGCAACGTCACAGAGACGTGCTTAATAACTAACTTTAGCTTTGGAGTATAGCCGAGAGTCTATCAATGCAAAAGACAGTGGGTAACTGAGAATCAAAAGCCTGTAATTCCCTAAAACTTTTTGGCGATATAAAGTGAAAAGAAGACTTAACGATCGGTTACCTTGCACCAGTCTACTCTGTAATATTTAGAGTAAAAACGATGAAAAAAACCGCCGTCGCAGTTATTGAATGGCTACTGGCACCAAATATAATTACATTTATTAAGCTGACTATTAGGCTAAAATTTATTACGGCTGTAGATAATCTATTCATTCATCCTGCACTAAACTCAATTGGGTTGGGGGCGAAGCCCAAAGCGACCTTTATAAGGCAACTACCAACGCTTTTAGTTCCTCAGTTGATATCCGATTGGTCTACAAGAGACTGCTGAGCATGTTTATTTCAAGAAAGTACACCCGCTTCGGCTTGTAAAGACTAAAATTCTGTTAGCATCCAATCCCCAAACGTTAGCGACTTATCCAAAACGAATATACGCAGCATTAATTCTTCGAGGTAAACCATGTCATTCTCTATATATAATTGCTCCATTCCCGCCTTTATTCACTCACTGAACAATCTTTCTGGGTTACTCGATATTGCTGCAAGACATACACGCGAAAATGGTATCGACGAGCATGCCTTAACTGACTTTCGGTTATATCCCAATATGCTGCCATTGAGTAAACAGGTTCAGATTGCCTGCGATATCGTGAAACGCGGCGCAGCTAGGCTGGCAGATATCGATGCTCCAGCGCATGAAGACTATGAAACTACCTTCGCTGAATTGAAGCTGCGTATCCAAAGTACTAAGGATTTTCTTGACACCATTTCACCTAAACACCTTGAAGGTGCCGAACAGAAGAGGATAGTTATGCAAGCGGGACCGCATGAACTCACCTTTGGAGGCAGTGATTATCTTAATTGCTGGGCGCTACCCAACCTCTATTTTCATGTTGCAACCGCTTATAACATTCTCCGCCATAATGGCGTTAATTTAGGTAAAGCCGACTTTCTGGGGGTTACTGCCTTTAACACAACGCCAGCATAGCAGCTGGGCCGAAAGCATCTATGGTAAATATGGCCTAGGCTGGTGTACAGATCTTTGTGGAATTAATGGGCCCTCTGCCGTTCAAATTTCAATTCTAATCTCGTTTCGTCTCGTCTCATAGAAACGAGACGTTCGATTAAGAATGACGTACTATGGCTGTATGAAAATTAGCCAGCGACTACTCAAGTATTTCAATCGGAAAACTTCTGATTCTACTGATAAGAACCATACGCGTTACAGAAATGATATCTGTAACCACTGGGACTTGGACTATATGTCGATTGAAGAGATCGATCAGCGTCTGAGTGAAGGGGATGTGGTGACGACGCTACCGCGCTCGAAAAAAGACATTTAGACTGCCCGAGTTAACTCATACCCCCGACGATGTGCCCATTGGATAGTAATCAGCGAAGTATATAATCTGCATAAATAGCGCGCCAATAATCCCTATTAATAGTAAGGCCCAGATTGTTGATTGGTAGTGAATGGTCTTTAAACTTCGTGTGAACACCCACGCTAACAATCCGATACCCATGAAATACCAAACACTTACAAATAGCCAAAACAGGTATAGCCAAAACACGATTAGCACTGCGGAAAAAAGAGTACAAATCAGTGAGAATAAAAGAACCTGTTTTTCGGCTAGTCTAGCCAGTGCGTTAGATTGGTGTAGCCGTAAAATAGCTGCACCGGCCAAGACCAGGAAACTAAGTAGCAAATAAGACAGCACTTTTACCTCCATGGTGAAAAACGCTCTACTATCTTCTCTAACCGGTCATATACGCTTCTATTTTCTGTGCTGATAGGGGTATCGTTGAGAAGCTGGACACCACTGAGATAGCACTCTACCGTCTTTTCTCCATTGACCATACAGCCACCCATTGCGCCGAACACTCGCACCGAAGCCCCGATGGCAATTTCTACTGAGCGCGGCATAAGACTACCATCGGGCATCTGTAATAATGGAGGGTGAAAACTATTAAATGTGCACATCAAGTAATCCGCCAACTGGTCCCAGCTTGCGCATTTATCAATACCATCGTGCAACGGCATATTTAAGACCTTGTCCCACGAAGTCGGCCACTCTAATTGTGCGGCAGCATGGCTAGCATCGACAAATTCTTTGATACAGGCACTATCCTGTTTACTAATTAAAATAGTGATCTTATAGCGATCGTCTGAGTCGGGACCGCCAATATCGGGGACATGCAGATGATTAACATAGGCAACTACGGGTGGTGTGATTATATGAAAATAATCGATAGGCATATGTTTAACATAGTCCAAGAATTCAACACCTGCGACCAAACTGGTCTTTGCGTGGTTAAACTTGGCGAATTGGGAGGTTGAGGGCTTATATTTTGAGTACTACACCCGCTCTAATTAGGCGTGCAAACTGCTCTGTAAGCCTATAATTACTAAGATTGCGATTGCTATTGTCCTTGTGTCGGCTCACTCACTAACCGCTTGATAAATTCTGGTAGTTTAAAGGGTGCTAACTCTTTAATAAGTCGCCCCACATAAAGTAATAGATTAGTTTTTTTGTACCAGGCCAACTTCGTCAGTTGAATCGTCGCGGCGCGGTATCCAATATCGAAAAGCTCATCGTATCTCTCGGTGTTGTCTCGCAGGCTAAAGTCACTTAGGTCCATTGAAATCAACAAGTCAGCATCCTTTAACTGGTCCTGAGTATGTTGGCTAACCGCGATTTCAAACGCGTTACGCATTACGTCCAGCACATGACTTATCTCGGAGTAATGACTCACGCTATTGAGATGACTGGCAATGGTTACTCCAGCACCTAAAGCCTGCAATGCCTCTATGGGTACGTTTTGAACCAATCCGCCGTCTACCAAAGTTCTACCATTTAGCTCTACCGGTATATAAATGCCAGGGATAGCTGCGGAGGCACAAACAGCGTCAGCGACCGAACCAGTGGTGAGGATAATCTCTTCCCCACTGTTGATGTCAGTTGCGACAATCGACAGAGGAATCAACGCATCTTCAATGTTTACCTCACCGACATATTCAAGTATCAGCTCTCTTAAGGATTCTGTAGTGAAAAACCCGGTTTTGTTGAGTTTAAAAGAGGTGACCTTCGACATTGTCAAACGCCGCGCAAGGCTGCCAATGGCCTCTATGTCAACATTAAAGGCGTAAAGTGCCGCTATCATCGCGCCGACACTGGTCCCAGCTATAAAGTCTATATTTACCTTTGCGTCTTCTAACGCCTTCAACACGCCAATGTGAGCGACACCTTTCGCAGCTCCGCCACCCAGTGCCAGTCCAATTTTTGTATTAAATAGTTTTTTAGCCATGTGTCTTAGTTTACCTTGCTTACTTTACAGTAGTTTTTTTAGGGAAAATACCCAATCAGAGTTTGATCTATAGAGCCGCCCGCAAGCTTGCACCCCGGTAGGCCTTTATTTACTGAGCGTCCTGGCACGCTAATGTATATTCGTTGTTATCATCCGTAATTTAAATCTCTAAGGGTTATGTTCCGGAAAAATGCTGTTCAACATTTGCCTCAGTACTGGTAATAGATCGGGCTGTGATGCTTGGGCGTCTATCGCATAACCGGTGAATACGGCAACAATATCTTTGTCAGGGTTAACTAATATGCCCTGCCCGGCCCAACCGCCTTTGTAAAAATCATGATTGTTATAAACAGCATCCCACTGATATACCGAATGTGAAAAATCATTAGGCAGAACGTTGGCTGCGCGTGCTTTTTGCCATAGCTTTGGATTGCCATCGTTACGAATAAGTTTAACCACCCTGTCAGAGATGATCTTATGGTCGGTTACCTTATAATAGCTGGGTGTATACAGTAAGCCAAAACGTGCCACATCACGGAGCTGTGCAAGTAAACCCCCGTGGGTATTAGGAACACCATATCGCGGTGCCAGTAAGGCAGCATCTGCCTCCGCACCAATTTTCTGCCAAATTTCTTTACTCAGTGCGTCTTGGAACGGCATCCCGGTAAGTTCCTCAACCAACCAACTTAAAATAAATGTGTTAACGCCAGAATACTGAAAATCCTCACCCTGTGGCTGCTTAATTCCAGGCTTAAGTGAGGCGATCATAGCGTAAGGACTCTGGCCTGATTTCTCGGTCCAATAGCCGTCACCGATGGTCATTGAGTATTGGTAATAGCAGGATGCATGATCAATATACTCCTCTGGGCAATTGAGGCCGGTCGCCATGTCAAGTAGATTTCGGACACTAATAGTTGCAAAGTCAGAACCGATAAGCGCAGGTATATAGAGACTAATAGGCTGACTCACATCAACTTGACCACGATCCTCTAGAATACCTACCAATGCAGAAACAAGTACCTTGGTGACTGACCAGTAAATGGGCTTCTCGTAAGGCTGCTGCCTAGGGTAATGCTCAAAGACAATGTCGCCTTTGTGTAGCACCACAATGCCCATTGTTTTGGACGCCTCGCTATCCAAAAAATCCTTGAACCCCATACTTCCACTAGGTGTGTCAATTACCTCTCTTGCGATGCTTGGCATTGGCCGATTGGCCAGCATGCGGACCTGCCCCTGTCGGTAGATATTGACCGTTGGCATGAAACGATGGAGATTTTTAAAGTTCCAGGCTTGATCCTCACCATAGACATTCCACCAGACGTCATCAGTGGGTAATTTGGCTATCTGAACCCTAACGCGGTCTACGGAAGATGCAGGGACAAATTCGAGATTATCAGCGGGCTTTGGCCGCTCATTATTAGCGCTGCAGCCACTGCTAAGTATCCCTGCAACTGCAAGTAACATAAAGACGAACTGCCCGCTCTTACTATTCATGCCTACCTCTACTGATTGTAATTGCCATTTTTCAGCTCACAGTTTAGCGTGACTTCGGTTGCACAGACTATCCCTGAGACCATATTTAGCACGTTTAGTCTTGTTTATTATCTGAGGCGAGGTCTAATAAGTATATAATCGCTCGGTTGGTGCTTACTGGCGCCGAAGAGCTGTTAACCCACCAGTGCATTTCCACCGGAACCCTTATGACCGACACTGCCAAATTTGTTCAAGGCTCGCTAATGCGCCACATTATTGTGATGGCCAGTACTAGCGCGTTTGGACTAATGTCCATATTTTTGGTTGATCTCCTCGATATGTGGTTTATTAGCCTTTTAGGTGACCCTGATTTGGTCGCTGCTATTGGATTTGCCAGTACTTTGACCTTTTTGGCGACCTCTATATCGATAGGTACCTCGATCGCCGCTGGAGCACTGGTATCACGCTCTTTGGGCGCAAAAAATCGTGAAAAAGCCGCACAGTTTGCCATTAATGTACTGATTATTGCTGGCATCGTGAGTATTGTGACGGTAGGTATCATCATAATGAGTCTGGATCAGTTGTTGTATTGGCTTGGTGCCAAGGACAATGTGGCCGTGGTTGCTAAAGATTACTTACTCATTGTTTTGCCCGCGGCGATATTACTCGCCATCGGGTTGGGGGCCAGCGCGGTTCTGCGCGCAGTTGGTGACGCCAAGGGTGCTATGTTGTCGACCTTATCGGGCGGAATCGTGAACGCAATTCTGGACCCTATTTTAATCTTTAGCCTCGAACTTGGGGTTACCGGAGCAGCTATTGCTTCTGTGTTCGCGAGGCTGGCGGTGTTTAGTTACGCGCTCTACCGTGTTCAATACAAACACCGGCTGTTGGCAATGCCCACTATGGCGAGCTTTAAAGTTTGTACACGGCCCATCTTAAATATTGCCCTACCGGCCGTTGTCACCAACATGGCAACGCCACTGGCCAATGCCTATGTAACGGCTGCTATTGCCGTCTACGGCAGTAGCTATGTTGCGGGATATGCGGTTGTTGGCCGTCTAACTCCGGTCTGTTTCGCCTTTGTATTTAGTCTTTCAGGTGCTATTGGCCCAATACTGGGGCAAAACTTTGGTGCCGGTCAGTGGGATCGTATCCAGCGTACGCTAAGCGACTCACTGATCGTGATGGCAGTATTCTGTACGGGGGTGTCTTTACTGCTCTGGCTATCACAAGATTTCGTTATAAATGCATTTAAGTTAAACCTGCAAGCAGCTGAAATTGTTAGTTTATTTTGCACTTATCTAGCAATCACTTTTGTATTTAATGGGCTGCTATTTACGTCAAATGCGACCTTTAATAATCTCAATTCGCCACGGTTAGCCAGCGCCCTGAACGTGGGTAAAGCAACCATTGGCACCATACCCTTTGTGATGCTCGGCAGCTACTATTGGCAGGCCCAAGGCGTTTTAATTGGTCAGGCGGTCGGTTCAGTATTGTTTGGTGTCCTAGGCTATTGGATGGCGCTACATAAGGTAAAAAAGATGCGTAAACTCTATGAACAGTTACCCATTAATGCTTCTGAATAGGATGTAACAGACACAAAAAACCCGGCGCTGGGGCCGGGTCTTTGCATCAATTTGCTACGATTTACATATTTTCAATCATCGCATCACCGAACTCAGAGCAAGACATTAAAATAGCATCATCCATAAGCCGCTCAAAGTCATAGGTTACTTTTTTCTCGTTAATTGCGCCTTCAATTCCCTTGATAACGAGGTCAGCGGCATCTGCCCACCCCAAGTGGCGTAACATCATCTCGGCAGAGAGTATTAGTGAACCCGGGTTAACCTTATCTTGGCCAGCGTACTTAGGCGCTGTGCCGTGAGTAGCCTCAAAAATTGCTACATCATCAGAAAGGTTAGCACCTGGAGCAATTCCGATACCGCCTACTTGAGCAGCCAGTGCGTCTGATATGTAGTCACCATTTAAGTTAAGCGTAGCTAAAACACTGTACTCATCTGGACGCAGAATGATCTGTTGAAGCATAGCGTCCGCGATCACATCTTTGATAACGATATCTTCACCCGTATTTGGGTTCTTCACTACATGCCATGGGCCGCCATCGAGAGGCTCACCGCCAAAGCTTTCACGAGCGACTTCATAGCCCCAATCGCAGAATGCACCTTCAGTGAACTTCATAATATTACCCTTGTGTACTAAGGTAACAGAGGGCTTGTTTTGATCGATCGCATACTGAATCGCTTTAGTGACCAGACGCTTAGTGCCCTGCTCTGAAACGGGCTTAACGCCAATACCACAGTTTGTATCAAAACGGATTTTGCTAACGCTCATCTCATCCTGAAGAAACTTAATTACTTTAGTCGCTTCTGCGCTACCCGCTTTCCATTCGATACCCGCATAGATGTCTTCAGAGTTCTCGCGGAAGATACACATATCTACCTTGTTTGGCTCCTTAACTGGAGAGGGAACGCCGGTAAACCAACGCACAGGCCGCTGGCAGACAAACAGATCAAGCTCTTGACGCAGTGCAACGTTCAACGATCGGAAGCCACCACCTACGGGTGTAGTCAATGGGCCTTTAATTGAAACGATATATTCTTGAACAGCTTCTAAGGTTTCAGCTGGAAACCAGTCACCCTCATAAAGTTCCGCTGCCTTCTCACCGCAGAATACTTCCATCCAGGAGATCTTTTTCTCGCCGCCGTAGGCTTTCTCTACAGCTGCATCAATGACTTTCACCATAACTGGGGTGATATCAACACCAATGCCGTCGCCTTCGATAAACGGGATGACTGGATTATTTGGAACATTTATTGAGAAGTCAGAATTAACAGTGATTTTTTCACCGCTTTGTGGAACTTTAATGTGCTGGTATCCCATGCTTATCTCCGTGGATAATGATCAATTTAATAGTGCGGGAAGGTAGTTTTGTAAAAAATTTACCTAATCCAGTTATATTAACATACGACATGCAACATTTTGTAGCAGATTTTGCCCTATAATAGTGATTTTCGGAGACTACTTTGCCAAAACTGATCATTTTTAACAAACCGTTCCAGGTGATGAGTCAGTTTACCGATCAGGCTGAACGAAAGACCCTCGCTGACTTTATTGAGATCCCGTCTGTTTACCCTGCAGGACGCTTAGACTATGACTCTGAAGGTCTTATGTTACTTACGGATAACGGTGGGTTGCAGGCTAAGATCAGCCATCCAAAGAATAAGTTTAAGAAGACTTACTGGGTGCAAGTGGAGGGAGCTGCGACCGCTGAACACTGTGCTGCGCTAGTGGCGGGAGTCGATCTCAAAGATGGCCCGGCGCGTGCGGACTCTTGTAAAATTCTGTCAGAACCGTCCCTCTGGATCCGTAATCCGCCAATTAGAGTGCGTAAAACGGTTGCCGATAGCTGGATTGAGCTGGTAATTAGCGAAGGCCGTAATCGTCAAGTGCGGCGAATGACCGCGGCGGTCAAACTACCTACCCTGAGATTGGTGCGTATAGCTATTGGTGAGTGGTCTCTCGGGGATCTACAGCCTGGCGAATACCGTACTATGGGTTAAATACAACAGGAGTTGATTATGCCGAACACTATCCACCTTACCGTTGCCACTGTAGTTGAGCGCAATGGCGAGTTTTTAATGGTCCGCGAAACACAGGACGGAGTTCAGGTAATTAACCAACCAGCGGGCCACGTTGAGCCTGGTGAGGATGTAATAGCTGCGGCACTGCGAGAAACCTTAGAGGAAACTGGCTGGGAGGTAAAAATTACTGGGTTTTTAGGCTTTTCTAATGCTAGGTCCGCGACTACAGGCATCACTTATTATCGTCTGGTTTTTATCGCCGAGCCACTGCAGTTTCAACAGGACGCAGAAATAGACAGCGATATTGATAGCGCTGAATGGATGACGCTTGAGCAAATAAAAGATCCAGTCAATAAGCCGCGCAGTGAATTGGTCCATCAGGCTGTTGATGACTTCATCTCGGGACGTGTTTTCCCTTTGGAAATCTTTCATAACGGCTTATAGTAACGACCTAATTAATCGTTTTAAGAGTTGCCTGTCACTATCATGAGTAAACCCGTAAAAGTAATCGTTGGCATGTCTGGGGGCGTTGATTCCTCGGTGGCTGCCCTGTTGCTGATCGAGCAGGGTTATGAGGTTGAAGGCCTGTTCATGAAAAATTGGGACGAAGACGACGGCTCTGAGTATTGCACAGCTATTGCTGATCTAGCTGATGCCCAGCAAGTATGTGACAAACTCGGGATCACCTTGCACACGGCGAATTTTGCGGCGGACTACTGGGACAATGTGTTTGAGCACTTTTTAGAGGAGTACCGTGCCGGGCGCACGCCTAATCCTGACATTCTGTGTAACCGCGAAATCAAATTTAAGGTATTTCTTGATTACGCTCAGATTATGGGCGCTGATTACATTGCCACTGGCCACTACACCCGAATAGATAACAGCACCAACAGCGCCCGATTGCTCAAGGGCCTAGACAATAATAAAGATCAAAGCTATTTCTTACACGCAGTGGAAGGAGAGGCATTTGCCAAATCACTATTCCCGGTCGGTGAATTAGAGAAACCTGAGGTGCGAGCCATCGCAGAAAAGCATGGTTTTGTGACCTCAGACAAAAAGGATAGTACCGGTATTTGCTTTATTGGTGAGCGGCGTTTTAAAGACTTTTTAGAGCAGTACATCCCAGCGCAGCCTGGCGCAATGGAAACGCCCGATGGTGTGGTCATGGGAGAGCACCACGGTTTAATGTTTTACACCATTGGCCAGCGCCAAGGCCTAGGGATTGGTGGCGTTAAAGATTCTGGCGATGCGCCCTGGTACACGCTCGAAAAAGACTTAGAACGCAATGTCCTAATAGTAGGACAGGGCTCAGAACACCCTCTATTGTTTACTAACCAACTGGCCGCCTCTGGAATTAACTGGATTAACGGCCAACCGTCGGCGTCTGAGCCGCTGCAATGCATGGCCAAAACACGCTACCGGCAGCCTGATCAGGCTTGTACCGTGAATGTCAGCGATGATGACACCTGTGTGGTCACCTTTGATGAGCCTCAGCGCGCGGTAACACCCGGTCAGTCGGTGGTCTTCTATGCAGAGGATTGCTGTCTTGGCGGCGGTGTGATCGAGCGTACATGGAATGTATCTGCGTGATCTTTAAGCGCCCTACTGCTGATCAAGCCCTTGCTTTAGCTGGAGTGTTTCAAGCCGCAGAACTAGTGGCCAAGTTGGCCGCCGAGGGTGATATTGCCGAGGCTCAGCTGTCAGCGGCAATGGTAGCGCTATTAAATCAAAACCCTGAAACCATACGCAGCCTGTATGGATCAACGGAAAATATAGAGCTAGGTATTAACTCTATGCGAGAGATGATTAACGATCGCAGTCAGGGCTCCACAGATGTTATGCGCTATGTTATCGGAATTATGTATCTTGCCCGTCGCTTAACAGCTGACAGTGTCCGGATTAAACAGGTTGGTGAGGGCATTGCAAATGCTCAACGACAAGCAGATCATTTTTCTGCAACCCATGACAATGTTATTGCCAATGTCGCAGGCTTATATACTGACACTGTAAGCACTTTAAAGGGCCGTATTCAGGTCACCGGTAACCCTCTCTATTTACAGCAACCCGCAATCGCTCAGCGTGTTCGCTGCCTACTCTTTTCTGGCATCCGCAGCGCGTTCCTATGGCACCAAGTTGGAGGCAAACGCAGCCATTTATTATGGCAGCGCAATCGTCTTCTCTCAGTATTACCAAAGTAAAGACCACTACCCAAAATGGCAATTAGCGTAATTGATGCCTGAAATGGCATCATATTTCCGATATAATACTGCGCTATTAATTTCACTTAATTAGGAATCATAATGGCGTCACTTCCTCTGTCTTCCCTAACCGCAGTCTCACCTATTGACGGCCGTTATGGCGGTAAAACCGACATGCTGAAAACGGTATTTAGTGAGTTCGGGTTAATTCGGTACCGCGTTATGGTGGAGGTTCGCTGGTTACAGCAATTATCTGCTCATAACGATATTACTGAGGTGCCGCCCTTTTCTGACGGTGCAAACGCTTTACTCAATGGGTTGGTGGACAACTTTACGCTAGAGCACGCTGCACGAGTTAAAGAGATTGAACGCACAACCAATCATGATGTAAAAGCGGTTGAATACTTGATTAAGGAAGTCATTGCCGATAATGACGAGTTACAAGCGGTAAGCGAGTTTGTGCACTTTGCCTGTACCTCTGAAGACATCAACAATCTGTCACATGCGTTGATGCTGAAAGAAGGCAGAGACCAAATTGTACTGCCAGCCCTAGTTGATATTCAGTCGCAGTTAGCCAGTATGGGCAAAGAGTTTGCCGATGTGGCTATGTTGGCTAGAACCCATGGCCAAACCGCCTCGCCAACCACCGTAGGCAAGGAAATGGCTAACGTAGCCTACCGTTTACAGCGACAGATTGACTTGATTAAAAGTGTGCCGTTGCTGGGCAAGATAAATGGTGCTGTGGGCAATTACAACGCACACCTGTCTGCCTACCCAAAGATTGACTGGGCTGGGTTTGCTGAACAGTTTATTAAAGGTCTAGGGTTAGAGTTCAACCCCTACACCACCCAGATTGAGCCCCATGACTACATGGCCGAGCTTTTTGACGGTATGGCACGTGCGAATACCATTTTGATCGACTATGCACGTGACATTTGGGGTTATATCTCGCTAGGCTACTTCAAACAGAAGACCATTGCTGGTGAGGTGGGTTCCTCCACTATGCCGCATAAGGTGAATCCGATTGATTTTGAGAATGCTGAGGGCAACATGGGTATTGCCAATGCGCTGTATGGGCATTTGGCGGCGAAATTACCTATCTCACGCTGGCAGCGAGACCTTACTGACTCTACCGTACTGCGAAATATGGGCGTTGGATTGGGGTACTCAATGATTGCATTTTCCTCTCTGAGTAAGGGTATTAGTAAGCTACAGATAAATCGTGAACGTCTGGGTGAAGACCTTAATTCAAGCTGGGAAGTACTGGCTGAGCCTATACAAACAGTCATGCGCCGCTATGCTATCGAAGAGCCCTATGAAAAACTCAAGGCGCTAACTCGCGGTAATGTGATGGATCAGGCGACTATACAAGCATTTATTGACACACTGGAAATCCCAGAGCAGGCCAAAGCCGAGCTAAAAGCGATGACTCCGGCAAGCTATATTGGTAACGCAGTGCAACAAGCAAAGGATATCTAGGCGTCGTGAGTACAAACAACCACCCTATTCTCGGTGAAATTACCGCCGATGAGTTTTTATCCGAATACTGGCAGAAGAAACCCCTGTTAATTCGAAATGCGATTCCTAACTTTATACCGCCCATAGAGGGTGATGATTTAGCGGGTCTTTCTCTTGAGGAGGAAGTTGAGTCTCGCCTAGTGATTGGCGATGACTGGCAGCTTGAGCATGGTCCCTTTGAGGAATCTCGTTTTGAGACTCTACCTAATCGCAACTGGACTCTGTTAGTACAAGGCGTTGACCTGTGGGTACCAGAGGTAGCTGATTTACTGAAGTCCTTTGATTTTCTTCCGGCATGGCGGCTAGATGACATTATGGTCAGCTACGCCGAGGACGGTGGTAGTGTTGGTCCGCACTTTGATTACTACGATGTATTTCTGTTGCAAGGCAGCGGTCAACGGCGTTGGCAAGTGGGCCAGCTGTGTACTGCCGATGATCTCCATACCGACAATACACGGCTGAAGGTGTTGAAAGAGTTTAATGCGGTGGAAGACTGGGTGTTAAACCCTGGTGATATGCTTTATTTGCCACCCAAAATCGCTCATCACGGTGTTGCCATCGGAGAGTGCACAACCTTTTCGGTAGGCTTTAGAGCTCCGGCAGCCACTGAAATGCTCGATGATTTAGCCACTGAGCTATTAAGTCGCGACTTGACACCAAATCACCTGACCGATCCCCCTCTCACTGCTGCCATGGCCGAACAGCCCATTTCTACCAGTTATATTCAGCGCGTCAAGGCGCTGTTGCAAGAGACTCTGGATGATGAGCAAATGCTCGGGGAATGGTTTGCACAGTTTATGAGCGCGCCAAAGTACCCACCACTGGTCGATATGACTGAAGAAGTCAGAACGGCCACACTTGAGAACCGTGCCGCTGATGGCGAGGAGCGCACCTACAGCCACTACGTAAACGGGCAAAAGCAGGACTGAGTAAGAGGGATAAGCATTGATTAGGGTTAAGAGCGCAAATTGGGCAGAGGATGAAGCCGCGATTAAATCGGTCCGTATTCCGGTCTTTGTTGAAGAACAACAGGTGCCTTTTGAGATCGACTTCGACACACACGATGCAACCGCAGAGCATTGGTTAGCCCTTGATGCGAATAACCAGCCAGTTGGCACAGCGCGAATGCGGGCAGATGGTCATTTTGGGCGCATGGCAGTGTTAAAAAATCATCGCCATCAAGGCATCGGTCGTTTAATAATGGCTGCGGCCATTGATTATGCTGTCGTTTCGGGCATGCAGAAGATTCATTTGTATGCGCAACTCACCGCGCTACCCTTTTATCAGAGCGCGGGATTTACAGCCTATGGTGAGGTCTTTTTAGAGGCTGGCATGGAGCATATTGCCATGCTTAAGCAGTTATCAAGCTAGCTTCTGATTTGAGGCCAGAATTCCATTGTTGTCAGCGTAGACGTAGTCACCAGTACTGAAGGTGACACCGGCAAACGTAACCGCAATGCCCTGCTCTCCAATTCCTTTCTTATCAGTCTTCATTGGGTGTGAACCAAGCGCCTGAACACCAATGTCTGTGGTTATTATTTCGTCGACATCACGAATACATCCGTAGAGTATTATCCCCGCCCAGCCGTTCACTGATGCCTGCTCTGCCAACATGTCACCAAGACAGGCGCGACGCATGCTTCCACCAGCGTCGACCACCATTACGCGGCCTTCACCAGGCGTACCAACCATCTCCTTGACAACACTGTTGTCCTCAAAGCATTTAACCGTCAATACGGGCCCATGAAAACTCTCGCGGCCACCAAAGTTGGTAAAAACGGGGTCTAATACTCTCACTAAATCGGGATAATCATCACATAAGTCTGGAGTTGATCTACTAGTCATAATGCCCCTTAAGCCTTTGCTTGCTGTCGGTAGGCATGCAATAGGGGCTCGGTGTACCCGCTAGGCTGCTCTAGGCCCTTAAAAACCAGGTCTGAGGCCGCTTGAAACGCGATACTCTGACCGAAGTCAGGCCCCATAGGCACGTAATCAGTGTCGCCAGCGTTTTGCCCATCAACCACCGCTGCCATTCGTCGTAGCGTCTCGTTGACCTGATCTGCTGTACACATGCCGTGATGAAGCCAGTTGGTAATGTGTTGGCTCGAAATTCTGAGCGTGGCGCGATCTTCCATTAGCCCGACGTTATTAATGTCCGGCACCTTAGAACAGCCTACGCCCTGCTCGACCCAACGAACAACATAGCCAAGCATCCCCTGAGCGTTATTATCAAGTTCCAGCTGTATTTGCTCTGGAGTTAACCGTTGGTCACCCAGTAATGGAATAGTTAAGATATCATCAACATTCGCCTGAGTTCGGGTCATTAACTCGTCTTGCAAATTGGGTACATTGACCTGGTGATAGTGCATTGCGTGGAGCGTAGCGGCGGTAGGTGATGGCACCCAGGCACAGTTTGCACCGGCTTTGGGGTGGCCAATCTTGATTCTCATCATGTCGGCCATATTATCTGGGATAGCCCACATGCCTTTGCCGATCTGGGCCTTACCCTTAAGCCCACAGGCGAGACCAACATCAACATTTTGATCTTCATAGGCGGAAATCCACGGCATCGTCTTTAGGTCACTCTTAAGCGCAAAGGCTCCAGCCAACATGCTGGTATGAATTTCATCACCCGTACGGTCAAGAAAACCGGTATTGATAAACACAACCCGCCCCTTCGCAGCCCGAATACATTCTTTTAGATTGACAGAGGTTCGCCGCTCTTCATCCATGATGCCAACCTTTATGGTGTGGCGATCAAGGCTGAAAGCATCTTCAATGGCATCGAACAGGTCATTGGTAAAGGCAACTTCGGCAGGTCCGTGCATTTTTGGCTTGACTATGTAGGTACTGCCGCTGGAAGAATTGGCTAGCCCACCTTGCCGTTTAAGGTCATGCAGAGAAATAAGGCTAGTAATGACACCATCCATGATGCCTTCTGGAATTTCGCTACCGTCAGCGCACAATATGGCAGGATTAGTCATCAGATGACCCACATTGCGGATAAACATCAGACTGCGGCCTTTAAGTACCAGTGGCGACCCATCTGCCCCGATGTAGTGCCGATCCTCGTTCATTTTCCGTACAAAGCTGCTGCTGCCGCGCGTGATCGTCTGTTGAAGGTCACCCTTAATAAGACCGAGCCAGTTTGCGTAGGCCAGCGCTTTATCTTCTGCGTCAACCGCGGCTACAGAGTCTTCGCAGTCCATAATGGTGGTCAGAGCTGACTCGAGCACAATATCTTTAACGCTAGCTTTATCGGTCGAGCCAACGTTATGACTAGAATCTACTTGAATTTCTAAATGTAAGTTATTGTTTTTTAGAAGTATAGAGGTAGGATTTTCGGTATCACCTAAATAACCCATAAGTTGATTTTTTTCTGCTAGCGCCACCGAACTGCCATCGCTAAGCTTCACCTGAAGTTGCTGATCTACCAACCGATAAGCAATCGACTGATGGTGAGAGCCTGACGTTAAGGGCGCGGCGACGTCTAAAAAATCACGGCCATAGTCGATAACCTTCTGTCCACGAACTGGGTTATAAGCCCCAGATTTGTCTGCACCACCCTCCTCAGAGATTACATCGTTTCCATAAAGCGCATCATATAAGCTGCCCCAACGAGCATTAGCTGCGTTGAGCGCAAATCGCGCATTCATAATGGGAACAACTAGCTGCGGTCCGGCTTGCAGGGTAATTTCGGTATCGACATTTTCTGGTGTTACCGCGAAATCGTCACCGGCAGGCACCAAATAACCGATATCTTGAAGGAATGCTTTGTAGTCGGAGAATTCGAAACTACCAGTATTCTCTCTGTGCCAAATATCGATTTGAGCCTGTAAATCATCCCGTACCCGCAGCAACTCGCTATTAATCGGCGCGAAACGCTCAACAATAGCAGCAAATTTGGGCCAGAAGGCCTCGGTTGTTAGTCCTGTCCCCGGCAGAATAGACTGATTGACCAACTCATGAATTGATTTGGCGACCTGAAGGCCAGATTCTTGGACTCTTTCACTCATGGGCTAACTCCAACTGATTGTAGACATGTTTAGTGTATTAACTTGGTGCGGAGATTCCAAATCTGTCACTCATATCTCGGCTATTCAGCAAGCCGATAATAGCATTGCTTGGCAGACCTCTAAACGAGCACCTCTTCGGACACGGTTTTAATTAGCTGTCTCATCCATCGATGACCGGGATCATGCTGTAATAAGGGACTCCACACCATTTTGAGGCGCATCCTAGGAATCTCAAACGGCGGATCCAAAATCACCACGTTAGAGTTGCCCTGTAGCTGCCTCGCGGCCATGGAAGGGAGCGTCACGATCAGACCTTCCTGCTCTCCAAGCAGCAGCGCTGCCTGATAATGACGTGTAAATAGTGCGATATTGCGTTTCGCATCGATTTTATCCAGAGCATCATCTACCCAGCCTAGCCGTTGAACATCATCTGAACTCATACCCACACCGACCCCCATACCAGTTTTGCTGACCCAGACATGCTTGGCTGACAAGTACGCGTCGAGATTCCAGTTTTGCGAGATGGGATTGGACGCACTAACTACGCACGAAAAGCTGTCATCCCAGAGATGTACCTGATGAAATGACTGGGGCAAGCTATCAAAGCGATTGATAACAAGATCTACCTTACCTCGCTCTACATCATGAAAGCTCACGTCACTTGGCGTCATGATATCCAGGCGCACGTTAGGTGCCTCCTTTAACAGCCGTCTAAGCAGCACCGGCAGTAACGTCGCTTCAGTGTAATCACTCGCCATAATTCGGAAAATCCGAGTAGACGCAGAGGGATTGAACTCGGTTTTGGGCAGCACTGCTTGCTCAGCGGCGGCCAGCACGGTCCTGACTAACGGCTGTAGCTCAAGCGCCCTGTCAGTTGGAGTCATACCATCGCTGGTGCGCACTAAAATAGGGTCAGCGAATAAATCACGGAGACGTCTCAGGCTGTTGGACATTGCCGGCTGGCTGATGCCTAGCTCCTCGGCAGCCCTTGTTACATTGCACTCTCGCAGCAAAACATCTAAGTAAACTAGAAGGTTTAGATCTACCTTTGACATATTCATAAGAAAAATACCCAAGATTAAAACGATAATATAGATTAATGGCGGCATGATACCTAAAATGACGGCTTAGTCAAATATGGCAATCACAGGAAAAGAGGAATCTCATGTCAAACTTCACTCAGGATTCGGCAAAATTAGCCGATATTATCGGTGCTCATGGTAGTAATTGGGGCGCAATAAGCGCTGATTCAGCAGCGAGAATGCGCGCTCAAAATCGATTCCAAACCGGCTTGGAAATTGCAAAATACACAGCGGGTGTAATGCGCGAAGACATGGTTGAGTATGATGCCGACCCCACTTCCTACACCCAGTCTTTAGGATGTTGGCATGGGTTCATCGGTCAGCAGAAAATGATCTCTATCAAGAAGCATTTCGGTACTACCAAGAAAAAGTATCTGTACCTGTCCGGATGGATGGTTGCAGCCCTGCGCTCTGACTTTGGGCCACTCCCTGATCAGTCTATGCACGAGAAAACTTCGGTAGCAGCCCTTATTGCTGAACTCTACACGTTTCTGCGTCAGGCTGATGCTCGTGAGCTCGGCGGCTTGTTCCGCCAGCTAGATGCCGCTAATGGCGATGCAAAAGCTGCTATCCAGTCGCAGATCGACAATTTCGAAACTCATGTAGTCCCCATTATTGCTGATATTGATGCAGGCTTTGGTAACGCAGAAGCGACTTACCTGATGGCGAAGCAGATGATTGAGGCCGGCGCATGCTGTATCCAGATAGAAAACCAAGTCTCTGACGAAAAGCAGTGTGGACACCAAGATGGCAAGGTAACTGTGCCCCACTCTGATTTCTTGGCTAAGATTAACGCGGTACGCTATGCCTTTTTAGAGCTAGGCGTGGATGACGGTGTCATCGTTGCCCGTACTGACTCTTTGGGAGCTGGCCTGACTAAACAGATTGCTGTCACTAACCAGCCCGGCGATTTGGGCGACCAATACAATGCCTTTTTAGATGTGGAAGAAGTATCGCCTGCGGATATGAAAAACGGTGATGTGGTGATCAATCAAAACGGTAAATTAGTCCGTCCTAAGCGCCTTCCGAGTAATCTCTTCCAATTTAAAGAAGGCACTGGTGAAGCACGGTGCGTGCTTGATTGCATTACCAGTCTGCAAAATGGGGCTGATATGATTTGGATTGAAACCGAGAAGCCACATGTGGGGCAGATCGGAGCTATGGTTGACGAAATTCGCAAGGTAGTTCCCAACGCTAAACTGGTCTACAACAATAGCCCTTCCTTCAACTGGACTCTAAACTTCCGCCAGCAGATTTTTGATGCCTGGACTGAAGCAGGAAAGGACGTTGCGGCTTATGATCGTGCTGATCTAATGAATGTAAGTTATGACCAGACTGACTTGGGTATAGAGGCTGATGAAAAAATTCGTACATTCCAAGCAGACGCTGCGGTTGGCGCTGGTATCTTCCACCATCTGATTACGCTGCCAACTTATCATACGGCAGCCCTTTCTACAGACAATCTGGCGAAAGAGTACTTTGGTGACCAAGGTATGCTAGGTTATGTTGCGGGTGTACAGCGCAAAGAGATCCGTCAAGGGATCGCCTGTGTAAAGCACCAGAACATGGCTGGTTCTGATATGGGTGATGATCATAAAGAGTACTTTGCTGGTGATGCTGCATTAAAGGCGTCAGGTGAAGACAACACGATGAACCAGTTCTAAGGTTGATCGCTTTGAGATCCAACAGAAAGGGGTAGATTTTAATCTACCCCTTTTTTTGTCTATAACAAATCGCCCTATTAGGCATTAGTTTTTTTGCAACTCCAAAATGGATAGTCTAGAGTTATCCAAAATGTAAATAGGTCCACTTACTCTGGAGATCCTATGGGAAGGTTGATGCTAGCAAGCCTTCTCCTGATAATAGCTGCTTGTTCATCTTAAGATGTTTAGGGCTATAGCCGCGACGCTTTTAGGACAGTAATAGTGATAAAAAAGCTACGAGTTACTTTGTTATTGATGTTTGTGCAAGCAAGTCTTGCCGATGCGTCTGAATACTTAAATTTTCCTGTCCATCGAACGATAGAGCATGACGGCGCAACACGTTCCTTTATATTACACGTACCCGCCGATGTTAAGCCTAATGGGTCCCTCGTCATGGTTATGCACGGCTATATGGGGTCGGCAGGTGAAATCATGGATTACTCTGGCTTTAATGCCATTGCCGATCGAGAAGGTTTTATCGTTGCTTACCCTGAAGGGACTAGGGATCAATTCGGATATCGATTTTTTAACGTTGGTTATGACCATCACGCTACCAGCACCGTTGATGACCTAGGATTTGTTAGCGCTTTAACATCAAACTTACAGCAGCAATTAAACGTGACTCCCTCCCGTACGTTCATGGTGGGTATGTCAAACGGTGGTGACATGGCCCATTTTATGGCCTGCACTAATTCTAAGCTCTATGGCGCGATGGCCTCAGTGACCGGAGTTCTCATGAAGCATATTCATGATGACTGCGCACCGGCCAAACCGTTACCCGTGTTACAAATTCACGGAACCGATGATGCTATCTCCTACTTTGGTGGTGATATGGAAAACAAAGCGGGTTATGGCGCCTATCTCGGGATACCGGAAACTGTCCAATTTTGGGCAGAGGCAAATGGGTTGAACAAAAAAGAGCTAACCTTTGTTGATGACGCAGATAAAAAAGACCGCACTGTGGTGCGATTTGAGCGTTATTTCTCCTCAAGCTCTCTAAATGAAGTTTGGCTCTATATTGTTCAGGGTGGTGGTCATCGGTGGCCAATGGAAAACTTGACCGAACAGGAGGAGCTAGAAGCACACAAGCTTTACGGCCCCACTAATAGGGATATCAGCGCCAGCGATGAAGTCTGGCGCTTCTTTCAACAGTACTTACAACATTAATACAGGGTTTCGCCTTTATCCGCTTTTTCTCTAAGAGCTTCTGTTGGCTCATAAAGAGGACTTACCCGCCCATATTTGTCACCCATTTCACAGACTTCAGATAATCCTAATTCGTCCATCCAGCGGCAGATCCCACCTCGAAATGCTGGGAAGCCGATCCCATAGATCAGCGCCATATCAGCCTCTGTTGGTGAGGCAACCACCCCTTCTTCGAGGCACCGTACCATCTCCATACCCATGGCACCCATAATACGCGAGACGATCTCTTGTTCATCAAATTGTTTAGCCTTGCCATAGAGATTTTCGAAGGTCTCGATCACCGTAGTGTCCGCTGTTTTAGATGGCCGGCCCTGTTCATTATTAGAATATCTGTAATAACCCAGACCATTTTTTTGCCCCAGCCGTGCTCCATCGAACAGCACCTGTGATGACCTTGAGGGTTCTATTTCAATAAACCTCTCTGGCAATCCTTTAAGTAAGACAGAGTAACAATGAACGATTGTATCTAAGCCAATAACATCACTCAGATAAGCCGGACCCATGGGTAACCCCCACTTTTCCATTACCTGATCGATCTGTTCGAAATCCGCACCCTCAGCAATGAGCATCTCCATACCCAATAAAGCCGCAAACAAGACCCGATTAACTAAAAACCCAGGGCAATCATTAACTACGATGGGCTTTTTACCTAACTTCAACGCATAAGCACAGACTGCCGCAATAGTTTGTTCAGAGCTCTTCTCACCGCGGATAATCTCAACCAAAGGCATAGCATGAACGGGGTTGAAAAAATGCATGCCGCAGAAGTTTTCTGGTCGTTGCAGTGAGTCAGCAAGACGGTTAATCGAGATAGTAGAGGTATTTGACGTGATTACGCTGCCGTGATTGGATAGCTGAGCTTCGACCGAAGCCAACACCTGCGACTTAACCGACTCTATTTCTACCACCGCTTCAACCACCATATCGCAGTCAGTAATCGATTCGTCTTCAAGCGACGGTTGTATTTGAGAAAGGATAGCCTCTGCTTTTGCCTCGGTTAGTTTGCCTCGCTTTACGCCACGATTAAGTAATTTGGAGGCCTCACTAGACCCTAAATCTAGTGCTGGCTGATTAATGTCCTTCATGACGATTGCAAGACCTTTTAAGGCATTCTGATAGGCAATGCCACCACCCATAATGCCTGCGCCAATAACCGCCGCCTTAGAGATAGGTTGGCTGATCTCAGTGAAAGGGGCATTGCGCACTTTAGCCTGTTTAACCACATATTGTTCCCCGAGGAATAAACCGGTTAAAGCTCGCGCCTGAGGCGTCTGGGTTAGTTCAAAGAATGCATGATTCTCTTGCGACACAGCCGCATCCCGATTCATATGACAGGCACTAACCATTAGCTCAGCGACCTTAAAAGCCGCAGGATAATTGTCACCTTGCCTACTACGAACCGCTCTACACGCATCTTCTGCAGACGCAGCAGCTTCATCCAAACTAATAGCTACAGGGCCGAGCTTTGCTTTACGAAGGGCAAGAAAGTCTTCACTGCCATTGGCTAAATCAGCCAACATAGCCAAGGCGCTGTCGCGTAAATTCTCTGGCTCTGAAATGAGATCAACCGCCCCTGCTTCCAAGGCTTTTAGCGCGTTCTGTGGCGCACCTGACACGATCCAATGTAGTGCCAAGTTAAAACCAGCCAATCGAGGTAACCGCACTGTACCCCCCCAACCCGGCATAATGCCCAGCCCTGTCTCCGGCAATCCTACTGAAGCCTTCGACGAAATTACACGCTTGTCACAGGTTAGACAAATCTCCAAACCTCCGCCCAGAGCAAAGCCATTAATTGCAGCCACCGAGGGATAAGGTAGATCTTCTATATCAGAAAAGATGCGGTTAACGTCCGCTGCCTGAGCAACAAACTCTTCACGAGTAGCATTAAACATTACTGAAAATTCGGTAATGTCGGCACCAACCACAAATACCGATTTTGAACTTGTTAATAAAAGGCCACGAACTGATTCGGCTTGCGCCAGTAAACTCATGGCAGCGCGTAATTCATCTAAGGTTTGGCTATCGAACTTATTAACCGAACCGTTCTTATTATTAAAGTTGATCTCTAAAAAGTCGCCTTCTAATCGCGCGAGGCTAAGTGTTTCACCCTGATACATAGTTTTAACTACCTTTGATAGTGTGCCGTTCTATTAAATGCCAGCGTTGGGCGTTTATTCTAACTTTGTTCTACCAAGAGTCTATCTTTTTGGACCTTTGATAGGCATATTTGGCAAATTACTGAACCATTTGAATATTGCGTAGTCATAACTTTACTCGGTTCACTCACCAACTGTATTTTGCATCCCTTCTAGATCTCTTGGTGAGTGTGCTGGGACCAAACTTTCCGCGCCATACACATCCTTTTCCACATCGATTTATTACTGAATCACATTACATCCACTGTCTATGATCAAACTTCTATGATTTACTAACGGATAAATCTCATATTGGCTTGGATAGAATTAATTAATGAATTTACGAAAGAAAATGCAGACTGAACGATCAGCTAAAGAGATCTTTGAGCAAGCAACAAAATATGCCTTTGATTATTCGGATAATGTCGAGAGACGAAGTGTATTCCCGTCTGAAAAAGCCATTGAAGATCTCAGTTTATTTGATGAAGATATGCCCAACTTCAATGGTGACGCTAGCCAGATACTCGAGCAATTACATACCATTGGATCACCAGCATCAGTTGCCCAAACCGGCGGTCGTTATTTCGGCTTTGTAACCGGAGGCGCGCTCCCGGTGGCCTTAGCCACTAAATGGTTAACCGACTTCTGGGATCAGAATAGTGGGTTATATTTAATGTCGCCCATAACTTCAGTGCTAGAAAATGTCACTCAACGGTGGCTGCGAGGCCTATTTGGATTACCTAATAATGTTGTGGCAAGCTTTTTGAGTGGCACATCGATGGCTATTTTTTGCGGCTTGGCGGCAGCGAGGCATCGAATCTATAGCAATCAAGGCTGGGATTTTACTCGGCAAGGACATCGGGGTGCTCCTGCCATTAGGATAGTTGCCGGTAATAGCGCGCATGGAGCCGTCATAAAGGCAGTTGCTTTACTCGGTTTTGGCTTGGACCACATTGAATGGGTCACCTGCGATGAGCAAGGACGTCTTATTTTAGATGACCTGCCCACCTTAGACAGTAGTACCATCGTCTTGTTGCAAGCGGGCAACGTAAATACTGGCAGTTTCGACCCCATTGATCAGGTTTGCCGCCGCGCAAATGAAGCCGGTTCCTGGGTGCATATAGATGGTGCGTTTGGGCTTTGGGCAGGCGCAACATTACAGCTGAAGTCGTTAACAAAAGGTATGGAAAAAGCGCAGTCTTGGTCAGTTGACGGGCATAAGACACTAAACACACCCTATGATAACGGAATTTTACTCTGCGCAGATCAGGAAGCATTGGTTGCTGCGCTGCAAGCCAGCGGGAGTTACTTAGCGTACTCAGAACACAGAGATGGCATGCTGTACACACCGGAAATGTCACGCCGTGCACGCGTCATTGAGCTTTGGGCGACCCTTAAATACTTGGGCTCGGAGGGCATTGATGAGTTAGTGTTTGGCCTACATGAGCGTGCAGTGCAGTTCGCCACTGAATTAAAAGAGCAGCGGTTTGACGTTATTAACGATGTGGTTTTCAATCAGGTGCTGATCGGCTTCGACAGAGACGATAGTTATACTCTGGGCATCGTTAATCATATCCAAAACTCAGGTGATTGCTGGGTGGGCACATCAGTGTGGAATGGCAAAAAAGTCATTCGAATAAGCGTTTGCTCCTGGGCCACGACTGAAAATGATGTCACTCGGTCAGTTAAAGCTTTTAGAGCCGCCCGCACAGCGATGGATGACTAACCTTGGAGTGGTTTCTGCATCAGTATGACGTCACTCCCAAAGAATTCTGCATTAGTGCCCCAGCCGTCGGCTAATTGAGTAAAACTGTCTCGTGAAAAAAAACTAATATGAGTTGGGTCGTTTTTATAATGCCAATTAGAAAAAGCCGCTTGGTCAATCACCAGCTTAGTCATGACACCTAACCAGCCACCTGGTCGCAATAGACCCCACAAACGCTGGAACTCCTCGCCAGGCGCAGAGAGATGTTCGACAACCTCTGTCGCTGTAATGAAGTCATACGAGCTGTCAAAACAGGCCGTGTCGGGGGCGTAAAAAGGATCATAGATATCCATCTCGTGCCCTTTTTCTGACAACATAACAGATAATGTTGGACCAGGGCCGCTGCCAAAATCTAACCCAGTACTGTTTGGCTCTATGCGTTCTACCAAAGGCGTGAGCAGTCGACTCAGGAAAACTCTATAACCAGAATCATCAGGATTATTTTGATGTTGGTCGTAGATCTCTTTTTCATCGCTCGCTGACAGATGAAATTTGTTTGGAACAAACACGAGCCGACACTTACCGCAGCTAACATAGTTACGAATCTTATCGCTAGCGTAGTCCATCACAGCAGTTGCCTCGCACAGGGGGCAATTCAAGACCGAGCTGGTGTTTAGAGCTGTACGCAAAGATTTTTCTCCGAATATCTAGTGCTCAC